>Ga0222713_10001044_pt1 | contig 31709 bp, 26 predicted proteins | sample C33_649DmetaG_FD_165061 | JGI IMG/M metagenome (GOLD analysis project Ga0222713, IMG submission 165061) | Estuarine water microbial communities from San Francisco Bay, California, United States - C33_649D | ecosystem: Environmental > Aquatic > Marine > Unclassified | place: USA: California... | reverse complement strand
GTTTTTTGGTCTTTAATATTATCTCTAATACCTGTTGCAGAAATATTTAAAAGTGGTGCATTTAATATTGTAACGTTTGCGCCAAGTGTATCAACCGTTTCAAAGCCCGGACGCAGGTAAACATAAAAAGAATATTTTTTTAAAAGCACGTCTGCGTTTTTCCAACGTGAAATATTTTCATAACCATCGCTTCCCATAATGATGGCAAATTCGTGCTGCGGATATTTTTCCTCTAAATATATCAGCGTGTCGATGGTATAGGAAGGGCGCGGTAATTTAAATTCTACATCTGAAGCCCTGAGTCTTGCTTCGTCGTTTTCTATGGCGAGGTTTACAAGGTGTAGCCTGTCATATTCATTTAATAAAGAGCCGGCCTGTTTAAATGGATTTTGCGGAGACACGACAAACCAAACCTGTTGCACATCCGTTCTATTCACTACATGGCTTGCGATCATTAAGTGACCGTGATGAACCGGATTAAACGAACCAAAATACAGGCCTATTTTCATCTAATTAATTGATAATCATCGTTTTATAAATTATTTATTGCTTGGCTTACAATAATACTATCTGCTTCACTTAAACGTAAGCTTAAATGATATCCAGATACTTCTATAGAAATTGGATCACCAAGGGGCGCCACTTGAACCACTTTTACGGGTTCACCCGGTACGCAGCCCATTTCCAATAATTTGATATAAAGCTCATCTTTCTCAAATGAGTGAATGATCCCAGCCTCTCCTGCTTCTAATTCCGATAATTTTTTCATACACTTTTGTGTTAGTTGCGCTTCCTGCAAAGGTACCGCCCATAACAAAGAAAATGTTACGAAATTTGGAGTTAAACTTAACTTGCACCCATGCAAAAAGTAAATTTTCAAAAAGCCGACTCCGCGCTTACCCTAACAAGTAAAACCGAACTAAAAGCATTTATTGAAACCTTATTTAAAAAGGAGAAGACCCCACTTGCTGCCATTAACTATATTTTTTGCTCCGACAAATACCTGTTGTCTATTAATCAGCAGTTCTTAAACCATGATTATTACACCGATATCATTACGTTTGGCCTTCATGATAAAGGAACACCGGTAGTAGCCGAGGTATATATTAGTACCGATAGGGTGAAGGAGAATGCTGCCACCCACGGCGCTACTTACACCAACGAAATGCTTCGCGTACTTTTCCATGGTGCCCTTCATTTATGTGGCTACAAGGATAAGCGTAAGTCAGATGTTCTTACCATGCGCGCCAAGGAAGACGCTTACTTAAAGCGTTATACTAAAAAGTAGGTTCCACGTGGAACGCGCAAACCAAGCGGGCACCCAAAGATGTTTCACGTGAAACACTCAAATTAACCCACTAGTACCTTGTTTTCTTTTTGATTGGATTATCTTTGCCTCCATGTTTCCAGATTATGATGTTATTGTTGTAGGTGCCGGACACGCAGGTTGTGAAGCCGCCGCGGCCGCCGCTAACTTAGGTAGTAAGGTGCTCCTAGTGACCATGAATATGCAAACCATCGCCCAAATGAGCTGTAACCCGGCCATTGGCGGTATTGCAAAAGGTCAGATTGTGCGCGAGATAGATGCGATGGGTGGATATACCGGACTGGTTACAGATGCAAGTACCATTCAATTTAGAATGCTCAATAGGAGCAAGGGGCCTGCTATGTGGAGCCCGCGGACACAAAATGACCGTATGCTTTTTGCGGCCAAGTGGAGAGAGATGCTAGAAGAAACCCCCAACGTAGATTTTTACCAAGATACCGTGCAGGGGTTAATCATAAAAGACAATAGCGCGCGCGGTGTAATAACAGGTCTGGGTCATGAGATTAGATCTAAAACAGTAGTGGTTACCTCGGGTACCTTTTTAAATGGGATCATTCATATTGGAGAAAAACAATTTGGTGGTGGTCGTGTTGCAGAAAAGGCAGCAACGGGTATCACCGAGCAGTTGGTAGCGCTTGGAATGGAGAGTGATCGACTAAAAACAGGTACACCACCAAGGGTAGATGGAAGGAGCCTCGACTATTCTAAAATGGAGGAACAGGCTGGCGATGAGGAAGTTGTGGGTTTTTCATACAAAGACACCCCCCGTTTAAAGCCCGCCGATCAGCGCAGTTGTCATATTACCTATACCAATCAAAAAGTGCACGACCTTTTAAGAACAGGTTTTGATAGAAGCCCTATGTTTCAGGGAAGAATTGAAGGCATTGGTCCTAGGTATTGCCCAAGTATCGAAGATAAAATTAACCGCTTCGCGGAAAGAGATAGACACCAATTGTTTGTGGAGCCCGAAGGCTGGAATACCGTTGAAATATACGTAAACGGCTTTTCTACATCACTACCAGAAGAAGTTCAGTACGAAGCACTTCGTAGTGTTCCTGGCTTTGAGAACTGTCGATTTTTTAGACCCGGCTACGCTATTGAGTATGATTATTTTCAACCTACACAATTAAAATATTCACTCGAAACCAAGCTCATCGAAAACCTGTTTTTTGCTGGACAAATAAACGGTACCACAGGCTACGAAGAAGCCGCCTGCCAAGGGCTTATGGCCGGAATTAATGCACACCAAAAGGCGCGCGAATTGGACCCGGTTATTTTAAAAAGAAGTGAAGCCTATATTGGCGTACTCATTGACGATTTAGTGGGCAAAGGAACCGAAGAGCCGTACCGTATGTTTACGAGTCGCGCAGAGTTTAGAACGCTTCTAAGACAAGACAACGCGGATTTACGTTTAACCCCCCTAAGCTACCAATTAGGTCTTGCCAAACAAGACAGAATGGACGCTGTGGACGCGAAAAAAAATAGCGTAGAAGCGGTAAAAAATTTACTGAACACCTATAGCATTGAACCTTCGGAAATTGAAACATATTTTAATGAAGTAGCGTCTGCTTCTATTACTGAAAAACAAAAAGCTTCAAAAATACTACTGCGCCCAAACGTAGACCTGGTGGGCCTTTCAGCAGCTATGCCCCGTTTAAAAAAAGCACTTGCAGGGTTTCATCCGCAAATATTAGAGCAAGCAGAAATTCAAATTAAATACGAGCGTTATATAGAGAAGGAACAAGAAATTGCAACCCGAATGTTGCAAATGGAAAACCACATCATTCCTGAAAACTTTAACTACGATGGTATGGCCGCACTCTCTAACGAGGCCATGCAAAAATTCAAGAAAATAAGACCAAGCACCCTAGGTCAAGCCAGCAGAATTAGCGGCGTTAATCCAAGCGATATTCAAATACTCATGGTTTATATGGGCAGATAGGCCCACTCAAATAATTGCGTCAATAGGATATAGGTTTTTTATGTACATTCATAAGCTAAACCACCTACTTGAAAAAACTATTACAAGCCACAATTGCCGTAGCAGGAATTTTCTTGTTTACTGCTTGCGCAAACAATAACAACGCGCCAACACTCGCCCAATTTTTAGGACCCAAAGATTCTGGTGTTCAACTAGCCGGTATCAAAATGATCCCCATCAAAACACCCGTGGGAACCTTTAAAGTTTGGACTAAATCTATTGGTAATAGTGACCGCGTAAAAGTATTGTTACTTCATGGTGGACCCGCCATGACCCACGAATACATGGAGTGCTTCGAAAGTTTTTTACCAGCACAGGGATATGAAATTATTGAGTACGATCAGTTGGGTTCTTTTTATAGTGATCAACCAAAAGATAGCAGTCTTTGGACGATTGACCGTTTTGTAGATGAAGTAGAACAGGTGCGTGTGGCACTCAATTTAACCAAAGACAATTTTTATATCATTGGAAACTCATGGGGCAGTATGCTAGCCATGGAATACGCATTCAAATACCAACAGCATATTAAAGGTATGGTGATTGGAAATATGATGGCTAGTATTCCTGATTATGCAAATTATAATAAAGTGTTACGCAAAGAAATGCGACCATCACTCGTAGACTCTTTACAAAGCTATGAAGCAAAGGGAATGTATAAAGACCCAACCTATACTTCTTTGGTGTTTAGTGAATTTTATACCAAGCACCTTTGCCGATTACCAGAGTGGCCAAACTCTGTAATGCGCTCACTACAACATGTAAATGAAGAAATTTATGTGCTGATGCAAGGACATTCAGAATTTACAGTGAGTGGACGTATTGTAAATTGGGACCGCAAAAAAGACCTAGCGTCCATTAAAGTACCAACACTAACCATTGGTGCAAAATATGATACGATGGATCCAGAGCACATGAAATGGATGAGCACACAATTTCCAAATGGTCAATATTTATATTGTCCAAACGGAAGTCACCTTGCTATGTGGGATGATCAAAAAGTATATATGGATGGCGTTATTAATTTTATAAAATCTGTAGACCAAGGAAAAACAAAATAAAACAACAAGTATGAAAAAAATCTGCCTGATGTTTGTTGGGTTGCTGCTATTAAATTTTGTGCAGGCTCAAGAAACTTTTCAAGTAAACGGCGTTGGCGATAAGCGCGACGGCTGTTACGCATTTACAAATGCAACCATTGTAAAAGATGCGCAAACCACTATTAAAAATGCAACGCTCATTATTAGAGATGGAAAAATTGTTGCAGTAGGTGAAGGCGTTGCCGTTCCAGCAGACGCTGTGGTGGTAGACTGCAAAGACAAATTTATTTATCCGTCTTTTATTGATGCCTATACCGATTATGGTATGCCTCAACAACAGCGCGCGCAAGCAGCGTTTAGTTTTGGAGGACCTGGTCAATTAACCAACAACCAAAAAGGTGCGTATGGTTGGAACCAAGCATTAAAATCTGATGTAGAAGGTCACAAACTTTTTTCTGTAGATGACGCGAGAGCAAAATCATTTAGAGAAACAGGATTTGGTACCGTGCTAACACACCAAAAAGATGGTATTGTGAGAGGAACAGGAGCAGTTGTAGCGCTTGCAAACAACAAAGACAATTTTGTTGTGATTAAAGAAAAAGCAGCCTCACTACTTTCTTTTAATAAAGGAACTTCTTCTCAAACCTATCCAAGTTCATTGATGGGTTCTATCGCTTTACTGCGTCAAACTTATTTAGATGCGGCATGGTATAAGAACAACCCGGCTGCAACAGGTTTACAAGGTGATGGCGTAAACATTACCCTTCAATCATTTAATGCAAATGCGGGTCTTCCTCAAATTTTTGATCCTGCCGATAGAGGCGCTGGTGATGTTTGGGGTGTAATGCGCGCAGACCGTGTAGGTGATGAATTTGGCGTACAATACATTATTAAAGCAACCGGAAAAGAATACCAAAGAATTAAAGAAGTGGCCGCTACCAAAGCGCCACTGATTGTAAACTTAAATTTCCCTGTGGCTATGGATGTAGAAGATCCTGCTGATGCAAGACTTGTTTCATTACAAGATATGAAGCACTGGGAACTAGCACCAACAAACCCTGGTGCTATTGAAAAAGCGGGCATTCCTTTTTGCCTAACAAGTGCTGATTTAAGAGATGCTAAATCATTTTTAGCGAGCGTAAGAAAAGCCATTGAAAACGGTTTATCAGAAAAAGCAGCCATGGACGCGCTTACAAAAACACCTGCAACATGGTTTGGTGTATATGATAAAGTGGGAAGCATAGAGGCCGGAAAATTAGCCAACTTCATTGTTACAACAGGTCCCGTGTTTGCAGAAAAAACAACTTTATTACAAAACTGGGTGCTCGGAGAAAAGCACGCTGTTAACGAATCTGCGTGGACAAGCGTGAATGGAAATTATTCCCTCACTTTAAATACACCAACACCTCAAACATTTGCTTTCGAAATTAAAAGTAACAATAGCGCAACAGTCATCGCAAAAGATACCGTTGCTGCAACATTTAGTTACGATGGTAAAGTAGTGAAGTTTTCTTTCGCTCCAGAAAAGCGCTCTCGCAACAATATTAGATTTACTGGTTTTAACACAGGTAATACTTTTAACGGAACAGCGCAGGATGCAGACGGAAACAATTTTACTTGGACTGCTGTGTATGCTTCTGCTGCTAAGCCTGATACAGCTTCAAACGCAGGTGGCCGCGGCCGCATGGGCGCGGGTGGATTTGGCGGCGGTGCTGGTGCAGGCAAAATGGGAAAAGTAACATTTCCGATGATGGGCTTTGGCGTAGATTCTTTAACAGTTAATACGCAGGCTTATTTAATTAAAAACGCCACAGTTTGGACTTCAGAAAAAGAAGGTATTTTACAACAAACAGATGTGCTCGTTAAAAACGGTAAGATTGCTAAAGTGGGAAAAAACTTATCCGATGCAACTGCAAAAGTTATTGATGGTACCGGCAAACACGTAACAGCGGGTATTATTGATGAGCACTCACATATTGCTTCTGCTTCAACCAACGAAGGTGGACAAAGCGTAACATCGGAAGTACGTATTCAAGACAATATCAACCCAGACGATATCAATATTTACCGTCAATTAAGTGGTGGTGTTACAACCTCTCACATTTTACACGGTTCTGCAAATACCATTGGTGGTCAAACGCAGTTAATTAAATTAAGATGGGGTGCAGACGATGCGGGCTTATTATTTAAAGGTGCCGATCCATTTATCAAATTTGCCTTAGGAGAAAACGTAAAACGTACGTCTTCTACACAAGGTAATAATCGTTACCCAGACACTAGAATGGGCGTAGAACAAGTGTTAAACGATGCGTTTGCAAGAGCAAAAGCATACGAAGCAGCGCTTGCAAAAAACCCAGCTACTAGACGCGATCTAGAATTAGATGCACTTGTAGAAATCATGAATAAAAAACGTTTCATTACTTGTCACTCTTATGTGCAAAGTGAAATTACAGCTACGATGCGCATTGCAGAAAAATATGGTTTTAAAATAAACACATTCACGCACATTTTAGAAGGTTATAAAGTAGCCGATAAAATGAAAGCACACGGTGTAGCAGCATCAACGTTTTCTGATTGGTGGGCATATAAAGTGGAGGTTACAGATGCCATCCCTTACAACGCTGCTATTATGACAAAAGTGGGTTTAAATGTTGCGATCAATTCTGATGATGCAGAAATGGCGCGTCGCTTAAATCAAGAAGCTGCAAAGAGCGTAAAATATGGTGGCCTATCAGAAGAGGAAGCCATTAAAATGGTAACCATCAACCCGGCTAAAATGTTGCACGTTGATAGCAAGGTAGGAAGTATTAAAGCAGGTAAAGATGCTGACCTTGTAGTATGGAGCGATAATCCATTAAGTATTTATGCGAAAGCAGAAAAAACAATGGTGGATGGTATCGTTTATTTTGACCGCGAAAAAGATGCACAAATGCGTAAGCAAGTGCAAGCAGAACGTAGCCGCTTAGTGGCTAAAATGGCGGGCGAAAAAAGAGCGGGAAGACCAACCGTACCAGCGGCTCCAAGCTTTAAGGAAGTACATATTTGCAACGACCACTCACATAAATTAGGTATGCTTGAAATAGAAGGTGAAGAAGAAGCAACCCAAAACGATAACAAATAAATTGTAGCGACATGAAAAAAATAATAGTTACACTTGGCGCGCTCGTATCATTCACTGCTGCAGTATTTGCACAAGATGATGTTTACCCAGCCGCAAAACAAAGTAAAAAAACAGCCATTGTTGGTGCCACCGTGCACGTAGGCAATGGACAAGTCATAGAAAACGGAACCGTTGTTTTTGACAACGGAAAAATCGTTTATGCTGGCGATGCTGCCGCTGCGCCAAAAGCCGAAAACACTATTGATGCAAAAGGCAAGCAGGTATATCCAGGCTTAATTTTACCATCTTCTAATTTAGGTTTACAAGAAATATCTGGCGTTAGAGGAAGCACCGATATCAATGAAATAGGTGAGTTTAATCCAAGCGTTCGTAGCATTGCAGCATATAAAGCAGAGTCTATAATTGTTAACACCCTTAGACTTAATGGAATTTTACTCGCACACACCGTGCCAGGTGGTCAGCTCATTGCTGGTCAATCTTCGGTGGTACAATTAGATGCATGGAACTACGAAGACGCAGCGTATAAAACAGACATGGGTATGCATTTTTACATGCCTAGCTTGTTATCAAGAGGTGGTGGACGTGGTTTTGGAGGCGGTAGAGGCTTTGGTGGCGCTGCTCCAGCAGGCGATCCTATAAAAGAGGCGCTTGATAAAATTGAAAGTGTAAAAGCAATTTTTAGAGAAGCGAAAGCCTATCATCAAAAAGGTGCCGACAAACAAATCAATTTAAAATTAGAAGCAACCAAAGGTTTATTTGACCATACTCAAAAATTATTTGTGCATTGTGATCAGGTAAAACAAATGATTGTAGCCATCGATTTTGTAAAAGAATTTGGTTTTGACGTTGTACTTATTGGTGCTAGCGAAAGTTGGCAAATTGCTGATCTTTTAAAAGCCAATAACATTGCTGTTATTTTAACACAAGAACATAGTTTACCAACTAGCGATGATGATGATGTTGATCAGCCATACAAAGCAGCTAGCGTTTTACAAAAAGCGGGCGTATTGTTTTGTTTAAATGATGACGATCCTCAAAACCGCGGTAGAAACCTGATGTTTAACGCTGGAACCGCTGCTGCATATGGTTTAGGTAAAGAAGGTGCCCTTCAAGCCATTACCTTAAATGCTGCTAAAATTTTAGGCGTAGCAGACAAAACAGGTACCCTCGAAGTAGGTAAAGACGCTAACATTGTTATCAGCGAAGGCGATATTTTAGATATGAAATCTAGTATTGTTACGGATGCATTTATACAAGGCCGCGCGGTTGCTATTACAAGCAAACACAAGCAGTTGTATGAGCGTTACAAACACAAGTACGAGATTAAATAATCTACTTAATAGCTAATCAAAACCCCGGCAATTCGCCGGGGTTTTTTGTAACTTTACACCATGGCTAAAAAACTTTTTTTGTTGGATGCGCTCGCCCTTATTTATAGAGCGTATTACGGACTCATCAGAAACCCGCGCATTACTTCTAAAGGCAAAAACACCAACGCTCAATTTGGTTTTACCAATACCTTAATAGATTTAATCAACAAAGAAAAGCCAACGCATATTGCTGTGTGTTTTGATACCCACGCACCTACCGAGCGCCACACAGACTTTACAGAATACAAAGCCAATAGACAAGAAGCCCCCGAAGATTTAATTGAATCCATCCCTGAAATTCAGCGCATCATTAGGGCGTTTAATATACCGGTTATGGAGCTAGATGGTTATGAGGCCGATGACGTTATTGGTACCCTTGCCTGGCAGGCCGCAGACAAAGGCTACGAAGTATATATGGTAACGCCCGACAAAGATTATGGGCAGCTATTAATTCATCCAGGCGTATATATGTACAAGCCTCCGTTTATGGGCAACGCCGCAGAAATATTAGACGCACAAAAAATTTGTGAAAAGTGGGATATCGCCCGCGTAGAGCAGGTGGTAGACATGTTAGGGTTAATGGGTGACGCCGTAGATAATATTCCGGGCATTATGGGTGTGGGAGAAAAAACCGCCGCTAAACTTTTAAAAGAATACGACACACTCGAAAATGTATTGGCCAATGCACATAACATTAAAGGTGCCATGGGCGAAAAAATTAGAAAAGGGGTAGACGATGCAATCATGAGCAAAAAGCTCGCCACCATTATTACCGATGTGCCTGTTGAATTTCATGAAGAAGATTTTGCACTTTCTCCTATTAATAAAGAAGCCCTCGCCGAAATATTTGTTGAACTAGAATTTAAAACACTGGGCAAAAGAATTTTAGGCGATGATTTTAACGCCTACATGCCAGCACCAGAAGGTGTTCAAACAGATTTGTTTGGAAATGAAGTAGCCGCGCCGATTAAAAAAACCAGTGCCGCAGGATCCGCTGCTAGTGCGGGTTCTATGGAAGCCGCAGAAGCCGTGGGCAATGCAGGACAGGAAGTAGAACAGCGTGGACTTGTTGCAGATAAAAATATTAACAACACGGTGCACGAATATATTTGTGTAGAAGATGAAGCAGCGCTTGTAGCGCTTGCACAAAAATTAGCAAGCGCAAAAGAAATTTGTTTTGATACAGAAACTACGGGCACTGATGCCAACAATGTAGAACTGGTTGGTTTTAGTTTTTCAGAAAAAGCAGGACAAGGTTATTATATTCCTTGCCCACCTGATGAAGCGGGTATTAAAAAAACACTTTCTTATTTTGAAAAAGTATTTTCTAATCCTGCACTTGTTTTAATTGGACAAAATATAAAATACGATTTACTCGTATTAAAATGGTATGGTGTTGTTCCGGCCACACAAATTTTTGATACCATGCTCGCGCATTATGTAATTGAGCCAGAAGGCAGGCGCAGTATGGATTTACTGAGTGCACAATATTTAGGATACGAGCCAGTACACATCGAAGCCCTCATTGGTAAGAAAGGAAAAAACCAAGGCACCATGCGTGATGTGGCGGTCGAGCAACTTACGCAGTATGCCGCAGAAGACGCAGACATTACACTTCAACTGAAACATGTTTTTGTTCCTTTGTTAAAAGAAAAAGAAGTAGAGCGTGTTTTTGAAAGTGTAGAAAATCCACTTGTACGCGTACTCACCGATATGGAATTTGAGGGCGTAAAAATTGACAATAACTTTTTAAACGAATACAGTAAACTTTTAGAAGTAGACGCCAAGCAGTTTGAAGAAAACGTGTATGCACAAGCGGGCGTTCGTTTTAACCTTGCTTCACCAAAACAACTGGGCGAAGTTTTATTTGATAAATTAAAACTCGATCCAAAAGCTAAAAAAACAAAAACGGGTCAGTACGCAACCGGCGAAGACGTGCTTGTAAAACTATCCAATCAACATAAAATTGTAGATGACATTTTAGGATTTAGAGAGCTTACAAAACTCAAATCTACCTATGTAGATGCGCTTCCGCTCATGATCAATCCAAAAACTGGTCGCGTGCATACTAGTTATGCGCAGGCGGTGGCGGTAACGGGTCGTTTAAGTAGTACCAACCCTAACCTTCAAAATATTCCTATCCGAACAGCGCGCGGTAGAGAAATTAGAAAGGCGTTTATTCCGCGTGAGCCGGGTCGAATTCTTATGAGTGCCGACTATTCTCAAATAGAACTGCGTATTGTGGCCGCTATTAGTGCCGATCCTAATATGTGTGCTGCTTTTAAAGCAGGCATTGATATCCACACCGCTACCGCTGCCAAAGTATACGGCGTAGATGTAGCTGATGTAACCAAAGAAATGCGTTATAAAGCCAAGAGTGTCAATTTTGGAATCATATACGGGCAAGGTGCTTTTGGGCTTGCCGATAATTTGGGTATTTCCAGAACAGAGGCCAAAGAAATCATTGACAACTACAAAAAAGAGTTTCCAAATATTCAGGAGTACATGGATTTGCAGGTGGCACTTGCCAAAGAAAAGGGTTATGTAGAAACCCTGATGGGCCGTAAACGGTGGTTAAAAGACATTAATAGTAGCAATTTTACCGTTCGTGGCTTTGCAGAGCGTAATGCCATCAACTCTCCTATTCAGGGCACTGCCGCCGATATGATTAAGTTAGCCATGATAAAAGTGCACGCACAAATGGGTTCCGGAAACTGGCAGTCTAAAATGATTTTACAGGTGCACGATGAACTTGTGTTTGACGCAGTCCCGGAAGAGGCGGATGCATTAGAAAACTTAATAATAGAGTGTATGACAACCGCTTTACCTTTGCCCAACGGCGTACCGGTAGAAGCAGAAGTAGGACGCGGTAATAACTGGCTAGAAGCACATTAAAAAACCAAGATGGAACAGTTACTTTCTTTGCGCTGGGATATTGTACCAGAAGCGTTTATGAAAATTGGATCTCGCTATTTTTTGGCCGCATCGGTTGCGTTCTTAATTTTCTATATCCTATTCAAACAAAAGCTTTCGTATAAAAAAATTCAAAAGCGTTTTCCAAAAGTTCCAGACTATTTGCGTGAAGCAGGCTATTCATTAATAACCATGCTCATTTTTAGTGTATTAATTATGGTGCTCAACTCTTCTCCAATTGCAGAGCACACCACGCGGTATCAAAATATTAGTGATTACGGATGGGGCTATTATTTTTTAGCTTTCCCTATCATGTTTATGCTGCATGATTTTTATTTTTATTGGGTACACCGCCTGATGCACCACAAAACACTTTTCAAATATGTGCATTTGGTGCACCACCGCTCTACCAACCCTTCTCCTTGGGCGGCGTATGCGTTTCATCCATTAGAATCTGTTATGGAACATGGCATTGTGGTTCTGTTTTATTTTATCATGCCCATTCATATTACACAGCTCGCTATTTTCTTTTTATTTTCTATTGTGTATAATGTATACGGGCACCTTGGCTACGAATTATATCCGGCTGGTTTTCATACAACAAAAATTGGTAGATGGATTAATACCTCTACCAACCACAACCAACACCATCAATATTTTACGGGGAATTACGGACTATACACACTGGTGTGGGACCGCCTCTTTAATACCATTCGCGCAGATTACGACGAGCGTTTTGTGGACGCTACCACGCGCCAACAATAATTTATTTTTTCTTGTAAATAGGAACCGTGCTACAAGGTTCGCCAAACATGATTGACTTTGTAACAGGTCTTAATTTGTTGGTGATACTTACATACGCAGCTGCCGGAATTTGAATATCACCACAGCCTTTTACGACAACTCTTTTATCGGTATAATCTTCCGCGTTAATAGCATCTATATTTTGTAAAAGGAGTTTTTCTTTTAATTGTTCTTCGGTACCAAAAAACACCGTGCTCGCAAACGGCTCTAATGCAGACGCTATAAGCATATACGCCCACATGGGAATAATAGCATCGGCAGAACAAGTAATAGCCACTGCTGCATTTTGATACTGCGTCCAATCGGTGGCGGTTAGTGCTGCTCTAAAATCTTTTTCTTTTAAAATGAGGCCCATAAACAAATGGTCCTTCACGTCAAAAACCAGGATGGATCCAGTTGGATAATATTTTTCTAGGTCTAATGAAATTAAACCACTCTCTTCTACTTTATTGATAATGGGTTCTGCCATAACAATTAAATTATCTGTTCATGCTCGCTAAAAATTCTTCGTTGTCTTTGGTACCGCGCATGCGTTTTAATAATTCGTTCATTGCCTCATCGGTATTCATATCGTTGATGAACAAACGTAAAATATTCATGCGGCCTAGTACTTCTTTATCAAGTAATAAATCGTCTCTACGTGTACTAGAACCTACTAAATCAATAGCTGGGAAAATACGCTTGTTGGCTAGTTTGCGATCAAGCTGTAATTCCATATTGCCAGTACCTTTAAATTCTTCAAAGATTACCTCGTCCATTTTAGAACCGGTTTCAATTAACGCAGTTGCTAAAATAGTTAATGATCCACCATGCTCAATTTTACGCGCTGCACCAAAAAATTGTTTTGGTTTTAAAAGTGCATTTGCTTCCACACCACCACTTAATACTTTACCACTACTTGGTGCAACGGTATTGTGCGCGCGCGCTAAACGTGTAATAGAATCTAATAAAATAACAACGTCATGACCGCACTCTACAAGTCGTTTTGCTTTTTGTAGGGCAATGCTAGAAACCTTAACGTGTTTTTCTGCGGGCTCATCAAAAGTAGAAGCAATCACTTCTGCTCTTACGCTGCGCTCCATATCGGTCACTTCCTCCGGTCTTTCATCAATAAGTACCACCATCAAATAAACTTCTGGATGGTTTGCTGCGATTGCGTTTGCCACCTCTTTAAGTAGCATGGTTTTACCCACTTTTGGTTGCGCAACAATCAGCCCACGCTGGCCTTTACCTATTGGCGTAAAGAGGTCAATAATACGCGTGCTATAATTTGTTGGTGATGTAAAGAGGTTTAATTTTTCGTTCGGAAATAAAGGCGTTAAATAATCAAATGGCACACGGTCACGCACTTCGTCGGGTCTTTTGCCATTGATAAAATCAACTTTAATCAGTGCAAAATATTTTTCACCTTCTTTTGGCGGCCTAACCGCACCTTGAACGGTATCACCCGTTTTTAAACCAAATAATTTTATTTGTGAAGGCGAAACATATACATCATCTGGTGATGATAAATAATTATAATCGGAAGAACGTAAAAAGCCATAACCATCCGGCATCATTTCTAATACACCTTCACCCTCAATCATGCCCTCAAACTCAATATTAAATACGGGTTCTTTTTTATGAGGTCTTGGTGGGTGTTGACTTTGTGTTGTGTTTTCCGGAGCCTGCGCTGCTTCTGCGTTTTCGGGCGCTTGTGCGGCTTCTGTATTTTCAGAAGTTTCTGTTTTTTCTGGACGCTCTGGTCTTGGATTTGCTTTTTTAATGGGCCTTCCTTTTTGTGCAGGCGCGGCAGCTGGCGCTTCGTCACTCATCACTTCTGCTTCTTCGGTGCCATTACTTGTTTTTACAGTAATAGGTTTACGACCTTTTAATGCTGGCTTTTTTTTGCCATCGTCTTTTGCAGATGCTTCACTTACCGCTTGGCTATCTAATATTTTATAGATGAGCGCTTGCTTATCTAATTTTTTAAAACCTGTAATTTTTAAACCTTGTGCGATGTCTTGTAACACTGGTAACAAAAGATCGTTTAATTGTAAAATGTCGTACATAAATAAGTTGAAAGTGAAATACTCTAGAATTGAGTTTTGGAATAACTAAGAAAGGGTGAATTAAAAAATAATGGAAAGAAGATAACCCGAACTAAGCAACTGAGGCTCCCGTGGGTTTGTTTCCATTGCAATGTTAATACAAAAATCACAAACACCAATAAAAAATCGGGGTAAATACCACTTTTTAGTCGGGTAGAACTATTCGTAAATTCTTAATAATGAACCAGATAAAGAAGTTTTATAGGCTTTTAGAGCCGTAGCTGCCGGTCCGTTTAAAACAGTACCTGCGGTGCTAAAATTTGAACCATGACCTGGGCAATAAAAACGGTTGTTGTTACCTTGGAATTCTAGCGTTACAGCCTGGTGCGTACACAAAGAGCTTACTGCAATGAGCATGCCAGATGTGGTTTTTGCAATAATCACATTATTGGCGGTATCTACATAAAAGCCACCATTATTTTGGAGGACATTGTATGGAGAGTTAGAAATGTTGATGGTAAAATCGACAGGCTTATTGGGGTTTGGATTGGGTGTGGTTCCACCACCGGTGTCACTAGATTTAGTACAAGAACCAAAACAGCCCATTACAAGTAGCGCTGCGCCACTCATGCCCACTTTTTCGATGAAATCTTTTCTTTCCATGGTGTGATCATTTCGTGTATGTAATCTAACAAACTTTGGGATAGAATGTTTGCTTGTTCTTTAAACAAATTATCTTTGCAGCCACTATGTTTAACAAAAGAACAAAAATTAAGGCCCTTTTAACAGGCAGCCTTACCGGACAAACCGTAACCGCCATGGGTTGGGTGCGCAGTTTCAGAAACAATCAGTTTATTGCCCTCAATGATGGTAGTACCAATCATAATATTCAGGTGGTTGCCGAATTAGGCTTACTTGACGATGCCACATTAAAGCGTATTACAACCGGTGCCTCTTTAAAAGTAGAAGGCACACTCATAGAATCGCTGGGAAAGGGACAGTCTGTAGAAATAAAAGCCACAAGCGTAGAAATACTAGGTGATAGTGACGCGGAACAGTACCCATTGCAACCTAAAAAACATAGCCTCGAATTTTTAAGAGAGATTGCACACCTTCGTTTTAGAACGAATACGTTTAGTGCTGTTTTTAGAATTAGACACGCACTCGCATTTGCGGTGCATCAGTTTTTTAATGAAAAGGGTTTTGTGTATTTACACACACCAATAATTACTTCAAGTGATGCAGAAGGTGCGGGTGAAATGTTTAGGGTAACAACTTTACCGGTAGATGGTTCTGCACCAAAAACCGAAACTGGCGATATTGATTTTTCACAAGACTTTTTTGGTAAAAGTACCAACCTTACAGTAAGTGGTCAACTCGAAGGAGAGTTAGGTGCCATGGCGTTTTCAGAGATTTATACTTTTGGTCCAACTTTTAGAGCCGAAAATTCAAATACTACTAGACACCTCGCTGAATTTTGGATGATTGAACCAGAAATGGCTTTCTGTGATATTGAAGACAATCAAAATTTAGCAGAAGAATTTATTCAATACCTCATCAAATATGCAATGGAAAATTGCGCTGATGATTTGGCATTTTTAGATCAACGTTTAGCCGAAGAAGAAAAACAAAAACCTACTAACGAAAGACAAGAATTTGGTTTAATAGAAAAACTAAAATTTGTTACAGATAGTAAATTTGAGCGCATCACCTACACCGAAGCCATTGCTATTTTATTAGACTCACCTGCTTACAAGAAAAAGAAATTTAAATACGATGTAAGTTGGGGTATTGATATGCAAAGTGAACACGAGCGATACTTAGTAGAAAAGCACTTTAAAAGACCAGTGATTGTGACCGGCTACCCCGCTGCCATCAAAGCGTTTTATATGCGCTTAAATGATGGTTGTGAGCCAGGTAAACAAACAGTTGCTGCCATGGATATTTTAGCACCAGGTATTGGAGAAATTGTAGGTGGTTCACAAAGAGAAGAACGCCTCGACAAATTAGTGGCGCGCATGGAAGAGATGCACATTCCTACCGAAGAAATGAGTTGGTATTTAGATACCCGCCGTTTTGGTACCGTACCACACGCTGGCTTTGGTTTAGGATTTGAAAGAATGGTGCAGTTTGTTACGGGCATGAGTAACATCAGAGACGTGATCGCTTTTGCACGAACTCCAAAGAATTGCGAATTTTAAAAAATATGGATTGAACTGTGGATTATATGTGAAATCCCCCTATTTTTGCTGCCCCGAAAGGGTATGGTGCGGTAGCTCAGTCGGTAGAGCAAAGGACTGAAAATCCTTGTGTCGCCGGTTCGATCCCGGCCCACACCACAAAATCGAAAATTAAACCCAGGCACCTGCTTGGGTTTTTTTGTTTGGGGAGGCGAAACAATTTTGTATTTTGAGCAGGCTCTATCATTTAATACATTAAACACGACCTCGTTTAACACACATTTATGGAAGTACACAAACCCAAATTCGTAAAAGGCTTTATTGCAGAAATTTTAGTTATTGTAATTGGTATCTCACTAGCCGTAACAGCAGAACATATCGTAGAAAATTATCAACACCACAAAGAAGAAAGCGGTGTAATTAAACGGATGGTTATAGAGTTACAAAGAGATAGCTCGGATTTGGTGTATAACCTTAACTATCATCAAAAGGCATTGGATGCCGATAGTTTATTAACCAAATGGTCTCGAAAAGAAATTGAATTACCACAAGATTCAATTGTAATGTATGCAAGCAGGTCAATGGTTTTTACCTTTTTTGCTAGCAGCACTGCCGAAATTGATGCGCTCAAGGGATCAGGTAAACTTTATTTGATTCAAGACCATGAACTTTTGTCTAGCATTTTAAAGCACTATGATAGATACGATGATTTCAAAATATCAACAGATTTAACGATGCGGATATCACATCGTTTGGGTGATATGTATTCAGAAAACGCAGGCCTAAATACCCATGTTTCAAATGTTCAAAATCAGGAAAAAATTTATGCATACAATGCACAGGAGCTTGAAAAAAAACTGAGGGGAAATAAGCGTTATGAAAATTTATTACAAGAAAAACGCGTTGTGGATGCATTTGTTATTCAGCAAACCAAGGGCGCTTTAAAAAGACTAAAAAAAATAATTGAAAAATTAAATAACCAGCACTAAATGCTTAAATAGCTGTTTAATTTATCCGAATCGTTTTCCGCTGCACTGTATGGGCCGAAAAAATCCCTAGTGCACCACCCTCAATATTAGATGGAGGATTTGATGGCGCTGTGCCGCCGCCCGGTCCTGCACCACTTTGAAGGTTTAAACTATAATAATAGGTATAGCTAGTATTTGAAATGCATTGCATTTCAACAAAAACCTGGTCACGTGGTTTGATTTTTAAATTATCGTCACCACTACGTAATGGTCGTTGATTTACTTTTCCATTGTTGAGGTTGTCATTAAATACATGAAAAGTAGGATCTAGTGTATCGTTAATTTTTTGAATAAAGCGGTAACTATTGCCAATTGCAATTGGATCGGCGTATACCGGAATAATACTGTATCTAATTTCTCCATTAAAGGGAAAGGTATTAATGCGAAGACTATCTAAATTAACTTTTTGTGGCATGCTAGCAAAAGCGGTATACTTTTTTTGATCTACCATTACTTCTAGGTTATAAGTGCCACCTTCTATTCCTTTTATTTTTTGCGTTCGGTAAAGGCCATTGCTTACAAATTGTAAACTGTCTTTAACACCGAGTTGATCGGTAATGATAACGCGCGCATTGTTTACCCCAACTACACGAGTTGGATTGCCAACGGGTGTAGACATAGAAAGTTGCACAAAATAAGGACCAGCCTGATCTGTAATGCTACCATCTATAACGAGCACAGGCTCATTATTATCTAGTACCAAGCTAATTTCTTTGTCACAACCAATAAGTAGGGTGGCACAAAACGATAAAAGAAAGAATATTTTTTTCATGCCTAAAATTTAAATTGATAGGTTACACTTGGCACCCATTTAAAAAGTGCAGTTCTAATAATTTGTGTTCGCGTAGGATCATTGGGGTCGTCCTTAAAACTAATGCGGTATGCGTTTTCTCTGCCATACACATTGTACAAACTAAAGTTCCAAGAACCATGCCTTCTTTTGGTTTTGTTTTTTTCATACGTAGCACTAAAATCTAAGCGGTGGTATGCCGGCATACGATTGGCGTTTCTAGCTGCGTACTGATAGAGTGTTTGCCCTTGCAAATTATATTTTCCAGTAGGATATGTTACTGCGTCTCCGGTATTGTACACAAACACACCAGATATAGACCAGCGCTCATTTAAATCATAAATTCCTACCACCGATATATCATGCGTTCTATCCTGTCTGGCATTGTACCATTTCCCATCATTAATACCCTCAATTTTTCTTTCTGTTTTAGAAAGCGTATATCCAATCCATCCTGTTAAGCGACCTTCTTTTTTCTTGAACAACAACTCAAGGCCATACGCCCTGCCTGTGCCATATAACAAAACACTTTCAACATCCGAAACCGTATTTATTTCGGCACCATCTTTATAGTCTATTTGATTTTGTAAGTGTTTGTAGTAGGCTTCTGCTGTTAATTCAAAATTATTTTTAAATAGTTTTGTTACATAGCCCACACTTAGCTGGTCTGCAATTTCTGGTTGGATATTATAGGAGTTACCAATCCACTGATCGGAAGGGCTAGACGCAACAGAATTACTTAACAAATGCAGGTGTTGCACGTTTCTAGCATAGCCGGCTTTAATACTTTTTTCATCATCGATACGGTAGTTGGTGGTAATTCGGGGTTCTAGATTTGCATATGTTTTTCCAAAACTAGAAGGAGAAAGTTTTATAGAAGAACGCACTACTCCATTTTCATACATATTATAGACATCGCCACCCATTAAACTATACATCGATAGGCGCATACCATAATCGATAGTTAGTTGATTTGTGGCTTTATAATTGTTGGTGAGGTAAAGGGCGTTTTCGAGGCCATTTCTGCCTGATTTTGCAACACTATTAATAACAGTACCGCTAAATGTACTAGGCTTAATGTTATGTAAAATACTATTAAAACCAAAGCGAAGCGTGTTTTGGGTGTTGGCATAAAACGTATAATCTTGTTTTAGATTAACGTCTTTAATTTCTGAGTTGATATTAAAATTAGTTTCACCATTTTTAAGCTTGACATTATAATTATAGTCGCTATAAATAAATGAGGTGTTTAAAAATAATTTATTGCTAATAATTTTATTCCACCTAACAGTGCCGGTTTTATTGCCCCAGTCTATTCCAAAGTCTTGACCAAGTCCTAATTCATCCCTTCCAAAATATCCCGAAATATATACTTTGTTTTTTGCGTTGATTTGATAATTTGCTTTGGCATTTAAATCATAGAAATATAAAATGTTGTCTTTAAATTTTTCTGTCGCTTTTAAAAATACATCCGCGTATGTTCTTCTTCCAGAAAGAATAAATGAAGATTTGTTTTTTTGAAGCGGGCCCTCAACACTTACTTTACTGCTTATTAAACCAATGCCCCCATTAACCGTATAATCTTGGTTGTTGCCTTCTTTCATTTTAACATCTAGCACCGATGAAAGCCTTCCGCCGTATTGACTGGAACTATTGCCCTTTATAATAGTAGCATCCTTAATGGCGTCACTATTAAATGTGCTAAAAAAACCAAGTAAATGCGTAGCATTATAAACGGGCGCTTCATCAAGTAAAATTAAATTTTGATCGGCTCCACCCCCACGTACAAAAAAACCGCTGTTGCCTTCACCCGCCGATTTTACCCCAGGTAATAATTGTATCGTCTTTAAAAGATCTTTTTCACCAAAAATTACAGGCACTTTGCTGATGGAAGACATGTTAATGGTTTCGGTCCCCATTTGTGCCTTGGTTAAATTGTCGTTTTTTCGAGACGACTCCACCACTACTTCTTTTAAAACATTTTTAGTTTGCAAATAAAAATTAATGGATTGGCTGCTGTCTAGTTTTATTTTTTGAACCAGCGTTTCGTAACCTACTTGTGACACTATAACGGAGTAATTTCCTTTTGGTAATGTAAGAGAATAAAACCCGTATTCATTGGAAATAATGCCGGCGTTGGGTAATTCTTGGATACGCACCACGGCCTTAATTAAGGACTCGCCTGTTTGCTTGTCTTTTACACTACCACTTACAACAAAGCTTTGTTGTGCTACCGCCGATGTAAAATGTGCCCCAAGGCTTAGAATGAAAGAAAAGACATATATTTTATAACGCATAGATAGTTGTTAAACAATAGAACATCTAATTGGTTGAATAATCCAACAGATTTAATATTGCTGCGCAAAACTAACTTCACCTTCACAAAGTATTGTAAAACAAACTGTTAAAATAGCCAATGCTTTACCAGCCCTTTAATTCTCTAAGCGTTGTGATATGGGCTACATGGTGCTTACCATGCCATGTATATACCGCAAAGAAATCCCATAAACTTATTTCAACGTTATGGGTGGGATGAAAAAACTTTCTTTGCCACTGCTCATCTGTTAAACTATGGAGTAAGTCTACCCATCTTAGGTGGAGGGCACTTAATAATGAAACGGAAACTTGAATAGGCGTATGCAATACATCGGTTGTAAATGACCAATCGTTCTCACTGTAGTCTTTAATGGTTGGTAGGTCTTCGGTTAATGTCAATTTAAATACTATAAATGCATTCATATGGCTATCTGCTAAATGATGTACCAGTTGTCGAACGGTCCAGCCGCCATCTCTATAAGGGGTATCTAGCTGCTCATTATTTAAATTTTGTAGCGCTACATCTAAATGTGTAGGTGTGCGGCTTTCATTTCCGCTAACCAATCATTTTTGATGTCTTGGCTAAAAGGCTTGAATTCAAAATTTCCAATAGGATAACGAGGATCTTTCATGTTATAATCGGTGTTGATGTATCTTTTAGAGCACTACTTTCTTTTTAAAAATCTTATATTTCTTAATAAGATCAGCAATGTATTCTTTTTTATTTTTTATCATTACGCCTCGCGCCTCTTTCGTGTACGTTAACCCTAAATAATCAAAGAAGTGCTTTGAAGTAAAAATTGCCATTTCAATCATAATGGGGAATGCGTCAATACCCTTCTCTTCTAAAAAATAATAAACACTTTTCTTGTTTGAAACGCCTGCTTTTTTGCTAATAAATCCAAGGGACTCTAATTTTTTTAAACGATTTGCAAGCATTTTGCTGGGCATTTGCTCTGGTGATTCTTTGAATTCACCAAAAAGACATTTGTGTCCCCATATCATATCTCGTAGAATCAATAAGGTCCACTTATCTCCTAAAATATCTAATCCAGTTGCAACAGGACAAAGGGACCTAAATTCGACTGTGTCATTTTTTGTATACGTGTCCATTGTCGTAAAAGTAAGAATATTTAATTACAAAATATTCTTTTATGGTATCTTTTTGACACTAAAATTTATTCTTTCCATTCAATGGGAATAGCAATTTCATTGGTTCTTGCAATCATTTGGTAGGGGGCGTTGTATCCTAAAAATGTATAATCACCCGTAACTTTTATTTTACGTTCTGCTAGTATTTGTAAGATTTTGTTTTTATACGTCGTAATTTTTTCGTCGTTTGCATAGCCCCCAAACGCAATAACTGCAACGTATTGTGGAGCTGATTGATGTATGTGAATGCCCTCATCATTGGGTTTAGGTAAGTTATTTTCATTGTATTTTGTTGGCATTACAAAGCTCATTTTAGCGCCTTTTTCTGACATATTCATTCTTACAGGAGCCGTCATAGCAATGCTTTCGTTTTCTTTGTTTCCGCCAAATATATAACGGGCTAGTTTTCCAAAACCACTACTTGCCACCGACTTGTAGTTTGTGGCACTCGAATAAACCGTTGCCATGGTTGCTGCCGGATAGTATCTTATTTCAAGCACATCATCCTTTAAAACAGTTCTATATTTTTGCTTTTCTGTTTTCACGGAGTTGCTAGCAATAAATGATTGAAAAATAATATAAATGACCCCTAGTCCAAGTATAATGTACAAAGTTTTCATAGTGCTGTTTGTTATGATAACAATACATACTTGAATAGGTTCGAATCCCTCAAATGGTGCGAGGATCAATCGGGCATTAATCCATTTAATTAAATACTATATTTATGATCCATCTAGTATAAGCGCGTGAACATGATTAAAAAAATTGCCACCAATTTAACCTTCTGGGTATTATTTGCTATCACAGCAGGGATATTGGTGGGTCATTTTTTTCCAGCCACCGGAGTTGCCATGCAACCACTTGGTAAATATTTTATTGATATCATTAAACTATTTATCTATCCAATTATACTGCTTACCATGGTCACCGGTATTTGTGGGATAGGCGATTTAAAAAAAGTAGGAAAAGTAGGTGGCAAAGCCCTCTTATATTTCGAGATCATTACCACCCTTGCTTTATTCATTGGTATTGGGGTTGGTTATTTGTTTGAGCCTGGTGCCGGTGTAAATACAAGCATTGTAGCCAAGGGCGATATTTCTAAGTATAGCAGCGGTCCCGTTTCTATTTCTTGGGTCCAGTTTTTTAAAGACAACCTTACTATTCAAGTGTTACTTTTTGCAATACTTGCAGGTATCGTAATTAGTAGATTTAAAAACAAAGAAACCATTTTAACAAAAGTATATTGGCTATCAAAGTACGTATTTAGAGGTCTTCACTTTGTAATGAAACTTGCGCCCATCGGTGCTTTTGGGGGTATGGCATTTACCATTGGTAAATATGGCGTAGCCACCTTGTTGCCACTTGGTAAATTAATGGCTTGTGTTTATATCACTATGGCGCTCTTTATTTTTTTGGTGTTAGGCGCAGTATTAAATTATTACAAAATTAGTATTTGGAAATTTTTAGGCTACATCAAAAACGAACTTCTGATTGTATTAGGTACCTCTTCGTCAGAAGCCGCACTACCATCACTTATGGAAAAGTTAGAGCATATGGGCTGCCACAAATCGGTGGTAGGGCTTGTAGTTCCTGCTGGCTATTCATTTAATTTAGATGGCACTTCTATATACCTGTCAATGGCCATTGTATTTTTAGCCCAAGTATTCCATATTCAATTAAACATGGAACAAATTATTACCATCATAGGTATTTTAATGGTTACATCAAAAGGAGCAGCAGGAGTAACCGGTAGCGGGTTTATAATTCTAGCTTCTACATTAACCGCCACCAAAGTAATTCCGATAGAAGGTTTGGCATTGCTTCTGGGTGTAGACCGATTTATGTCCGAAGCAAGGGCCATTACTAATTTTATTGGTAATGGTGTAGCTGCTATTTTTATCTCTAACAACGAAAAAATGTTTGATCGCTCTAGGATGTATAAAGCGTTTGGAATCCACAAAAACGAACATTAGTGCCCACTATTTGTTACATTAGATACCTATGATTGGACATCGTTTTATCAATTTTGTGCCTGGCGAAAACTCAAAATCAAAATTTGAGCAGATGCTTGACATCTTTACCCAGCTATTAAATTATACAAGTGGAGATGCAACAGAAGCATTAGACTGGCTCAATCAACTAGACCGAACGCACAAATTTACTGATGATCAGTACGGCGTGGGTGATTTTATTGAAGACCTAAAGCAAAATGGCTATCTAAAAGAAAACCCGCAGGATGGCAAATTTGCGATTACTGCACGAACGGAACAAACCATTCGTCAAAAAAGTCTTGAAGAAATTTTTGGGAAACTAAAAAAAGGTAAGCAAGGGAATCATAGCACTACCAAAGCTGGACCCACTGGTGATATCAATTCAGATACGCGCTCTTTTCAGTTTGGAGATTTAATGGAGCAAATAGATTTTACAGAGAGCATTAAAAATGCGCAAATTAATAGAGGAGTAGATGCCTTTTCGATGCAGGAAGACGACTTGGTAATTCGTGAAGCAGATTTTAAAACGCAAACGTCCACAGTGCTCATGATTGATATTTCGCACTCTATGATTTTATATGGTGAAGACAGAATCACACCTGCAAAAAAAGTAGCGATGGCGCTTTGTGAACTCATCACTAAAAAATATCCGAAAGATACTATCGATATTGTAGTGTTTGGTAATGATGCTTGGCAGGTAGAAATTAAAGATCTTCCCTATTTACAAGTAGGACCCTATCATACCAATACCGTTGCTGGGCTTGAATTAGCGATGGATATTTTACGCAAACGTAAAACGTCCAACAAGCAAATTTTTATGATTACCGATGGTAAGCCTACTTGTTTAAAAATAGGTGGCCGTTATTATAAAAATAGTTTTGGGCTAGACCGTAAAGTGGTAAACCGTTGTATTAATTTAGCTGCTCAGTGTAAGAAATTAAAAATTCCGATTACTACATTTATGATTGCATCGGATCCGTATTTACAAAAGTTTGTAGAAGAGTTTACAGAAATGAATAATGGTAAAGCCTATTTTGCATCACTTGACAATTTGGGTAGTTTTATTTTTAATGATTTTGAAAGTGGCAAAAGAAAAACATTGTATTAATTATGAGTAAGAAAATCGACATAAAAAAAATTATAACACTTGGTGATTTAAAAAAATCGGGGTACAAGTCAAAGTCTATTAAAGATGAAGTCCGTGATAATTTAATTGCTAGTATTCAAAATAAAGAAAACGCTTTTGAAGGTATTTTAGGTTACGAAGACACGGTCATACCAGATGTAGAACGTGCACTTTTAAGCCGACATAATATTTTGTTTTTAGGACTCCGTGGCCAGGCAAAAACCCGTATGGCGCGTCAAATGGTGGATTTATTAGATGAATACATCCCCACGATTGCTGGATCAGAAGTAAATGATGATCCTTTACAGCCCCTAAGCCGATTTGCGGTAGACTTAATTGCTGAACATGGTGATGAAACGCCTATTCACTGGGTACACAAAACCGCCCGTTACGGTGAAAAACTAGCTACACCTGATGTGAGCGTATCTGATTTAATTGGTGATATTGACCCTATTAAGGCAGCTAATTTAAAACTCAGTTTTGCCGACGAAAAAGTAATTCACTACGGTATTATTCCAAGAAGCAACCGTTGCATTTTTGTAATCAATGAACTTCCCGATTTACAGGCAAGAATTCAGGTATCTTTATTTAATATTTTGCAAGAAGGTGATATACAAATTAGAGGTTTTAAACTTCGTATGCCCCTTGATATTTTATTTGTGTTTACAGCAAACCCCGAAGACTATACCAACAGAGGAAGTATTGTTACCCCATTAAAAGACCGAATTGAAAGTCAGATATTAACGCACTATCCAAAAACGATTGAAACCTCACTTGCCATTACCGAGCAGGAAGCAAATATTTTGCCGGTACAAAAAGAAAAAGTGGAAGTGAGTGATCTTATAAAAAGGCTCATCGAACAAGTGTCTTTTGAAGCCCGTACCAATGAGTTTGTAGATAAAAAAAGTGGTGTGAGTGCACGCCTAACCATTGCTGCATATGAAGCTGCAGTAAGCAGTGCAGAGCGAAGGGCAATTATTCACGGTCAATCAAATACACAGGTATGGATAAGTGACTTGTCAGGAATTATTCCGGCTATCACTGGAAAAATTGAACTTGTTTATGAGGGAGAGCAAGAAGGTCCTTACGAAGTAGCGCTTAACTTATTAAACAAATCGATACGCAGCATATTTGTAACCTATTTTCCAAACCCGGATGATGTTAAAAAGCGGAAGGCACCAAAAAAATCAGCTAACGCCCCAGAACAAAAGCAACCTGAAAATCCATATGCTGCCATTGCAAAATGGTTTGATTCGGGTAATCACCTCGATTTGTTTTTGGATATGAAAGACGAAGATAAAATGATCGAACTCTATAAGGTCGATGGTTTATTTGGAATTGTAAAAAAACATTTTCCGCAAGCCGGCGAAAAACAAGCAGCACTATTAATGGAATTTGTTTTACATGGTCTTTCGTCCTACTCTATCATTAGTAAAAAAATGATTGATGGAAAAATTGAATTCAACGACATGATGGGAAGTATGATTAACCTAGGTGATATGGGAATGGATGATGACGCTTTCAACGATTATGCGTAAATTGAATAACCAAGCCGTTTTCATATCATAACTTTTAAGAATGTATAAGCCTATTCAATTTTCTAAAACGTATTTATTAGGTTTTTTAGTGGGTTGTATATTTTGTGCGCAACCGGTAGCTGCACAATCCGATTCGTTGTTACAACAACTAATCAGTGCTAATCATGTTGATTCAAGTTTAATACAACCCCCTGCAAAAATGCTATTTACGCAGCGTGCTTTGTGGGGTACGAGTGGGCTCTTAAAAAATAGGTATGGCGGCAATGACCTCGTTGCAAATCGACAAAAAGATCTCAAAATTAGAAGAACCATGTTGAAGCTTCACCAAATTGGCGGATTTGTAACAATTGGTGGCATGGTTGCACAAGGTATTATTGGAAGTCAGTTATATAAAGGTGATTACAAAGTAAAAGACCTCCATGAAAACATGGGTATGGCCGTAAACTTAACCTACGGATTTACTGCTTTTAACGGCCTTTTTGCACCACCTTCGGCGTTTAGCAGGGATAAAAAAATCACCTCTATTCGTTTGCATAAATGGCTTGCGGTGCTGCATTTATCCGGAATGATTGCAACCAATATACTCGCCACACAAGTAGAACATAATGCTTCTTTAAAACCCTACCACCGCGCAGCTGCGTATGTTAGTTTTGCAAGTTTGGCAACAGCGCTTGTTGTCATTAAATTTTAAATCATGCTACACTATATTCTTTTAAATCTTTTGATGTCTGTACTTTTTCAGGCACCTACGTACGATGTATCAAGTTCTAGTATTACATACACCATGAAACATAAATTGCATGCCTGGGATGGAACAAGCAAGCAGGTAAACGTAGCAAGCAAATGGAACGGCGATAAACTAGAACAAATTTCGGTGCTGGCAAAAGTGAGCAGTTTTAATAGCGGCCTATCAAGTAGAGATAGCCATATGATTGAAATTTTGGATGCACTTACACTACCTAATATTACGTTTAGTAGTACCAGTATTAAATACAATGGCGAAGAAATACTAGCAACAGGAAAACTACAATTTCACGGTGTTACCAAAGAAATTCAATTTGTAGTTAAGGCTAAAAAAGAAAATAACCAATGGTTGTATGAAGGCGAATTTCCTGTGCTTCTAGAATCTTATAATGTGGAAAGACCCAGCTTACTCTTTGTAAAAACAGACAATATGATGAAAATCAAATTTGTTCTAGTGTTTAAAGATAAATAAGTGTCTCCGTACAAAATAGTTTGCATACCCTTCAACATTATCTCTACTGGCTTGTTTAACAGGTATGTCAAAGCAGGCCGCCATCATTTTTCCACATCAGCTTTTTAAAAAATCAGCACTGCTGGATAAAAACAAGCGCCACTATTTAGTGGAGGAGCATCTATTTTTTACACAATATCTTTTTCATAAAGAAAAACTGGTGCTCCATAGAGCTTCTATGAAAGCCTATGAGCAGTATCTGTTACAAGAAGGCTATCAGGTCCAGTACATTGATAGCACAAATGCCCTTCATGATTGCAGACTACTTATTGCTCATTTAGCAGAAGAAAAATATACAGAAATTCAAATAATTGATCCTGTAGATTATTTGCTTACTAGGCGTATAAAAAAAGCCTGTACATCTAACAATATAGCTTTACAGGTTTTAGAAAGTCCCAATTTTTTAAATACACTTTCTGGCGCGCAAAATTATTTTGACTCCAAAAAAAAATATTTTCAAACCGATTTTTATACCGCTCAAAGAAAGCAGCGTAACCTGTTACTAACGCCGGACGGTAAACCAGAAGGAGGCAAATGGACCTTTGATGCAGAAAACCGCGCTAAATTTCCTAAAAAAGAAATAGTTCCTGAACTCCCAGTGAGCGCCTCTAATGATTTTATAATTGAAGCGGAGCAGTATGTTCAAAAAAACTTTTCGAACAATTATGGAGACATAGGTAAGCAACATTTATTTGCTATTGATTTTGTAGAATCTAAAAAATGGCTTGATCAATTTTTAGATGAACGTTTCGAAAAATTTGGCATCTATGAAGATGCTATTGTTCAAAAAGAATCTGTTTTATATCATTCGGTTTTATCACCGATGTTAAACATTGGTCTTCTTACACCACAGGAAATTGTGGATGCGGCAATGCGTGTAGGCGCTACAAAAAATATTCCGCTCAATTCATTAGAAGGTTTTATTAGACAAATTGTTGGCTGGCGTGAATTTATACGACTTGTTTACGAGCGCGAAGGAACAAAGCAACGAACCACCAATTACTGGCAGTTTAAAAGAAAGATACCCAAAACTTTTTGGAAGGGTGATACCGGCATAGCCCCAATAGATAGTACCATCAAAAAGATTTTAAAAACAGGCTATGCGCATCATATTGAAAGGCTGATGGTACTTGGAAATTTTATGTTGTTGTGTGAATTTGATCCCGACGAAGTGCATAAGTGGTTTATGGAAATGTTTATTGATGCATACGACTGGGTGATGGTGCCCAACGTGTATGGCATGACTCAGTTTGCAGATGGTGGACTCATGACCACCAAACCTTACATAAGTGGCAGTAATTATTTATCAAAAATGAGTGATTACGAAAAAGGAACATGGCAACCTATTTGGGATGGTTTATTTTGGCGGTTTATGCACGTACACCGTGATTTCTTTTTACAAAATCCAAGAATTGGTATGCTCGTAAAAACATTTGATAAAATGTCCGATGAAAAAAGAAATGCACACCTGCACGCAGCAGATAATTATTTAAAATCATTAGACACATAGTAATATATGAACACCACATTAAGCAATGCTCAAATAATGGACATGGAGCAGCGAAAAAGAGCCCAGTTAATCAATAGCATTAGTGGTTTTAGAAGCGTTGCGCTCATTGGCACGATAGATGCGCAGGGACAAACCAATTTGGCCATATTTAGTTCTATTGTCCATCTTGGATCCAATCCACCGCTACTTGGTTTTATCATGCGCCCCGATTCGGTAGAGCGTCACACACTAACTAATATTATGGATACTGGATTTTATACCATTAACCATATACATCAAAAAATGTATGAGCAGGCGCATCAAACCTCGGCGCGCTACCCCAAAACCATGTCCGAATTTGATGCCACGAAGTTAACCCCCCTATTTAAAGAAGGTTTTATAGCTCCTTTTGTAGCAGAGAGCCACATACAGCTTGGGATGGAATTTAAAGAACGAATAGAGATCAGTATCAACCAAACAAGTATGATTATTGGTGAAATAAAGTGGATTCATTTTCCGGATCATTGTTTATCGGAGGATGGATTTTTAGATATTGAAAAAGCGGGTTCCATTACCAGTACCGGTCAGGACAGTTATCATACCACGCAACTACTTCAAAGACTCGAATATGCAAAGCCTTAATAATCTAAATATGTTTCCTACTAATTATGATTTAATTATTGAGCGTATCAATACTATCAATCCCATAAAGTATGCGAAAACCAGAAATTTTATTAATGGTGATGTAACGTACTTATCCCCTTATTTATCCAGAGGCGTCATTAGTGTACAGCAAATTAAAGAGGCCGTTTTGCAAAAAGGATTCAAACCCTACGAGATTGAAAAATTTTTACAGGAACTCGCTTGGCGCGAATATTATCAGCGGGTATGGCAAGTAAAAAAAGAATTGATTTTTAGTGATATCAAACAACTGCAACCAGATTTTATACACAATCAAATACCTACAGCAGTTGTGGATGCATCTACGGGTATTGAATCAATTGATGCCCACATCAATACGTTTTACAAGACAGGATACTTGCACAATCATATTAGAATGTACCTCGCATCGATGGTGTGTAACAATGCAAAAGCACACTGGTTGGCACCTGCAACATGGATGTACTATCATTTATTAGATGGCGACCTTGCAAGTAATAGTTGTAGTTGGCAGTGGATAGCCGGGAGCTTTTCATCAAAAAAATATTACTGCAACCAAGAAAATATTAATAAATACACATCTTCAAATCAGCGGCATACTTTTTTAGATGATAGTTATGAGCATATTGCTACAATGGCTGTGCCCAAAGCATTAGAGGCCACAACCACACTAGACTTAAAAACGATTTTGCCACCAACAGCGGTTCCAAAACTTGATACTAGTAAGCCAACACTCTTATATAACAGCTATAATCTAGATCCACTATGGCGCGCAAACGAACCCGTAAATCGTGTGTTGATCTTAGAGCCTTCGCATTTTAATAAATATCCGGTGAGCGATAAAGTGATTGATTTTATTATTGATCTTTCAAAAAATATTTCGGGTATTGAAATTTATGCTGGTGAAATAGAATCACTCACCCAACAATATAAAAACACGGATCTTAACATTTCAAATGCATTTATCTCAAAAGAACATCCTGCCTTTGAATATTACCCAGGTATAAAAGATAGTAGAGAATGGATGTTTCCTATTATCCAAGGATATTATCCTTCGTTTTTTAGCTTTTGGAAAAAAGGTATGCGTACAAAAACAAAAAAGTAATTTATTTTTTTGTTGGAACCCACGCACCCAAAATTTTATCATTACTATAACCAAGCGCTTGCTCACTCGTTAATTGTTTGGACCAGCTAACTCTTTTTTCTGCACTACCACCAGGTCCTGAGCTATTATACTCGGCATATCTAGCTGTTAATTCGTTAGCTGGATTTTTCCAGTTATTCCAACCCTCTTCTACAATATGTTTGTCCATCCAGCAATCGAGATACGTGACACTTGCTGTTGGTGACCAGGGCCTTCCCAAGGAAACTTTATTTATTGTACTGTCTGCGGTTAGTTTACAGCGCTTAAATACAAAACCAAAAGGGATAATTGAATTGGTAGATGCAGCTGTTACGTGAGAATTTTTTTTGCTGTGAATATGACAGTCTTCGAAAACGGCTGTGGCGGCTCCAAAAATAAAATCGGTGGTGCCTTCTATGTAACAATCTTTAAAATATTGCTTTACCCCGTTGCCGCTTAAAAACAAAACGTCCTGAAA
>Ga0222713_10001039_pt1 | contig 31772 bp, 16 predicted proteins | sample C33_649DmetaG_FD_165061 | JGI IMG/M metagenome (GOLD analysis project Ga0222713, IMG submission 165061) | Estuarine water microbial communities from San Francisco Bay, California, United States - C33_649D | ecosystem: Environmental > Aquatic > Marine > Unclassified | place: USA: California... | reverse complement strand
TGCCGCCTTCGTCGCGGAAACGGTATCCGACACCCAAGGCTTCGGGGATGACGAGGATGTCCGAGAACAGGATGGCGGCGTCGAGCTGCGGGAAGCGACGGAGCGGCTGGAGCGTCACCTCGACCGCGAGGTCGGGCGTACGGACCATCGTGACGAAGTCCGACTTGGCCTTGAGCGCGCGATACTCGGGCAGGTAGCGGCCGGCCTGACGCATGATCCAGACCGGCGCCCGGTCATGGGGCTGTCGGCGGAGGGCGGCGAGGAAGCGGTCGCGGGAGTTCATCAGGACCCTCTGAGCCAATCCTGAGGTTTCAGATAATGCGAGAGCAGACGTTCTTCCGGGCTGCCCGGGGCGGGCTGGTGGCCGTAATGCCACTGCACGCGGGGCGGGAGGGACATCAGGATGGACTCGGTCCGGCCGCCAGACTGCAGGCCGAAGATGGTCCCACGGTCGAAGACGAGGTTGAACTCGACGTAGCGGCCGCGGCGGACCTCCTGCCAGTCGCGCTCGCGTTGGCCGTAAGGGGTGTCCTTGCGGCGGCGCAGGATCTCGGCGTAGGCGCGTCCGTAGCCGTCGCCCACCTTCTGCATCAGGGCGAACGCCGCCTCGAAGCCGCCCTCGGTGAAGTCATCGTAGAACACGCCGCCGATGCCGCGTTGCTCCTGACGATGCTTGAGCAGGAAGTAGTCGTCGCACCAGGCCTTGAACTTCGGATAATACGCGCCGGTGGATTCGCGCGCGGACCGGTGCCAGGAGACCGCGTCTTCGTCGAAGCCGTAGTAGGGCGTCAGGTCGAACCCTCCGCCGAACCACCAGACCGGATCGGGACCGTCGGTGGCGAAGAAACGCACGTTCATGTGCGAGGTCGGGCAGTAAGGGTTGAGCGGGTGCTGGACCACCGACACGCCCATCGCACGGAAGCCCTTGCCGGCGAGTTCCGGGCGGGCGACCGTGGCCGAAGGGGGCAAGGCATGGCCGCGGACATCCGAGAAAGCCACCCCGCCCTTCTCGATGACCGCGCCGCCGGCGATGACCCGGGTGCGGCCGCCGCCGCCCTCGGTGCGCTGCCATTCGTCGGTGATGAACTTGGCCTTGCCGTCCACGGCCTCGATGGTCGCGCAGAGGCGATCCTGGAGGCCGGTCAGGTAGTTTCTGACGAGATCGGGATTCATCGCCGACCAGCCAATCCGAGGAGAGCCCGCTGGTCAACGAAGCCCCGCGCCGACCCCCCGAGAATCCACCGCGGCTTATCGTCCTTATGCGGCCGACATCTAGGTAGTCCTTGCTGGGACCCCGGGAATCGTCACCGTGCGTCCAGGCCATGAACCTGGAATTGAAGATCGTCCTGCTCGTCTGCCTGGCCGGGCTGTTCGCCCTCGGCCTGCCCTGGTGGGCATGGCGGCGCGTGCGGAGCCTCGAGAAGAAACACGGCCGGATCCTGCTCGTCCGCGGCGTCTCCGGCGCCCAGGCGGCCCGCATCGTGCTCCTGCGCGGCGAGATCCCCCAGGTCGACGTCGACGAGAGCGCGGTGTCGGTGACGGATTTCTATTCGGCCTTCGAGCCCGCGATCAAACTCTCGCCGGCGACCTACGAGGGCAAGCGGCTCTTCGACGTGGCCCGGGCCGCGCGCCTCGCGGGGCACGCGCTCCAGCACCGTGACCGCAAGCTCGGCGGGCTCGCGTCGTGGGATTCGTTCATGATCCTCTGGGGCAACGCTTGGCCGGTCCTCCTTCCGCTCACCGTCGTCGCCGGCAAAGGCCGGCCGGGCGCCTTGCTCGGCTTCGCCCTGCTGGCCATCGTCCTCGCCGTCGCCCACCTGCTCAAGCATGCCCACGTGCAGGACGCGGCCTGTCGCGGACGGAGGGAGCTCGAAGGCGCCAAGCTGCTCGACGGACATCCCGAGGAAGAGATCGAAGCCGCCTTCCTGGCCGCCCGGCTCGACCATCTGGCCCTGCCCTACTCGAAAACGTGGCTCAGGCTGCTCTTTTCCTGAGCAGGACGCTTTCCGAGGGCCGTGCCCGCGCCCGATGGCGGACAGCCCTCTAAGTTAGGCCTTCCGACCTGCTGAAAGGGAGCTATCAATTTGCTCAGCGACCCGCGCCTCCGCGCGGACTCACCGCGAACGCCGCCCATGAGACCCAGCCGCCTCCAGACCGTCCTCCTGATGCTCCCGGCATGGGCTTTCGCGCACGTGGTGCTCGTGTTCCGGGTGCTGCCGCAGAACGACCCCTTCGGCGTCTTCAAGGAACCGTTCGCCAAGGTGATCGTCCTCGTGCTCGCGGCGCTCTTCGCCCTCCTCGCCTCGTTCGTCGCCGCCCGCCGCGCGACCGTCCTCGGCTGGAGCCTCCCCCCCGTCCTCGGCCTGCTCATCCACGTGCCATTCGCCGGCGCCGGATTAGCGCTCTGGCTCGCCGCCAGCGGCGACGACACCGAAGGCGAAGCCGCCGCCCCGGTCGCGATGGCGGGACGCCTCGCCGTCCCCTTCTTGCTCGCCGCGGGCGCGGCGGCCGCGCTCACGGCAGGCGTCCAGGCCCTCGCCGACAAGAAGATGCTTCCGCTCGGCCTCGAGCAGACCGGAGGCTACTTCGGATTGGCCGTCTTTTTCGGGCTACCCTTCGCGGTCGGCGTCACCACCGGAGTCAAGGTGCGTCGCGCCGGCGGCAGTTTCGGGCAGGCCCACGCCGCGGCCTTCACGCTGCTGGGCGCGATCCTGCTCATCCTCTGCGGCTGCGCGATGGAAGGCATCATCTGCGTCTTCATGGCCGCGCCCTTCGGCGCCGGCATCACCTTCGTCGGCGCGAGCCTCGGCTATCTGCTCGCCAAGCAACGCATCGCCGACGGCCGGCTGCAGTCCGCCGCCTGGCTGGGCATCCTCGCGATGGTCGGAGTCGAAGGCTGGCATCCGCCGGCGCCGTTGGAAGACTCCGCGACCTCGCAGGTCATCATCAATGCCCCCGCCGAGCGCGTCTGGGCGCAGCTGCATGACATCCGCGACCTACCGCCGACGGAGAATCTCCTTTTCCGATTCGGCGTCGCCCACCCCATGGGCACCGTGACCGACGGACAAGGCGTCGGCGCCGCGCGCCTGTGCAGGCTCAGCACGGGCGACATGCCCGAGATCGTCACGGTCTGGAAGCCCGGACAGGAACTGCGCTTCAAGGTGCTCTCGACTCCGCCTTCGATGCGCGAGCTCGGCTTCTTCGGGAAGACCATCGACGCCGCCCACCTCCACAGCACGTACGCTAGCCTGGACGGAGGCTTCAAACTCGAATCCCTGCCCGGCGGCCGCACCCGCCTGATCGGGGAAAGCCATTATCTCCTGAACCTGTCCCCGGCGTCCTACTGGAACCTCTGGACCAAGGAAATCGTGCGGATGGTCCAGCTCCGGGTGCTTGAACACGTCAAGGGACAGGCCGAAAAGAGCCCTCCGGCCTGAACATCCCGGCAACTTCGCCGCCTCGCCGGAGTTATACCTCACGACACACCTCATGAACTCGAAACGACTCTTCGCGATCATCGGCCTCTGCGCCCTCGGTTACGGCGCCTACGCCGCCTACCAGTGGGCCAAGGGCGACGAAGGCACGGTGGTGAAGAGCACCGCCAAGCGCACCGGCTCGCCCGTGACCAAGCTCGCCACCGAGACCGGCAAGCCCCGCGCCGCCAAGGCCCTCAAGCTGAGCCGCAAGGAAGACGTCGGCACCGAGGTCGAAGAGAAGGACCTCGTGAAGCAGTCCAAGCCCGTCGCGGAGCTCGACGCGAAGTTCGCCACCTGGCGCGACGACGGCCGCAAGGCCGTCGAGGACATGTTCGGCGGCGACCGCCAGAAGATCGGCGACGCCTTCCGCGCGGCGATGCAGAACGAAGAATTCCGCAGCAACTTCGGGCGCATGCGCGAGCTGGAGAACCAGTATCGCGGCGCTTCGGACGACCAGAAGCAGGGCATCATGGACGAACTCTCGACGATCCGCGCCCGCGGGCTCGGCATGCTCAAGCAGGCCGCCGCCGGCGCGCCCGCCGCGAACCAGCCGACGGTCACCATCACCGGTCCCGGCGTCGTGAAACCCGCGGGCAACAACGGCGCCGCTCCGGGCGCGACCGACGCGCCGGCTCCCGCCCCGGCCGCGCCGGTGGTCTTCCAGTAAGCCCCCTTCCGGCCTACCCCGATGTTCGCCTCCTTGGGCCGCCGTCCGCTGGTGAGCACCTTCCTCGGGCTCGCCGTGGTCGGTCTGGCCGCATGGTGGCTCCACGACGCCGACGAAGGATCGACGAAGGCGCCGAGCGCCCGTTCCGCCCGCGCTCCGGCCGGCGGCAACACATCCGCCCAAGGCGCCGTCGGCGCCCCGCGCAGCGCCCGCGCCCTCGGGCTCGACGCGCAGGCGGACATCTCCGTCGACAGCCGCCCGCCCGACGCCCGGCGCGAGAACATCATCCGCGAAGGCCTGGGCACGATCCAGGAACTGAAGTTCATGCACCCGCAGGTCTTCGACGGCGCCGCGAAGCGCTGGGGCCAGGACCCGAAGGTCAAGGCCCTCGTCGAAGAATGGAAGTCGATCGAGGCCGGTTGGAAGACGCAGGACGAAGCCGCCAAGGCGGCGCAGCTGCCGCGCATGCAGGCCATGTGGAGCGAGGCGATGGGCCTGCTGCGGACCGAGGTCGAACGTTCGGCGAACGAGGCCGGCGTCAAGTAGCCGCGAATCGCGCGAGCGCCACGCGGAGCTCCGTCAGCACGGCCTGCGCGCGCCCGAAGCCCGCGTGCGGAGCGCCCGTGGCTTCGTCCATGTAGAGGTCGCGGCGGACTTCGATCATCACGGACCAGAGCCGCGGTTCGCGGCCGAAGCACGCATCGGGCACCATCGCGCCGCTGAACGGCACGTCGACGCCGACCTCGTAGCCGCGGGCACGGAAGAAATCCACGACGACGTCGCGCAGCGCGGGCGGCGTATGGCCGGGTTGCGTGCCGACGCCGATCTCGGGCGACGGGCCGGCGGAGACCTGCGTGGGCAGCGGACCCGTCGGATAGGAATGCGCGTCGAGGACGAGGCAACGACCGAAGCGCGCGAGGCGGGCGGCCGCGGCCGCGTCGAGCCGGCGGTGGTGCGGCCAGTAGTGACGCGCCATCAGCTCCGCGCGGCGCGCCGGCGTGAGCGCGCGGAGCGGACGGCCGTCGGCGGTGCGGAGATACGTCGCCCCCATGCCGAAGGCGGCGCAGCGCTCCTGCGCGTCGTCGGCGAAGCGCTCGACGTCGACGACCAGGCGCGAGACCTCGGCCCGCACGAAATCGTCAGGCGTCAGCCCTTCGGCGTAGAGCGCCGCCGTATGCGCGTCGGTCAGGCGCAGGATTTCCGCCCGCAGTTCCGCCTCCGGGAGCAGGAAGTCCGCGTTTGCGTCCGGGGGGATGATCGTCGAATCGTGCGGAAGATGAAGGAGCAACGGGGTCATCGGCGGCCTTACCTTAAGCCCGGATCAAGCCCGGTCGCACGCCGCCGGCGTGTCATAATTTAATTTAAAAAGCTGCAACTCTTCCGGCAAGCAGGGGTTTCATGCCTGCACCCCCATACCTATCATGAAGATCAAACTCGCACTCCTCCTGGCCCTGATCACCTCGGCCGGCCTCCTCGCTCAGGACGCTCCCAAGCCCGACGCCCCGAAGGGCGACGCCCCCGCCAAGAAAGGCGAAGGCAAGGGCGACAAGGGCGGCAAGAAGCAGATGGGCCCGCAGCGCCCGGAATCCGTCGACGAAGCCACCTGGAAGAAGTTCGGCGAAGCCATGAAGGCCGCTCAGAAGGATGAAGCCGTCGTCAAGGCCAAGGAAGCCAAGGACGAGAAGGCCGTCCGCGAAGCCATCAAGGCCGCCGTCCTCAAGGCTGACGCCTCCCTCGAAGCCGTCTTCAAGGCGCTCGACGAAGCTCGCGCCAAGGGCAAGGGCAAGGGCGACAAGGGCGGCAAGGGCAAGGGCGGCGACAAGGGCGGCAAGAAGCCCGAAGCCAAGTAATCCACGGATCACAGGCCCGATCAAGACCCCGGTTCGCCGGGGTCTTTTGTTTGGCATAGGTGACGGCGGGTGGCGGTAAGCGGTGGGCGGATGGGAGTTCGAAGGAGAACCGGAGACCGGATGATCGGCTGGGGTCATGCATTCTCAGGTGAAGGGAGACGGCCGCGGCAATCAGCTCTCCGGGTTTCGGCTGCTAGCATCTGGCACCCGGCAGCCAATGGCCGATCCACCGGCTGCTGAACGGCTGATACCCGGATGGCTGTCACTCGTCACCTATTCTGCCCATCCGCTATCCGCTTACCGCCAACCGCTGATAACTTTGATCGGCAAATCAGCCTCTTTTGGCCGTTATTCGAATTGTTACGGATATGTGACGGCGGGGAAACATCTCCGCGATGGCCCAATGACGGATTGCGCAGCGAAAGACGAGGTCATCTAACCCATTCAGCGCAGGCATCTCCCTGCGCACATCACCCACACCAAAATCCGAATGTTACGATTGTTACGAATGAAAGACACCTTCGCCTTACTGGTCGCCTGCGCCGCCCTGCCCTTGGGCGCGCAGACTCAGCCCGCCGGCTCCGGCCGACCGGCCGCGGAGCCTTCGCTCAAGGAGCGGTTCGAGGACCTCGGACTGGTCTACCAGGACAAGCAGGCCAAGGGACTCCAGGAACTCTGGGTGCTCGGCCGCTACCACGGCCACTATCACGACACGAGCGGCGTCGATCGCAGCGACAGCGCCTTTGAAAGCCGGCGCGTCCGTCTGGGCTTCCAGGCCAGGATGTACGATCACCTGACGATCCATGCGCAGGCGATCAGCGGCAGCGACTTCGAACCGGCTTACAACGGCTTCACCGAACTCTGGGCGCGCTGGGAGTTCGACCCGGCCCTGCAGCTCACCGTCGGCCAGCAGAAGCACCGCTTCACGCACGACCGCAACGTCTCCAGCCGCTACCTCAGCTTCATGGAGCGCTCGATGTTCACCAACATGACGGGCCTGGATTACACCCCGGCCGTGACGCTCTCCGGCCGCGTGGGCAAAGCCGACTACTACGCCGGGGTCTTCTCGAACCTCGCCGAGCGCGACATGTGGGATTCGTTCACGGAGCTGCATTCCGGATGGTCGGCGCTCGCCGCCCTGACCTATGACCTCGGCCACCTCGGCGGCGCGGATTCGGCGGCCTTCTACGGCAGCCTTCTGCACAGCGAGGCGAAGGTCGGCGCCACCAACCTGACCCGCTTCGATGACGCCGCTTCCGCGGCGCTCATCATCACGGAAGGACCGGTGGCCGTCGTGACCGAGGTCACCGCGGGTTTCGGCGGCTCCAAAGGCGATGCGATCGGCCTCAACCTCCAACCCAGCGTCTTCCTCACGGACAAGCTCGAACTGGTGTCCCGTTATCAACTCGCCAGCGCCAGCCAGACGGGCGGATTGCGCAGCCAACGCCGCTATGAATCCGTCGCCGGCCTGCCCAACGGGGAGCACTACCAGGCGACCTACCTCGGTCTGAACTACTACGTGGCCGGCCACCGGCTCAAGCTGCTCACAGGCGTGGAGCACGCCCGCATGAACAACCAGGACGCCTTCACCGTCTTCGCCGGCGTCCGCATGTTCTTCGGCCCGCACTCCAACGCCCCCTACCCGGGCAACAAGCTGCTCAAGGGAATCTGGTGATCGACGGGTAGGGACGGCTCTCCGAGCCGTCCACCGTCCGGCGGGTTCGGAGAACCCGCCCTTCCCACGGCAGGTGTTGGCGGCTGGGAACATAGCCGCTCAAAGGGAAACCGGAGACCGAGGGCCGGCAGAGGAGCTAATTCCATTCAGGTCTCAGGTCCCGGCCGTCGGGTATCTGGTCCAGGTATTCAGGTTCAGGCACGGGTGGCGGGAAATCTGTCATCTGACCATTTCAGGTGGCGGGACTTCTGTCCTCTGCCCTCGATTCAGCCCGTGTTAAAGCTATGTCGTGACGCGGTCCCGACCCTACCCCGAAGCAAACTAGGGCAGCACGCGGTGCTGCCCCTACCCCAAGGCATGCACACCCCCGATACTCGATACTCAATACTGCATACTCTAGGAATACCCATCCGCCGACCGCTAAAACCTTTTCAAAGTCCCGGTGTTCCATGGGTATGCAACACCTTGCCCTGCTCTCCGCCTGCCTCGCCTCATTATCGCTCCTCGCCGCCGATGCGCCGAAGACGGAGACGCCCGCGACGAAGCCGGCCGAGAAACCGGCGGTGCCGGTGAAGAAGAAGAAAGGTCTCGACGCCCCGGAGATCCCGGCCGGCATCTCGCTTTCCGATGGCGTGAAGCTGCAGGAAGCCTGGATCAAGGCCGAGCACGACGAAGACTTCAAGTCAGCCGTGGCCAAGCTCGGCGGGACAGGGGAGAAGGAGAAGAAGGGCGAGAAAAAGAAGCCGGGCGGAAAGGAAGGCCGGGAGGCCGTCGACGCCGCCCGCGTGAAGGCGATGCAAAAGGCCGACCCGAGCCTCAACGTCGAGGTCATCCGCGCTTACGTCGCCTCGACCCGCCAGAAGAAATCCGACGTCGCCGGCAAACCGAAGAAGAAGTGAGGCGGCGGCGAAGCCGCTGCGAGTCGATGGCTGAGTCGATGACAGAGGACTGAATCGAGGGCTGAATGGATAAAAGCACCAGCAAGACTAAATCCGACCAAAAGAATCCCGAGGCTCCCTCTTCAGGTGGCGGGTGGCAGCCCCGGGTGGCGGTACGAATGAACTGCGACCACTGTCATCGACGCAGCCATCTGTCATCGATCCAGTCATCTACCCAGCCCTAGTCACAGCTATGTCGTGACGCGGTCCCGACCCCATCCGAGTCGAACTAGGGCAGCACGCGGTGCTGCCCCTTCCCTGAGGCAAGCACTCCCCCATGCTCGATACTCAATACTCCACACCCTCGGCATTCCCAACCGCATACCGCCAACCGCCAGAACCTTTTAAGGTTCTCGGTGTATAATTGCCATGCGTCCCTTTGCCCTGCTCGCCCTCGTCCTGCTCGCGCCTTGCGTTTTCGCCGCCGAAGAAACCGCGGCCAAGCCGGCCAAGAAATCCGCCCGCGTAGGCGCAGCCCTTCCTGAGAGCGTCGCCGGCGTCCCCGACGAACAACTGACGAAGATCCGCCGCGCGCTCATGGCGACCTACGGCGACGAAGCGATCGCCGCCGCCCGCAAGCGTCTGGCCGACCTCAAGGACCGCACCCGTTTCGTCAAAGGCCGCAACGAAGCCGAAGACCTGCGCGTCGAATTCGAAACCGCCCGCGACGCCATGGTGAAGGCCACGCTGGCGGCGGTCCAGAAATTCGACCCCACCATCGAAAAGGACCCGCTGGTCCTGACCCTCAACGCCATCGAAGAGCTGGTGAAGAAGCGCGGCCAGGAAGCCGCACGGGCCGCCCAAGCCAAGGCCAGCGAGGCCGAACGGGCCGCCGCCAAGGAGAACAAGGAGGCGAATCCCTCCGCAGCGCCTGCGGCCGAAACGAAGCCCGAGGCGCCCAAGGCGATGACCCCGGCCGAGCTGCTCGCCGACGTCGAAGGCGTCTCCGCCGACGACATGAAGAAATTCCGCATCGCCGCCCTCAAGGCGCAGCGCGACCCCAGGGTGAAGGAGGTCAAGGCCAAGCAGACCCAGCTCCGTAAAGAAGCGGAATTCCTCTCCCAGGAAGAAAAGAAGAACCTGCGGGGGGAATTCGAAGCCCTGGTGATCGACCTGCGCAAGGCCCAGGAAGCCGCCATCGCCGAAGCCGCTCCTTCGCTCTCCAAGGAGACCATCGTCACCATCCTCAATACCGTCGAGGACCGCGCCCGGCAGGCCGCCGCCAAGGCCGGACCCAAGGGCGCCACGAAGACCCCCCTGAAGCCTTTCCCGTTCGGGGAGAAGAAATAGTCCTCTATCCTAACAACAACTTTCCCCTCCTCCGGGTGTTACACATTGGACTATCCCCACCCCTATCCCGCCCATAACCATGAAACAACTCCTCCCCCTCCTCCTCGCCGCCGCCGTCGGTTCCGCCGCGACATATTTCGTCATGGACGCCAAACAGTCGACGGCGGTCGTCCAAGCCCCGGCCGAAAAGACCGCTGAGCCTAGGTTCGCCGCGAAGGGTGCGCCGAGCGCCGAAGCTCCGGCCGGCGAGGCGCCGCGCAAGCAGGGCGCGCCGAAGTTCGGCGGCAAGGCGGGCGGCTTCCTGCCCGAAGAGATCGAAGGCGTCACCGCCGAGCAGCTGAACAAGTGCAAGGTGGCGATGTTCAAGGCCTTCCAGGACGACGGCGTGAAAGCCGCGCGCGAGAAACTCAACGAACTCCGCAAGGAAGCCGAATATGCTTCCGACGACGAGAAGAAGAACCTCCGTCCGCAGTTCGAAGAAGCCGCGCTGGACATCCGCAAGGCCACGAAGGAAGCGATCCTCGCCGCCGACGCAGACCTGGACGGCGACGTCGTCGACAAGGTCCTCGATGCGGTCGAAGAACGCATGAAGCAACGCGGCGGCCAGGGCTTCCAGAAGGGGAAGAAGTGACGCTTCCGCCGAGAAGATGGCGGAGTCGATGACGGATGGCTGCATCGAGGACTGAATCGAAAAAGCACCGACTTAGATTCGGTCCGACCCAAGATTACTGACGCTTTCAATTAAGTTAGCGGGTGGCGGCCCCGGGCGTCAGGCGGGAGGTATCCTGACCTGCGTACTCTGCCATCGATGCAGTCATCTGTCATCGACTCGGTCATCCGTCATCGATCCTCACTTCACCCTCTCAAACACCGCCTTCAGTTCCGCGTCCGTGAGCGGGCGGTCCCAGAGGAGGAAGCGGGCGATCTCGCCATCGAAGGATTCCTTGCCGGGATGCTGGATCGCGTCGCGCTCCTGCCCGATCGCGAGTTTCGAGGCGTCGGCCTTGGGATTGACCGGGAAACGGGCGGTCGCGCAGGGCTTCAGGTCATTGACGAAGAATTCGAGCGTGGCCTCGGCGTGGCCCGCGCCCATGCGGCCGGCGAGGAAGTGGAAGCGGCCCTCCGCGAGCTTCGGTCCGACGAGCTTGGGGTTATTGACGTCGAAGCGGCCGAAGGTGAGGCCGTTGCGCGCCCCCCACCAGACGGTGTTATCGTCGTCGAGGCATCCCCAGAGTCCTTCGTATTTCTGGCCGTTGCGCAGGTTGCCGAAGAAGGAATTCACGTCCTTGAGCCCGACGCGCTGCGGGTAGACCTTGATCACCGCGACCCACGTGCAACCGGAACCCCGGATGAGTCCGTCGAACGCCGACTCATCATGACAGACGAGTTCCTGCTGGCGGAAGGAAAGCGACGGCACGTTGCCGGCGAGCACCGTCGGCAGACCCGACGTCGGCTCCGCCCGGCCTTTCGGCTGACCGACGAAAGCACGCGTCGCATCCGGCCCGACTTGATTCGCCCAGGCGGGCACGCGGCCTTGCGCGTCAAGCGTCACGCCCTTGGCGGCATCGAGATCGACCAGCAGACCAGACGAAGGAATGCCAGCGGACAGACACGAGACGGCGCAGAGCGAGGCAACGAGACGGAGAATCATGGGGAAAGCCGTATTGAGGACTGGGTTGCGGGCTGAATCGAGGATGCAATAGGCCGCATACAGGGCTAGAGCCAGGGCTGGGGCTAGGGCCAGACAAGCTGACCAGCTGATCAGTTGGCTGGCTGGCCAGGGAGGGACGGCTCTCCGAGCCGTCCGCATTCGGCGGGTTCGGAGAACCCGCCCTACCCGAGGCATCATCAGGTTCGGGACTCAGGCCCTGAATCTGGACCTAATTTCCGATTCATGATTACTAGCCCTGGCCCTAGCCCTAGCCCTCCTGCAGCCCTCTTTCTGTCTGGAACTCCCCTGCCCGCCTGACATCTAATCTCCCCATGTCCCCTCGTGTCCTCCCCCTCCTTGGACTGTCCCTGCTGGCCGCCCTGACCGGCCGCGCCCAGTCCGCCGATACGGTCTTCGTCGAAGCCGAATCCTTGGCCGTCCATGGCGGCTGGAAGATCGATACCGCCTTCACGAACATCGTCGGCTCCCCCTACCTCCTGGCCCACGGTCTCGGGAAGCCCGTCGCCGATGCGACCGGCACCGTCCGCATCCCCGCCGCGGGCGAATACCGCGTCTGGGTCCGCACCAAGGACTGGGTCGCCCACTGGAAAGCCCCGGGCACCCCGGGACGCTTCCAACTGATCGTCAACGGCCAGCCCGTCGCCGCCGAATTCGGCGCCAAGGGCGCCGAGTGGCACTGGCAGGAAGGCGGCAAGGTCGCGTTGCCCGCCGGCGACGTGAAGATCGCGCTGCATGACCTGACCGGTTTCGCCGGCCGCGCCGACGCCATCCTCTTCAGCAAGGACGCCTCCTTCGCTCCGCCCGAAGGCGCGGCGCTCGTCGCCGCCCGCTCGAAGTGGAACAGCCCCAAGGGCGCCGAAGACCAGGGCGAGTATGACCTCGTCGTCGTGGGCGGCGGTTACGGCGGCCTCGGCGCCGCGCTCTCCGCCTCGCGTCAGTCCCTGAAGGTCGCCTTCATCCAGGACCGCTTCGTCCTCGGCGGCAACGGCAGTTCCGAGATCGGCGTCTGGGCGATGGGCGGCACCACCCGCGGCAAATACCCGCACCTCGGCGAGATCATCGAAGAGATCGGCGACCGCTCGCCCGACAGCCCGGGCCGCGTCGACAGCTTCGGCGACGAACTCAAGGAGCAGGTCGTCCGCAAGGAGAAGAACATCAGCCTCTTCCTCGGCCATTTCGCCACCGGCGTCGTGATGGCCGGCAACCGCATCGCCGCCGTGAAGGCCATCGACGTCAAGACCGGCCGCGAGAAGGTCTTCCGCGCCAAGTTCGTGGCCGACACCACCGGCCACGGCTGGGTAGGCGCCTACGCCGGCGCGACCTTCCGCACCGAGCCGAACAAGCGCATGGGCATGTCCAACATGTGGTTCTACCAGGACGAGGACCAGGTTTCGGCCTGGCCCGCCACCCCGTGGGCGCTGCCCCTCGAGATGGGCGACTTCCCGCTCCTCCAGAAGTCGAAATCCAAGATCGACGACAAGCCCTTCATGAAGGCCGAGTGGTTCTGGGAGTCCGGCTTCGACAAGGATCCCATCAAGGACCTCGAATACATCCGCGACTGGAACTTCCGCGCGATGTACGGCGCTTTCTCCGCCCTCAAGAACGGCCCGCAGAAGGACAAGTACGCCAAGGCGGAGCTCAAGTGGGCCTCGCACGTCGGCGGCCCGCGCGAATCGCGGCTCTTCGACGGGGACATCATCCTGAACAAGCAGGACATCGTCGAACGCAGGGAATTCGACGACGGCTGCGTGCCCACGACCTGGGACATCGACCTCCACTACGCCAAGGAACAGTATGCGAAGAAGTTCCCGGACAATCCGTTCATCTCCCGCGCGGCCTTCGGCTACGTCGACGCCAGCGGCAAGCACATCGCCGCGGTCGACCGTCGCAACGGCTACCCCCTGCCCTACCGCCTGTTCTACTCGAAGAACATCAGCAACCTGTTCTTCGCCGGCCGCCACATCTCCGTCACGCACGAAGCCCTCGGCACCGTGCGCGTGATGCGCACCATCGGCATGATGGGCGAAGTCGTCGGCAAGGCCGCCTACCTCGCCGTCCGCGAGAACACCGACCCGCGCGGCGTCTACCAGAAGCACCTGCCCGACCTGATCAAGCTGATGGAACAGCCCGGCCGCATGCGTCGCGCCGACCTCCGCTCCGACCTCTTCCTCGACGCCTCCATCGCCGACTTCAAGGAACTGCCCGTGGGCCGCATGAACATGGACCTCCAGAAAGGCCAGCCGACCAAGCTCTCGGAGGACGACCTCAAGGAATTGGCCAAGCTCGGCGGTATCGTCGTCGACGACGCCCAGGCGAAGTACGAAGGGAAGTGGACCGCCGGCCATGGCCTCGCCCACCTCGGCGCCGGCTACCACTACGCGGCCGGCAAAGGCAACCGAGCCACCTACGCCCTCGAGGTCAAGGAAGCCGGCAAGTATGAGCTCCGCGGCTACTGGGAAGGCCATGAGAACCGCTCGCCCAACGCCGTGCTCACGATCAACCGCGCCGGCGAGAAGCCGGTGACCCTGCGCCTCAACCAGACGACCGGCTCGGTCGACAAGGCCGTCGTGCTCGGCAAGTTCACCTTCGCCGCCGGCACGCATTCCCTCGTCCTGTCGTCCGACGGCGCCAAGGGCAACGTCCACGCCGACGCCTTCCAGCTCGTCCTCGCCGAGTAAGCGATGGTGTCGCCCCGCGTCAGCGCCTGGCTGGTCAGAGGCTGGCGTCTCGGGGCGCTCCTCCTCGCCGCCCTGCTGCTGCAGCGCACGACCCCGGTCACGGAGTCCGCGCTGACGCGGCTGGGCCTCGCCGACGCGAAGGCGTTCTTCCCGGAGGCGCGCCGCCTGAAGTCCGGCCCGAGCCAGACGCTGCTCGTCGAGGACCAGTTCGGCAACCGGCTGGGCCGGCTGCTCACCACCTCCCCCGACGCCGACGCGATCCTGGGCTACGCCGGCCCGAGCAACGTGCTCGTCGCCCTCGACCTGCGCGACCAGATCGTCGGCACGCGCATCCTCTCCAGCCAGGACACGCCCGAGCACGTCGACCGGCTGCGCCGCTCGGCGGCCTTCGACGATTCGTTCAAATCCTGGCGGCCTTCGGCCCAGCCCGCCCCGAAGCTCGACGGCCATGCGGGCTCGACGCTCACGGCCTACGCCATCGCCGAATCCATCCAGCAGCGGCTCTCAGGCAACTACGTCTCCCTTCGTTTTCCCCTGCCGCTCACGCTGAAGGAGGTCCGGTCGGCCGGCTTCCCTGACGCGGCGGCCTTCGAACCCAACGTCCCGCGCCTCGGCTGGAACCTCGTGCGCGCCGCCGACCGCGCGCACCTCGGCTACGTGGTGCGCTCCTCCCCTTCGGCCGACGAGGTCCTCGGCTACGCCGGCCCGAGCGAGACGCTGATCGCCGTCGAGCCCGACGCGCACCGCCTGCGCAAGGTCGTGCTCCGTTCGACGTATGACACCTCCGACTACGTCAGCCGCATCCAGGACGAGGAGCCCGACCCGCAGGGCCGCACCTACCTCTCGAAGCTGACGCAATGGGATGTCCGCCAATGGTCGGAGTTCGACTTCCGCAAGGCCGAGCTCGACACGGTCGCGGGCGCGACGCTCACGAGCTACGCGATCGCGAAGGGGTTGCAGACGCGCTTCGCCGACGACCAGCAAGGCGGCAAGCGCGAGCGTGAGGCCGCCGTCCAGCGGTGGAAGTCCGTCGCCCTCGCCGGCTTCGTCCTCGGCGCGCTGCTGATGACGTTCACCTCGCTCCACGCCCGCCCGTGGATTCGTCGCGCGTGGCAGCTTCTCCTCGTGGGAGGATTGGGGCTCTGGCTGGGGCAGCTGCTTTCGCTCTCGCTCTTCGCCGGCTGGGCCCGCCACGGCCTGCCTTGGGGCACCGCCCCCGCCCTGCTGGCCTTGGCCGCCGTGGGCCTGCTGATTCCCTGGGCCGCCCGCCGGCAGACCTATTGCCACCAAGCCTGCCCCCATGGGGCCGCCCAGGAGCTCCTAGGAAGCTTCAGAAGCCTCCATGTGGCCGTCCCCGCCCGTTGGCATGGTTGGCTGGGCAAACTGCCCTCCTTGGCCCTCGCCGGGGCCTTTCTGGCCGCCCTGGCCTGGCCTCGCTGGTCCCTGGGCGAGGCCGAGCCCTTCGACGCCTGGGTCCTCGGCACCGCCGTGGCGATCCCCCTGGGTCTGGCCGTCGTCGGCCTGCTGGCCTCGGTCTTCATCCCGCAAGCCTACTGCAAATACGGCTGCCCGACCGGCGCCCTCCTGAAGTTCGTACGCACCCGCAACGCCGACGAACGCTGGGCCCGCCGCGACTCGCTCGCCGCCTTGGTGCTGGCCGTCGGCGCCGCGGCCGCCTTCTTCCCGCGCGGCGACGACGTCCCGCCCGATCCGGCCGAAGCCGCCGCCCGTCGTCCCGTCACCGAACTCCATGGCGCCGCGTTCGGCACGACCTGGACCATCAAGGCGCGCGGCGACCAGGTCGACGCCGAGCTGCTCAAGCGCGAACTCGAAGCGGAGATGAACCGGGTCGAGTTCTCGCTCTCGCACTGGCGCGACTCGTCGGCGACCGCGGACTTCAACCACCTCGAATCCACGCAACCCTTCGGCATCACGCCCGAACTCGCCGTGCTCACCGAACTCGGGCTCAGCCTCAGCCGCGCCACGGACGGCGGCTTCGACCTCACCGTCGCTCCGCTGACCTCGCTCTGGGGCTACGGCCCCGCCGGCCAGCGGCCGGCGCCCACGCCCGGGCAGATCCGCGAGACCCTGGGCTACGTAGGCTGGAAGAAACTCACGCTGGACCAGGCCAACCTCACGCTCGCGAAGCAGCACGAAAAACTCAGCCTCGACCTCGGTTCGCTGCTGCAGGGCTACGCAGCCGACCAGGCCGCCCAGATCCTGCGCCGCGAAGGCCTCGAAGAATTCCTGATCGAAGTCGGCGGGGAAGTGCTCGCGGCGGGCACCTGGCGCGTCGGCCTCGAGGATCCCTTCCAGCCGCGCATGACCATGGAGACCGTGGTGCTGACCGACCGCGCGTTCAGCGTCTCGGGACTCTACCGCGCCCGCAAGGCGGCCGCCGGCAAGCCGGTCTCGCACATCATCTCACCCCTGACCGGCGAACCCGTCGTGCCGACCCTCGAACTCGCCGCGGTCTTCCACCCCTCCTGCGCGCAGGCCGACGGTTGGTCCACCGCGCTCATGTCCGTCGGCTTCGAACAGGCCAAGCTCATCGCCGAACGCGAGAACCTCGACGTCATCCTGGTCACCCCGGACAAGCAGGTGTGGCGACGGGGAACGGCGAAGTAACGAGGACTGAATCGAGGACAGATGACGGATGGCTGAGTCGATGATGGCTCAGGTAGGGCCGGCACTGCGTGCCGACCTAGCTGCATCCCGTTCGCCCCCCTGCGGCGACACTAGGTCAGTACGGAGTGCTGCCCCTACCTCGATGCCTTCGCCCCCCATACTCGATACTCCATACTCTCTGCATATCTCTCCCAACCGCTAACCGCTTACCTCCGACCGCCGTCTTGCTTGATCGATTTGACGAACGTCAGTTGCGGGGCGTGCTTGCTGGTGTTCCAGCCGCCGGGCTCGGCGGTGTAATGGGCGGCGACGAACTTGTCTCCGACGATGCGGAAGACGTAGCACTCGCAAGGGTAACGCGGACCGGGGAACGGCTTGCCGTCCTTGGCGTCGGGCTTGAACGCGCCGGCGGAGAAGCAATCGAACCGCGGACCCTGCCCGCCGAAGTCGGCATAGTCCTTGTCCTCGGGGAACTTGAGCCGGGTGATGTCGTGCGTATGTCCGTGGAGGAGCGCGATGATGTTATGCTCCTTGATGGCCTCGTAGAAGGCCTTGCGCTTCGCCTGGTCCCACCAGGTGCTGCGGGCGCCGAAGTCGAGGTGCTGGACGATGACCACCGGCTCGGTCCGTCCGATCCTGGCCAGCTGGGCCTTGAGGTAGGTCAGGCTCGCTTCCGGATTCCACATCGAACTCTCCTTCGCCCCTTCCTTGGCGCCATCGCCGCCGTAGAGGTTAACGTTGATGAAGTGCACGCCCTGCCAGTTCCAGGAAGTATGCAGACCGTCTTCCGAAGCGGTGACGAGGCCGGCCGCGGCCATCTCCCGGTTGCGCAGGCGCAGGCCTTGGCGGACCGGCCCGGCGTTGCCGCCGTCATGGTTGCCGGCGAGCGCGAAGGTCGGATACTTCGCCGGCGTCGTGCCCTTCCAAGGGAAGAGACGGTCGAAATCGGCCCACTGGGCGGCGTTGCCGACCTCGGTGAGGTCGCCCGCGACGATCATGCCGAGCGGACGAGGCACCGGCCCCTTGCCCTTCATCGCCTCGGCCACCGGGCCCGCCTGCCACGCCGTCCCCGGCACCTGGGCGAGGACCTCCAAGGTCTTGGCGACGTGCGCGTTGAACTCGTCGGAGCCGAACGGCGGCGTCGTCTTGCGGTAGTTCATCCCCACGTGCGTGTCGGAGACGAGGTAGAACGTCACGTCGCGGGCCGGTTCGGCCGCGGACAAGGAGCCGACGGCGAGCAACAGGGCCGTCGTGAGGGTCAGGATGCGTCGGATCATGGAAAATTCAGGCGGGACGGAGGACGGGAGCACCGTCCTCGACGACGAACGTCGCGCGGGTCAGCAGCGGCGCCCCGGGCTTGGTGACGTAGGCGACGGCCCGGTAATCGGTGCGCCAGGCCTTGGGCGTGACCTCGCAGACGAGGTAGCCGCGCTCGGTGCTGTGGAACTTGACGAACGGGTTCTCGCGGTAGGTGTCCGCCAGCGTCTTGGGCGCGAGCGCGCCGTCGCCGCCCGAGGTGATCGAGGTGCCCACGAATTCCGTGCCGACGGAGCCCTGTTCCGGACGCTCGAAATCCAGGACGAGCTCGTTCGCCCAGTTGGCATGGATGTCGCCGGTCAGCACCACGGGATTGCGGACCTGCGCGTCCCGGAAATACCGCAGGAGGTTGCGCCGCTCGAACTCGTAGCCCGGCCACTGGTCCATCTGGAACGCCTCCTCGGGGCCGGCCTTACGGTCCACGTGGCCGACCATGACCTGCTGAGCCAGGACGTTCCAGCGCGAGGGCGAACCCTGCAGCCCCCGGAAAAGCCATTCCCGCTGGGCCTTGCCGAGCATCGTCCCGGCGGGGTCCATCTGCACCGGGTCGTTGGGATGATGGCCGTCGCCCATGGGCTGGTCGGTGCGATACTGGCGGGTGTCGAGGACGAAGAAATCGGCGAGCCGGCCGAAGGGGATGCGGCGGTAGAGCAGCATGTCCGGCCCCTTGGGCAGCGCGGCGCGGCGCAAGGGCATGTGCTCGTAATAGGCCTGATAGGCGGCCGCGCGGCGGCGCAGGAAGGAGTCGCGACCGACACCCTTCTCTTCCGAGACGTCGCCGGCGCAGTTGTTGTCGAATTCGTGGTCGTCCCAGGTGAGGATCCATGGCGCGAGCGCGTGCATCCGGGCCAGCGCGGGATCGCCGCGGTACTGGGCGTAGCGCACGCGGTAATCGCCGAGCGACATGATCTCGTCGCCGAGGTGCTTGCGGACCTTCTTGTCCTGCCCCTTGTATTCGTAGATGTAGTCGCCGAGGAAGACCACCGCGTCGAGGTCCTCCTTGGCCATGTGGTCGTAGGCCGTGAACAGCCCCTGCTCGAAGTGCTGGCATGAGGCCACGGCGAAGCGGAGCTTCGCGGCATCGGCCTCGCGGCGCGGGAACGTCCGGGAACGTCCGACCGGACTGACCTCGCCGCCCGCCTTGAAACGATACCAATACCAACGGTCGGCCGCGAGCCCTTCGACTTCGACGTGGACCGAGTGGCCCCACTCCGGCGTGGCGACATGGACGCCCTGGCGGATGACCTTGGCGAACTGCTCGTCTTCGGCCACCTGCCAGCTGACTTCGACGGGCGCGGCGGCCATCCCGCCGTCGGGCTGCAGCGGCCGGGGCGCGAGTCGCGTCCAGATCACGAAGCCATCGGGTGCGGGATCGCCCGACGCGACGCCGAGCGTGAAAGGATAGGCGTCGAGCTTGGAGCCCAGGAACGGGCGGCCGAAAGAGCGCTGCGTCGAAAGGGCCGCCACCGAAAGCCAAGCCGCGCCGACGGTCACGAAGGAGCGACGGTCGAAACGGGCTGCCCCGGGGATGGGGTGCAGGGGCGGGGTCATGGGAAAGACCTTACCCCGGGCGAGAGCCGGGGGAAGATTAAAGGTGGAGGCATCAGGGCGGGCGGAGCCTTCCCACCGTCCGTCCGCCCTCGGACGTGATGGCCGTCACGTCCGAGCTTGGTTTCACACGCGGGCACGAAAAAGGGCGGCCGAAGCCGCCCTTCCCTTTTCACCCTCGGGACCTCGAGTCCTGAGGCCCTCGTGCGTTCAGGCCTTCTTCTCCTGGCGCCTGCGACGGCGGAGGGCGGCGGCCGCGAGGGCCAGCGCACCGAGGCCGAAGCCGTAGGTCGAGGGCTCGGGCACCGCCGTGAGCGTGATCGCCCCGGCGTTGAAGTCGATCGACCAGAGGCCGGCGTCGGAAGCGGAGCCGTTCGCGTAGGTGAACTCGCTGGCGTCGAACGTGAACAGGTCGCTCACGTTCGCGCCCAGCTGCGAATTCGCGACGTCGTAGCTGCCGATGGTGAAGGAGGTGAACTCCAACGGGCTGGCCGGCTTCACCAGGGTCGCGTCGCCGAACGCATTGGCCCCGCTCATCGAGACCAGCTTGATAGTGATCCGGTTGGCCGAGCTCGCACCGGTGAGGTCCACGGCGCCGAGATCCAGTCGGTCATACCCCACGCCCAATCCGGCCGGGAGGCTCCAAAGCTTGAAATCGACCCGGCTGCCGCCTTGCAGGGAGAGCTCGGCGACCTTCAGGTTGCCGATCACCGCCGCGCCGGGCGCCGCCACGCCGATCGCACCGCCGGTCGCCACCGTGATCGAACCCAGGACCGTGCCGGCCGTCGCGAAGTCGGCCTGATTGCTGACCAGGATGCCGCCGTTGACCGTGGTCTGGGCGACCTGATAGGTCTGCGGATTCGTCGCGACGCCGTCGCCGAGGGCGTTGGCATGGCGGACGTCCAGGACGCCGGCGGCGACCACGGAGGCGCCCGTCATGGAGGAGTTGTCGCCCGAAAGCCGCAGGGTGCCGGCGCCGCGTTTGTCGAAGGCCGTGGGCAGCAAGGCCGTCTGGTCGTCGGCGAGGGTGCCGGTGAAGAAGAGCGTCTTGCCCGCGGCGACGGACACCTGGGTCGGAGAAGCGGCCGTGCCGCCGTCGACGAACGCGACCTTCCCGGCCGAGACGACGCTGTCTTCGCTGACGGCGATGCTTCCCTTGACCACGAGCGAATTCGCGCCCGGAGCGACGAGCCCGGAGCCGATGACGCCACCGGCGAGGTCGAGGTCACGCAACGAAGCGGTGACGGCATCGCCCGAACCATTGAGGAGCCGGAACAGGCCTCCCTGCATGGCCAGATCGGGGCCGAGTCCGTAGCCCGTGGCGTCGTCGACCGACACCGTGAGCAACGCCTGCGCGACGACGAGCTGACGGGCCGCCGCCAAGGCTTCGGTCGCGGCGGCTTCGAGTTCGCCCCCCGTGACGACGAAGTCGCCGGCGAAGGACAGGTTGGCCGCGGTGAGGCGCGTGTTCCCGGAGCCGGCCTGCTCGACCGCGGAACCGACGGCGCCGGTGAGCGAAGTGCCGAAGTCGATGCCGTCGAAACGGTGGAAGCGGAGCGTGGCCCCGGCGTCGAGCGTGAAGGCCGGGACCTGGAGGGAGCCCGTGATGCCGCCGTCGCCGAGCTGCAGGACGCCGCCGAGAAGCGTGGCGCCGCCGCCGAGGGTGTTGGCGGCCGTGAGCACGACCGTACCGGCGCCGTCCTTGCGGAGGTCGCCCGTGCCGGTGATCTGACCGGAGACGACGAGGGTGCCCGTCCGGTCGAAGGCCAGCGTGCCGGCGTTCGCGACGTCGCTGCCGCCGAGGGTACCCGTGGCGCCGCCCGCGCCGACCTGCAAAGTACCCGCGCTGATCGTGATCGCCGCGGCATGGCCGGAGGTTCCGTCCAGGATGAGCGTGCCGGCGCCGGTCTTGACGAGAGCCTCGCCGCCGTTGAGTTGCCCGTAGTTACGGAGGGTGCCGGAAGAGAAGTCGAGCGCGAGCGGCAGCGCGGCCGAACCGAGATCGTTGCCGCCGAGGTCGAACACGCCGCCCGCGAGGGTCAGCGCGCCGGAACCGGCGCCGGCGGAACGCCCGACCGGCACGGTGCTGAGGACGAGGCCGCCTTCGATGCGCAGTTCGCCGGCGCCGGCCGTGCCGAGGGAGACGGAACCCGTGCCCGCGTCGCCGAACGCCGCCGAGCCGCCGAGACGGAGCTCGCCGCCGGCGATGCGGAACAGCGAGGTCGAGACGCCGGTGCCCTTCGCGAAAGCGAGGTTCAGGTTGAGGATATCCACGACGCCCCCGTCGAAACGGAAATCATGGTTGTTGGCGCCCGTGCGGGCGAACGGGGCGGTCGTATAGGTGCCGATCGCGAGGTCGACGACGTGGCCATCTAGGTTGAACTGGTTGCTCGCCGCGTAACCCGTGGACTGCGTGCTGCCGTTGCCGAGGGTCACCTGCGCGCGGCCGTCGCCCGCCTGGTTGCGCAGGGTCAGGGTTCCCGTCGAAGACTGGAACTCGAAGAGGCCACCGTCACGGTTGCCGGAACCGAGCTGGACGAGGTCAGCCTGCAGGAGATTGCCGACCGGGCCGAGCCGGAGGGCGTTAAGGGACGAACCGGTGCTGGAGCCGCCGACCACGACCGTGGGGGCCGTGATCCGGTTCTCACCGGAACTGAGCGTGAGCACGGCGTAGTCCGCGCTGGAGTTGTCCCCTTGCAACTGGACGACGAGACGGTTGGAAAGCTCCGCGGTGAACGAAGCCAGGCCGGACAGGTCAAGGAAGGCCTTGCTCGAGTTGTTCGTGCCGGCGGTGTTCTGACCGACGACGATGCTGGCGCCCCGGACGACCAGGTCGCCGCCGCCCGTCAAGGTCAGCCGCGTGATGGCGCCGTCCGTGCGATTGGAGAGGAGGACGTCACCTTCGACGCGAAGATTCTGTCCCGCCGCGACGGTGAGGATGTTTTCCGTCGGACTGTTGCCAAAAGCGTTCAAGGCGGTCACCACGTGGCTCGAGGCGCCGAGGTCGAGGGACCCAGCCGAAAGGCCTTCGCCCAGCTGCAGGTCCCACCCGGAGGCGAGGGCTCCCGGGACGCCGAACACGATCCTGCCGCCGGCGACGAGGACCGGACCGCCGTTGCTGATCGCGGCGTTCAGGATCAGGTCGCCGTCCCCGTACTTGGAGATGCGCCCGACACCGGTGCCCAGCGGCATGGCGAGCACCTGGCTCGCGCCGTTGGTATCGAGCCCCATGCCGCCCTCAAGGATCGTGATGTTCCGGCCGAACAGGTCGTCCGTGAAACCTGAGCCGAAACGGAGCGTGCCGCCGGCGAAGATGACGGACCCGGCGTCCCCGCCGATGGCGTCAAGGTCGGCGATCTCGAGGACGCCCTCGTTCAGGACCGTCCGACGGGCGCCGCCGCCCGCGAGACTCGCGCCTTGTAGGATGAGCGTGCCGCGACCCGACTTGACGATGTCCGCCGCGCTCGCGAGGGGCGAGGCGACGCCGATGACGAGCGTGCCCGCGTTGACGGCGGTGCTCGGGTTCTGGACATGGAACAGGTACTCGGAGCCGCCGACCAGGAGGCCGTCGTCGAACCCGCTGAAGTCGATGCGGCTGACGGCCGAGTTCGTGGAGGCCGGATTGAGGGTGAACAGGAAGGCGCCGCTGGCGTTCGTCAACGACTGGCCGGCGCCCGTGCCCGTCAAGGCGTAGGTGGTCGCGACGGCGTTCGAAGCGTGGAGCGTCAGGGAGTTGAGCGTGCGGCCGACGAGGCCCGCGGTGTCGCCCGTGAGGACCTCGCGGGTGTTGTTCGTCGCCCCGGCCGTCGCGTAGGAGGCATATTCGGTGGAAAGGTTCAGCGGCCGCAGGGTCACTCCCGTGACATAGGTCATGAGCGAGTTGCCCATGTTCGCGTCGGCATAGGCGGCGGACAAGGTCTCGCCGACCATCCAGGGGATGATGCTGATGGTCGCCGTCCCGGCGGCGCCCGCCCCGCCGGTCAGGCCGGCCACGAAAGCCGCGTCGGCGGCGCCGTTGCCGATCCGGACGAGGTTACGGTCGCCGCTGGTCGCGCCCAAGGCGCGGCCGCGGATGACGGCGGTGGCGCCGTTCTGACGGACGAAGTCCGCGGCGATGAGCCCGGCGACGCCGGTCGTGCCGTAGGCGTTTCCGGAGATGTAGCTGGTGCCGGAGCCGAAGATCAGGTCGCCGATCGTCTCCGAGATGGTCACGTTACGGTCAGCCGTGAGCCAGACGCCGCGGATCAACGTCTCGTTGAAGCGCGTGCCGGCGGCCGAGTTGAGCACCAACGGCGTCGAATCAGGAATGCGGGTGTTGGACCGCGTGTCGCCGTTGTTGTTGATGAGGAGGAAACCGGCGCCGTTGACCTCGATGCGCGTGGCGCCGATGGCGCCCACCCCGCTCATGGCGAAGCCCGCCTGGTTGATGCGCAGCAGGCCGGAGAAACCGCTGCTGATCCCCGTGAAGGTCGTCTCGCCGACGAGGCCGTTCTTGACGATCGTGCCGGTGCCGGTGACCTGACCCGCGTAGCTGGAACTGGCCGTCGGGCGCAGCGTAAGCACCTTCGATCCGATGTCGACGAGACCATAGGTGGAGTCGGTGGCGGCGTTGCCGCCGGCGAGGCGGCCGATGGTCTCGCTGTTCAGCAGCCGGAGCGTGGTCGGCTGGTAGGCGGACAACGTGACCAAGGTGGCGTCCTCGAGGGCGTCGCCGCCTTCGAGCTGCAGGACGCCGGCCTGAAGCTGGACGGAGCCGTTGCGGTTGGCGCCGCTGAGGACCAAGGTGCCTTCGCCCGCCTTGGTGAGAGTCACGCCGGCGCTCAGAGCCGAACCGATCTCGAAGGGCTGCGCGCTATGCTGGGTGACGATGAGCTCGCCGGTGAGCGAGCGCAGGGTGCCGCCCATCAGGGAAGGAGCGCCCGACGTCACGCCCTCGGAGACCAGCAGGCCGCCGGTCCGGAGCACGAGTTCGGCGCCGGAAGACAGGACGGCGGCGGAACCGCCGGCCGCGGCGAAGCGCAAGGAAGCGAGCCGGGTCGATGCGGCCTGCCCGAAGAAGCCCGCGCCGTCATCCGTGACATGCGCGCCGTCGGTCCAGGCCGAGAGGTCGTTGACCGCCGCGGAGGCGAGCACGGCGAGGCTGCCGGAGTCGTTGCGGACAAACCAGGAGGCGCCGGCATCGGACAAGGTCAGGAAGGCGCCCAACGAACCGGTGGCGTCGTTGCCGGAGCCGATGGCGAAGCTCCGGCCCGCGGCGAGTCCGCCGACGGGAGCGACCAGCCGGAGGGTGCCGGCGTTGGACGCGCGGGTGAGAGGTCCGAAATCGAGGAGCACCCCCTCGGAGGCCGAGGCGCGGAGCTCCGCCCGCGAATGACCTTGGGTGAGGACCGTGCCGGAGAAGGATTGCGCGCCCGTGGCGGCGCCGGCCTGGAGGACGAGGGCGCCCCCGCGGAAATCGACCTTCGCGAGGGTCGGCAGCTTGGGAGCGCTCGAGACGCCGAAATCGAGCCGGAGCTCCCCTTCGTCGAGGCGGCTGGAGACGGTCGCATTGGTCAGGCCGGTGTTGTCCCCGCTGAGGACCACGAGCCCGGGACCAAACTTGTAGAAACTGGCGGCGCCGGCGAGGTCGGCCGAGACCACGCCGCGCATCAGACGGATACCGCTTGACCAGTCCGTCGACGTGGTCGTGACGGTGAGCAGACCCGGACCGGTCACGGCGCCTTCGAGGCCGGCGGCGCGGTTACCGAGATCAAGCCGGGGGCTGATGAGCGCGAAGCCGCCCATCTCCAAGGTACCGACGGAGCCCGGGGTGGTGTCGCCGAGCAGGATGAAGTCCAGGCCGCCTTCGTTGGCGGCGCCGGTGACGTGATCCGACGCCAGGGCGATCGTCGCGCCGTTGCGGGCGTAGAGACCGTTGCTCGTCCCTGTGACGTACCCGAGCGACCCGAGGCCGCTGAGCGTCAGACGGGAGGAGGAGCCGGTGACGACGACGTCGTCCGCGAAGGTGCTGGTCGCTCCGAGGAGCGTCCAGCTGCCCGAATTGACGTACAGATCGGCGCCCGTGCCGGTCTGCGTGACGCCTCCGGACAGGATGCCCAGATGGTCGGAGGAGGCGGCGGTGAGGTAGACGCTGAAACCGGCGGCGCTCATGGGCCCCGCATAGGTCATGACGGCCGCGACGTCTCCGGCCACGCTCAGCCTGGCGTTGGCGGTGGCGGTCAGGCCGCGGTTGGTGGACTGGCTCGTCTGACCGGCGAAGGTCAGCGTGCCGCCGCCGAGGGAGATCGCCGAGCCGCGTCCGAGATGGCTGGCCGCGCCGCCGGCGTCGGAGACGGTCCCGAACTCGACGGTGAGGCCGGCGCCGATGGAAAGGTCGCCGGAGAACGTGTTGTCGCCCCGCAACTGGAGCACGGCCGAAGTCGTGGTCCAGCCGGCGGGATTGAGCGCGAGGCTCCGGGCCCCGCCGGTCTCGCCGATGTCGGCGTCGAGCACGACGGTCGAACCGCCGGCGAAGAAGTTAAGGCCGGCGTTGTTGGCCAAGGTGATCGGACCGGTGAAATTGGCGACCGTGTTGGCCGCGTCGGCGAGGTAGATCCGCGCCTCGCCGTAGCCTGCTCCGCCGACGGTGAGCGCTCCGGTGAAAGTGGCCGTGAACGGGGCGGCGACGGCGCCCGACGTGTTGTCGAGGTTGATTTCGCCGTAGGCGGAACCTGCGGCGGACGCGATCGTGATGTCGTTGGGAAGGGTCCACTGCGCGCCGTTGACGCCTTGCCAGGCGAGCTTACCCGCCGAAATCGTGATTGGACCCGTGCCGAAGCCCCCGGCGCGGTTGGTCGAGACGGTGCCGCGGAGGAGTTCGATGCCGCCCGTCCAGCCGGTGTTCTCCGCGAGGTTGAGCGCCAGGGTGCCGCTGATCTGGTTCAGGCTGCCGACGGTGTTGATGCTGTCCACGGTGAGCCGGCCCGCGCCGGTGACGCCGCCCGTGAGAGTGATGTTACGCTGGCTCGTGGTGAGCGTGGCCGAGTTGCTGTCGCGCAGGTTCACCGCGGAGTCCGCGAGCAAGCTGACGGGACCGGAATAGGTCTGGTTGGCGGTCCCCGCCGAAAGGACGCCGCCCGCGAAGGTCAGGGGATTGGCGAGGTTCCCGGATGCGGCGTTGACGTAGAAGGCGCCCGCGTCCACGCGGACGGCCGCGAGGTTGCCCGCGGCCGCGGTCCCGAGGGCGGAAGCGCTGCGGAGTTCGAGCACGCCGCCGGTGACGAGGAAGTCGGCGGTCGCCCCGGCGTTGAAGTTAGGATTGGCGTCGGCGGCCAGCACGACGCGGCCGGCGCCCGACTTGACGACGTCGGCCTCGCCTTGGAGCGAGCCGAGCGAAAGGACCGAGCCGGCGTCGACGACGGACCAGGTCTGGTCACGGCCGAGCTTGACCGCGGCGGTGACGTTGACCGTGGCCGGGCCGCCGGCGAGGATGGCCAGGCCGGCAGAGGAAAGCTGCGGGGCGATCTCCAGGCGGCTGGTGGCGACCGCGCCGGGCCCGATGTCGACGGAAGCCGGCGTGAAGGCCGGGTTCGTGGCCGCCTCGAACACGAGGGAGTTGACCTTGAAATTCTGCTCAAGCGTCGTGGCCACGGGGGTCGCGGCGCCCGAGTCCCAAAGGAACACCACGTCGGTGCCTTGGCCGGGGATGGAGACCGCCGGCGTCGCGCCGGCCTTGTCCTGCGACCAGTTGTCGGCCGCGCCGTTCCAGGTCGCGTTCGTCAGCCCGCGCCAGTAGGAAGTCCCCACGATCAGGTTGCCGGTGGTGATCGTGACCGCCGTGTCGCTGACCGCCCAGGTGAAGGAGGAGAAGCCGCCCGGGGTGGATCCCTGGATGAAATTGGACGCGCCGAGCGCGGTGAGGCCGCCGTCGGCGACCTCAAGCAAGGTGTAGGTCGTGCCGGGATTGAGGCCGGCGTCCGACAGGTTGAAGGTGACCGTGTTCGCGAACTGCAAAACACCGCCTGAGGCCAAGGTCAAAGTGTCGGTACCGAGTCCGTCGGCGGGCGCGAGGGAGTCGCCGATGTTGAGCGCCAAGGTGGCGGTTCCGGTCCCCGCTCCCGTACCGAGGGCGAGGGTGGTCAGGGCCGTGAGAGGCGTACCCAGATTATCCCCTGCGAGGCTGAAGGTGGCCCCTGGCCCCACGGCGAGGGTCCGGACCAAGGCGGGGTTCGCGAGGCCACCCGGAATCGCGAGAAGGGCGCCGCCGCTGACGCTGAAAGCGGTGCCGGCCGTGACCTGTCCGTTGAGGGTCAGACTGCCCCCTTGGACGTCGGTCGCGCCCCGATGGGCGTAGCTGCCCCCGGAGAAGACGGCCGCGCCGGCGCCGACCTTCACGAGGTTGAATTCGCCGGAACCATCGTTGGTGACCGAGCCGTTGAGGGCGAAGGCCTGGTCGCCGGCGCCGAAGGTGAGCGTCGCGGCGGCGGCGGCGGAGTTGGCGAGGACCGCGGTGCCGGCCGAGGCGGCCAGCCCTCTCAAGGTGTCGGAGCGTCCGTTCAGGTCGAGGGTCGCGGTGGCGCCGGCCGCCGGATTGAGCGTCAGGTCGCGCGGCGTGACCACGGAGACGCCGGCCAGGAGGTTGGCCAGCACGCCGTCTGCGCCAAGACGCAGCGTCCCGTTGCTGACGGTCACGGCGCCGCCGTTGGTGAAGGATGCCGTGCCGCCCAGGGTGAGGGAACCGGTGCCGGAGTAGGTGATGCCCAGCGTGAAGGTCTTGGTCGTGGTGATGTCCCCGGGGATCACGGTGTCGCCCGAGCCGTTGATGGTCCAGGTCCTCCCCGCGGTGATGTCGTTGGCCGTGACGGACGGGAAAGTCAGCACCTTGCCCGCCGGGAGGTTGTTCGTGAGGTTGGAGCTGTTGTCCGAGGAGCGCAGCGCCAGCGGCTGCGTGAAGGTGAAGGCTTGGTCGCCGACGAAGGCGATGGTGCTGTTGTTCTGGATCTGCACCGCGTTGGCGATCGTCCGGTCTCCGCCGAGGCCGAAGATCAGGCCCGAACCGAGGCTCAGGAGGCCGCCGCCGAGGGAAGTGTCGGACGTGACGCCGAGGGCGCCGCCGGTGACGTTGGTCTGGCCGGTGTAGCTGTTGGCGGGATTGCCGAGGACCCAGACCGCCGCACCGTCAATCTGCACCGTCAGCGTGCCGCCGTTGTCGGTAAGCTGGCTCGTGATGGTGTTGCCGGCCACGTTGGATCCGCGCAGATAGAGGGTCTTGTTGCCGGCGCCGAGGTCGTTGGCGAGGTTCGTCAGGACGAGCGGACCCGAGCCGCTGGCGTGGATCTCGGTGGCGCCGGTGGTGGTGTTGAGGCGGATCTTACGGTCGGTGACCTCGCCGGGCCCGACGTAGTGCAGGATGCCGCCGCCGGTGCCGGCGTTGCCCAACAGCAAAGCCGAGGCGTTGAGGTTCGCCCCGAGCGTGGCGCCCAAGGACGAGACGCCGGCCTGACCGCTCTGTCCGAACGAGGAGACCACGAGCTGTCCCGCCGACACCGTCGTGGTGCCGTCGTAACTATTGTCCGCGCCGAGGACCAGCACGCCGGAACCGGCCTTGATCAGGCCGGCCGGAGATCCGCCGCTGTTGCTGACCTCGCCGCTCAGCAACGCATAGTCGGTGAAGGTCGTGGTGTTGTCGTTGACGTTGACCGTGCGGGAGGCGCCGGCGACGTCGATGGGGTTGCGGAAGTCGACCACGCCGAGGGCGACGGTGGAGCTGAGCGAAAGGGCGGCGCCGGTCGGGACGAAGCCCCCCTGCCCCCAGGTGAGCGTCGCCGGCGAACCCAGGCCCCCGAGCGAGACCACCAAGGAGGAGTTCGCGGCGGCGAAACCGCCGCCGCCGGTGCCGGACCAGGTGACGGTCTCGGCCCCGGGGACCGCGGTGGCGGCCGTCGGGCGGACGAAATTCCCCTCGAGCTGCAGGATGCCCAGCGTGGCCGCATCCCCGAGCACCAGCGGGCTCACGGCCGGCAGGGCGCCGGCGGCGGCGAGGACCAAAGTCCCGTTGGCCACCTTCGTGAGGCCTGAGTGGGCGTTGGCGGGATTGCCGAGCACCCAGACGCCGTTGCCGACCTTGGTCAGTCCCGTGACGGCGGCGCCGGTGCCGCTGTCCGTCAGGCGGGGAAAGAAGCCGTTGTCGCCGCTCGACGTACCTGTGAGGACCAGCTCCTGCGGCCCGACGACGCCATGCGCGATGTCTCCGGTATTGCTCCAGACGATGGCGTTGCCGTTCGAAACGGTGCTCGAGAGCGTGGCTCCGGTGCCGGCCAAGGTGAAGAGACGGTCCGTGGAGACCGACGCCGAGCCGAAGGTGTTGGCCAGCAGGCGGACCGAACCGGAGTAATTGATCCCTCCCGTGGAGCCGTCGAAGATCAGGCTGCCGGCGTTGGCGAGAGGATTCCCGGCGCCGATGCCGCTGGGCTGGCCGATGTCCGCCATGACCTGCACGTCCACCAAGGCGGAGCCGCCGATCCGGGTGAAGCCGGTATGCGTCGCGAGTCCGTGCCAGTTCTGGGCGGCGGTGCCGACCTTGACGACGTTCAGCACCCCGGCGCCGTCCTGGAAGACGCCGCTCCACGTGCCGCTCCCGGCGTTGTTGCCGACGATCATCGTCGCCGCTCCGGCCGCGTCGTTGGTGACGACGCCCGATCCGTTGAAGGCGTTGAAGCCGACCTCGTTGCCGCCGAGGTCCAACACGCCCCATTGGCGGAGATTCAACGGGCTGAAAGTGGCGACGCCGTCGCCGCCGAGCCGGGCGCCGGCGCCGAGCACGATCTCGCCCTCGTTGAGGTTGATGGTCCCGGTGAAGCCGTTCGCGGAGCCGTTCAGGACGAGCCGCCCTTCCCCGTTCTTGTTGAGGCCGCCGGAAAAACCGGTGAGGTTGCCGTCGATCGTCAGGAGGTCGGCGGACTGGTTGACGCGGACGGACAGGTTGGCCGTGCCCGGGCCGGAAACGTTCGCCCCGGTGATGCGGGACGCGCCGCCCGTGGCGAGGATGTTGCCGTTGGTGTTGGTGCCGTTGTTCATCGACAACGTGCCCGAAAGGGTGAGCGTGACGCTGCCTTCCAGCTTCAGGGTCTTCTGGGTGATCGCCGCCGAGGCGGCGTCGGCGGTGAGATAACCGTGCTTGCCGGTCGTGAGGACGTTGACGGCGTTGAAGTCCGTATCGACGCCGTAGACGGGGGCGCGGACGACGCCGGCGTCGAAGATGCCGATGTCGGCGCCGTTGAAGTAGACGCGCTGGGCGCCGAAACCGGCGAGGGTGCCGAGCTTGAGGGAGGCGCCCGACCCCACGATGACGTTAAGGGTCGAAGCGCCGTTGGTGGTCAGGCCGGAGAACTCCAAGGCGGCCGTGCCGGCGAGGCCCGCCGAGACGCGGATCGTCGCGGCGCCGGCCGTAAGGCTCAGGTTGCCCAGCCGCTCGAAGCTGGCGGCGCCCGCCGAGCCGACGTACTCCAGCACGCCGCCGGCGTCCTGGGTGGCGGTCAGACCTTGGAAAGTGAACGAGCCGGCGTCCGGCATCAGGTTGCGCGAGGCGCCCGCCGCATAGGTGTCCTTGAGCCGCAGCGTGCCGTTCGTGATGAGGGTGTTGCCGGTGAAGGTGTTGTCCCCGGCGAACGCCCAGGTGCCCGGGCCGTTCTTCTGGATGGAGACCGCGCCGCCGTTCTCGACGATGGCTCCGGCGACGAGGTTCTCCGCCGCGTTCGAACCGGTGAACACCAAGGTCTTGGCGCCGGCGCCGGTCGCGAGGAAAGCCGCGTTGAAGACGACGGGGTTGGCGCCGAGCTGGCTGGCCGCGATCGAAGCCGCGCCGGTCGTGCCGGCGAGGTTGATGACCTTGTTGGTGGTCAGTCCGGCCGCCGAAGGCGTGACGCCCGTCTCGCCGATGATGAGGCGCCCGGCGGTGCCGCCGGAACCGAGGTTGATCCGGCCGGCGTTGTTGGTGATCGAGCGGAAGTCGGTGATGGCGATGGCGCCGGCGTTGACGTTGACCGGGCCGTCGAG
>Ga0222713_10001038_pt1 | contig 31779 bp, 80 predicted proteins | sample C33_649DmetaG_FD_165061 | JGI IMG/M metagenome (GOLD analysis project Ga0222713, IMG submission 165061) | Estuarine water microbial communities from San Francisco Bay, California, United States - C33_649D | ecosystem: Environmental > Aquatic > Marine > Unclassified | place: USA: California... | reverse complement strand
CTTCTTGCTGTTGTTTGGTAAAAACAAAATCTTGCCTTCTCCAAGCATCTTTCAATTCACGAAGATGAGGTAGAACATTTACAGTGTCAGTCATTCCGAAATGTACTCCAAATAGCAGTAACCAATTTGTTTGCGTCCTTGATGAGTTGTGGTGTCAGTTTCTACATCTTCACTTTCAAGTTTTTTAATGCGACGATCTGTTGCAGTATTTAGTTTTGTAATCCAGAATCCTTTTTCGACGGTAAATGTCATTTCAGTAATCGTAGTTGGAGTTCAGGTAAGAGTTGAAAGATTTGTTTTCATCTTCGACTTCATCAAAGAGTCCATCGTAAGATGCTTCTGCAAAGTCAAAACCAGCAGATTCTTCAATTTGGAAATCATCAAAGGAGTTCATGAGGTGTTCCTTAACTGAACAAATGTAATGTAGAGGATTTTGGAGAAGAAATCAAGAGTGTTGTGCCACTATTGCAACTGGCACAGAACACTCAAGCGATTGCGAATCTGAATCATATCTTCTTCATCCAGTTCATCAACACAATCAACTGGAGCAAACTCATGCAGATTCACACTTCCATCAGAATAGATGGGAGCAAAATAAAGTTCATCACCATCTTCTTGCGAAAGAGTGTAGACGCAAGCACTGTTTTCAGATGTGTAGAGAATCATCAAAAAATCTCAGGAACAAATGTAATGTAGAACGGATTGAGACGTTGTGGAGAAACTGTGTGCCAGTTGTCTAACTGTCCACTAGCGTCTCATAATTGCTTTCATTTCTGCTCTTTTTTGTGCTTGTTGTGCTTGTGCTTCCGCACCAATCTCTTGGTGAACGTGCTTGATTTGTGCAGACTTCTGTGATGCTTGGCGTCTTGCAATCAGTTGATTATACAAATTGGGTTCCATGGTTGGAGTTTGCTCTGTTTGCAACTCCCTCTTGATTTCTTGTTTTAACGCTTCTCTTTTTGCTTCATTTGCTTTTCGAGTATGATAAGATTGCGCTACTTGCTGTGCAGAGGTTTCACGCCTTTGCGTCTGTTGACGAGCAGCAATTCTTCTTTGTTCTATGCTTTCTTGAAATTGCTGAAACGTCTTCATTTTACCAATGTTTTTTGATTATTTATCGTTGGGACATCATTCCAGTGTCTTATGACGCCTGCAACAATGAAAGCGTTAGTAATAAGGTAAGTGACAAATATAAAAGTTCGTATGCAAGCAATATGATCCGATTCTCTATCATCTTTACTTGCTTTTTCACCCAATGCCTTCGCCCACCATCGCCAAACCGTCTTTCTCTTTTTCATATGCTGATTCTCTTGATGTTACATATTCTAATTCTTTCCACTGATCTGGGTAACAAACCACAAGCAATCTATCGTTTTTATGAATAGGACAACATTCAAGATTGATTTCATCTTTTGGACGTACAGAGTGTTCAATCGTGATATACTCTTTGTCCTTAAAATAAACCCAACCTTCAATACCATTTTTCCACTTCACATAATCGTTGACTTGTGGTTCGTAACTCATACAAATGCTGCTTCCAAAGGGTTAAGGTTTAGAGGCATCGCAGTATAATTCCGCGTGTCCGTGATATTTACACAAGCACCGATTGTACTACTATTAATGGGGGCGAAGTATTCTCCTGATTTGGGTTTATAGAATCCCCAAATGGTTCTGGTTGTTTCGCCGTGATTGTAATCAAACTTACGATAGCAACGCAACCAAATAGAAATTGTTCCTTTTTTGAACTCATCAAACTCATAAGAATAACCCTCTGGTGCTATGTGGTGAAAATCAGCAATCATAGAACTTGTCTTTTGACATGTATTTAATTTGTTCTTGAAGTTTGATGATTTCACTTTGTTGTTCACTAATCTTGTTTTGTAAATAAGCAATACGTTCTTGATATTGCTCTTTGAGATTAAACTCCAAACGATTTAGCGAGGTATCAATCATCAGGTTGTGAACTCTTCAATAACAGCAGACTCTACATCTTCAGCAAGAGCATAAGTGCGTGAGTTGAGAATGTTCTCTCTCAAATCTCCATAATACTGTGAATTATATCCATCATCAAGAGTAGTAATCAAATCAAAACATTCTTCATCACTTTCAGCAATCACATTCCAAACTCCACCATATTCTGATTGAGGAAAGGGAATGTAATGTTCAACGATGTAGAGAAACTTTTGTGCCATTTGTCTTTGTAAATACCTCTCAAGTTTAATTGTTATCGTACTCTTTGTCAATCGCATCATCAGCATCAGATGCAACCACAAGAAGTGAAAAACCGATTGTAAGAAGGGCACCAAGTCCCATACCAAGAATAAAAGTCATCAATAAAACTCCGCTAAAAAATACTCAACTGTAACTTCGTATTTTTCTGCTTCTGCTTCAACTTCTTTCCAAAAGTCTTCCGCTGCTTTGTCCATTTCTGCTTGTTTAATCATGTCTCGGATGCGTTTGGGAATCATTTGGATTTCTCCTTAAGTTGTGCTTCTTCGCGTGGGTACATTACCTTGAAGTAATATACCATAAGTGATGATACAAATGCAACAAGTGCAGTGTAGATTGCTATAGCAAGTGCGATACTCATTCTACTTTACAGTCAGGGTGCCAAACTTTAAGTTGAGAGCAATAGTGCTCCTTAGCATTCATTTTATCATACCCATCAAACATCTTCTGATCTCGCTGGACTAGAAAGACATTCCAACCAAGAATGACAGCAAAACCAATCAATCCAGAGATAACATATTTTTTGTTTGTGTTACTCATACTGCAAGTGCTCCAGAGGGGATTTCAACGATTTCAGGAAGTTTGCTATCATCAAACTGATTCATATTGTAGCACACCCATTCACCATTACGGAAGACATATGCAAACTCTTCGCTGTTATCAGGAAGCAGATACTCTACAATATCAGAATCAAGACGAGGAGGGCAGTTTTCACCACGAGCAGAATAATACTCTGCTTCCTTGTCATCATTCCAACAGGACGACATATCACCACCATCAATCAGTTCAGAAACTTTCTCTTTGGTGTTGTAATGAGTAGTCAGAATACGACCCAACCATTCAGGATAACCATCCCAATGATGATAGGCAGAAAGAATACTACCATCTTTGAGTTCAAGTCCAATTCGTGCGCGAGTTGCCATGATGCTTTGAAGTTACTTGAAAGGGGTTTGTGTTGTCTTGAAGCAACCTGTGTGCCTCATGAACTTAAGATAGGGCATCCAGCAGGGGATTGGTAGTCTCAGTGGACGGTTCCATAACTGTCACACGGTTTTCAATTCTGCGAGTGCAGATGTTGTAATACTTTTCATCAATCTCAAAACCAACATAGTTTCTGTTGGTTTCAATGCAGCAAACAGCGGTTGTTCCTGCTCCCATAAAAGGATCTAGAACTAAATCACCTTCATTGCTCCAAGAGAGAATGTGATCTTTTGCCAGTGCTTCTGGATACATCGCAGGATGCTCAAAAGCAAACTTATCTTTAGTTGTATATCCTGCTCCTGTGTTATATTTCCAGATATTGTTGCGGGGAGAGAACTGTGGGGTGGGTTTCTGCTTGCGCTCAACCAGATTTCCCTCTTTATCCCTAAATGTACCTTTGCCCCAGTTAGTCCATCCTGCCCACTTATTTTCTTTGTCGCAAATTAAATTTGCAGTTTTAGGTTTGCTTCCTTTGGAAAGAACAAACATGTACTCAAAGATTTGAGAATATCTGTTACCTTCTGCTCTGGCAGGAAAGGAAGAACCATTCTTCTCATATATCATAGTATCATGTAATTTGAATCCCAAATCCATGAAATGTAGTGCTTGGCGGAAAGAACTGCCAGTTTCGCTAGATTTAATCACAGCATCACCAACCACCCAGACAATTACACCACCAGGTTTTGTGACTCGATACAGTTGTTCTGCAACTTCCTTGAATACATTGAAATCCCACATTGATGAATCATTGTAGGTGCGAAGGTTATCGTATGGTGGACTCGTTACAGTCAAGTCAATCGACTCTTCCTGCAACTTCTTCATACCATCAATACAATTCTCTTGAAAAACAGCGTTCATGAAAGGATCGGAGACAATAAAAAAAAGGGGGGAGAAACCTCCCCCAGTATTCTACCAAGAAACTCAGAAATAGGCAATAGGAGTCTTCTTGAAGACTACATTTTTGGTTCCTTTGGTACAACGTCCAAACACCATGCTTTCTTGAATCTCGGTGAACATTTCTACAGGAAACTTGAAAGTGGTGCGGGAGTTGTTACCAGTATGAGTGCCCATGCGGGTGATGCGAATATCATCAAGAACGCACAGGTTCATGTTAGCAACAAATGCCTTAGTCTCAAGAAGTTGATTCAGAGAAACATCTTTGTTGAAGTCCCAAAGAACTTGAACAAGATTCATGGGTTTCTCTTCTTTAGGAGAATGAGTTGCACCCTGAATGTCATTACCCTGTCCAGTTTTGATTTCGTAGGGTTTGCCCAGGAAAATCATGTCACCACCACTATTGAAAGAAGGGCGGCAGTCGTAACCTTTTTCTTGAAGGAAGAAGGGCAGGAAGAGTTCAAACATCTTGCCAAACTCCACACCCAAGTCAACACTGAACTCTGCCCTGGATTTGGAATCAGTCCAGAAAGAATCGCGGAGTTGATTGAGAGTCAGTTCAGGATTGATTTTCTTCCAGAACTTAATGATGCGGAAATCAAGAATCTCCTGATTAACTTCGTTGAGGATTTCTTCAAAGTTGTCGGAGATGATTTGATTAAGAGTCATGAGTAGGAATTGACTACGAATTAAAGATACATGGATTCTGGCGTCAGTGGGGAATCACTGTGCCACTTTGCGAACTGGACTTTTTGTGTTGCTTAATGTAGGCATGTGCCTGCGCCACAGTGTTGACAACATCTAGTTGTTGTCCATTGTGAATGATCATGAGTTGTTTTTTTCCGAAAGGAATGGCAGCATATGTGCCATCACCTACAATAAATCCTTCTTTCATCTTTTTGTTACCGAAATAGCAGGTTCACCTTTAGCAAAGATGGTATCAACAACACTCTGAATCTTCTTCGTGGTGTTGATACCAACAGAGTTGAAGGTAGGTACAATCACAAGTCCATAAGATTTCTGATATTGTGATAGATTGCCAGGTTCAATCTCACCAGTGCGAAGTCTCTTGGCATCATTGTGGTGCAATCTTACCACACGTCCAATGGTTTGAGTAATGCCAATCACATCCATGGAGCGCATAAAAATAACAGATTCTAAACCAGAAACATTGATACCTTCAGACAGGATAGAGTAGTGAAGAAGAATAAACTTCTTGGAATCATCAACACTCCACTTGTGTAGAGTATCAAAGAACTCCTCACGATTCACTTTCTTACCATCAATAATTGCACCAGTCTTAGAAGTAATCACCATCCAAGAATACCCACGTTCAGTCACTTCTTGGCAGAAGTCAGTTTGTGACATCAAAGCAATGATTTGTTTGGTTGCTTTGGAGCAAATGAGAATCTTAGAAACACCAGAGTCATCAATACTTTCCAGCAGATGATTACGATCTCGTTCAAAGGCATTTGTGCTGTCCAAAGATACTTGCTTGGCAACAATCTTGGGAGGAATGATGTAACCTTCGTTCACCATTCGTGGCGCAGCAATGTTAGCAATGATGTTGCCATAAACCTGAACATTATTCATGCCAGGTTTATTAGGAGTTGAAGAATACTTTGGAGTTGCAGTATAAAAATAGCAACGATCAGCATGTTGACTGAAGTGTTCAGTAGCAACATAGAAGTTCTTTTGCACACTGTTATGTGCTTCATCAAAATGAATTGTATTCACCTTGATACCTGCTTCCTTAATCTTGTGCAGAGAATGATAAGTGGTGAAAATTAGTTTATGTTTAGGAGCATCGGGATTAAATGCCACCTTCACTATCTGATCCCAGTGCTGAATATCTGCAGGTTTTGTAGTGCTAAAGTGAGTTGTCTCTCCTGAGTGAACATGAAGAACAGCAACATTGTCAATGTGTTCAAGATACTCAGAAGACAGTTGATTCGCAAGCAAAATACGAGGAGCAACAACCACAACAGTTTGTGGTGTCTCTTTCTCAAACTCTCTTATTGTGTCACCAATGCCTACAAGAGTTTTACCTGCACCTGTCGTTGCACAGATAATACCTTTGGGATAAATTGCAGTTTCCTCAAGACATTCTTGCTGGTGAGGGCGAAAGGAAATCATGAATTATGAACCAATGAATAAATTGTCGCACAAAAAAACCAGGGCGTCAAGCACCCTGGTATTAGGACAACTTATGGCATCATGCTGCTGCAACAACAGATGCTTTTTGAACATAATTATCCAATGTTCCGATATGACTTCCTTTTTTAGAAACACGTTCTTTACCTTCAGTATCTTCAAGATATGCTTGATTCAACCAGTATAAAGATTTTTCTACAAAAACAGGAATAGTTGAAAACGATTGTGCCCATTCCTCATCTGGTTTTTTCAACCATTGAATCATATTTGTAACGCCATCTAACCTACCCTCTGAATCTTTACCTTGAAAATCATCAGTAAATACACGTTTTACAATTTCTTTCGATGTTTCGTTATTGTACTTTTTCAAGAAAAGCAGTGCTGCTGTGCGTATCCACCCATGAATCTTATAAGGTGCGTTCCATTTGAAAGAATCAAGGAACTGTACTTCATCTTTGAATACAGAGTAAATTTGTCCCAAACCAAATCCATCATAAGATGTTGATTTTGTGAAAATGTTTTTGTTGTAAAAGTGTGCTGCCCAAGTAAAAGCACTAACTTCGTACAACTTATGATTTTGTAATTGTAGATTCAACAGACGACATGCACCATAGGCAAGATCTGCTGGTTTTTCAGTATTACTTGAATTGTCGTAAGTATAATACAATTCACGCAGTTCTTTGATAGATTCGACAGAAAACTTACTAGCAATTACATACTCTGGGATTTTATCAGAATATCCAAGTTGCCAAAACTTTCTGCGAGTGTGCCCATCAATCAAAAACGTAGTATCTTTCATGTACGTTACGCCGCTGGTAGGATCATAAGAATCCTCCCTAAGGACTGCAACTGATACTATGCAATGTTGTGGTTGCAAAATACCCAATTTTTCACGGGTTTTCTTGTCTTTTGCACGTTTGTCGTGATTACGTTGAACTGGACATTGTGTGATTTTTTCAAATTCACCGAATCCAATTTTTATCGTGCTGATTTTATCCGTCAAATCGACGCTTTGTTTTGTTGTCATGGTGTTCCTTCTTTTGGAATAAGAATCATTAGACATTCTTCGATAGAAATCTCTATGTCTAACTCTTATATTCTTACACAGAAAAGAAGGAACGTCAAGTCAGTGCACCAGTTTCAAAAGTGTCACAACATGATTAAATGAGGAGCAGCAGTTAATGATACTTCCACATCTTCATACATTTTATTAAAACTCACTTTTTTTGTTAATAGATTAGTTGTACCAGAACCCCCACCAACTGCATTAAATCCTCTTTTTGTAATCGCACCAAAAATAGTGAAGAAAATTGATTTTTTTAAGAAAGTTCTAAAGGATCTTCCCCCTACGAAGAAGAAATAAGACATTTGCAGTGAAGTATAGTGTTCTGGAAGTCTATCTGGTACTGTTGTATATTTTTGTTGTTTCTCATTCCACTTAAGTTGTTCTCTAGGAATGACATCTAGATTGGATCTAAATCCACCCTCTTTTTTTATTGAATAAATCATTCCTTTCAAATATTTTTCAAATCCGTCTGGATACGAAATCTTCCCAAAAAATGGTTCCATAACTTTCAACAATTCTTTAAAAGAATGAAACTTTTTAGTGGATAATAATGCTATACACTTTCGATATTCTGGGAGTTGTTTAATTTGATTAAACTGATTCACTGCAGTTGCTCTATTTTGAGATTGTAAATTACTTAGGATAATATTATCAAACATTCTTTTCATTTTACTACTCAGTACGTTCATAATTTGATTATATCCAGGATATCTTTTTAAAAATGGTTCTAATGAAGTAGGTGCCATTCCTGCAACCCAAGGTGTACTTGCACTTTGAGAGGTACTAATATAAAACTTACCATTAAAACTACCAGCGCCGTTTGCTGGTAACGGTTCTAAACCAAAAATAGTATTATCAAATTGAGGATCTATTTTCTTATAATTAAAATCAAAAAATAGTTTCCAAGTTGATGCAGAACCACCATCTCTAATATCCCATTTGTCATACTTAATATCAATTACATCTTCAATTATTCTTTCAACTTGATTTGGAGATTTTCCATTCAAAACAATCACCAGTTGAGAATATGGATCTAGATTACTTTTAGGAACTTTTCCAATATTTTTCAAATCACCTGCAAGTTTTACTGATGTCGATGATTCTCTTCCCTTTGGCATTTTATGAGATACTGGAATTAAATCACCTGATTTTAGATACTTTTTTATAAGTCCAGAATAAGTTTTATCTTTATACTTAAAATAATTGAGGAGAATAGTTTCGTCTTTTTTTGGATTTATGATGGTATCGGTGAAATCTTTTTTAATTTGATTTACTATGGAATGATTTACGATATAAAAATCGGCGGGAGTTAAATTAGTTACGCTTGCTCCCGCCGATAAGGCATCTGCAAATACTTTTGAAAGTCTAGTTAAACACTTATTTTTTATGACATCAACAAATACGCTATCCTGCCCGTAGATTCTATAATCCTTTCCCGCCTTCAAAAAACTTGAGTCAAAAAGACTTACCATTTGATTATAAATTGCTTCCAGGTGCATATCACCTTTTCCAGTATTAAAAGCATATTTACTTTTAAGAACTGCGAAATTAAAGTTTGGTTCTAAGTGTGCTTTATATTCTTGAGATAGTTGAGTTATTTTAAAATCTTTGAAAATATCAATCCAATCTTGTTTATGTTGATCTGAATCTTTTTTATAATCAGGATGCACTAGAAAATATGCAAATGCTAAACATGCAAGATTTTCTTTAGGATCTGCTACTGCTGCCATAACCCTTTTTCAAGTATTTAGAAAAAAAGAGGGACATTTCTGCCCCTCTCTATTAATTTCCCATTTCTTTCAAACTTCGCACCAAGTATTCAGTGAACTGTTCCATTTTATCTGGATGAACTGTTTGTGGTGCTTGTTTAATTACTTTTCTGAGTGCATCCATTTCTTTCCACTCATCTTCAGTAAGTTTTTCTTGTTTTCCAGATGAAAGAGTCATAGATGTTTGCTCCCGTGATTATGTCCATATCCTAACACTATTTAAGGGAGATGTGATATTTCTTAATATTGTCTTTAGAGTGTTGTAAAAGTTCTTAACCAAAGAAATTTCCGAAAGAACCTTTATCATCACCAAATCCATTCAATCTATCTTCCAGTTTATCAACCAGTTGATCTACTCGAATAAGATTATCAATAGAACAAATCATTGAAGAGATTTCTCTTGCAACAAAAGGTTTTTCTTGACGTGCAGCATATGCAAGTGCATTACGCAATGCTGCTTCTGCTTCTTTTAGACTTTGTTCTACAGATTCAGATAGTGCCATTAATACTTAACCTCAGGGCTATTTTCACATTTTTCATAGAAAATCCCATTTTTATAACAGGATTTACCAGGTTCATAATATTTTACCACAGATGGTGGATTTTGTCTAACATTACATAAAGTTCCTTGCATTTCTGTAAAGTTTTCAAAGCACACAGCACCAACAAGGGGTGCAAGAAGTTGAATCGTATACATCAAACTTTCCGCAGAAGATAAGAACCATCACCTTTATCAACCCATTCTACTTGATCACCTTCTTTGAGATTTGCTGCTGCAAGTAAATCTTCAGGAAATTCAACATAGCAATCACCAGTCAACCCATCAACTTCAACAGGAAGACGCCACTTTACGACTTTATCGTATTCAGCATCAAGTTGTGCTCGCTTGTTATAGTATTCTGCTTCTCTTAGGTTATACTCACGGCACTTATCTTTCTCTTCTTGTTTTGCCGCAGCATCACACATTGCATCCAGTTCTTCTTCGGTATATTTGAGTGCTTCCATATCACTATGCCCCCACTCTGGCATACAATCATCAAAATCAACAGGTCGATTACCTTTTAGCAGAGAAAGAACTTCAATATTCTTAGTCAAATAGCTTTTGTGATACTCAATATTCTCATCCACAACATTTACGATAGTGTCGTAGATTTCTTGTGGTGTCACATCCTCACAGTCTAGTGCATCATGCAACCATTCTTCAAGATGCTCAAGAGAATGCTTTTTGTAGTCAAAGTCCATAATCAATCTCTGGGTTTGGGTTTGTTGCACTCGTTGCAGTAGTACGAGAATCCATAACGAAAGTATTTTACTACCTGGAAGTGGTTCTTGTCAAGTGGTTTCTCTTCACCACATTTACTACATATCCTTTTTCCATTGCTTACGAACTCGTTTGAGTTCTTTGAGTTCCATTTTAATGTTTTTGTAAGCAGTTTCAGCACTTAACTTACCTCCCATTTCAAGGGCAACGATGATATCAACTCTTGTGCTGAAATGAGAAAGTGCTTTTTCAAATGTATCGAGGTTTTCATACATTCTTTTCAATCCAGTTTTCTCCAGTCAGTATATCTATACGGACATCAACTGCATCAATAGAGTTCATTATCTCATAAAGAGTATTTGAGGTTTCAATATTTTCTTCTTCTAATCTTGCAATACGATTTTCAAGTTCAATAATCTTTGAATAAATGTCTGGTTCTTCGCATATCATTTCTTTTCTAGAAGGAGAAAAAAACCAAGTAACAAATGCTTTAATCATATCAAACCAATTTCTTTTAAATACTGCTGATAGCGCATAAACGATTGTAGACGAATAGGTATGCCTAAACTGTCGCAACAACGACAGTATGAGATAAACTCATACCAAGGAGATGTAGGATCTGTATCGCTCACAGAAATTGTCTCCAGAACTCTTCACCTTTTTGTAGTGCTAATATAACTGTAGTATGTTCTCTAGCGTGTCTGTCTAAATCTTGTGCATCAAAATAAATGTTAGATCTTTGAACAGCACAACGGAACACATCAGCCCATAGTTGTTGATTAGGCGTTAGACGCAGTTTCATTTTTGTTAAAACCAAACTTTGTTTTCTCTTCTTCTGCACGAAGTTTCTGCGCTAAACTACATACAGTTTCCATCACTTTAAGTGTGTCTTCTGTTGTAGCATTGGCAGGCATACGATTGCGTACAATATCAAACAGCGGAAAGAATTGTTCTGCTGCTTTTTGTACTTCGTCAGGAGTCAGTGGATTTGTATTCATTTGGTTTCTTCAAATCAGGGTGTGGTGCATAAAGTGGTCCTTCATAGTTGCCAGCAAATTTAGAAGTATGAAGTTGTTTAAGTGCTTCTGTAACTTCTAGAGTTTCTTCCCAGGTCCAGACATCTCCAGTTTTTCCAATAAATGATCGGGTTGTCATTAGAGTTTTCCTCCAACAGTTCCATCGTGTTTTACAATATTAGCATCATCCCACCCTTCTTGTCTACCTTTCAGGTAAAATCTTGTCCCACTAATACAAGATTCTTCTGTAAGTGCTGATACAAGACCTTTACCTTCTAGATCATAACTATCCCAAAGAAATTTTCCTTTTTGAACATAAAAACAATCATCAATTATCTTCTTTTCTTCCATTTTGCAGTACAAGTTGTCGTTCTATTTCGTATTTAACAGGGAGGAGATGTGAAGTAAAAAATGCTTCATAGTTATTCTTTCGCAGTAGATTAGAAATATTTTCTATCTGCTGCAGAGCAAGAATAAGATTAACTTTGGATGTCATTGTTCCTTTACCACACAAGATGTAGTGCATTTAAGATCACCAGAACTACCAACAACGGTAGATGTATGCTCAGGTGTTTTTTCTGGTGTTAGATTGTAAGAAACTGTTGCAGAAACGAAAAACACAAGAGCAGGAATCGCAATATAATACAAATAAGTTTTACTGTTCATTTTTTGGGTTTTTTAGTTCTTGTATTGCGAGTAGTGTTTCCCACGGAATCCACGCTGGATTTTCGTTTGCGAACTGCACCTGCACTTCCTTTACTTTTTGGTTTAGGCTTTTGCTCCACACTTCTCTTACGTTTTTTACTTGGTTCAACGGGTTCTCCATCACGATAATCAATCTTAATAGTTCTCTTATCTAGTTTATACCTTTCTAGGTATTTGTCAAGGTGTTCCTGGCACTCAAACCAGCAGATTGTAGAGTTCTTTTTTTCACCAAACTCCAATCTAAACCCAAACTTTTCATAGGGGAATAGTTCTGTGCTAATCATCTGGTGATATGTTCGTACTCAACCACTTTACCATACTTGAAGTGAATTCTACAACGGGGCCAATCATCATAGTGTCCATCCCAATTTGATGGATAAATCTCCACATATTTGGTGATTGGATGAACATGATATTTTCCATGAACTCCTGTAGGAATCCATTCATAATTTAAGAAAAAATGTTTATCATTATATCTTGGATCATCCTTCTCAATAATCTCAAACGTATTAGTTCCAGTATAATCACCAACCCACAAGTAACCAGCAGGATCTATCCAGAAGTGTGACATCGTGCCACTATATCCTTCTTCAATATCTTTGGTTTGACACTCTACATTTGTGAAGTTTTCTCCAAGATTATATGAAGAACGAACATAATCAAACATCCCCATCTTCTTTCTCCTCTACCAAATCACCAACAAGATTATCTATCTCATCAAACATCTCTTGAGTAAATGGAACTGTCTCTACTTTACCACTCTCAATATCATCTACCATTTGCTGAAGATGTTCAAGAAACTCTTTTGGTAGTGTGTCATCAATATTCAAGGAAGACCAGAACCATTCATAACACTCTTCATATGGGTCATCATACCACATTAGAGCATAATCTTTGTAGTTCCCAGTTACTAAATCTCTCCAGATACGAAAATTACCTCCAATGGTTTGGAACCATGAAGGAATCAAATGTGTGAAGATGTATTGAGTCCAAGTCATTTTAGATATCGCGGTTTTTCAGTATCAAACTGATAGAACTTCACATCTTTCATATCAAGACACATTCTCACAGTTTCGTGCTCTCTATGTTCTCTATCTGTTCCTTTATATATCCCTCTGCGTTGATAAGCACAGCACCAGACATTATAGTAGATTTTAGATTTCTCGTTCATTAGGACAATATAGGAAGTATTTGTATTCAGCAAGAGATCCATAGTGCCACTGAATTATATCACATTCTTTGTATGTACCAACTACTTTGGTGGACTGTGATTTATCTGTCTCGGTATTACTACCTGATGCCCAGACGATATAGGAAAGTACTAAACAAAGACCGATAAAAATAATACTAGCACCACCAAATCCACGCAGAAACTCTTTCAGAAATTGTTTATCGTCTTGTGTCATTGTTCCTCCCAAGGTGCGGGTTTAGATATAATTTGTTTTAATCGCTCTACTACTTCGGGATCTGGTGGTTTATTGATTGCTTCTATAAGAGCATCATATGCTTCTTGTGAAACATAAATGACTGGTGGTTTCTGGTCCAACCTTAACTTTCTTTCAGGAGAAATAGTGGGATTAAAAGCATCATCATATGGGTAGATATATTCCATATACCAACCTAATGATAGTCCCTCCCAAAATTCCTGGTATCCCCAAGTATCACCATCATTATAACAATCAAGACAGTTCCAGAAGTTACGGAATCCATCAAGGAAAAGTTCAAGTTTTGTTGGATTCTCAAACCTCACGGCAACTCCTCCTCCAAATAACGCAATCGTCTTTCAATCTGTTCAATATCATCATCGTGTCGTTCTACAATCTTTTCAAGTTCAGATTGAGCACGATGTAACCAGGTTTTGCGGTCTTGTTTCTCAAACCACCAAGATGTTTTAGTTTCAAACATTTTTAATCACGCGGTTTCATCACTCCAATAATAACGCAGTTTATCACCATCCGCAGAAATATTCAAGTGATAGATTTTACCATCATCACCGTAAACACCAATCCAGAGTGTCCTTTCATTCATACTTTCAAGATGAAACATTTGAATGTCTTGAAGTACGATTTCGTCTGGGTTTTCAGTAAATCTACTCATCGCAGTTTCTCTTGAAGTTGTTCTGCTGTATAAGTATCTCCATTATAATCGTAATATTTTTTTTCTGGTATCATTTCACAAATATAAGTTTTTCCAGAAACTTGTGGAAACTCATCCTTTACTTTTTCTTGGACATAGTTAATATCCCCAACATAGGGAGGGGAAAAAATAACATCATTCCAATAACCCTTATGTTGGTCCAAGAACTTTACACTTTCTTTCACCAAACTTGTATCGGATTTAGTAGATACAAGTTTGATATTAAAAAAAGCAAGTAGTTTATTAATTAGATTGGTCATTCTGCCTCCGTATAAGCATCCTGAACCATCTCTGCGATTTCCATTACTTCTGTTTTCATTTCGGCAGGTGCGGTCTTTGCGATCTCATCATAGAACAGAGTAAGGGCAGTCGTCAATAGAACCAGTTGGCGTTTTGTGAAGTTCATTCTATCACATCCTCAAAGAAAATTGTATGATATTCACCTTCTACTTCTTCAAAGGTAAAGTTTTCGTGCCAAGCATAAGGTAACATTTCTTTCACTGTAAAGATTTGATTTGGTTCAAACTTATCTTTATATGGACCAAAACCAGTATATCTGACTTTGTATGTCACTTCAATCTTTCCAATACATTACGAATATGAGATACTGAAAGATAAAACTCTCTGGTGTTTTGTCCTCCCAATACAATCGCATCAAGTTCTATAAGGGCTTCATTGATGAGTTCTCTGCGTTCTGCTTCTTCAAACATCGCATCAGGGTATGGTTCAGTCATTTTTATTCTTGGAATTGATAGCAATGTTATGAAATGCGTCTAATAGATCAGAACCAATATTTGATGCTAAACCACTTTCAGGATGTGTCCAAGGTTGTGTATCCCGTTCAAGTGCTTCTACCCTTGCTTTGAGTTCAGCATTTTCTACATACAAATCCTCCAAGATACTTGCGAGGTTGTAGTAGTTGATTTTACCTGTGATGTGGTTATCTGCTGTTGAGATTTCATCAAAGATTTGTTTCCATTTGAGTGATAGTTCAGTCATTAGTTTTATAGATTGGTGTTACAGAGATGATAGTATATTGTCCTCGTGCTTCAAGAAAGTGAGCGCCAGCAAGTGCCATTCTCATTGTTTCATGTTTTTGTGTGCGGAACTCGTTTGGGTCTGCTCTATCGTATTTGTAGGCAACTTGGTAATAATCTACAGTTGATGGATTGAAATTCTTGAGTTCGTCTTTAGTCATCACGATTTCCTCTCAATAGTTCTTTCAAGTTGTGCTTCTTCTTCTTCAAGTTCTTTCAGCAACTCTTGATATTCATTCACCCAGTGTTGAGAAGCAGCATCTTTGATAGTGTAAATGAAGTACTCAACAGCATCAATCAACATTCTGGTTTTTTGGAGTTTGTGCTGGTGTCTCATTTCAGTCATCGTCCGTATGCTTTAAGGTTACGGGGTCGTGTCTGAATTATATCACACCTAATCTGAAACCACTTCCAACGAAATGAAAATCCACACAAAGACCTGCTACCAAAACTAATCAGTAACAATGGGAAGATTTCAGTGGCAGGGTAATCATCCCATTGGACACCAATATCACATAGAGCAAACTTTGGGTAGTATGTGAGTAGTTGGAAATACCACTCGTGCCCAAAGTCTTCATAGTGTGCATAATCAAAGAGTTTCATCTTTCTGAACATAAAACAACTCATCGCGCCAGTTACGACCAGCAATATCAAAAGTAAAACCAACTCTTCCAATGGAGAATAGAACTGATAGTAACCTACCATAACCCATACTCATCTGAAAATAAGGCCATTCAATCCAGTTACCATACTCACCATAATCAACCGCAAATTGAAGAAGTGAGTATCGTTTTGTGGTAAGAAGAGTGAAATATACTTCGGTTCCGTAATCGTCTCTTACACCAAACTGAATCAGTTTCATACTCCTTCCTCCAGATTAGTCAGTTCTTCATCAGTCAATGCAGTTCCCATCGGACCTTTTTTAAGACGTTCCCACTCTGCGTCTGCCTGTTGCATATCATCAAACTTCTTCCTCAGGTCTTCACCCAAAGTTAGTTCAAACTCATCAGCAACCTTACGCATATCTTCTTCTTTTCGGTGTTCACCAAATGCGAGAGCACAAGCACCTTTCATAATGTTGATGTCATCGTGTCCCATCGCACGGGCAACGGTTGCGAAAAAGTTAAACAATTGATAAGTATTAAGATCTTCAGCAGGAACCTGAAAAATATAATGCTCTTCGGGGAGCATCATATCATCAAAACCACTACTGTAATGTGTAGAAGTCCATTCAGTATCGAAAGAAACTTTTAGGGTTGCTTTGTAAGTCATTGGAGGGGATTGATATGTAGACATAATAAAACCCTTGACTGAGAAAGTCAAGGGTGAAGGGACGGTTAAACAACTGGACTATGATGAAAGGATTTGCCTACATATTTTTCTACAACTCTGCGTATCCTCACTGCACTCAGTCAAGCACTCAAAATAGGAATTCATAAGTTCGTGCTGATCGATGAATTCATTTAGGGTTGGTTCAATTTGTTTCCATGCAGCTAATTGATTGTAAGAAATTAAGTTGTGCATAATGACCTCCACGCACAAAGAATATCATAATCAAGAATTTTCTTTCATTCTTATGACCTCATTATTCTACAACTATCTAGGTGATTTGTCAGGGATTCTTAACAATAATTTATGCCTACGAGTATATACCTACTGCGCTTTATGCAGCATTGATTCTAATTCATTAATCTGCACAAATTCTCTATGAGCTGCTTCTGAACGTGCAGAAAGAACATCAAGAATATCAGACATTACAGTTGCATTATCCACATAGTCATCCAGATACTTATCAATCGCTTCTTTTAAGTATCTGTAGCGATGCCACTCAGGTGAATATGGTTTATAATCCATGATAAAAGTTATGTGTTTAGGAATTATAGACTATCTATTTGTCTTTGTCAATCTCGTAGCACTTCTCAAATTTATCTCTCAACTCATTGATTTTAACTTGATGTTGAAACTCCATGATGTGATCTTTAATTTCTTTCTCTTCATCAGTTAACTCTAAACGATACTTGAGTTTGACATCAATCAAACGCACCATATCCATATAGAACTCAGTACCCTTGTGAATGAAATCGTCGTATTTCAATCACGAGTCCTCCAATCGGTTTCGTCTTCATCACGCCTAAACCAATCGTGCAAGTCATCAATACTTTCAAAATGTCTCTTACCAAATCTTTCGTTTCCAATCCCACCAATATCTAATTGATTGAGAAAGTCATCCATATCACCTTCAACCATATCAGGATTTTCCGCTTTTCTTCTTGCCTGGCGCAACATTGTAGCAGCAGAACGATTTGCTTTCGCAAGTTTCTCTGCCCATATCATTTCGCTTAATTCTACTGACTCTCTTTTAACAATCTTATCACAGATTGCTTCAAGACGAAGGCGATATTGCGTAGAAAGCATATTTATCTCCAGATATAGTTTATTTATTTTTAGATTCTAACTCTTTCATCAATTCTTCTGCAAGTTTCATAGAACGACGATGCATTAAATAACGAACCCATGGAAGTTTGGGATTATTCATAGCCCACCATTTCATAACCTCAAACTTATTTTTTACCAGTTGAGATACAAAAAATACTGCTTTTGCTACACTCTCATCAGTTACAATGAAGTATGCAGCAAAAGCAAATAATATAAACCAAATTGTGTAGGTGTTCATCGTCTGAGTAGTTTTAGATATTCTAAAACATGCTCACGAACTGCCATGAGTTCGTTGTAACACTTTTGATTGTGAGCGCATTGTCTCAGTTCATGATCTGGTTTATGAACGCTCTCAATGAATAAATCAAGTCCTCGGTTCCATTTAACATCTGGTGCTTCATCCATCTTTTTTAACTATTACAGGACAAGTTGGAATAGTTTCACGAATAATTTCAATTAATTCAGTTTTTACATATTCTGGCAAAACATTATTAGATTTAATTTTTCGGATTATGCCCAATGCTTGACTGCATGTAATTGTTGTCGTGAGAAATAGAGCGGACATTGCTCTCTCCTATTCTAATACTATTTAATCAAGTCATGACGGAGACAAACTAATTTACCAATCAAAACTCCATAATATAACATTTGAGCACGATTATCTGAATGATTTTTACTTTCTTCTTTTACGATACGGATAAGTTCAGTAATATCATTCAGGTTTAAGTCTGTGTCGTGAATGTTGTGTTCAGTAACTTCCATTAGTCCCAAGAAACGTTTTGTACTAAGAATCCAGGCATTACATAAGTCCAAGCACCCAAATCATTACTTCCGCCTACTTTGTATTCCCACTTATATTCAAACTTATTATGACTATCCCAAGTCATATATCCATCTTCTTTATCAAATCGTCCCTTAATAGTGAGTCCGTGCTTGTTGGAGAAGATATTGCGAGTGCGAAGTGCTCCACCCTTTTCACGAGTTTCAATCACCACACACATATCAGGATAGGTTTGAATACCTTGTTCTAAGATACAGGGAGTTTCATATCGGAATGGACGATAATAAGTTTGTTCTGGTGTTGCAAGTGCAGGAGCACCAGAAAGAATCAAAGCAAGAGCAATCAGTTTTTTCATCCTACAACCCTCCAACATACGGTAGCATTTCCTTTACGTGCAGATTCAATGTGAGCAAAAGCAGAATAGGAAAGATCTAAGTCAGCATGAGAATAAGGTCCTCGATCATTAACTCTCACAATTACTTGTTTTCCATTATCTTGATTCGTAACCCTAATTTTAGTTCCCATAGGCAAGTAAGGATGAGCAGCAGTCCAACGGTAAGCATCAAATCGTTCTCCGTTTGCAGTAGTTTTACCATGAAAACCATCACCCATTCCGTAGAATGTAGAGATTCCACATGTGAGTCCAGCAATCAATCCAATCATTTCGTAATCTCCCAGTGTTCATTACCATTTTTCTGTACCCAAAAACAGTATTGACGATTGATGGATACTAGAAAGAATTTATCATTGGTTTCTTGTTCAATCTCACAGGAATGAAAAGAACTCATGATATTCACAAAACGATTCTTTGCTTTAGAACTCAAAGGAGTTACATTCACAAAGCGTTTCTTTGTCTTTGGAGCTTTCATTGAGATCATTGTTTTTCAACCTCCACAAAGGTTATTGTAAAGGGTTTGGTGAGGTGTGTCAAGAGACATTATAAAACCCCTCACAGCGGACTGTAGAGGGGTATGGGACGGTTTATGAAGTGGTTCTGTGCTTAATCTAATGATTCCACAATATTAATTATAGTTTTTTTGTCTATTTTTAAAACCTTTTCAATATCTTCATTGGTAAAGTCTAACAATTTAAGAGTATGAATAAGTTTTTTTATTTTTTCAAATTCTTGATATTCCATTTTAACAATATGTCGCAATCATGATTATTCTTCTTTGGTTTCTTAGAGGTTGTCCTCCAGAATGGAGTCCCTCAAAGGAAATAATTGCATCTTCTTTGGGTTGAAAATAGTAAGTTTTTTCATCTCCATATACAATAGTTTCTCCCTCAGCATTATTCAAGTAAATTAAAAGATTTTTATGAGGAAAATTATGATCTACATGTGGGATAGTTGGGTTTCCGTCAATATAATATGTACAATTAAAGTTAACTCTGAAAAGAGAATTAATTTCAAAAGAATTAAAAATTGCAATCTCTTTAATTACTTCATTAACTATATTAATATATTTTTCTGATGTTACTCTTGGATATAAGTTATCCTTCATTGACTGTGTGGGACGTTCTAACACACAATGACTGTAAAATGGAACATCAGTATATCCATCGCATTTTTTATTGTAGGTGCTATATTCAGTCCAATACCAAGCGAAAGTTTTACTTAAAACTTGTTTTTTTAAAAAAAGATAATTTTCTGTCAATGGATTTTTAAGTTCTTCAATCATTTAAATTAAATTCCTTCTTCATAAATTCATACAAACTTTGCTCATCTCTAGCATGATTATCCCAATTTTCTTTTAGATTATCCCAATATTCTATAATTTCTTTTAATCTAACTTCAGTATCTTCAACGTTTTTATAAAATTCATTTTCCATAATATTGTTTATAGTCAAGGCAGGATAATTCATGCCATTTGCTATGCAACTGAATCCTCCTTTCTCATAGTGTCCATCTTTTTTATCTTTGATGTCCATGCTTAATTTAAATTCACAGTCATTTAAAATTCTACTTGAATCGGTTTCTCTGCCAGTCACATCTCTCCAATAGTCAGTGTCATCTCTTGCGGAAAGTTTGTAGTGCAAGGAAACAAATTTTGCAAAATTATCGTATAATTTAAAAGTCGAATAGTTATATACATCAATATCCCACTGATTTACTTTTTCTTTACTTAAAGCATCGACTAATTTTAGTAAAAATTCATGAACTGTAAAAAGTCCATTACTTTCTAAAGGTTCTATGAACCCAGCAGATAATCCAATTGCAACAACATTTTTAAACCAAGTTTTTTCATGAATACCTATTCTCATTTGTATATTTTTAAATTCTAAATCATCATTGATTCTTTCACGATTTGGAATAGTTGTTTTAGTTCTTAAATGTTCTTTAAACTCTTCTAGTGCTTCTTCATCTGTAATATATTTGTCGCTATAGACATATCCTGTTCCTATTCTGCTCCACAAAGGAATATTCCACACCCAACCATTACCAATGGCAGTGCAGTTTGTATAAGGTTCTAATTCTTTTTCTTTGTCAATATAAGGTATTCTTGTAGCCCAAGCTTTTGTATTAGGAAGAATATCACTATATGAATTAAATTTTACATCTAGTGATTTGCCCAGCAATAAACTTTTCCAACCAGTACAATCAACAAAAAGATCTGCAGTAACAACTAAATCATTATCCAAAAGAATTTCGGAGATTCCATCTTCATTTGAAAGAACATGATTGACATTTGCGGAAATAAAATGAACTCCTCTTGGAATACAATATTTGTTCTTTAACCAATCTGCAAATTTAGATGCATCAAAATGATAAGCAGAGTCATGTTTCAGATTAAAATTTCCAAAGTAACCGTTTTCATTTTTACTTATTTTATTTTTTTCAATTAATGAAATTGCAGGGAAAAACGTTTTTGCATAATCAGTAGGACAAGTATCTTTATATAAAGTTTTTTTGAGTAACCAGGTATTGTTATTGTATAATTCTTTATTATCAACATAAATTTTACCAAAAGGATAATGGAAATGTCCGTAATCTTTTTGATAGAAATCCGTAAATTTAATACTTAATTTAATTGATGCATCAGTCTCTAAAATAAAGTCTTTTTCATCAATTCCCAGCGCATATAACCAGTATTTGATATGTGCTAGTGTACTTTCTCCTACACCAACGGAAGAAATTTTTGGACTTTCGATTAAAATAATTTGTTTTTGTGGAAAGAAATTAACAAGGGTGGCGGCAGTCATCCATCCTGCCGATCCTCCACCAACAATTACGATAGAATTAATATTTTTATTTTTCATTACTCAAAATCTAGCAAATTGAACCATTGAAAATCTTCCCATATTTTTTTCAAGATATTGTGCATTCATTTCTATTTTTTCAACACTATGTTTAATCACAGATGGAAAGATTATTGTTTTATTATTATCAACTTCTATTTTAATATCATAATCATCAAATATCAAATTTCCATTTTTAAATCTTTTTGGTTCTTTAAAAAACCAAGTTATTGCTGAAAAATATGCTTGATCTGCATGTTTTTCATAATAGTCTGAATTTTCATAATATGAAATTAAAGTGGTGTCTGTATTGAGACAGTCTTGTTTAAAAAACCAATGTGGATGATTTTCCCAAATAAATTTTCTATGAACAAAAATTTTTCTATTTACCGCCAAAATATTTGAATATTTTCTATCAGCATATACGTTATCTAACCAAACTCCAATATTTTTTTTCAAATAAACATCATTTTCAACTGCAGATCCAGTCTCTTCGGGAGAAGACATTTTTTCCCGATGACAAATAAATTCTAATTCTTGCCAAATTAAATCTAATTCGTCTCCATCAAATAAATCATTAACAATAATATATGGAAATGGTTCACAATAATGTTTTACATTCATTTCAAATACCTCTTTAAAATTATATCGTAATTAATTTATAAGCAAGTGTTATTCTTAATCCAAGAAAATCTTTGGAAACGGGTTGAGAAAAATGCTTTATGTATCCAGCAAAATAAACACCAGAAAATGGTTCTGGATATACTGTATAAACATCTTCTTCGCAGTCAAATACAGTTGCTCCAGCATATTCAATATTCCAATAATCATTGCAATAAATTAAAAGCGTTCTTGAATTCTCTCTGGTATCATCTTCATGAAGATATCCTTGCTGTCCAAATGTATGCCCATTTAGATAAATTCGTTGAACCTTTACATCTTCATTGCAATAACATTTAATATGTTTTTTGATTGAATCAAATAATATTTCACTAAAAAATTTATTATTTTCTACATTTAAGTACCAAAATAATTTATTTTTATTTTCTTCATTGCTGGAGCCACTAAATTTCCATCCTGGAGAATCATTAGATTCATTCAGTAATTTTATTTCATTTAATAACTGAACTTTTTCATTATCAGTTAATATATCCAAAAGTTTTACTATCATAACAAGATAAAGACAAATTTTTAATTATGTGGTTTTCCTAAATGTTGGTATAGATCTACCTCGAATTACAACTAAACCATGTCCACCGGGATTATCATTGTAAGCTCCGTTTCCACTTCCTTGAATGCCAGCTCCGCCTGCATATGGAGTACCCCCACCACTAGCAAAAACTCCGTTAAGGGGAGATAATCCTGGAAGACCTAGATTACTAGATGTCATTCCATATTCTGTCATATTTCTTGATGATCCTCCGCCGGGACCACATCCCCCGGATCCGGGGGATCCTTCACTAAATGTTGCTCCTGGGACAGATCCTGGATCGCCTGAACCACCAGCCCATTGGTTATTGTGTCCACAACCACCACCGCCGCCAGAACCACCACTATCACCACCAAAACTGCCTGCAGGTTGTCCTGAAGAAGTTCCTCCTCCACCACCTCCAGCGGCAGTATAACTTTGAATAGAGCTACCATTTCCAGGATATCCTCTACCAGCCTGATAGAGGGTTCTTTGTCCACCAGATCCAGTTGTAATTTGGAGTGTTCCTTGAGCTGGAAAATTTTCATTATAAAAAACGAGTCTACCAGCGCCACCACCACCAGAAGTATGCCCACTTGGCATACCGCCAGTTCCGCCACCACCACCTACCATAAAAGCAGTGATAGCACTCCCTCCTGCAGATGCAGCAGCTCCTCTAATAAATTTACTTTTTACATAACCAGCAGCTGTGGTTTTCCCACCAATAGTAAGAGTTCCTGTTTGATTTTGATTACTTCCTTGTGGAGTTGTATTACTAAATACATAAAAAGTACTACTAACCCCAACAACTTTGCTAGAGCCTGTTCCAGTAATAGAAGTAACTTCTGCAGCAAGACTATTTAATCCAGAAATATCATCAGTTACGTGATAAATCGTACTTAGTCTGTTTAAGATGTTCATGGTTTAATTTATGTCTAAATTAAAATGATCGATGATACATTGTGGAGGAGTTGGCCAAGTAAAGTCAAGTGGATCTGTAATTGTAGATGGAAAATCTCTCAATGCTTTTCTATATGCTAATAGATTATCTTTTTCTTCTTCCGTAATTGGATAATCAGAATGCATTAATTGATCTGTCTCAACTAATCTTGCATTTCTTTGACTTCTCATCAAATTCCACATTTCAACTTCTGAAATTTCTTCTACTTTTCTTGGAACTACATTCCATGTTAAAGCATCAGAATCCCATTCTAATTCTTCTGTGCTAGTATCATGTGCTGGTTTGAAATATGGACCCGTTGCTCCAACATCAGCAAGCTCTTCATCTGTCCATGAACTTGGTTCAGTTCTAATTTGCCCAGATGACAAAAGTATACTGGTAATAAAAATTGGTTCGGTGCCATTAAAAGAAAAATACATTGTTCTGTCCATTTATTCTCTCCTTTGAGAAATTACGAAATAGTTTCGTATGAAATTACAACATCAAATGCGTTAGAAGCTGATGATGTAGCAACAAGAGATGTATTTTCCGTTAGATAAAGCGAAGATGCTCTATCAAGAACAACGAGAGATGTTTGTGATGTAATACCAACGTTCTTAGTAATACCATATGCAGTTCCACCGCCAGCTGCATTATTGTTCCAAGTTAAAGTAAAGTTAGCGGTACTGGAGCTTACGTTACATGCTTCAACGAAATTAACTTTATATACAACTCCACTTGCTGCAGCGTTAGAAAGAATAGATGTTGCACTGGTATTGGATAATGCTGTTGCAGTGGTTATTCCATTAATAGTCGCAACATTAACAATATTTGGGTTTGCCATTGTTTACTTCTTTTCGTTTGGTTTATTTATATTGTTATTTATTATATTCTCAAGTCCTGAATTCATCAAATTTTAATATCTTTTTGAAAGCAATTGCCTTTGCAGACGTCACTGAAGTTAAATTTGTCAGGTTTGCACCATCTCCAGAAAAAGATGTTGCAGTTACTACACCAGTGATGTTCACTCCACCTGCACAAGTTACAGCATAACCTGCAGAAACAACTGCTCCGTTATCTATTACTGGAGCTCCTGTTCCTAATCTATTCGTTATTTGATCTACTTTGAGTGTTGACATTTTAAATCACAGTGTAAAGTGCTATTATTTGACCTATAGGAGCTAAAGGTAAATTTGTGAGGGCAGATCCATCTCCATAAAAAGATGTTGCAGTAATAACTCCAGATACATTTAATCCACTGGTTGTTAAAGCATAACCTGGAGAAACTGAAAGCCCAAAAGGAAAACTAACAGCTATTCCTGTTGTTGATGGTTCTATACTATTTACTCTAAGTTGAGATGACATGATTTTTACTATATAAAAGAAAGAGCAATTCCTTTTGAAACATTTACTCCTGGTAGATTTGTAAGTGCAGATCCATCTCCAGAAAAAGATGTTGCAGTTGCGACACCAGTAATACTTACGCTATTTGCAGTTAAAGTTTGATTCGCTGCTAATCCCATACCTTTAGGAAAAGTGATTGCACCTGTTCCTTCACCATTAGAAAGAGAATTAACCGTTATTTTCGACATAAAACATTCCTCCCCTTATAGTACAGAATATGAAACACCGGCACCAACAGTAATAGTTTGTCCAACACCGATTGTAATTGGACCTATCTGAGCATAATTAAAGTCACTATTGGACAGAGTAATAGAAGATGTTATAACGTTAGGATTGGAAATAATAGTGGCTGTCAATATACCAACGCTGACTTCATCAGAAGCAGAAACTTCTTGAATTTGTCCGTTATTTGGATTATAAACTAGAGGAATTCTTTCTGGCATTGATATTGTCCAATACTAATTTATTTATGTATTTATAGTGGCTGTACCACCACCCCTCAATCCCAATATGAGACTAGAACCAACAAGGTTAATTGTTGCTGCAGTATTTGGATCTCTTCTACCAATAGTGAGAGTTTTGTTAATGGTAACTACACTTGTTGTCAGTCCAACATTTGTTACTGCAGCACCCACAAAGTTTAAGTGAGTGATTCCTGTGCCGACAAAATCACTGAAACTATTGGAGGAAATACCAAGAGAACCGCCACCACCGCCACCAGAGATGCTAACATCAACAGTGGTTCCATTTAGAGCAAATGTATTACCTGCTCCAATAAAGTTAATTTGCGTAACGCCATAACCAACCAGAGTTCCAGCCGATTGAATACCAACGCCAATACCACCACCAACAAATTGTGCAGCAGTTACGACACCAGTTACATTCAAATCACCACCAGAGTTCCAAGAAGGACCACCTGCTGAAAGTTTAGGAGGTGTTACTGTTCCATCTGGTATGGTATTTAATGAAAGTGCAGTTCCAAGTAACTTACCAGAAAATGTAAGTCCAGAAGTTGGTGCAGGACCAGTAAAGGTGATATTAGAACCAGAAATTGTATAATCAGTTCCTGGTGCCTGAATAACACCACCAAGATTAATATCAAGTTGTTGAGCATTAACTGGAGAAACTGCTGTTCCCCCAGAAGTTAATGCAAAAGTTAATGTGACTCCATTAAAAGAACCACTGATATCATCAAGAACTTGAATATTCGCTGCAGTTGCTGACGAATAACTCTGCCATAGGGTTCCATTCCATTGATAAGAGAACCCAGATGTGGAATCCGTATATACGCTGCCTATACCAGGATTATTTGGAAAATTTAATGCCACGGCACTTTTATTCTACTTCTTTTACTTATTTATAACAAAAAAACCCCTTAGGGGCAATCTAAGAGGTGTGTAAAAAAGAGTTATTTTATTTTTACTCAAATCAATGATTTTAATACCCATCCAGTTGTATTATCTGCCTGATATGCATCTTCATCCCAACAATAGTATAAACATGCTTCTACTTCTGCATCAGTACGAGCAGGTTCTGTGCCCAGAGGTGATATCCAATGAGCAGTTGTGTTGTCTAGAACCCACGAAGCAAAAGGCTTAGGAGGTACAAATGCATCAAGTACTTCATTATATGAATAACCAATACCGGCAAAACGAGTTCTTATATTGTTATTATATGATGTTTGTTTCCAATTAGTATCTACACCAAAAATTTTCTTACAAAACGCAATTCCAATTTCTTCCACTTCTACTCCATTAATATCTGAAGTATCTTCGTTACTCACAACAATGACTTGAGTAACTATGTTATTTTCGTCTAGTTGTGCAAAATGTGCCATTGTTTTATGTTAAGTATTTACTAATATAAAAGTATTCTATTATAAAATTTATATCCAACGAGTTTTGTATCTAATTAATACAACACCGGGACCTCCTGAACCTCCACCCAGTATACCACCATTATTACCAGCGCCACCGCCGCCTCCACCAGTATTAGTTGTACCAGGAGTTCCAGGAGTATTAGTACCACCAGGTCCGCCACCACCTGTTCCACCCGGAGCAGCAGGCCAGCGTGTCGCTAGATTTTCTTGTGCGGCATTGCCGCCGCCACCACCACCTCCGCCAAACCATCCACTATCACCAACAGAAGTTCCAAAATATGGAGAAAAGTCTGTGCCAATGCCACCAGCTCTAGCATAATTCAGCCCCCATCCTCCAGGAGGTGGGGCTACATTTGAACCGGGAGCTCCTGCGCCGCCACCGCCGCCACCAGAACCTGGAGATGAGGGATTTCCATAGGCAATAGCTTGAGCTGGAACTGGGTATGGATCTGCTAAACCACTACTTGCACCACCAGAACCGCCAGGATAACCATCGACAGGTCCACCATTACTTGCCCTACCACCACCTCCTCCTCTGGCAGTTAATATTCCAACAAGACTACTATCACTTCCTCTAGGTGTTGTGGTAAATCTTCCAGCAGGATTTGAACCGCTTCCTATCGAAACTGTGTAACTTCCCGCTGTTAAGACATGTCCTGGTAAAAATGCAACCCCACCTGCACCTCCGGCATTACTGTTGTATCCATCTCCACCTCCTCCACCACCGGCAACGACAAGAACATCAACAGCATCTCCAAAAGAACCAACAGAAGTAACTGAAAGAGTTCCTGACGTAGTAAATTTATGAATTGTATAATCGCTATAGTAAACTATTGTGCCACCTGAAGCGATTATTCCACCAGCAGCCGCTCCCCCACCACGAACAAAACTATCTCTTTGATAACTCAATAAATGCCCATCGCTTCTAGTATTTTGTCTCTTATTCTTATTAGTGGTTTTTGCTCCCATTTTTTTTTACCTACTTCAATTATCAGTGTCGCCAAGAATTTGGTAGTTTACAGCACTACCAATGCCAGATCCTCCTAGAGCAGGAGCTCCAACTTCTACAACAATTTTGTCTTGATTAGTCAAAACCAATGGATAGTTTGTTTCAAAAAAGAATGTTTCGTTTGCTGCCAAATCAACCTTTGATAATCTATATGCAGTATATCCATATCCAGTGATAGCATCAACACCACTTGGATAAACATATAACGCTGATGTGCAAGTTGCAAGTCCTGTATTGTGAGCAATTAATCCACGAACATATGTTGTTCCTGCAACTCCAGCCCCAGTATTTGTAACTCCTGCTGTAAAAATACCAACCGTCGCAATACCAGTAACTGATTGTACACTTAAAAGTTTTGTTCTACGAAGTGCCATTTTACTATCTTTTTAGTTATTTATGTTTCATCCAAAAAGCATACTGTCAAGTTCTGTATAACCAGCAGGAATACTTAGTCCAGTAAGATTTGCTCCATCACCACTGAATGATGTTGCAGTAATTGCACCTGCACTAACGTTTCCTGCGTCATAAACAGTAAAACCAGTTCCTACGGTTAATCTGCTACCATTTTGAACTGTTGCAGTATTACCAATAGAAACACCATAATTAAAAATCCAAGCATCAGTTCCTAATCCAGAATAATGACTTTGTTTTACCCACATAATTTGTTTATTAGTAGGTAAATCACTATTGACTCCATCAGTAGGAATATCAATAATTGGTGTTCCTACAGTTGATGCAATTGAAATGCCACCATGATTGGCAGTAATATCATTTGCTACATTGTTACCAAGAACATCTGTCGTAATACCAAGAGTGATGTCTTTATCATTAATTTGAAGGGTAGCAGCGTTTAAAATTACTGAGGTGCCACCAACACTTAATGTTCCATTGACTGTCGCATTTGTAACAGTAATACTTGGATTACCTGTTAATCCACCCGCGTTTCCAGTTACATTACCAGTTACATTACCAGTTACATTACCAGTCAAATCACCACTAAAACTAGAAGCAGTAACTATACCCGCTAGATTTAAACTGCCATTAAGTGGATTTAATAATTGGGCTTTTGTTTGCGCCATTATAACCCTTTAGATACTTTTATGCTTTGAATATTTATAATCTAAACAGATTGATGTTTTGGAAGTTTGGGTAATAAATCAAAAGAAATAATCGTTCGTTGCTTTCTTGACTGATTGGGATGAGCGAAATGTAAAGTATAGGAAGGAACAATAAACAGTGTGCCCTCTTTCACATCTTGTGGATATGCAAGAGTTGTTGTATCTGTTCTTGGATCTTGCCAGGGGGCAAGAAAACAAGTAGGAGTATGATATTTTGAGTCATACTCGACATAAAGAACACCAGAAAATCCCCAACTTTTATGGTTGTGAATACCTTGATAGTCTCCTTGTTTATATCTGACTACCCAACAATCAGTCATGCTACAAGTGACTTGTGCTTCCCGACAAAACTCATTTAATTCTGGACGAATAATTTCTTGAAAGTAATGTAGATATGATTTCTTGTTAGTGCTTCTGTCTGTCTCAAAAGTTTGCAGAGTGGTTCTTAAAAACTTTTGAGAGTTAATACGATTTAACAAACCCTTCTTTTTAAAATCCCAGTCATCAATCTGATATTGATAGGAAGGGTATTCAAAAAGTGGTGCCTTCATTTTGCTTTATCCCAAGCACATTCAGCTCTTTGTCCATCTTGAAGAACATAATGGAAAAAGATTTGATGATAATACAACCCTTCCTTTTCTTTCTTTTTACCATACCAAGTTTTTTCATACTCAGTTGGCATTGGTTCGCGCCAATGTGGACGTTCACAACCTTTGTATACCATACCATCACCAGGTTGAAGAATCACGGAACGGTTCTCACCAGGAACTAATACCTGTGTTTTCTTTTCGTCGGTATAAGTATCTGGAGTTTTAATCCAAATAGGCCAGTCGGCATTTTCTCCAGTTAAATTGGTACTGACATGAACAGTTACAGAGATTTCACATGCATCACGATCAGCATGACGAGTCAGTTCTTGTCCAGGATAATAAAATCTATCGTAATAATAGGTATTATAAAGTTTACGTCCCAGATGTTCTTCCAGTTTCATACGAATACCAGAGTGAATCGCACGATACTGTGGATGCCAATAGCGTGAAGTAGAACCTTCAACCTGCTGTTCAACAGGAACATGATTGAAGTGCTCTGGATTCTTATCCCAGTAGTTGTACTGTCCTTTCTGCTCAGGAACAGGGTGATAAAGTTCTTCAGCATCCCAAAGATTTTTAATCACCAGATATCCATTTTTCTCAAAAGATTCATTGCGAGTCCAGGCAGTACCTGTATTCGTCCTTTCCTGCCATTGCAGGTGTTCTTCTGTCATTTGTTCTGCCATAGTTATACCTCTTTTTTGGTTTTTAATCCTCCCAAAATCCATCCTTCACCAGGACATTCTTTTGAGAACTTTTGTTGTTCACCATTATTCCAAAGTTTTCTGCCAACTTTTGTTTGACCTATTTTATTACGAACTTCTGGTGGTGTTATTTTACCATAATTTGGATTTCCTTCACCTTTATTATTTTTTCTAAACTTTTCTTTTGACTCTTCACTATGTTTTCTGCCAATCCAAGGATGTGGTTTAGTTTCCCAAACTTTTTTTATTTCTTGTTTTAAAAGTTCTCTTGTTTCTATTGAATGCGTTTTACCGTGAAATGGATTATTTTCTCCTTCATAAGATCTACGATTTTTTACATATCCGTTATTTTCTATTTGATGTTGACGAATAATTTTTTTCGTTTCTTCTGTGTGGGATTTTCCATAAAAAGGATTTTTTTCACCAAATTTTTTCTCCGCATAGTAAAATCCAGTTGTTTTTTGCCTTGCTTTATTTGCAAAATGTGGATTTTTATCTACTTGATAAAACTTATGTAAATCTACTTCGGCTTGAAGTGCTTCTTCCCTTGTAGAAAATGTTTCAAGAACTATCTTATTAGTTGGACTAAAAGTTTCGTCGTGATAAGAACCAAGATAATCATCATCCTCTGAGAGGCAGTTGCAGGTTCTACAACCTATGTAACCCCTCCCAAATTCTTCATAAGAGTAATAGACATAATGATTTTCCATAGTTTATTTTAATGGATATCGGTGGAAGTATTTATGTTACCTCCACCGAAGTTCTTCATTTCCAACGTGGCCCACACGTCCAACCTACCAAACTCTTACGGGTTCCTTTTGTAACTTTAAGAACTCTATGCATTGTGCGAGAATCAAACAAAATCACAGTACCACGCTTACGAGGAGCAATATAACTATTTCCTCCCTCATCAAGCAGTTGTAGGTTGCCACCTTCATAGTCATCAGGATCGCTCAACTGAACCACAAAGGACAGTTTACGAACAAGTTCAATATTTTCATTTAAGAAATCTTGTGCAAGTCCTTCTTGACGATTACCAACAGTTACTGGTTTGTATTGAGTGGCAAGTCCTGCATCATTGTGCCAACCATAGAACTGTCCTTCACTATACTTTGTGAACTGCATTGACTCTCCATCAATACAACGGAGATCATATAGGAAGTTCTCGCGGTTTGCTCTTTGAATGTAATGCCACACAAATCCACCAACCCAGTGATTGGTAGGAATCCATGCGTTTTGAGAAT
>Ga0222713_10001037_pt1 | contig 31784 bp, 74 predicted proteins | sample C33_649DmetaG_FD_165061 | JGI IMG/M metagenome (GOLD analysis project Ga0222713, IMG submission 165061) | Estuarine water microbial communities from San Francisco Bay, California, United States - C33_649D | ecosystem: Environmental > Aquatic > Marine > Unclassified | place: USA: California... | reverse complement strand
CAAAGTCCTACTGAGTACGTACATAAAGCTATTACTCCTGATGAAGATGGACAAGTAAGTAATATCGAAGAAGCACCACAAGGAGGCTATAATGTATTCATTAATAACAAATCCTACTATGTAAAACCTGGCTATCCACTCACCGTAAAAGTAGGACAGCACATAGAATCTGGACAACCATTATCTGAAGGTATTGTTGACGCTAGAGATGTAGTAGAAAAAGTAGGCTTGGGTGCAGGGAGAAAATACTGGGTAGATCGTATTCAAAAGATCTATAAAGACTCTGGTCTATATGCAGATAAAAAGAATTTAGAGATTGTAGCAAGAGGTACCCTAGACACAGTAGCACTCGATGAAGAAATTGATGGAGTTGATGCTTACATGGATGATGTAGTTAATTACAATCAAATCAAAAAAGCATGGAAACCAACTGACGCAGCTAAAAAGCCTACAGATATGGCACTCAATAAATATTTAGCTTCAGACACTTTGGAACATACTATCGGTACTAGAGTAACTCCTAGTATACAAAAACAATTTCAAGAAGCGGGAATCAATGAGCTGGATGTAATGGATAAGAAACCTCCATTCTCTCCCAACATGGACCGACTTCGCACCGCTAGTCATTATAATGATGACTGGTTGGCTGGATTGAGCACATCATATCTTAAGAAACAACTCGAAGATAGTTCTCTTCGGGCGGCTACTACTAACATTAAAGAAAACCAACATTGGGCTCCACGTATTGCCGTCGGAGTTGGATTTGGTGAGAATATTAAAACAACAGGTAAATTCTAATTAGTAAAATAACCAATCTTTAACGAGTAGGATTAACTTCCTACTCGTTTTTTTGTTTACCAAATAACATCACAATTATATGCAGCATATACCAAAAAATGAACTCGTGTCATCCACCGCCCTCACTAACAATTTAATTCTATTACAAAGCATTAAATCAAATCCTATTTATCTAGGATTTCCAAATAAAAGTTATAGTATAAAAAATATGAGAGACTTGTTTGATCAGAATCTGGCGCATATCGCTACTAGGATTTGTAGTGGTAGTACCTTTATGCAGACAATCAGTTATTGTACATTTAAAGTAAAAGATGCTAATCTAAAAACTGTTATAGAAACTGCTGGTAAATTAAATGCGTATCTATATGTAAAACCTTGCCTACTTAAAACTCATTACACTAATGCGGAAACGTTGTTACTTGATTATAGTCGTTATGGTAATGATTTTTATTCATTAAAAGATTACAGTATTAGTTCCGTAGAAATAACAAAAATTGTCCTATGAGCCGTATTTCCCTTAATAATCATAAGTCACTATCAGAAGATATAGCTAAAACTGTTATAGATGAAATTTACAAACGCTATGGAGAAAAAACTGTATACGTAGGACGCGGTGTATTAAATACGGGGTTATTTAAAAATAGAACTTTAAGCTATATGGTCGGAGGATACTTAGATAAATTATCTATAAAGTATAGGCTGTTTTTAGGTAATGGAGGGGAATCTCATTACTTTGTAAAGCAAACCACAAAAATAGAAATAACGAAAATTATTATATGACTGAAGAACAAATCAATGAAACAATTGCAACATCAGTTGGCTTTACTGAAGAAGAGCCATGGTTAAACGGAAGAAGATGCTGGGTTCACATAGACCACCCAAACGTAGGACTTGAAAGCATACCAGACTTCTGCAACGATCTCAACGCAATGCACGAAGCTATGTTATTACATCCTCGAAAAGAACTGCTAAGGAACTTTCTCTACCTAGAAGTATTGGAAGACCCTACAAACACAACAAACGAACCAGCATGGGCACCTGCTAAACAATGGGCAATAGCTTATGTTAAATCCCTTGGAAAATGGGAGGAATAATATGGAATATACTGATCTACCAGAAATTGATTTAAACCCAGCAGAATTTATACAAACATATCATCATTGGGCTAGCGGTAAAACGCATATTGCAGATTTTGATGTTTCAAAAAATTCAAAAAGATTACAAAAAATAATTGAATCAATCGTACCCCAGCTTGAGGGCGTCAATAAATACTCAGGAATAAAGAGATATTTCATTAGAAACAAAGATATTAGTTTTATTACAATTTCTTATGATCACGCATATGCTTATAAGAATTTAGGATTAATACTCTCAGAAATTAATAAAAATAACCTACTTCTATGGACTTGTACAGGTAAGTCCACTGTAAAAATAGTAGGGAACTGGCATAGAATTTCTAATATGTATAAGATAAATAAAAATATAGAAATCACAAAAATTATATTGTAACCATGAACATCTACGGAATAATCTTACTTATCGCATTAGGAGAATTTTTTATTCTAGTGCTTCTTATGTCAAAATTCACAAGCGTATTAAACAACAAAGATGATATAGAAAAAGAGAACGAGAAATTAAGAAGCGTAGTAGAAGATTTACGTTTAGAAAAATTTATTGACGACATCGAAAGAAACCCCTACTATTCATCCCTATGAGTGAAAAAGAACAAGACTTTTTAGAATTGATGGAAAGCAAGTATCCTAACGTAAAGTGGGATAAGGACGCTCAAGGATGCTCTCACATTCCTCAAGGCTGGCATAAACTTGTAGAAGATTTATTCTGGACACTCAACAAGGTAGCGGAAGGAGTTCCTGGAAAACCAACAAAGCTTTCCCTACTTAAACAAAAATGGAATAGATTTATCTACAGAGCAATTAGATGTATATCTCGTAAGCTTGGTTATAAAATTATTAACAAGTTACAGTTCAAACAAACAAGTAAGTATATTTCGGGTAATATTATTATTGAACAAATCAAGGATAAGTTTGCTTCACTTAGAGTTTACTATTCAACAGATAGTGAAGATATTCGTCCGTTAATTGAATGCGCTATTGATATGGCCGAGTTAGCCTCAGATCGAACATGTGAAGTAACTGGAGCCCCAGGTACTAGACGTGCAGGAGGCTGGATTCGTGTTCTTAGTGATGAAGTATGGCAAGAGATTCAAGATAAAAAAAATCCAAACAAAGTAAAAGAAGTAAACTTATGGAAAGTTACAGATGATTGGATTGCAGCAATTGAGAAAAGATTTGAAGGTAGAAATGAGGATGATTTAACTCAGGTTTTTATGCGGGGTCCTTATACTGGACTTAGCGAGTTTGAGCTATATGACCTAGCGAAGACATTAAAAGAAAATCGCGATAACTATACATTAAATGACTAAAGATGAATTCATAGGAAAGTGCATAAACAATTTACTTCGAGATGGCTTTAATATTACTTTAAAGCAAAAGAAAAAAGTAAATGGTTACGGGGGATTCTTTGATTATTATAATAAAGATTTCTCTGTAGCCATGAAAAATGAATGTGGTTTTGAAATCTTTGTACATGAGTATTGCCATTACCTCCAATGGCTTAAAGATCCAGAAGGATTTGCTAAACGAGCAGATAACTATGGTACTTTATCTCAGTGGTTAAAAGGAGATAATTGTAATAGAATCAATCAAGTAATCAAAGAGATCATAAGCATTGAGCATGAGTGCGAAATTATGGCTATTGATCTAATTCAAAGATTAGGGTTTGATGTAGACTTGAATAAGTACCGTAAAGGCACAAACGCTTATTTATTTTCGTATCACTATGTAAAAAAATATAGAGTATGGAGTACTACACCTACATATAGTAATAGTAAAATTATTGACTGCATGCCTACTCGTATCATGGATCTAGACTACTATTACGAAACTAGAAATATTCCGCATGCTATAAAAATTGAGTTCGATGAGGACTACGAGAAATATGTAAAATAACCTACGATTAATTGTAGACTACGTATGCTTATGATATAATCATCATTAACATGCGTAGAGATAAAGTCGTACGGAGTGTGATTAATCTTCCTCAAAAAGGAACAGACTATTCTTTGGGTAAAAGGCAATGGTTTTCATTAACGCCCAACCAAAAGGATAAACTAAAGGAGCTTAGAAAAAACAATAGATTGATTCGATTAACTTACTACGTGGGAAAACCACATCCAATACTCGAAGAAATATGTCAGAAAGATCCAAACGAATTTCCGCTGGCTACGGAGACTTTACCGAATACCAAATACAACAGCTAAAAGCAGATTACGTTAGAGAATTTACATTAGGATTAGTTGGTTGGGGTGTAGACTTCATAAACTGGCTAGCAATTAAACATGATATAAGTCATGTAGGTATGTCTTCACTGAAAAAACCTAGTGAGACAAAACCAAGAAGTTACCAAGAAATTGATACACCAGAAGTAACTGCTATGCGTTATGATGGAAGTAATGGTAAGAAAATTATTGAGATAGCTAATGGTTTAGCTTGGTATAGAGGAGATGAACTTCTTATAAAATCTTCTATTGGTGGGATATCTACCATATTAGGAGAGGGAGATTGGTTCATTATTCTAGAATGTGGTAGTGTTAAATCTCTTTCAAATGAGCAGTTCAAAGAAGAATACTATATACAATGAAACTTTCTGAAACCCAAATACGGGACATTATTACATACTTAAATAATTCAGAAGTCAATAAACATACTTGGGTCTATCTCGGAAGAGGCGGTACATTTAAGATACCTGTTAATATTCGAACTTTTAGAGGATACTTTGTTTATCAACATGTATTAGAAGAACAAGGAATTAGTGCTTTAACATTTAACTCAGAATGTAGAGGAAGAGATGTAGCAGCCTATTATTTTGTACCTAGTGAATCTATCCTAGCTCTTGAAAATCCAGAAATAGTAAATTCACTAAAAACTCTAAATATAGCGATAACAAAATTTGTAATATGATAACGCTAACACAACTGACCGAAAAAGAAAAACAAGAATTATCTAAATTCTTAGAAGCTCTTAACGAAAATTATAGCTCAAATGCACCATTCGTGTGTTTAGGGTATGGTGACACTTTTCAAAAATTAGAGAGAAATGAAAACGATTCTAGGGCATTTAAAGGATTAGCCTATTCTTGGGAAGATATAGAATATGTAAATATAAATGATGATCAGGATATAGATTATTGGGAGGGTTCGGATGAAACCTCTGTCTATTTCGCTCCACAAAATTCAAAGATTGCAGAGATAAATCCAAACGCGTTTAAAGGTAAATCTAAAGGAACCGTAGCGATAACAAAATTTGTATTATGACCAATAAAACTATTGTAATGATGGGAGATACCCATCGCTTAAGTATAATGGAGAATCTTATTAGTGAAGCAAACCTGACTGACTCTATTGTCATTCATGTAGGCGACATTGGTGTATTTGATTCATTTCATAAGAACTTCGATAAAGTACTCAATAATATTGAGAATAGCTTAGCTGAACGCAATGTAACATTCTACGGTATAAGAGGTAACCATGATGATCCAAAGTATTTTACAAAAGAATACTTTGATCGGTTTAACCATCTAAAACTTGTACCAGACTACACAAGGCTCAATATTCAAGGAGAGGACTTCCTCTTTGTAGGAGGAGCCATTAGTGTTAATAGAATGGATCTTGTACCAAATGTAAGCTGGTGGGAAGACGAAGTATTTGTTCATCGCCCAGAGTTGGTATCTAAGTGTGACGTACTTGTAAGTCATACTGCGCATCCCTTTGTTGGTCCAGCAGGCAGAGAAAGAATTGAGGGATATCTAGAAAAGGATGTAACTCTATGGCAGGAGTTATATGCGGAAAGAGAAGATTTCCATGACCTATTTAAAATAGCAAAACCTAGAAAACACTATTGTGGACATTTTCATGTTTCAGAATATGTGAAATACATGGACTGTGATTGTAGAATACTTGATGTAAAAGAAATGAGAGAACATCGCCCACCATACAAATAATGGACAGATTTACGTTTAATACATTTTATGAAATACCATGTGTACCATTTGATTTTGAAGATAACATCCAAAATATAGAAATATTATTCTTACTATTAAAATTAAATAATCCAGACAACCAGACTATTATTGAGATAGAGGAAGAAGCATTCCGCCAGAAAAAATCATTTCATCCAATAGAGCGGACATTAAGATCTCATTCTGTATGTATGCATTCTTTAATGGTAGACATGTTTTACTGGAGTCGATCAAAAAAAGGCTCGTCGTACTGGAATGAGAAACGACCAGATGGAGTATTAGTAAATAAATATAAATGGAAAGATGCCGTAAACAAATACTTAGGAAAAAAACTAGAAATCGTAAAAATTATTCTATAATGTCAACATATCCATTACGCGAAAAATTCGGAATTCCAGATAATACAAGATTCGGGATTGTACCGAAGTCTTGTAAAAACCTAGAGAAATTTTATAAGCTTATTGCTAAAAATTTACCAGAAGATGTACCTAAAGAATTATGGTTACAAAATGCAATAAAGAGTAATAGTGGTGCTATTGGTAGATGGGTAAATCTTCAAAATGATAGAAATTATTATGTAGGACATTTTATTAATGATTGTTTTACATGGAGTGAAACACCTCAAGGGTCCAGTTTCTGGTCTACCCTATATGAGAAATATCATGATACTCCTTTAAACGTAAAATATAAGTGGGGTCAGGCAGAATACAATGTAGAAATTACTAAAATAATAATATGAAAAAAAGACAATATCCTAACACTTGGTTACGTAGCCTATTTAAAATTCCAACGGATGTAAATTTAAATGAGACGCAAAACAGATTAGAACTACATAGAGTAATACATAAAAATTTACCAGAAGAATTTAGAGACGACTGGTTAGTCGCAGTTCGAACATGTTCAAGTAATGGATTAATTTCCCAATTTACTCATGAAACTATATGCGATATGGGAGACTTAATAAATTACGCATTTATATGGGCTGAATCAATACAAGGGCATGACCATTGGAAGCGCTACCGTGATATGTATAGAAATGTATCTTTAAATCCAACACACTTTTGGAATACTTTAAATAATATAGAAATTGTTAAATTCAAAATATGACAAAAGCGTTCTATGATGAAAAAGATATATTTCTTGAAGACGAAATTAGATTTCTAAATTTAGAAATAAGAGCAAGACTAGGAACATACGTTAGCCCAAAAATTAGAAACGGCAATATTGCAGCGTTGTTTACCGCTTCAGACTTTACAGCTGTAGCTACATTAATAGACTTTTGGCTTGATGCTTATGAATTAATTCCTGCAAAATCTGCATATGTCCAACCCCACTCCGAGAAAACTTAAACACTCATACCCTAATCTTAATAAAGAAATTAACGAGATTGAAAAAGCTATTCCTGGTTTTAGAAAAGACAATTGGACTTTTCAATGTAACGATACTTCTGATTGGCTAGTGACCCGAGAGTTTAGAGCTGATATAGATGATATCGTACAATACAAAAACCAGTATTGTTTTTACATGGTTCAAAAAGTACTTTATAGATTCATAACAAGTTTTGACGTTCCTAATGGTCCGCCTATATTTAATCCATCAAAAACAGGAGGTATTATTTTGTATGATTATAACAAATGAAATTATTCTATGACATCCCTCAAGTACCACACGCTAGAAGAATATGTAAATAGATTTGCTACTTCAAGTATACATACACAAATACCATTAAATGGTAAATTTATAAAAAAAATAGACCTATTATGTAAAGAACAAATACCACTCATTACGATTCGGGTTTTGAAACGCTCATTTTCTGGTCTAGAATCTGCAGGGCGGGAGCTTCGTCATGAAATATCCTTCTATTATTTAGAGCAAGTGGATCCAGAAATCCACAAACTAACATATGTTTAACTATGGATGGGATTGATATTTACAGTCAAATACATTATTCAGCATCTACTTCAGTATGGGGTTCAGTATATGTTTTAGTACGGGATGCAATATATATTTCAGTAAGTAATTCAGTAAGTAATTCAGTAAGTAATTCAGTATGGAATTCAGTAAGGAATTCAGTATATAATTCAGTATACCCCACAATAAAAGAATATGAATGGGAATGATATCTATAAACAAATACATTATTCAGCAGATCGTTCATTATGGAATTCAGTATATGATTCAGTATGGGGTTCAGTATATGATTCAGTATGGAATTCAGTATATAATTCAGTAGATTATTCAGTATGGCGTTTATTAAACAACACAATAAACAAATATGAATGGGAATGATATATATAAACAAATACATTATTCAGTAGATGATTCATTATGGGATTCAGTAAGGAATTCAGTAAGTAATTCATTAGATAATTTAGTAGAAGGCACGATAAACGATTCAGTATGGGATTCATTATGGGATTCAGTAGATTACTCAGTATATCATTCAGTAGACTCAACAATAAATAAATATGAATGGAAATGAGAGGTAACTATATAGAAGTAACTAATTATAGAGATGTGGGTGCAGCAATAGCTAGTAACCTATACGACGTACTCGAATGTATAACTATACAACAATTATCTAGTAACCTAGAAGAAATCGTGTGGAGCCTATTCTACGATTCAGTGAATGCTTCTGTTTATTGGGGTATAGAATCAGAATTACTTTCCTTTGAAATAGTTAGATAACCAATGCAAAAAAATTTACTAATATTCAAAATCCTAGAAAAAGAAATTAAGGATACTTTAGTAGGAGATCCTGATTATGCAATTTATACACAGCTAGATTTATTAACAGGAACAGTATTACCTCAATCTGTAGAGAGAACTATAGATATGATATTACATACAGTTATAAACCATTTTGTAGAAAACGCAGTAGAGGAAGAAATAAAAGAATATGGCTGGAACTAATGTAAACTATCAACTAATTACGTCCGCATCGAAGATAAACCCGCTACATATGACCTTAAATAATTTAGTACATAATTCAGTACGTATTTCAGTATACTACTCAGTACAGAGTTCATTGTACACGACAATAAATTTTCCAATACATAATTCATTAAACTCAACGGTACGAGAACATGAATGGGATTGATATTAACGAACAAATAAATAATTCAGTAATTTATTCAGTAATTTATTCAGTATGTAATTCAGTATGGGATTCAGTAAATTATTCAGTACGTAATTCAGTATATAGTGCAGTATCTGATTCAGTATGGGATTCCGTATACTCAACAATAACCGAACATGAATGGAAATGATATCAACCTACAAATAAGTAATTCAGTATATTATTCAGTAGATAATTCAGTAAGTAGTTCAGTATATAATTCAGTAGATAATTCAGTAATTAATTCAGTAAGTAGTTCAGTATATAATTCAGTAGATAATTCAGTAATTAATTCAGTATACTTAACAATAAAAGAACATGAATGGAAATGATATATACGGACAAATTGGACATTTAGTATGGAAAACAATAAATAATACTTCGTTGTATTATGTGGGCTCTACTGATCTTACAACATTATATAACCTAGCACAAAATTCTTTATGGACTACAGTAGAGTATTTATTAGAAGAAGAAATAGAAGAATATGGATGGTAATTATATTTTTAAACAAATACATACAGTAGAGAAAAATGCAACGAGCTATGGCGTAGATGATTTAGTATTTGCTTACCTGCAAAACATGGATCTTGGAAACACATGGAGTTTGTTATTTGATAAAATAGAGGACTCCTTATATTTTTCAATATATCGCAAAATAAATAAAGTAATACAAGAATATGGCTGGGATTGATATCTATACGCAAATACATTATTCAGTATTTAGTTCAGTATTTTATACGATAGATAAGGCAGTAGATGATTCAGTAGATGATTCAGTATGGAATTCAGTAAATAATTCAGTATGGGGGGCATTAAGGAATTCAATAAATCTTTCCGTAGAATCAACATTACGAGAATATGAATGGGATTGATATCCTTAAAACCATGAGTACTGATGTTGCGTACGGAACAAGTGGTAGAGTATCGCAGGAAGTATATGACTCAGTATATGATTCAGTAGTGTATTCGGTACGAAATTTAATAGATGACAGGATATGGGATTCATTAAATCGGGTAATATATTATGCAGTAGACGCAACAATAAACAAATATGAATGGGATTGATATAACTAAACAAGTGTGTGATTCTTTATACGGTTTAATAGTTAACTCAGTATGGCATCCAGTACGAGCGATATCAAGAGATTCAATGGATCGACAAGTATATTATTCCGTAAGCTATTCATTATGGGATTCAGTAGATAACGCAATATGGAGTACGACATACTATGTATTAACAACAGAAATAGAAGAATATGATTGGAAATAGTATCGCGATCCAAATGGATCATTCAGTACATGATGCAGATGGTGATTTAACATCTAGATTATTATGGGTTTCAGTAAGAAATTCAGTATGTCGGTCAGTAATTACTTCAGTAAATCTTTCAGTATATCTTGTATTAAGTCATTCAGTAAGTAATTCAGTAACCTCAACAATATTCAAACATGAATGGTGTTGATATAAATAAACAAATAGTTTCGGTAGTAAAGAGTTCAGTATATAGTTCAGTATGGGAACCAATAGATGAATTATCAGTAAACTATTATTCACTACGTAATTCGTTGTATGGTACAGTACGTGATTTAATATATTATTCAGTATATCATTCAGTAGACAACACAATAAATAAATATGAATGGAAATGATATCAATGAACAAATAGATGATTCAGTATATAATTCAGTAGCTTATTCAGTATATTATTCAGTAAGGAATTCAGTATATAATTCAGTATATAATTCATTATATAATTCAGTATGGAATTCAGTAAGTAATTCAGTATGGAATTCAGTATGGAATTCAGTAAGTAATTCAGTAGACGCAACAATAAAAGAATATGAATGGAGATAGTATTTACAACCAAATACATTATTCAGTAGATGATTCAGTATATGATTCAGTATATGATTCAGTAATGAATTCAGCAGATCGTTCATTATGGAATTCAGTATATGATTCAGTATGGGGTTCAGTATATGATTCAGTATGGAATTCAGTATATAATTCAGTATGGAATTCAGTATATAATTCAGTAGACGCAACAATAAAAAAATATGAATGGGATTGATATCAATAAACAAATAAATACTTCAGTAGATGATTCATTATGGAATTCAGTATACAATTCAGTAAGGAATTCAGTAAGGAATTCAGTATACAATTCAGTATGGCATTCAGTAAGGAATTCAGTAGAAGATTCAATGTATAGTTCAGTATATAATTCAGTAGATGATTCAGTAGACTCAGAACTATACAATTATGCATGGAGATGGGGATAAAGATATAGCGTACTTAGTTGGGAGTACAATAACTACGCAAACAGAGAAGGCGTGTAATCATAACCTTTATGATTTACTTGCTATAATTCTGAACGAGGTTTTTCCAACAATTAGAAGTCATATATCTCTAATACTAGACGATCCTATATCAGAAAAATTAAGAATAGAATTATTTAAAATATCCTGTAATCTATGGAAGCAGTAGATATACGTACTTTAATTAGTTATGAAATATGTATAACAATAAACAAATATGAATGGGAATGATATCAATGAACAAATAAATAAGGAAGTATGGGCTTCAGTATATGGGGTAGTATATAATTCAGTATGGAATTCAGTATATGCTGCAGTAGATGATTCAGTATGGGGTTCAGTATATCGTTCAGTAGATACTTCAGTAGATGATTCAGTATATAATTCAGTATGGAATTCAGTAAGTAATTCAGTATATAATTCAGTATTCCACACAATAAACAAATATGAATGGAAATAATATTTACAACCAAATACATTATTCAGTAGGTAATTCAGTATATAATTCAGCAGATCGTTCATTATGGAATTCAGTAAGTAATTCAGTAGATGATTCAGTACATGATTCAGTATGGAATTCAGTATATAATTCAGTAAGTAATTCAGTATATCATTCAGTAGACTCAACAATAAATAAATATGAATGGGATTAATTAGGTATAGAAGTTTTAGATAAATTTTATTTTAAACATAAATAACGTAAGAAAGGGGTAGTATAAACTGCCCCTTTTTTTTATGTACAATCTAATTAAGTTCAGATATAATTATGGCTTATATGAGCAAAGTATTTTTGATTAAAGCAGCTAGTGCTATTTCTGAGATCGCAGAATCAGCTAAGAGCAAAATGGGTATGGGTACCTCCAAACAATATGATCCCCGTAAAGCCGATGTGAATAAGAATGGCGAAACTGAAGCATGGGAAAAAGCTATTGCTATGAAGAGAGGTTTTAAAGGAGCTCCTAAAGCTAAAGCTGATTGTCCTTGTGGTGAGCCTAACTGTGATTGCTCTGAAGAAGGTACCAAGAAAGAGGCTGGAGCAGTATCAGAGGCAATTAAAACTGTTGGTAAGAAAGTAGGCGGTATGTTCGCTAAGGGTAAAGAAAAAGGAGAAGCTGCTAAGGCTACCATGCGAAATGTCATTGATAGAATTAAACCCCAGACTGATCGCGAAGCAGTATTACAAGGAGCCCTAGCCGGATCGGGTGCTGGGGCGATGGGAGCAGACTTTATGCGTAATCGTAAACACAAAAACGAGATGAGTAATAAAGAGCAGGAATATAATAAGAATATTGAGAAAACAAAACAACAAGCTAACAAAACAGTTCAAGAAGCAGAAGGAAAAGCTAAAAAAATGAAAGAGCGCGGCCTTCTTGATCGCGTCATGAATAAAGACGTTTAATATTTAAAAATAAACCCAAGCCACAATTATATGACTAAAAAAGCACAGTTTATTATCCCGAATGTATTCATTAAAGAAGCCAAATTCGGTGCGTTAGCCCGACTCATGGTTAGAGGAAGAAGAGCATATAGAGCTTTTAAAGGAGTTAGACCACGTTCCTTAGCTACAACTCCCGCAGCTACACCACCTCCTTCACCTACAGCGAGTGTAGTTGCCCCTAGTACCGTTAAACCTCAGACTCGCCTAGATGCGGGGATACGTCGAGCAAATTCAGCAGATAGATTAAAGCAAGGACCAATAAAAACAAAAGCACCAGTAGAAACTCCTACAACTGCAGTAGAACCTGCAGCTTATAGTCCAGGCTTAATTAATAGAGCTCTTTCATCGACTGCTGGTAGAGTTGCAGCACCCGTTGTTACAGGTGCTGTTGGATATGGATTTGGAAATTCTAGTGGTTACGACGAAGGCTTTGGTCAGGGATCTCTATCCGCACAGCAAATGGCAGCTATTCAAGCTATGCAAGCACAACAACAAGCGAGACAGATGTATGACAATCAAGGTTTTCTTGACCGCTTGATGGGGAATAACCCATTTTAATAAATCTATGGACCCATTCGAATTAATGACTAAATCAGCTTTTAATTTCGCTTCACTTAGGGGCGTATTAAAAGCATTACATTCTGGAGCTCGGGCAGAACATGCTGGAGCAAGAATAGCACATGCCAATAAAATGATTGGTAAGTATCAAGGCAATAAAGGAATGGGTTGGAGAGTAAATAGTGCCAATAAATCATTAGCTACAAATACTCCTAAACAGCAGGCTTATCAACAAAGCTATGACGATTTATATAACACGTTAACTCCCGGACAACAAAGAGCTATGCGTTATGGTAAATCGGCTCTTACTGGCGTTTATGATTTACCTAAAATGCTGCTGATGCATCCCGCCTCAAAAACAGGAATGCTTGGCTCTATGGGAGTGTATACAGGAGCAGGTCTTCTAGGCTTGAATATAGATCCCTATTCTCGAATGGGACAACTACACGGATTAAGCAAAGCAAAAGATATTGCTACAGAGTATGGAACTCAAGGAGGTTATCAGGCAGCTAATGATCTATTAACAGGTTTTGATTCCTTGGGATTAAAAGACAGAATGAGTTTTGCAAAGAACCCTAATGCCTTATTGGATTCTGTAACAACACCAAAGTTTGATCCGTCTGGTAGTAAGTTTAATCTAAGTAGCTTTCTAAAAGGAACTCCTGATTATCTAGATAACGCTATCACTTCAGGTATTTCCCAACAAGTAAACGATTTTAAAATATAATGCAGAAGAGTGAAGCTATATTAGGATCTATGGAAATGGTTAAACAATCATTTGGTGCTGCCATGACGCGAGGAGTAGTTCCTGGTGTAATGCGCTTAGGTCAGAAGATTCCTCTTAAAAATAAAGTATCTGATTTTTTTAGTCCATTTACTAGTAGAGTAGGTGCTGGCGGTAGATTCGTAGGTAAGCAGTGGGATAAGGTACCAGGAGTAGCTAGATATGGTATTGGGGGAGCAACAACTTTAGCTTTCCCGACTATGATGTACATGGGAGGTAAATCTGAAGCTGAAGATCATGTAGCTAATAAAGCCTACGAAGATGCTTATAATCTCACACAACAAAGAATCGGAGAAGAGTGGGCTAAAATGCCTGCTTGGCAACGTTATGCTACTTCTGTTCTTGGTGTAGAGAATGCAATGGCTATGAAGAATTTATTTAATGAGTCTAAAAACGCTCCACTTACCTATTCTTCCGTAGACGCAACAGGAAATAAAACTTATTACTAATTAACCTAAAGATTTATTCATTTAAAAAAAACAGTTACAATATATTTAATTTATGAAAAACTACAACATCATCAAAGCCGCCGCCATTTCTGAACTTATGGAAAAGATTGCACAACCAGCATTATACACAATTCCAAAGTCCACACAACCTAATGAGGCTCCAGAACCTAGAGTTCCAAATATCTTCGGTAAAACTAAAATCGAAAGAGGTGAATCCCCAAGAGAAGCTCAACTATTTGAAAATCAAATTAATCCCCTCTTTGGCGACGATAGACCTATACGTGCGGATCAAATCCTTAGGGATGCCGCACAACCTGTAGCCCCTAGAAATCTAGCAGGAAAAACTCCAGCAGCTAGAGGCCAAGCTCCCCGCATCCCTAATGCCTCAGTAGTTACTCCAGATAATATGGATGACATGGCACAACAAGCTAGAGAAGTGAGTCCTGTATATGCACAAAGAATGATGTCACAAGGAAAAGATCCAGTCGTTCCCGCTAATGCTAGTTATGCTGTAAATCCCAGCTTAGGTAATACAGGAGCACCAGCTAGAGCTATTCCTGTAGGACCAGTTGCTCCGCCAGTAGCTCCTGTTAAAGTTGCTCCTAACTTTAATGCTCTATTTAAACAACAGCACGCTTCATCTTTTGATCCTAATTCCGCTATGGACAGAGCTAAGATGCAAAAGCTAAAAGCTAGGTATGGCGCATAATTTTGTCTAGGTTATCTAAGAGGTAAAATCCGAATGATGAATATTCGTAGAAGCTTAGGCATGCCTCTTAGATAACCAATTAACTGTATCTACAGATTAACGGCAAATCTATATAGTTTTGTGCTATATAGATTTGCTATGATAAAAAAAATTATTATTGGTTTAAGAGTAGCGATTGTCATTGCTATTACTGTAGTTATAATCGCACAAATGTTAACCGCTCAAATTTCCTTCTGGGCAAATATATTAATGTTACTGATGTTTTTCGCAGTAACATTTTTTGTTGTTCGCACAATGACTAAAGCCTAAATATATGTTACTACAAAAATTATTTGCATTACTCGCATTCGCCCTATCTTGCTGGGTTGTAATGTTTCTAATCACTATAGCCTTTAAACTGATTGGAGAAGTATTCTCCTTCTTCGCTTTAGTATTTATTATTGTTCTATGGGGCGTAGTACTATACCAATTCGGAAGATCACTATTCCGATAACACAAGAAGTAGGCATTAAATTGCCTACTTTTTTTTACTTTTTATATAGCAAAAATGAGGCATGTTGTGTTATATAATAATGACAAGTTAAGCGCTAGTAGCTCAGTGGTTAGAGCAGGGGACTTAAAGTAATAAATCTAAATTAAGACTAGGATTATCTATATTAATATGAAATTATTACAAGGGCGGTTTATAAAGAAATTTATAAATTTGATGTTGTCAAATTCGGGGAAAGGTTTAAACTCCCAATCCCGAGCTAAGCCTAGTTAATAGGAAAGTGTAGAGACTTTACGGCAACTACCTTTAAAATGGTAAAGATAAAGTCCAGACCACAAACCGAAAGGGTAGTGAAAACTATAGTGGTAAGCATAATCCTTTGGTCGTAGGTTCAATTCCTACCTGGCGTACCAACTTGTTAAACCGATACACACATACAATATGAAAATCAACAAATTAAAAATCATGAAAAAAGGATTCACACTAATTGAACTAATCATAGTTCTGCTCATCATTGCGTTCATTTCAGTTGGCGTTACCGCTCTTGCTAACCTATTAGTCTAAGTTACACCCCTACTGGATCTAGATGGTCCAGTAGGGTTTACTTCTTTTTATTATGCAAATAAACAAAATATTTTGGGATATTGACGAGACGTTAATTCATACCATACACACCGCAAACACAAGACAAATATGGACTCCATTTACATTCGAACATGATGATCAGACTCATAATATGTTCGTACGTATCCGTCCATGCGCCTTAGAACTTATTAACTTCTCACGCGAATTAGTCGGAGAAGGTAACGTACATATACTAACCACATCTATATTCGAGTATGCTCAGGCTATATCGAAATTAGGAGGATGGGGATTCAAAGATTCAGATATATTCGCTAGAGGAATTATAGAGAAACATACAATTAAAATGCCAGTAATGTATGGATATGAAACCTATACAGCTAAACATGAATATGCCAATAAGAACAATGTACTTATTGATAACCTACCTGCGCAGAACAACATGAGTAAAATAGCTATGATGGATATATCATTACCTAAAGGTTATCTACATGTACAAGATTACTATGGTTGTGATGAAGATAATGAAACATTTAAGGAACAAGCAAAACAATTTCTTACAACATGATTGCATACCCATTCTGGACAGTATTTAATCCACGACGTATGATGCTTGGTAGGTGTGAACATAGAATTAAAGTAACTCACCTTGGTAAAGGAATCTATGGTTGCCGAGTATTTACTAATGATCTACTCAATGCCGAGAATCGCTGCAAAGGTAAAGAGAACATTCGCTTTGCTTGCCGTGATTTACTTCGCTGGGAGTCTAAGCTAGGTAACATTAGTAATTATGCAGAATCATCCCGACATAGGAAATACAATGGATACTGATACACATAAAATATCTAAATTACTATCCTGTCGAATTAATTTAGTTTCAGAATTACTACATAAAGAAAATGATCTTCCCCATCTTGAACAAAGGTTATTTTTGTTAAAATTACTACATAAATTTAAAGATTTTTATTTTGAAAGGTTTAAAGAACAACTACTATACTTAGAATTTAATACCCTCGCAAATGATAACTTCTAATAATTACATAAAAAAATATGTTACTAGTGCTTACGGTGAATTCACATCTAATAAACCTCATTTTATCGAAATGGAGAATCAGCCTGAATTCATTAGCCATCCGTTAAGACGATTTTCACCAATTAGTTTAGACAGCTTCCTAGCCGACGCACCAAAGAATATTATAGATTGTTGGCATATAGAAAGTACAGATAGTGCTCTAATTCTAGAACTCGTGAAAGGATACAAAACACCCAAACCATTAGATGAACTGTATGATACACTGCTAGACCACATTCCTCTTGTCTTCTATAGAGACGTAACGGATATATTCTGTAATGTAGAAGATGAGATCGTATCTGATTACTTAAATCCGATTCATAACGAATATTTTAAATGGAAAAAATAGTATAAAGATATGTACAATAATTATTCAAAAAAAGAATCGCTAATTGCTAACATCATTATCGGGCATTACGATTTTCTAGAAGATGCATATGATCAATTGGAGGATTCATTTTATGAACTCATGGTAGCCGCTACTAAAAATAATGATAGGGTTACTCCTCTATGTTATAATGTATCCCGTGCTTTTCGTAATAAATTTCAGGAATATAATCACACTATTTTAGATATTTCTTTATTCTTTAGAGACACAACACTACATACGGATAGACCTATAAATTTAGAATTACATCACTGGGTAACTATGCATAGGAATCTAGAGACACAAATAACAACCTCTCTACCTAAGTATATAAGTCCAAAACAGCATAATGAGATAAAAGAAGTTATCTCATTAATTTGTTCTGACTCTATGTTATGTCGATCCATAGAATATGGACTTAAAGATATATTAGAAGACTGTATACAAACTAATACAAAAAATGAAAGAGAATCACATTCCTAGAACTAAAAGATTACACCCCGAAGTTCTCTGTTCTAATTGTAACAGTGAAATCACACCCGATCTTGAATCCCCTGAACAAGGAATATGTGGTGTGTGTTTGATCTATTTACAAGACCTTAGAAACGAAGAAACATCTAGAGAACAACGACAAATCATTACTCGCGCAATGGCTATGGATGCTGGATTCCCCGAAATGGAGGGGCGTGAGTGGTAAATATTTCAAAGAACATCACACATCACTACAAAATGAGCAGACCACCAATTAAAAAAATAATGGATCGTTACCCAATTGGGATAAAAGTAATTTATAATAACCACGGTAAAAAAGGACATGGTAATCTTGCCAAAGTATCAGATATTCTTGTTGGAATCTCTACTCCAGAAAAAGTAGCAGCAGTTCAACTTACTTTTGATTCAGGAGGCAATCATTACGTTTCACCTAAACAACTTCAAACTTATTATTCCCCAGTCGAACCAACAACACAAAATCAATCAAAATTATGAAAATTATATTTGAAAAACAAAATAAGAAAGAAAAGCAATTGACTATTGCTGATGTAGAGGACGATCAGTTCTTTGTGTGTAGTGTGGGCTATCTGTGTCAAAAGATCAGCAATTCCTCTTACACTTCTATCACGGATGAGAATGGACTACTTAACTGTGAAAGTTTTGATTGTAATAAGGATTACGAAATCAAACGCATTCTTCCTAAGATCGCGAAGATTGAATTCTAACTATAAAAAATATGAACTACTTTACACTTCTAGCAAGTTTCTCTCAAGTGGACAATCATACTGCTGCGATAGTTTTTCTATGCAGTGCTGCGTTGGTTGTAACGCACATTTTTTCCTACGTAGCTGGCGTTAATGTTGAGAGCGACGGTGGTGGGGACGCGCCAATAATGATACCATTCGTATTGGTTATGTTTGCTACAATCGCATCAACATTAGGCTCTCTTATTATTATCTTAATAAACATACTCCAGTAAATTAACACTATGTCAAAAAATGTACTAATCTACTTACTCGGAGCCTGGACATCAATTTCGGTCTGGATGGCTGCAACAGGCCTCTTTTTAAAAATGAGTCCAGGTTGGGGCTCGTTTTTTGCATTTCTGAGCTTGGCGGCTTGGGTTAGCACAATCCTTGGTCTAATCTCCGAGACAGTTAAAACTCTTGATAACGAAAAATAATATAATGAACAACAATCAGTTAATCCACGGTGTCGCTTTGTTTGATAAGGCTATTATCAAAGAGAAGTGCTTACAGGTCAAAGATGCGATCGCAAAATCGAGAGCAGCAAAATTAGAAAAGTTTTATGCTGAGCAAAAAGTAGAAGCTGATAAGATTCGAGAGAAGTATCAAAAATCATTTTGGTATAGGTTCAAACTGAAGCATGGTAAAGTCAAAGATGTAAATGAATTATCTAATCAAGATGTGATCTGTGACTATAGATTAGATATAGGAAGAAGTAACTTTAGAGAATGCTCACGTTTAACTGATTTCGCATTTGGTGACCAAGACATCGCTGCATACAAAAAAGATACTGCGAAATTATGCAATGAGCTAATATCAGTCTGTGACGCATTGAAAGGCGATGAAATTTGGATTTCGTCTCAATCGTGGAGTCAACTTAACGAGAATATCAATTAAAAGGAATTACTGTACAGCTTTAGAGATAGTATGAAAGAAAAAAATAATAATACTAAAAGAACAAAACAAGTTGAATTAGACAACAGCAGCGTTGCTTATGGTGAGTCAATTGAAGAGTTAATTAAAACGCTTGAGCAACTTAACCAAAAAGCAAAAGAACAAGGCGCAGTTAGTACATCTATTGAATTTTTTCGAGGAAACGATGGGTATCTTGATATTAGCGCAACTAGATATATGACACCTGAAGAGTCTGCACAAGCCGAGAAAGATGAAGCAATCAAAAATCAAAAACAACTTGACTACGAGCGCAGACAATATGAAGCTCTTAAAGCAAAATTTGAACCTAAATAATAATATGAATTACAAAAAATAAAAAAACTATGAGTCAAATAAAAGAGATACCGATTATCTGCATTAACTTAGACAGAGCAAAAGATCGAAGAGAATATATTGAAAAAGAGTGGATTGGAAATAGAGGGTGTCCTGTTCATTTTATTGAAGCTTGTGATCGTAGGGATATCGAAGAAGGAAGATTCTTGTTTCCATATAATAAAGAAAATTCCAAAAATTTCCTTAAGCGAGAACTTACAAGTGGAGAGATAGCTACCGTAACGTCTCATGTACTTGCACTAGAATACGCAAAGAGAAATAATTTCAAAGAAGTAATTATTATAGAAGATGATGTAGAACCAAAGTTCCCTACTTATAATAAGCTTAACGAGATAATGGATCATATGCATATTGAGTTTCCTAAAGCAAGAGTAGCGATGTTACATCAAGCGTATCCCTATCTGCGCTATATTGTTTGCAATAGAAAAGAGCACTTCAGCCAGGTAAAGCGAGCTAGTTACGGTACCTGCTCTTATTACGTAGACAGTAGAGTTTATGATACCTTTATCAATAGCTTATTATCGTTTGAACGCCCCCCAGATTGGTACTGGTCAAATTTCATTAATGAAGAACAATTAGTAATACCAAAAATTCCACTAGCGATACATATTGGTAAAACTACCTATATGGGTAATGACTATAGAGGAAAGGTTTCACATAGAACTTACATAGCTTAACTTATGAATAAAATATTAGTATACTCATCCATTGGTGACATATCCAACTTTTATAAAGATTGGTTACATCCAGACTGTTCTTACGCTTTTAACTATTACGGAGATAATCCAAATAGAGTAAAAGAATTAAAATCCATAGCTACTTATTTTACACATCTCAAGGGAACAAAGTTTAATTTATTCTCTAAACTTGTAAATGATCTACCTAAGTTTGATTACTACGTACTTCCTGATGATGATCTAAACCTAAAAGGAGAAGACATTATTCAAATGGTTAATCATATGGAAGATAAGAATTATGGCGTAGCCTCCCCCTCTCATTCTCCTTTAGGTAGGATATCCTGGCCTATTATGCGAACTCAATTGAATAGTGAGACTAGAGAAACAGAATTTGTAGAAATGACAGGAGTAATATTTAGTAGAGAAGAAATAGAAAAATTTCTATCAGCTTATATTCCCTATAGCGATCAAATGGATGGTTGGGGAGTAGATCATATCATTCATAGTGTATGTAGAAAACCATTCGTTATATTTGATAATATCTCTGTAGTTAACCCCACCAATGAACAGAAGGGAATTCAGAAAAGAGAAATAGATACTTTCTTAGCTGGGCGTAGCGGTATGCATATGTGGCTTAACGTTTTAAAAGATTCAAACAACAATTTCGTAGAATACAAAAAATGATAACAGCTGACATCACAATAGAAGGTTACCTAGTTGGAGGTACTCCACCTTCCTTACCCGATATACAAAAAAAATTAGATAATAAATCTAGTGAATATTTTGGTTTAGCAATTGCTTTCTCTAAACTCGGAGCAGATAAATTTCTAAATAGCCTATGGAGAGCTGAAGAATTTTTAGAGGTTTGGTTAACCACAGAAGAAAGCTTTTATGATAACAGAAGAAACTATTAACACGGTCAAATCATTCTCTTGGGTAACTAAGTTAGAGAGAGTAAACCATAATAAGTTTATTATCACTCTTTCCGATGGTACGCAGGAGATATGTACAGCACGTAAGATTAATAAGTATGGTCAGCTAATTATACAACCTACTGTTAAGAAGCTTACAAAGGCTTCTGACAATAGCAAGAATAGAGCAGCTACACGAGATGCATTAAAGACTGCGGAGTTTGATAAGATTCCTCAGAATAGTAAAGTACGCCAAGGAGACCCATGGGCTTGGGATTAATTTAAAAAGCAGTCTGAAATATGGCTGCTTTTTTTTAGTTGATAAACCTAATTAGAGTGCTAGAATAGATTCTTCAAACTATAAATCTATGACTCAAGACTTTCTTCAAGATTTTATTAACGTACTAAAAAAAGAAAACATGCAGTTTGTCATTGCGGTAATAGATAAGAAGAGTAAAGACTATCATGTTTCTTATGATATGTTTAATGAAAAGTCTTTTGATAGGTTATTAGAAATATTACATGAGATTCGTGAGCGAGAGAGTTAGCAAAAATACTCTGTCTTGTGTTATATAAATATGTAAAGGCGTTGTGGTGGAATAGGTAGACACTACGATTTTAAGCATCGTTGTCAATTGTGACGTGAGGGTTCGAGTCCCTCCAACGCTATTTTTTTCTATGACAAAGAATGAAGAAATATCTAATCTAATAAATCCCCCAAATAAACTAAACGATCAGGACTTTATTGAAGGATTAGGATCTACTATTGTAAGTTTCTTCCACTCAGGTACTAAACTTGGATATATAAATACTAGTCTAGAATTCCATCTTATTCGAATGGAGATATTATCCAAAGAGCGAGCAATTAATATCCTAGATGTGCGTCCTATCAATGATGCACTTCAGGAATTAAATACGGGATGGTTAAAAGAAAGTCCAGTAGATATATTAGGCAAAAATACTGGTATTCTATGGCAAGTAGCAGAGCAGGCAGCAAGCTCTAAACAATTATTTGAAAAAAGTATTCCATTGAGTCTAACGAGATTTGTTAATAATCATTTCAGTCCAAAGTTTCCATCAAGTAAAATACAATTCGAAATAAAAAAAACACTAGAAAACAATCACTGGTTATAATATGTCACTATTCTTTGAAGAAAACAAACCAAACAAAGATGCTAAGAACTTTAAAGTCAAATGCATCGACGACTCACTATTCGCTTCCGATATTATTGTCGAAGGAGAATTAGTAGAAGGTAGAATTTACAATGTAGAAGGAGTTGTAGAAACAGCTAATGGGCATGGCTTTAATCTTACTGGTATGAAGGTAAGACATATAAGCGGTGCCGAAATGGCTTTTTCAACTCACAGATTTAAAGTGCTGAAATGAAATCTATTTTATTATTCCTATTTATGCTTCCTCTACAGGCAGTTGAATTTGGAAAAGCATCCTATTACACAACTAGATCTAATCACGGTACTAGAACAGCATCAGGAATACCACTCAATGACTCCAAATTGACCGCAGCGCATAGGACACTCAAGTTTGGTACTCAGGTTAAAGTAATCTGCCTAAATACGCGTAAAGAGGCTGTAGTAACAATTACCGATAGAGGACCTTTCACAAGAGGAAGAGTAATCGACCTATCTTACGCAGCAGCTAAAAAATTAGGGATTGAAAAAAAAGGAGTTACTAAAGTTAAAATTGAAAAGATAAATTAATATGGATGGGATTGGTATCAATGAACAAATAATTGATTCAGTATATGGTTTAGTATGGAGTTCAGTAGTTTATGCAGTATGGAATTCAGTATATGCTTCAGTATGGGATGCAGTAGACGACATAATACAAGAATATGGATGGAAATGATATCAATAAAAAAATACATGATTCAGTAGATGCTTCACTACGTAATTCAGTATATGGTTCAGTAAGGAATTCAGTAAACGATTCAATACATAATTCAGTAAATTATTCAATACCTAGATTATTATGGAATACAGTAACTGGTTCAATATGGGATTCAGTATATTTTTCAGTAAGCGATTCAGTAAGTAGTGCAGTAAGTAATGCATTAAGGGATTCAGTAAGTAATTTAGCAAGCAATTCAGTAAGAGATTCAGTAACATCAGAAATAGAAGAATATGAATGGGAATGGTATCAATGAACAAATATTTGATTCAGTAGATGATTCAGTAGATTATTCATTATGGGATTCAGTAGAGTATGCAGTAGATGATTCAGTATGGGGTTCCGTATGGGATTCAGTACATGATGTAGGATGGGATTCATTAAGGATTTCATTAAATGATGTGATAACGTATGAAGTAGACGACATAATACAAGAATATGAATGGAAATGATATCAATGAACAAATAGATGATTCAGTAGATTATTCATTATGGGATTCAGTAGATGATTCAGTATATATTTCAGTGCGTGATTCAGTATGGAGTTCAGTAGAGGACGCACCAGTATCTATTTCTGTTTATAACTTAATAGATGAGTCAATATGGAATTCAGTAGATTATACAATATATTATGCAGTAGAAGAAACAATAGAAAAATATGGCAGGCATTACTATTTTTCAACAGGTATCACCCTTTAAGGAAATATATGAGGAAGTATTCTCTTTAACAGATAGCTCTGTATATTACTCAGAATATAATTCCATATACTTTACAGTACGAAAGCGGTTAAGTAATCCATTAGTAGGCAAGGTGGAAGAGGTAATAGACGATCACATAAATAGTTATGAATGGAAATGATATCAATAAAAAAATAAATGATTTAGTAGATGATTCAGTAGATTATTCAGTAAGAAATTCAGTAGATGATTCAGTAAGAAATTCAGTAGATGATTCAGTACATAATTCAGTAGATAATTCAGTATGGATGGTAGTATATCGTTCATTGGGTAATTCAGTATGGGGTTCAATATATAAATCAGTACATAAGTCATTAGACTCAGTAATAAACAATTATGAATGGAAATGATATCAATGACCAAATAAATAAGGAAGTATGGGCTTCAGTATATGGGGTAGTATATAATTCAGTATGGAATTCAGTATATGCTGCAGTAGATGATTCAGTATGGGGTTCAGTATATCGTTCAGTACATAATTCGGTATGGAGGTCATTATGTAACTCAGTAGACGATTCAGTATGGGATTCAGTAGAGGATTCAGTAAATAATAAGGCAGAGGATTCAGTAAAAGCAACAATACAAGAATATGAATGGGATTGATATCAATGAACAAATAGATGATTCAGTAGATTATTCATTATGGGATTCAGTATATTATTCAGTATATCGTTCAGTAGATGATTCAGTATATAAGTCAGTAAGGAATTCAGTAGGTAATTCAGTAGGGCATTCAGTATATAATTCAGCAGATCGTTCATTATGGAATTCAGTAAGTAATGCAGTATGGCATTTAGTAAACAAAACAATACAAGAATATGAATATGGAACAAGAAATTAAAGACAACCTCATCTCAATCGGATTACCTGCTATTAAATTAGCTATGATATTATTAGTCGTATTGTGGACAAGCAATACAGTGAAGAAACTATTAACTATAGAAAATGTAAATGTGGCGTATACCATTAGAAAGTCTATTCATGAACTTAATATAGGAGGCGCACTTGTTATGATAGCCTTCGACATATTTTTCGTAATGCACTCAGAAACGTTTATAAATTACCTAATTCTACTTCTAGACATATGGGTAATTCACATAGCTTTTTGTGAGTTCAAACACTTAAACTTTCTTAAAAGACTCCACAGATTGAATCTTATTTCAGATAAAGAGAAATTATTATTCTACCAGTTCAATCTTTCTCGAATAGAATGAAAATAATTATTTTTGGAAATACAGGGATATAGATTCTAAACATAAGAAAAGCAGACTTAATAAGTTTGCTTTTTTTTTATCTAGATTTCATAACCAATCCAATGTATAATAATTCAAATTATGTACACTAAATGGGTAAAAGACTTTGAGATTTTGAAAAAAGCTGCCAATTCCTCCGCAGATCTGGAGAAAGCTTTTATCGACCTATCGTATAACGCAGTAGCCTCACGAGCTGGTCGTCTAATGGAAGATCCTTATCGCCTTGGCTTTGAGATCTTCTATTCCAATGATGACAACTCCAAGATGGCAGGTATGTACGCTTTCCGTATTGGTAAGAATCTTATCTCCGTACCAGTTATCTTTGCTAATGGTACGATTAAAGGTGTAGAGTTGATGTATGAGCACAAACTCAAACTGATGCGTCCTCTCGACCCAGCTTGGGTAGAACACTTGGTCAATAAGACTGAACTCAAAGAAGGAGAATCTATTAGTAAGCAAAAAGCTGATTCGTTGGTACAAAACCCACGTCTCAATGTTATGACTTCCCCTCAGAACATGTTCAAGAGAGCTTCTGCTCCTGAGGTAAATCAAGCCTGGGAAGAAGTATTCTCTTGTATCGAATCTACCATTCAACCAGTAGAGTCTGGACTTAAAACTCTTATTCAAAACGACACAGAGAACGTAATGAATAAGATTGCATCAGCTATTGATAAGTCGATTGATTTCGCTGAAGCTGTAGCTAATATTGACGAAGATATTCTTTTCCCATCTGAGGTCATTAAGAAAGAAGCAAGTGCTCCCCAGTACGACATCCATATTAGCTTTGATATGGATTTCGAAAAGATGGCTAAAGAAGAAGTAAAAGACTTTGTACAGAAAGGCTATCAACTTTGGGATATGCGTCCAGAAGATGAACTTAACTATGTTATGGATGATTTTTCTGAAGCTTTCTCTGAAGTAGCAGAGCCAGGCGAACATACAATCCTTTCCGATACTGGTGAGGAGTTGGATGTTATCTTGGGTTACTCGGTTAATGCATCGAGAGAAGTTCAACCATGGAGAGATAGCTATACTCAGGACTACAAGATTGGATTGGACCAATGCTACGTTAAAGGTACTAAAAAACTAAGCCATTGTCGTGGGGGTAAATTAGTTGCTTGCGTTGATAAAGAAAAAGTAACTGATGGTAGCTATCTTGAAGACCTAATGAAAGATAGCATTGAAGGAGCAGAAAAACTCAGCACAGGTAAGGATTATGTTTCTTTCAATACAATGACTCATGTCTTTGGTTGTCCTTTCACTATTACTCAGAAGGTAAAAGAAAAAGATAACGTAGCAATCTATAAAGCAAAGAGCTGCAAAGGCGGTAGTGATTACACCCTTGCTATTAATACTGATTTAGAAGAAGACGATCAACCGAGTTATGTAGGTTCTGGTTGCAAAGTAGTTCTTGGTAAACACAATGTTTTCCTTCCTCTCACCGCTAATAAGAATGAGTCCCGTAATGAGTACGATAGCGATTACAAAGACTACGAAGATAAAGTTAATAAGTTTGTCCGTGTAGAAGATCTTTGGAAGTATCTTAAAAAGCGCGGAGTTAAAAAAGTAACTCTTAAGATTGATGAGATGATCGAGGAGTGCAAAGTATACGAAAACGAGAAACCTCTGTTCAATTCTCAAGGTAACAATCTTCTTGGACATACTAAGATTGCTGGCTACTACAATATCTCCTTTGCTGATGCAGAGAGCATGTACAAGTTGGCAAGCAATAGAGCTAGCAAAGATTTCTACATCATTCCTAATATCGGATTTGAAAAGAAAGCTGCGGTATACTTTACTGATCGTCCAACATTCCAGAAAGATTACGATAACTCTCTCGCTGTAGTTACTGACCCAGAACAAACTCATGTATCTGAGTCTGAAAGAACCGTACTAGCAGAACCTGTACAGCATTTGGGTTATGGTATGAATCTTAACCAAGGTGTACAGAATAGAATGGTATCTGAAGAGGCTGAGAAGAAAGGCTTTAAGGATGGTGATATTACTGACAGATCGCCAGAAGACCTAGCCCAGATGGCTAGCACAAGTCGTGTATCGAATCTATTTGAACATGGTCTTGTTGGTTCCCTTGTGACTACTTATGACTCCGCTTCTTTGATTGAGAACTATATTCCTATGTTGGAAAAAGGTCTGGATCACTTCGGTCGTATTCTTTTCCTTCTCTATTGGAAACCTGCTGACTTTGAGAAACTCTATGGTTCGGATGATATGCCTGTACTTGAGAATAAATTGAAGTCTCAGTTCAAGTCCATGGGTGACCTAGTACTTGACCTCATTAAGAAGAATGAGAAGGTTAAAGGTACTGTCGCTACTCCTTGATATTCTTAAATTAGGCAATTAAAGCTTCATTTGTGTTATATAACGTTGTGATACTTATATAACACAAATGAATTATGTTTAAATTTTTAATAAAGCTTATATCGCTGATAGTAATTGGGTTTATACTAATTACAGGGTTATCATTAATCGTACCGATTACAGGACAATTCAGCTTGATAATTGGAATACTAATAGGATTATTAATAGGGATATTATTAATTTTTATTTAAAAATAAAGAGAGATTTTGTTTGTTTACAAAATCTCTCTGGATTTTTTTTTATCTGAATGTTATACTATTTGAAATATGCAGGAATTAGATAAAGATCCCAAAATAGGAACAACAGGCTATACCGAATTGGGGCTTGGTCTTGGCATCACTGGTGCAAACAGGGGAGCAGCTGCAATTAATAGAATTTTAGACCTCAGAGGAATAACGCCAGAACAAGCTGAAATTTTTAATAAATTTAAAGATGTAGCAAAGTCAGATCCATCTCAATGGGCGTATGACTATGCCACACAAGGACACAGAGCCGTGTCAACTCCAGCAAAATTAATGGGAGTTCAAAAGCCTTTATACTCAGCATTACCAGAAGCCAGGATTTTATTTGGTAATTTTTTAGGAAATGCACTAGATACATCAGATAAATATATCAATTTTAATAGCCCCTATATTCCTAAGAAATTATTAACTTTTAGAAATAATTTAAAATCTTTCAGAGAAGGAATGAAAGATACAACAGGAGTAATCGAGCATTATGGTTCTTTTGGTAAATCCCCTACCGCAGCGTATCACCAATTAATGCGGGAGTTACCAAGTATGCCAATCGATAAAGATAGCGCATCATTTAAAAATTACATAGATAATATCGTAAACGAACAAAAGAAAAACTTTTCTCCTACAGCTGCCGTACCTAATTTTGATGATACTAATATTAGGAATAGAGCGCTTAGTACTCATGCAGGAGACGATCTAGTTACTGGTATTTCTAAAATGCTTGCAGCTAATCCTAATAATGTAGATGCATTAGCACAAAATTTAGACGGTTGGGGAATCAGAAAAACCGATAAAAGTTTTTCTGATTGGACAGCAAAATTAAAAAAACAATTAGGATTAGACCCAACGCAGCAGTATTTAGATTTAGATAAAAATAAAGAATTGCTACGTAAAAATTTTATTAATGAGATTGATAGTCCTACATTAGTAGGCCATATAAATGATACATTAGCGAAAGGAAAAACTATTGAACAAGTTTCAGGAAATCCTCATCTATTTACAGAGTTTCAAAATAGATTATCTCATGGTCGCATGCTTGGGGCATCAGATGATTACTCTAAAGTATTTTCTAGAGTAATAAATTTAGGTCGCGTAGCTTCTCGCCCAACTTTAGCATTAGGATTAGGGCTAACAGGATTAGGGGCTTTCAACACATTTAAGAATAAAGAAAATAAGCCTGATCTTAGCAATTTAGTTAAAAAATCAAATGAGGATTTAACTCTTAGAGAAAAATTACAAGCAGCAGCGTACGGAGGGGCTGCTTTAGCTTCAGGTAATTCTATTTCTAATCAATTACACTCTTTAGGGCTAAGAAAGCATAATCCATTTGGGGAAATCAAAGGTGCTATAATTGGCGGACCTGATACGAGAAGAGAATCTTTTGGCTTTCAGAACAAAGCTCTACAAGACGCAGTTAACAAACAGAACAGCAAATTAAATGCTGGTTTTATTCCTGGATTTAATGTAGTAAGAAATCCTGGAGCAATTTACGATAGCTATGTACCGATAGGAACAGGAAATTCTATTGGGCAGATGCGTGATCTTGATTATATTGTTGAGGTAGGAGATACTGCAAATAGCAATATTCTTGCCAATGAATTAAAGAGATCTGGAGGATTACGTTATCGAGCACTTACCGATTACGGTATGGGAAATTTTAACCAACCTGAAAACTGGCTAGGTGGTAAAAATATGATGAAGGTTCATGATATGCCTAATACGTACGATAGATTTTTCGTACCAGGAAAAGGTATAGACATGCAGGGTATACAAGGAAGAAAAGCTAACATACATACGAATAGCATTGCGGTCAATCCTATGTTTAGCTCCTTGGAATTTTTACCTAAAAATAAACAAAATCCATTTACGCTAGTTGGGATGGGAGGCGGAGCAGGTTCTAGACTTTTATTCAGTGATGTACTAGATCCTATTTTAGACCAAAAAAATAGAGAAGTAGGTACTAAATTTTTAACTGAAAAAAGAAATATATTAGATGATATTGCTGAAGCTACAGTTAAAACTCATGGTCCCAACGCACGAGTAAAACTTTTGTTGGCTAGTCTTGAGGGATCAGACGATCCAATGAACAGGCAATTTATTGAAAAATTAATTGAACAAAAAAATAAAGGTTTTAGTTTAGATGGTAAAAATCCTAGATGGGCTAATGTTGATTTTGTGCCTAAATTATCTCAAGAAGAATTAGGTAAATTGTATGCCACAGCAGACAATATCACTGGTTTACCTGGTTCAACTACAGCGGAGTTAATGGCTATTAAAGGAGACAAATTCTTGCCTAAAGTAGTTAATATTATACCAGACACAAATAATAACTGGATTCCAAAACACTGGGATGACAATGCAGATTTTATGGCTAAAAACTTTCAAGGATCTGAAAAAATAAATTTTAAAGATCCCAGCAGAGCTAGTATACTATCTAAAATATTTTCAAATAGGTTAGCCGAGGATGCGATTACTACTAGAACACCACTCATAAATGATTATAAAGAGATGACAAATACAATGTTAAAAGACGTAAGGAATAAGCGTATTGGCAATTTAGGGAAACTTTCACTTAAAGGACTTGCTGCTGGTACATCTGCTTATCTTTTAGGAAAACAATTAAATAAAGAGGCGACGGCTAATATAGGCGTCAATATACCTGCACCCGATTTAGGAGCAATCCCGTCGCCAAAATATTTAGGTAAAGTCCCGAAAGCCGCGACTATGTTATCTTTGTTGGGCCTCGCTTCTTTGGGATATACTAACAGCGGCAATAATGATAATACAGTAACGCCAGATTCTACGATAAGCCCACCTATAAATAATTTACCTCCTAGTCCAGCAGTTAACGGGAAAATGAGCCCCGAATTAAAAAAAGGATTAATAGGGGCGGGAGCTCTAGTTGGAACTGGTCTATTGAGCACTTACATTTATAAAAAATTAAAAGATAAGAAAAAAAGAGATGCACAAAAAGCAATTTATAATTCCAACTATTCTGATTAAATCTTCTAATGTAACAAGAAGAGAATTTTTAAGAATTCTTGGAATAGGGGGAAGTGGTACTGCTATAGGCGGAACACTTGGGCGTATGAAACCTGTTAATTCAGTAAAAGCAGCACCAAATCTTTCTCTTACACAAAGTACTGGGTTACCAATCATTAATAAAAAAGATGTCGTGTCTCCAAAGGATATTGAAGCAAATTTATTAGGGCGTAAAACATACCTTAAAGATCCTGCTAATAAAAATAAATCAACAGGTTTATTTGGTCCTAACCTAGAAGAAAGAACAAACTACGCTGGGTTAAAAGCAATGTCACAACAAGGACAAGATGCAGCTCTTAACAAAGCTAAAACTTTTAATACATATAGAGG
>Ga0222713_10001036_pt1 | contig 31791 bp, 27 predicted proteins | sample C33_649DmetaG_FD_165061 | JGI IMG/M metagenome (GOLD analysis project Ga0222713, IMG submission 165061) | Estuarine water microbial communities from San Francisco Bay, California, United States - C33_649D | ecosystem: Environmental > Aquatic > Marine > Unclassified | place: USA: California... | reverse complement strand
GTTGTTGTAGCGTCAACAATGCCTGGAGTGCGTGAAGTGGATGGAGAACTGGTGATTCCGGCAATCGATGTGCGTCAGCAGGATACGCTTCGGCGTGTCTACCCGGCCATCTTTTTCGCCAAACGGAGTACCGAACCGATTGGTCCGTTTGCTATGATTATTGATGCGGTTCGCTCCTACATTGCCGAGCATCCGGATCATCGCGTGACGATTGTAGTGGGCACCTCTGCCGATGAAGATCGCTCCATTGCCAAGGCTAGGGTTGCTGCAGTCCTGAGGGACCTGCCCATCGACCAGAACAAGCTGACTGTCTTGATCCAGCCGTACAGTGTCGTGCCGTATCCGGAACTGGAGACTGAGCAGCGTCGAATCGAATTCCTCGTGAATGGCGTCTTTCAGCCCCTTACCACCATTCGCACTCGCGAAGTGGAGACCATCCTACCAGTGGAGCTGTCGGCAGCTCATGTGCTGACGTGCGAGGCGGGTCCGTGTACGTCACGCATCGAGGCGACGGCTGACGGGCAACCGTTGCAAACGTCGCTGGAGCGCGGCATTGCCCGCATGACTGTGCACCGTAAGGCGCTGGCATCAGGGCGCCCAGTCGAGGTGAACGTCCGCGTGACAACTACGGACTCCACGAGTGCTCAGAACATTGCAGTTGCGAGGAAGAGTCTTCGGATCGTCGAGCGGAGTCGCACGATTGATACCGTGCTCTGTTCTGCCGAAGAGGCCGATCTCATACTGGGCTACTTTGACTTTGGCAGTTCTCAATTCCGCATGATCGACACGGCGGCACTGCAAACAGCACTGAGAGCGCTGGCGCGCGGTGAACGCGTGCAGGTGATTGCCGGCACTGATGCTCTCGGTTCCGAGGATGTCAACCAACCACTGCGCCTGCGTCGTGCCCAAGCCGCTCAGGCTCTACTTCGGTCCGATCGTGTAGACGTTCAGGTGCAGAGCGATGCCAATCCGGCCGGCTCGCCGCTAGAGCGCATTGCGCAACGAAGCGTCCGACTTCGTATTCTCGCAGATGCTGACTAAAGCCGACTTCCTTCTCCGCGACGACATTCACTTTCTCAACCATGGGTCCTTCGGGGCCTGCCCGCGCGAGCTGCTGGATGTGCAGCGATCTTGGCAGGAGCGCCTTGAGCACCAGCCCGTGCTGTTTCACCGAGAGCTGGCCGATCTGATGCAGGGGGCTCGCAGCGCCATCGCCGACTATCTCGGCGCACAGCCCACGGATCTGGTCTACGTTACGAACAGTACGTTCGGCGTGTCGATGGCTGCGGCCATGATTGCCCCGATGCTGGCTCCCGGTGAGGAAGTCCTCACCACCGATCACGAGTACGGTGCCTGCCTGCGAGCGTGGAGACACCATCTGCAGGGAACTGGCGCTGAGATTGTTGAGGCATGCCTTCCTCTTCCCGCACCATCAATGGATGAGATCGAAGAGCTGATCTGGTCGTCGGTGACCAGCCGGACGCGGGTACTGTTTCTCAGTCATGTCACCTCACCAACAGCGATACGACTGCCCGTTGAGAACCTGTGTGCCCGTGCTAGGGAGCGTGGCATCCTTACCGTGATCGATGGAGCACATGCTCCAGCACACCTGCCCTTGCATCTTCATACGCTCAACGCTGACGTCTACACGGGGAACTTCCACAAATGGATGTGTACGCCAAAGGGATCTGCCTTTCTGTGGGTACATCCGTCCCTCCACCGTGCCGTACAGCCATTGATCGTGAGTTGGGGCAACCTGATCCCAACGGCGGGCGACGGCTCCTTTGTTGACGACGTCGAGTACCTGGGTACGCGCGACGTGAGTCCGTTCCTCACGGTCCCTGAGGCATTGCAGTGGATGCATCGCAATGAGTGGGATCTGGTGCAGATGGAAGCTCGCGACCTCCGCGACTACGGCATGCACATGCTATTGCGTAAGGGGCTTGCGGCGTGCAGCGATTGGCGAGCCGACGAACTACAAATGGGTGCCGTACTACTCCCTTCGTCCACTGATGTGCAGTGGCTGAAGAATGAGCTGTACAACACCCATCGTATCGAAGTTGTGGTTCACCGCGTTTTCGATCACGCCGTACTGCGATTCAGCACGCATGCCCACACGAGCAAGGGAGATCTCGACGCTCTGTCGATGGCCCTCAACCGCCTGCTGTAAAAGGGCAGGTGTTAGGATTGGGCCGGAATATTCTTGACTTCACGAATGTGAGCCATGAACTGCTCCATGAACGTGAGAGAGTCTGGCAGGTTCAGGCTGAGTTGTGCACCACCATTGATTTCAAGATCAACATAGATCTCGTTATCCTGGTACTTGTAGTCAACGCGGATGTCGTGGATGTCGGCCAGTGGTACACTGTGCTTGCCAAAGTGAAAGATGATCATCGGAATACTCCTGTGAATGAATGTCGATAGAACGTGCAAAGAAAAGACAGAATCGAGAAAAGACAGAATCACGTTGTGCCAAAAAGGCGATCACCGGCGTCACCTAGGCCCGGCACGATAAAGCCCATCTCATTGAGGTGATCGTCCAGAGAGGCAATAAACAACGGAACATCTGGATGTGCAGCCGTCAGGGCTTCCACACCCTCCGGGGCTGCAATCAAGCAGGCTGCCATAATGCTGCGATGGGGGAGGTCCTTCAGCATCGAGAGGGTAGCAATCATGCTACCAGCAGTGGCCAGCATCGGATCGATGATGATGAAGGTGGTGTTCGACGTCGAGTCTGGAAACCGGCGGTAGTACTCGGTGGGTTCGAGAGTTTCCTCATTCCGCCGTAGCCCGGCAAATCCAACGCTGGCGTAGGGCATCACCTGTAGGAAGGCATCCAGCAAGCCAAGGCCTGCCCGAAGGACGGGCAGTAGAATCACGTCGCCATCAACCATCGTGGCTTCAGCTGGAGCCAGCGGCGTCTGCACGGTAGTCGATCTACCTGGTAGGTGCTTGGACGCCTCCACCGCCAGATGGATGCCGATACGATGCACACCCGTCCGGAAGTCCTGCATGGAAGTCGAGGTTTGCCGAATGGCAGCGACCTCTGCGGCCAGCCCCGTACCCGTCAACACAGTAACCATGATACGGCGCCTTAGAACGGTGGATAATAGAGGATGGTCAGGCGTGGAATCGAGTACAGCACGTTCACATCGGCAAGATCAACGGAGATCTTCGTGGGGTCGTCGGTCTTGGTGGCAACGTTTCCGTCGGCGTCAAGGTAGCGCTGTACCAACTTGTTCTGATCCTGCTGCAGCATGGCATTAAACCGCACGTTGAACATCGGATAGAACAAGCCAAACGATGTGGGGATGTTCACGCCGATTCCCAATCCGAAGTTGATCCCGAACTTGGTTTGCTGGGTAGTGCCGTCGTCTACGAAGGCCATCGTGCCGCCAAACTGGGGCCAAAAGTTCACCCTGCTGTACGGGTTCAGGTTGTACAGGCCAGACACCTCAACAATGTTCGTGGTGATTGGATCCAAGCCAAAGTCCTCGGCTGGGCCGGTGTTCTGGCTATAGGTGAACGTACCCTCCAGCATCAGACTGGTAAAGGGGCTATAGGTGATGGTGCCACCAATGGCGGTCAAACCTTCGAAGGAGAAGCTACGGTTCGGACCTTGCTCCGGTGCGAAGAAGGTCCACCGAGTGGGTTCACCACGATCCAGATTGCCATTTACTTCATAGGAGTTGTCGTAGCGCTGCCGGAAGGTCTGAGATTCCACCTGTGTGTTGGATCCCACTGAGATACCGATACCGACGCTGCTTCTACGGGGCCGTACCCAGCTCTCATAGGCTGCGCTGTCGGCGTAGTAGTTCTCGAGCGCGATTTCCCAGTCGTAATCGTTTTCGTAGTCTTCATCGCGAGGTGGTGTGGGCTGCGCCAACGCAGCCGATGTGAGCAACATCATCACCACTGCCGTCAAGCCAAACAGACGCTTGGCCGTTGTGGTGGTTGCCCGCAGGATATCGTGATAGGTCATGGATTTGATCTCCGCTATTGTCTGCGCAACAAGGGCAACGTGCGCTGGCTCGTTCCGTGTTCCGCGATGAGGTACAGGTGCAATGTAGGGTGAATCCGTTTCAATCATGTAGGCATCATCGGGAACGGACGCGACCACGGGGAGTAAGGTCGAATTCTTAAAGGTGATATTGCCTGTGAACGACACGATCAGACCTAGATCTAGGACTGTGTGAAGAACCTGAGCATCGCTGGAGAAGCAGTGAAGCACACCGCGCAGCGTGCCGTCCTGCTCTTCGGTAAGGATGCGCAGAACATCGTCGTCGGATTCACGATTGTGCACGATAATCGGCAGGTTCATGCGCTTAGCAATCCGAATCTGCTCGCGAAACACGTGCTGCTGAACATCGGGCGGACAGAAGTCGTAGTGGTAGTCTAATCCGATTTCACCGATGGCTACAACGCCAGCCTCACTGGCTCCAGCTTCGATGGCATCGAGTTCAGCCGTGTCAACGGAGCCTGCATGATGAGGATGGACACCTATTCCACGATAGAGGCGAGCGTCACTGTTGACAACCTCGATCAGATGGTCACGCCGCGAGGGCTGAATGTCCGGAACAATGATCGCTTCGACTCCGGCATCCCATGCTCGCTGTAGCATGGCTGATCGGTCCGCGTCGAAGGCTTTAGCATCGATGTGGGCGTGGGAGTCGATCATGCCACTATACGGTGATGCCATGGGTAGCTAGCGTAGCAAGCACGTCGTCTACATGGCCCTTGACGCTCACCTTGTCCCACACGTGGACAATCTTTCCAGCCGGATTGATGAGGTACGTCGTGCGCACGACACCCATGTACTTCCTACCGTACATGGACTTTTCCTTCCACACATCGTAGACTTCGCAGATAGAGGAGTCGGGATCGGACAGTAGGGTGAAGTTCAGATCATGCTTCTGGACGAAGTTGTCGTGACTCTTCACGCTATCCGGACTGACGCCTACAACGGCAACGCCTGCTGAAGCAAGCCGAGGCATGGTGTCGCGGAAGTCGCAGGCTTGAGCCGTGCAACCGGAGGTGTTATCCTTGGGATAGAAGTACAGCACCAGCCAGGAGCCTTTTGCATCCTTCATACTCCACGAGCCCCCTGCCTGCGTTGCTGCTGCAGAGATCGAGGGTGCCTTCGTACCGGAAGAGAGAGCCATGGGGACATCTACGTGTAGGTGGAACAGCGTCGACCTACAAAACTACGACTTGAACACAGGAACCTGCTTAGCGTTGAAGAGTTCAATCACAGCTTCTTCAATGGGCAGCAACCCAGGTGATTCTGATGCCACTGCTGGACGATCAGTAGGGGGCTGACCCATTCCTGGTGGCATGAGCTGCACCCCTACGGATGCGCCATACACCGATTGTAGATGCTGTTTCAGTTCGGCGAGTTTATCGGCTAAGCGCTGATGAATCACTTCTGCCGACGGACGCAGTACGATACCAACCTCAGTCAGATCGGCGGTCAGTAACCCCTGACGGAGCGTCGAGCGCACAAAGGCAAGGTGCTCGGGTAACTCTTGCAGGACGTGCTCCCACCGCTGAGTCAGGTTGCCGGACGATAGTGAGCTGACAGGCTCGCGCTTCATGGGTGCCGGTCGGGCGCCTACCTTGACGGCTGGAGCCTTGAGGGCTGGGGTCTTCAGAGCTACAGTTACACCGCCCACCGGTGCAGCCCCCTTCCCACTCAGTCGCTGGAGTAACTCGCCAAGATCTACCGACGAATCCATCTGCGCCAGTTGCACCAGCGTAAACTCGAATCGCACTCGTGGTTGCGGGGGATGCTGGCGAAGGACGGCTTCGCCGGACACAATGATGTTCATGGCACGCACAACATCGGCCTGATTAAAATCACTGGCGGCTGTCTGGTAGTGTTCACGTTCCTGTGCCGAACCATCGATCAAGTCCGTCGATCCCGTCGTGAGCACCGTCAGGATGTTGCGATAGTGCTCCAACAAGCCAAGGAGGCAGTCCTGAAGGTCATAGCCGCGCTGCACCACCTGTGATGCTAGGCTGAACATCTCACGGACATCTCCGGCACGTGCTGCATCGCTGAGTTGGAAGAAGAACTCGGTATCGATCAAGTGAAGGGCATCGGCGACCGCTGCTCCAGAAATCGTCGTACCGCAATACGAGACTACCTGGTCGAAGATCGACTGTGAGTCTCGCATGGAACCGTCGGCTTTTCGGGCAATGATCGTTAAGGCTGATTCGTCGATGGTGATGCCATCGGCTGCGGCAATGGTGCCAAGGTGATTCACGATCGACTCCACCTCCATACGTCGGAAGTCGAAGCGTTGACACCGACTTAGAATCGTGGCCGGGACCTTATGGATCTCTGTTGTGGCAAACACGAAGATGAGGTGGGGAGGGGGCTCTTCGAGTGTCTTGAGCAGTGCATTGAACGCTGCCGTGGACAGCATGTGCACTTCGTCGATAATGTAGAGCTTGTACTGTCCGGACAGCGGTGCGTATTTCGCGTTGTCCCGTAGTTTCCGAATATCATCTACGCTATTGTTGGAGGCACCGTCAATTTCAATCACGTCTACGCTGCGTCCTTCCAGAACGTCGAGGCACGACGAACACGTGTTACAGGGTTCGTTGTCTACGGGATGTTGGCAGTTTAGCGCTCTGGACAGGATGCGTGCACAGGTTGTTTTACCCACACCCCGTGGTCCAGTGAATAGGTAGGCATGGTGAACACGACCGGAGGCGATGGCATTCTTCAGTGTAGTGGTTACGTGCTCCTGACCCACAACGTCGGCAAAGGTGAGTGGGCGCCATTTTCGAGCGGTAACGATGAAACTTTGTTGGTCGGACATGATCTGTACACTTACCTTCCTTGGGTGAAGTGCGAAAACTGCGAAATGCTATGACCCCTACCAAGTACCAACTCCTCCACATCCTGATTCTGGTGCTGCTCTCGGCCCTGAATATGCCGGCAAGCGCTACGGAATCGTCTGTTCGCCCTGGCTACGTGATTGTACGGTTTCAACCTGGCAACACGGATTTTTCTAGGCCGTCTCCGGGGATGGAGGTCACCGACTGGTTCCTCCAACCATCCCAATGTGTCGCTATTGGCAGGCTGGCCCCGCGAGGCACGTACAACATGTCACTGGCAGGCATCGAAGAACGATTGCTGCGCACTGCCATTGTGCGCTATGCCGGGCCGATCGATCCCATGAAGGCGGCCGCCGTAGCGATGCAGGATCCAGCTGTGGAGCTGGCCGAGCCGTGGTACATCGGTCAACTGCATGCCGTTCCCAACGACCCGCTCGTGTCTTCGCAGGCTGCCCTTACAACCATACGTATGCAGCAGGCGTGGGACGTTCAACAGGGCAATGCTTCGATGGTGATTGCGATCAGCGACAATGGCGTTGATCAGCAGCACGAGGACCTGCAGGGATCGCTTTGGACAAACACCGGCGAGGTTCCCAATAACCTCATCGACGACGACAACAACGGCTATGTGGATGATTACCAAGGCTACAACTTCACATGGCAGGAGGAGGGTACACAGCCAGGCGTCACGGTCAACTACCGTGCGAACGGACATGGCACACGCGTGGCAGGAGTTGCTTGCGCCACCACCAACAATGGCATTGGCATGGCCGGCATTGCATGGAACTGCAAGATGCTTCCGCTGAAAACAGCCCGCACCGACCAGAACGGCATTCTGTATGGCTACCAGTCTCTGATGTATGCTGCCCAGATGGGTGCTCGTGTCGTGAACTGTTCCTGGGGCGTTGTGAAGCCACCGTCGATGATCGACCAGGATGTTGTGGATTACTGCACGGAGCGCGGCACCTTGATTGTGGCCTCGGCTGGTAACCATGGAGATGGTGCCGGCGGTTTAGGATGGCAACTGGTGAACTTCCCATCCAGTTATCGCGGCGTGTTGGGTGTAGGGGAAACAACGTCGGGCGATGTTGTCGTTCAATCATCTGGTCTGGGTATCAATGCTCGGGTGATGGCGCCTGGCAATCGAGCTACCACCACCGAGGCTGGAGGGGGCTATGCAACGCAAGGTATCACGGGAACATCGTTTGCTTCGCCCATCGTGGCTGGTGTGGCAGCCCTCGTGGCTGCAGAATACCCGGATCTTACCCCACGTCAAATCACTGCACTCATCGAAGTAACATCAGCCAATATCGATGCCAATAACCCGGGCTATGCCAATGTGCTTTCCGGTAGGGTGGATGCCGAGGCGGCTCTACGCACCGCACCGCTCGACGTCGCCGCGCTGCGGATCACAGCCGTGGAGCGCCGCCACATAGATGGTCGACGCGGAGATCGGTTCTCCAATGGCGATACGCTGGAGGTGTGGTACACGATTGGCAACGACCTCGGACCAGCTGGTTCGGTGGACTATCGACTGCGCATTGCCGAGGAAAACCGCTGGCAGGTGACCGTCGTTACCAGCCAGGTGCGTGGTGGTGCACTACCGTCCGGAGCCTCCGAGCGCATTGGCCCCTTCCGCATCGTGGTGAATCAGCAATCCCAAGCCCCTTGCATCCTGGATCTTGCGGCAGTATTCGATGACCAGGAGCGCAGCATGTTGGACTACGTCAGTCCCTCCACGACGATGGGCACCTTCGAGAACAACGAACTCCTGTTTTCTGCTGGAGAAGACGGTACCTTCGGCTACAACAACGTGCTGGTGTCTCGTACGGGCCGAGGCTTTGTGTGGAAGGAGCGGTATAACCTGCTCTCGCCAAGTGGTCTCCTGTTTTCAGAAGGAGGCTCGCGTGTAGTAAAGGCGTTCAACAATGTCAGTACACAGAGCGAGTTCACGATACAGAAAGCCTTCGTCGCTCCAGATACCACCACGGCCGTGATGACGGATAGCTTGAGTGGGAAGGACGTGGGTGTGCGCATTAGCACGCGCTGGACCTTCCCCACGGTGTCGTCGAGAACTGCCGTTGTAGAGGTCACAATTGAAAACCGCACCACCAGCCCCCTGCAGGATGTTGCTGCGGGGTACTACTTCGATTGGGATCTTGCAACCGTGGCCAATAACGGCACGCAACTAGCACCAGAGGCTCTACCAACAGGTAGTGCAGGGAGTGCTGTGGCACAGGCGTTCTGGCATGAGGTGCTACCTGTAGCGGTGGTGTGTGCTGCGGCTACGTCCGACCCTCTGGCTGAGGCACAGGCCTCCGGCATGCTGATCTGGGATATCGTCGATGATGCCGATGGTATGACGGACCCCGACGTGCTACGGTTGCTCTCCTCCGGAACGAGCATCCAGACAGCTCAGACGGGCGATGTGTGTGGTGTGCTGGGCATGCGTTTCCCTGGCGCGCTCCTACCGGGTGATATGAAGACGATGATGCTTGTGATCGGTGTAGGCCAGAACATCGAGGAAGCTTCGGCTTCGGTACGCGAAACACTGTTGGACCCCATGACCGTCATAGAAGATTCCCGACGGAAGCTCTATCCCAATCCGGCCTCCAGCGTTGTTACGGTACAGCACGAAGAAGCCGCCACGATCACTGTGGTGAATGCCATGGGAATGGTTGTCCATCAGCAGCCGACACCACGCGGCAGTACATCAACGGTGTTGGACGTGAGTCATCTTGCACCAGGAATGTACGTGGTGCATCCTGATCGGGGTACCTCGCACCACCTTGTCATCCTGCGATGAAGATCCGTACGATTGTTGCGTTCGTTGCGTTCGTGGTCTGTCTTGTGTGTACCGCAGGAGCGCAGCCTGCACGGCCCGCACAGCCAATCATCTGGCCTGTTGAACAGGGTGTGCGCCTAGATGCTGCCCTCGGAGGAAGACTCAAGGTTCGACTCATGCCGGAGATTCCGCGTGAGCTCCATGCGGCAGTGTTAGCAGAAGCCGGCTGCACCATCCTGTACGCCGTGCTACCATGGGAGCAGTCGCTAACGGCTCAGCTGCAGAACAATCAGCCCCGGCGTGCTATGGTGGAACGTCCCTCGGCTGCGGCGCTTGAACTGGAGGAGGAACTCCTGCGTACGTATGTGGTAGCCTACGATGATGCCGTACCGCCCGAAAAAGCTGTGGCATTTCTGCGTACTGGCTGCTCGGCCATCGATGTTGCAGAGCCAGTCTACATCTACCAGGTAGCCGGCGTTCCCAATGATTCTCTCAGCTCGGAACAGACGATGCTCGCCACGATTCGTGTGTTTGATGCATGGGATGTGGAAGGGGGCTCGGCCACGGTGTCTATCGGCATTAGTGATAGTGGCATTCTTCAAGAACACGAGGACCTAGCCCCTCAACTGTACGTACGCGACGGAGAGATTCCCGATAACGGAATCGATGACGACGGCAATGGATACGTTGATGACTGTCGTGGCTATAACTTCTGCACGGACGATGACGGCACACCACCAGGTAACACGTTCAATGCCGTCGAGGGCCATGGCACCGGTGTTGCGGGGATCTGCGCAGCTGCCGTGAACAACAGGATTGGCATTGCCGGAGTTGCGGGAGCCTGCACGATTGTCCCTCTGAAAACGATGCCCGACAACATTCCCGGAATTGTGTACGGGTATGAGTCGATCATGTACTGCGCTCTGAACGATGTGCAGGTCGTGAACTGCAGTTGGGGTGGGTTCTCGTCGTCTTGCATCAACGAGAGCATCATCCGGTATGCAACAGCGCGGAACGTTGCTATCGTTGCCGCAGCGGGCAACCATGGCACCACAACGCCATTCTATCCCGGCTCGTACCCAGATGTGTTGAACGTAGGTGTAACCGATGCTGCCGACAACGTCATCTCTATGACGGGCTACGGTCCCACGGTTGATATCATGGCTCCTGGCCAGGGCACGATAACCACCAGTAACGATGGCACCTACGGTGGCTTCTGTTGTACGTCGGGGTCATCGCCGATTGTTGCTGCTGTGGTGGGGCTGGTCCGGTCGCGTTTTCCGGAGTATTCAGCCCGGCAAGCGCTGGCTACGGTAAAGGCCTCTGCCGCGCGGGCACCATGGGCGAGTGTTCCTTCCACCATCGACGATCGTCTGCTGCCACAGGGCAGGGTTGATGCACTGGCCGCGGTGACACCGGACTCCACACGTGTTGACCTTGAAGTGCTATCAGTTGACGTCCGCGCTCAGGGTGATTCCCGCTGGACGGTTGGCGATACCATCCTCGTTACGCCCGTGGTGACGAATCCCTTGCGCGACCTGATTGTAGGGGGCTATACCGTCACGGATCTCATCTGGCCAACGCCATTGCTACCTCTCCGCTCACTACCGGGAACGACCGACACCAGCTCACAGTTCATCGCCGCGGGGGACTCACTCCCGCTGCCATCACTGAGCTTTGTTGTACAGCAGCAAACGGATGCGTCCGTGTTTGTCCAATCCAGATTGCAGGCGAGATTACATGCCGATAGTACGCCGTTCGACCTTGTATTGCCTGTGACTCCGGCACCAGAGTTTCGAACGATCCAGAACGACGTGCTCACGGTATCGCTGGGCGATCGAGGTCGAATTGGAAACACCGACCTGTCGCGTGGGCAGGGGGCTGGGCTCACGTTTCGGGAGTTCTGTGGCCAGCTGTATGAGTCGGGTCTGATGGTGTCGGTCGGAGATCGGGTGGTAGATGCCGTTCGCGCCGATCGCGGCACGAACGATCACTTCCGTCCCGTAAAGCGCTTTGTGCGACCAGACACCATGGTTGCTGTTGTGAATGATGACGATGCACCTGACTCACTCCGCAGCGGTGTCGAAGTGGAGCAGCGCGTGTGGCTGGCTGGGGCCGACTCGGCAGCGATCGTGATTGATCTGGCCGTGACCAACCGCAGCGACACGGCGTGGCCAACCCTCAGTGTGGCCTACTTCTCAGACTGGGATCTGGGCACCAATGCCGTACGCAACCGTGGCTATGTGGTGGAAACTGAGCCGAATAGTCATCTCCAGGTCGTCACCTCCACAACTCCCAACGAACCGGCCGTGGCCCTGGGAGTGTCGTCGGTGTTTGCCGATGCGCGACCCATTGCAATCACCATGGACAACACCACCACGTATCGAGGCTTTTCGGCGGCGGAGAAGTGGAGGTTGCTCAATGAGCAGGTGGAGCAGTACCCGGACGTCAACGATATTGCCACCGTCACGGGCATGCACTTCGCTGGTCCGATTCCACCGGGAGGCCGTCGAGAGTTTCGGTACGTGATTGCCATGGCCAACTCGTCAGATGACGCTATCCAGCTGGCTCGTGGCGTGACAGGTACGGCACCGCGGCGAACGCGGAACCCACTGCTGATCTACCCGAACCCAGCGCAGGCGGAGGTATGGCTGCATCTGCCACCAAATGGCAACAACCCGCTCGATGTTGTGATCACCAACCTTCAGGGGCAGGAGGTATTGCGCCGTTCAGCGCTACCTGCCGATCGCATCGTGATGATCGACCTTCGAATACTGCCTCCTGGAATCTATGCCGTGCGTGCATCTGGTGCCGACGTTGGTGTGGTTTCCTACATTCCACTTGTGGTGCTCCGATAACCGACTCGTATCTTCGACGGATGGAACCACTGTTGCAAACGCTGAGCGACGGCATCTTTACCCTTACGATGAATCGGCCGGAGAAGCGCAATGCGCTGAATCCTGAGCTGATCGCGGCCTTGCATCGCGCCATGAACGAGGCCGACGCCGATCCACAGGTTCGGGTTGTGGTGCTGAAGGGGGCTGGACCAGCGTTTTGTGCCGGTGCCGACCTAGCCTACCTTCAGCAGATTTCCGAGCAGTCGCCCCAAGAGAATGCCGAGGACTCGGCACGGCTCATGGCCATGTTTCAACGGATCGTGACATGCTCCAAGCCGGTGATCGGTATGGTGCACGGCCCTGCTATCGCTGGTGGGTGCGGGTTGGCCACGGTCTGCGACATCGTGCTTGCGGCTGAAGAAGGTGCGCAGTTTGGATACTCCGAGGTGAAGATTGGCTTTATTCCTGCCATCGTGATGGTGTACCTCCTTAGGAAGATCGGCGACACACGAGCACGTCAGCTAGTGCTTACAGCCAGGAATATCACCGCCACCGAGGCCTGCACCATGGGATTGATCGCCCATGTTGTTCCTGATGCCGACCTAGAGTCGGCCACCTATCGCATGGCTGAACAGCTTACACGAAACAGTGCCTCGGCCATGGATCTTACCAAACAGATGTTGCATGCGCTCCACGGTATGACCCTGGAAACCGGACTGCGCTATGCCGTGTCGATGAATGCCTTGGCCCGCCAGACAGAAGATTGTAAGACCGGAATCGCTCGTTTTCTCTCATCAACTACGTGATCGTATGCTGCGTACTTCTCTCCGCATTGTGTTGCTTCTTGTTGTGTCGCTTTTTGCCATCGTTACAACAGCCACGACAGTCGTCATGGCCCAGCCCCAGGCGGTCACCCGCGTGGAAGGCAAGATTACCGACGCGGTCACCGGGTCGCCGGTAGAATGCAAGCTGTACATTTACGATCCCGCTGGAAAGCGCATCCGGACGGTAAGCTCGAACTCCACGGACGGAAGCTACCTCACGGTACTTAACGAAGCAGGTACGTACAAGTTCAGTCTGGGTGGGCACAACGTGCACCGAAAGGACTACAGCGTTGTGGTACCGAAGAGTGCCGTCTTTCAGGAAGTCAAGCAAGACTTCACCGTGCGGGAGTTCAAGCAAGGCACGCAGCTCTACAGCGGCGTGGCATTCGATCGTGGAAGTGCAACGCTGAATCCCTCGGCCCAACAGGCCTTGACGGCACTCAAGACCGACTTGGAAACCAACCAGCAGCTCCAGGTGGTGGTGCGTGTTTCCTCCGACCCAGGTGCGGACCTTCAGATGAAGACCGCGGCAATTCGTACCTACCTGGCTGACTCACTGGAGTGGGCCAAGAGCATGAAGGTCTACGAAAAGAAGTACAAGAAGACCAAGAAGAACCAACAGAAGCCGGAACCTCCGGTTGCACCTGTTCGCCCAGTTGTCGCGCTATCGGGCATCAGTCCTCAGGCCAACGAACGAAGGGCTGCTCTGCAGGCTTTCTTCACGGATGTTCGCAATGGCGAGCTGCGCATAGTGTACGAATTGGTGTCACCAGCAGCTGGGTCCGCTACAGTGATCAATGAAGCAGCGATCCTAGCCGAACTCACGTCCAAGAAGAAAAAAGCTACATCGCCTGCTCCCGCCCCGGTTTTGGAATCAAATCTGACGGTCGTCATTGGCGAGGTGAAACGTCTATTCGGAAACTGATGTTGTAGCAAGAGTCGGGTGTAGATCCAGGGGTAGATGTTGAAATCTTGGATCCGACCTGCAGGGTGTGAACAGCTATATTTCCCCTGCAGGTAACAGAACGCGACCACGACCGTCTTACTGGCACTGTCTCACTCTCACCGGAACCATGCCATGGAAGGCAACTTTTCAAATCGAGTCCAAGACGTCATCAGACTCAGCCGCGAGGAAGCTCTGCGGTTGGGGCATGACTACATCGGTACCGAGCATCTTCTGCTGGGTATCATCAGGGAAGGTGAGGGCATTGGTATCAAGATCCTCCGAAACCTGGAGGTAGATCTCAGTAAGCTCAAGCGCTCGATCGAGGATACGGTGCGTGCCATGAGTGGCCCGCTGACGATCGGTAACATTCCTCTGACGAAGCAGGCCGAGAAGGTTTTGAAGATCACGTACCTCGAAGCCAAGCTGTACAAGTCGGATGTGATTGGCACCGAGCACTTGCTGCTCTCGCTGCTGCGGGACGAGGATAACATCGCAGCGCAGATTCTGGCCCAGTTTTCCGTGAATTACGACACGGTTCGCAAGGAGCTGGATGCCTACCTGAGTGGAAAGCCAAGTACCAGCGCCCAGAAGGCCGAGCGCGGTGCGCCTACCAAAAGCAAGGCAGTACCGGAACGTGCAAAAACACCGGTACTCGACAACTTCGGTCGCGACCTTACCAAGCTGGCAGCTGAAGGCAAGCTGGACCCCGTCATCGGTCGTGAAAAGGAGATTGAACGCGTCGCCCAGGTGCTCTCACGAAGGAAAAAGAACAATCCCGTCCTCATTGGTGAGCCAGGTGTGGGAAAGACGGCTATCGTCGAGGGCCTGGCACTGCGGATCATTGATCGCAAGGTTTCGCGGGTGCTGTTTGAGAAGCGGATTGTGACGCTCGACCTGGCAGCTCTGGTTGCCGGAACGAAGTATCGCGGTCAGTTCGAAGAGCGCATGAAGGCCGTGATGAACGAACTGGAGAAGGCCAAGGATGTAATCCTGTTCATCGACGAGCTTCACACGATTGTGGGCGCCGGCGGTGCCTCCGGTTCGCTGGACGCCTCGAACATGTTTAAGCCAGCGCTTGCCCGAGGCGACATCCAATGCATCGGTGCTACCACGCTGGATGAGTACCGCCAGTTCATCGAAAAAGATGGGGCACTGGATCGACGTTTCCAGAAGATTCTCGTCGAGCCCCCTTCAACCGAAGAAGCAATTCAGATTCTCACAAACGTGTCGGACCGTTATGAGAAGCACCACGGGGTGCGCTACAGTGACGACGCGATTCGCTCCTGTGTGCATATGGCCGAGCGGTACATCACCGACCGCTTCTTGCCGGACAAAGCCCTAGATGTGATGGACGAGGCCGGTGCACGCGTCCACCTGTCCCACATCAACGTTCCACAAGAAGTCCTGGACCTCGAAGCCAAAATCGAAGACGTGCGCGTCGAGAAGAACCAGGTCGTAAAGGCTCAGAATTTCGAAGAGGCAGCCCGTCTGCGCGACCTTGAGAAGAAGTATCAGGCGGAGCTTGAGTCAGCAAAGGAGAACTGGGAACAGTCGGCGCAGGATATTGTGCACGAGGTTTCCGAGGACGACATTGCCGACGTTATTGCCATGATGACCGGTATCCCGGTGAACCGGATTGCCGAGAGTGAGTCGCATAAGCTGCTCCAGATGGCGGCTGAGCTCAAGAGGCAGGTGATTGGCCAGGAAGAAGCCGTCGAGCACCTTGCAAAGGCCATTCGTCGTGCACGTGCTGGATTGAAGGACCCCAGCAGACCCATCGGTTCGTTCATGTTCCTTGGACCTACTGGCGTGGGAAAGACGGAGTTGGCCAAAGCACTGGCCCGCTACATGTTCGACTCTGAAGACGCTCTGATTCGCATCGACATGAGTGAGTACATGGAGAAGTTTTCCGTGTCGAGACTCGTGGGTGCGCCTCCAGGTTATGTTGGCTACGAAGAGGGTGGACAGCTCACGGAGAAGGTGCGACGCAAGCCGTACTCGATCGTGCTGCTGGATGAGATCGAAAAGGCACATCCGGACGTCTTCAACATCCTGCTGCAAGTGTTTGATGATGGACAGCTCACGGACGGTCTTGGCCGACGCGTCGACTTCAAGAACACGATCATCATCATGACTTCCAACGTTGGCATGCGCGACGTCAAGGCCGGAGGAAAGATCGGTTTCACAACCGATGAATCTGGCGATGCCTACGAGAATATGAAGCAGACGGTGGAAGAAACGATGAAGCGCCTGTTCAATCCAGAGTTTCTCAATCGGATCGATGAGTACGTGATCTTCCGGACGCTCAAAAAGGAGCACATGGTAGAGATCATCGATCTGCAGCTGAAAGACCTGACCAAGCGACTTACCGAGCGCGGCATCAGTCTGGACCTCTCGAAAACAGCCAAGGAGTTTCTGGCAGAGCACGGCTTTGACGAGAAGTACGGTGCACGACCGCTGCGTAGAACCCTCCAGAGATTCGTCGAGGATCCATTAGCCGAGGAGATGCTAAAGGGCGGCTATCCGGAGGGATCCGTGATCAAGGGCAAGTTGGACAAGAAGTCGGCCACGATTGCCTTCGCTCTGAGTAAGGCCAAGGCTGATTCAAACGTAGATCCCGGCGAGGAAGAACCAGAAGAAGCTGAAACACACGAAGAGTGACACTTCATTCCGACATTCTGCGCTATCTGAAACAACAACGGGAGCTGTTCGGCAACGTTACGTATGTCGACCGCTCCCGTGTCATTGAAGATGACGCACATGCCAGTATTCCAGCTCTGGAGGAGCAGGAGGAGATTGTGCCCCAACACGTGAGCGTCGCGTGGTCTGAGTCGACTACGCTGGAGGACTTGCACGCACGCATCTGTAGCTGCATGGACTGTCCCCTCGGGGGCACGCGGACCAACTTTGTGTTTGGCACCGGCAACCCCAATGCCGATCTGATGATCGTAGGCGAGGCACCAGGTGCAGATGAGGATGCCCAAGGTCTGCCGTTTGTGGGACGGGCCGGACAACTCCTCACCAAGATTCTCGAGGCCATCGAGATCCAGCGCGACGACGTCTACATCTGCAACATCCTGAAATGCCGACCGCCGAGTAACCGGAAGCCCCTTGCCTCAGAGACCGACTCCTGCGAGCCATATCTGTGGAAGCAGATCGAGTTGGTAAAGCCCCGCTACATTCTGGCACTCGGTCTTACGGCAGCCAACACGCTCCTGAAAAACAAAGAGTCCATGACATCCCTGCGTGGTTCCATTCACGACTACCAGGGGATTCCCATGGTTGTTACCTATCACCCCGCAGCGCTGTTGCGCAATCCTGAGTGGAAGAAGGCCACATGGGAGGATGTGCAGCAGTTAGCTCGTTTACTGCACACCCCATGAACATCGCCGTACTGATGGGCGGAATTAGTTCCGAACGGAACATCTCTCTGTTGAGCGGCCGAGCCGTTACTCGTGCCCTCCGAGAACGTGGGCATACCGTGCAGGCCTTCGACCCCGCCCGTGGTGCACATGCTGCACTATCGGATGCCGATCTGGATGCCGCAACGAACGCAGCCGTGACTCCGGAGGAGCTGGCAGGTTTCCGGAAGGAAGCTCTGATGGAATGCGTGGCCTCTGGTCAGTTGGATGGCGTCGACATCGTGTTCAACCTCCTCCATGGCCAGTATGGTGAGGATGGCTACATGCAGGCTCTCCTCCACATGCGTGGCTTGCGGTTCACCGGAAGCGGTATGACGGCCAGTGCTATTGCGATGGATAAGGGGCTAGCGAAGATGTTGTTTCAGGTGAGCTCCATTCCCACGGCGCATTGGGTGACGCTCCAAGGTTCCGACGCCGACAACCTCGAACTGCTTGAAGAGGTCCGGCAGGAGCTCAAGGGCCCGGTGGTCGTCAAGCCGAATGACGGCGGTTCCACCGTTGGCATGACCATCGTCGAAACCGGCGATCTGCACGATCTTCAGGCAGCAGTGAAGGAGGCAGCGCGGTTCACGAACTCCATCATCGTGGAGCGCTACGTACGGGGTCGGGAGTTTACGGTTGCTGTGCTGGGCGACGAGGCTCTGCCGGTGATCGAGATTGTGCCGCACGAGGGTACGTACGACTACCAGAACAAGTACACAAAGGGTCGTACGGAGTACCATTGCCCGGCTGATCTCGAAGACCATGTGCGTGAGCACATGATGAGCCTTGCGGTAACGGCACACCGTGTTTTGGGCTGTACGACCTATAGTCGCGTTGACTTTCTGCTGACCGAAGATCAGTTACCCGTCTGCTTGGAGGTAAACACAGTTCCCGGTTTTACGGAGCTGAGTCTTGTCCCGATGGCTGCCAAGGCCGTAGGCATTGGGTTTGCCGATCTCTGTGAAGACATCATCCATCGTTCTCTCGACCAACAACCGCACTAATCTGTGAAACAACTTCAATTGATGGGCATCGGAAATGCCCTTGTTGATCTAGAATACCGCGTTACTGAGCAGGAGTTGACGTCCTTTGGTGTAACCAAGGGAGCAATGACCCTTACCGATCCTGCTCGTCAGCACGAACTCCTCACCGCTCTTGCCGACCGCGATGGCCATCGCAGTTCTGGCGGATCGGCGGCAAACTCTGTGATTGCCTTCGCACAGTTTGGGGGGAAGGGGGCATTTAGTTCCCTCCTCGGGAATGATGCTTACGGCACCTTCTATGCCGATGAGTTTCATGAGTTGGGCATCCACCTCCAGGCGTCGTCCATTCCAGGGGAGTCCACCGGAACGTGTGTGGTGATGATCACGCCAGATAGCGAACGTACGCTCAATACCACGTTGGCAGTCAACCAGAACTACGGTCCAGGGCACGTAGACGAAGAAGTGATTCGTGCCTCCGAGTGGCTGTATATCGAGGGCTACAAGCTTACCGACGACGCTGGTGCCGAGGCCGTAGACCGTGCCGCCTTCTATGCGCGCAAGCATGGCACGTACATCGCCGTCAGCTGCTCAGATCGCTTCGTGGTGGACGTGTTCGGCCATCACCTCAACAGTATTCTGAAGCATACCGATTTGGTATTCTGTAACGAGGTGGAGGGACAGGCGCTTGCGCAGGAGGAGTCGTTGGATGACGCTCACGCGGCTCTCCGCTCCCGGTTTCGCAATGTGGTCCTCACCATGGGCGACCGTGGTTCCCACATCGCCTGGAACGGGCATGAGGTTGAGGTTCCTGCCTATCCCATTGTTCCTGTGGATGCTACAGGCGCCGGCGACATGTTTGCCGGGGCCTTCCTGTACGGTGTGATCCATCGCCACCATCCCGAGCATGCCGGCCGGCTGGCCTCCTACGCTGCTGCCCAGGTGGTAGCCCAGTACGGTGCGCGGCTCAAGACGAATCACATCAGTGTGCGTGACTCCGTCCTGCCGTAGATTCGCAGTTCTATGCGACTGTTGCTTCTCGCCGGTGTTGTACTCGCTGTTGCCTCTGCTTCTGCAGTGGCACAGTCAGGCGTGCCGTTCTCCGAACTTCGGGCGCGGTTAGCCCCCTACTTTGCCGACGAGTTGATTGATGATCTTCAGGAGGCCATGCCCAAGGGGTCAGAGTATCGGATCTGGGGCTGGGATGCGGGAGATTTTACCGGTGATGGTAATCTTGATGTAGCCTTTTCCATCAACGTGCTCGGGACCCGCCGCAAGGAGTGCGTGGTGTACCTGTTTGCCGATGTTGATGGCTTTCTGGAAAACGTTGCGACGTATCGTGTTCCGTACGTATCCCTACCTCTGGAAGTGGGCGTGGTGATCAAGAACACCATCTGTTACGTGGCCCAGAAGCGGAAGGAAGAGGACTGGATCATGACGGGCTATCGCTATGTAGGTGGTAGTGTGGTGATGGTTGATCGCTTCGTGAGCAATACCGTGCAGGGCTTCGCCCATGAATCATACCGGAACTACCAGACCCTCGAAACGAGCGACCGATACCTGCTCCAAGCGAAACCGTCCTTCCAGACATCGTTCATCACCATCCCATGTTACGAGCGTGGCAGGCAGGTGTTTGCAGGTATTGTTTCCGAAGCCACCGTGGGTACTATCGACCATGTGCGTCGTGGAACCTTCTGGTGGTCGGGTGCAGGGGATGCCTCGTTTCGCGCCCGCCTCGTGTACGATGAGCAGTATCTGTACGTACGTGTGGCTGTGCAGGACTCCCACGTGGTGACCGGGTGGTGCGATACCTGCCCATCAGATCGCCTCGAGCTATGGCTGGACGTGGCGCCTCCGGGTACGGAGTCGTCCAGTCGCTACCTATCCAAGGTCACGGGGCGTACACTGAACGTGCGGTCCGAGGCTGATTCGGGCCTGTACGCCTTCGCGGTGAAAATCGGCGACTTTCAGGACATACGCCCCACGGTGAAGGTGCGCACAACAGACGAACTGACCCCAGAGCAGGACGAGACCGCCTCCCAGGTGCGCGTGGTGACGTCGCAACGCTCGGACGGCTACATCGTAAAGCTGCGGATCCCCTTTGCCTTGCTTGGCTATAACCGTCCGCCGGTGCGCGACGAACAGCTCTCGGAGATTGGCTGCACGATTGCTCTGTACGACGTCGACAATGATTTTCGGGCTGATGAGGTGACGATGGTGGCCTCGAGTGCAATTGAACCACTCAATCCGTCAACCTACGGTTCGCTGTGTTTTGTGCCTGCGGCCATGTGGTATGGTCAAACCACAAACATTTTTGCCGATGACGTTCTGACCAGTCTTCGTGAATTGGGTTTTTAGCCAGTTCACGGCTAATTTTGCGCGCGAAATTGTATTGGCCTTGCCATGCCTCCACCATCGACGGTAATGCAGAGCCTAGCCCCCTACCTTGTGCTGGGGACGCAGCTGGCAGCATCGGTTGTTGTGATGGGAGCTCTTGGGTGGTTTGTTGATCGCTACGCGGGTTCCGACCCGTGGGGGCTGATCGGGGGACTCACCCTTGGGAGTGTGGCAGGCTTTTATCAGTTCCTGAAGAACGTGCAGCGTTTGCTGGCGCGGGATCAGGAAACAGGACGGCGGGAACAGGCAGTAGGAACAGGCAGTAGGAACAACAACGCCGAGTAGGCACGAGGGAAGAAGCTGAGATGGACGTTGCAAGTCCATGGGTTGGTGCGGTAACAGCCATAGCCATTTGCGCCGTGAATACAGCGCTGGGCTACGTGGTTACCAAAAGGGCATTCGGTAAGGAGCTGAACGCGTTCCTTGCCGTTGTTTTTGGAAGCATGGCCGTTCGGGGTATCGCCGTGGTAACAGCAGCTTGGTACTGTTTGAGTATTGCCAGGATGCACCAGGTGGTGTTTAGCCTTACGTTTGCCGTGGTGTGTTTTGTGATGTTGATGGGAGAGATCCTTTTTTTTCATCGCTCGTACGAGCTCAGCAAGCGACAGGTGCGCCGTCCAGTGTCGGACCTCCTAAAAAAAAACGCTCGACTGACATCTGATCGAATCGCAGGAACAGTAGCCTCGGCATGAACAACGAACAACAACAACTTGTAGAGTCGCCAGTAGCAGCGGAGGAGAAATCCGTCTTCACCGAGCTGATGGGCGAGCTGGGCGACCATCACGAACTGAACATGTTCTTCCAGCATCTGCCGGTTCTTCCGGTGATCCTGGTCGACAATGGCTTCCATGTGTACGCCAACGAACATGCCATGGAGGAAGCCGGCGTGTTTACGATGCATGAAGGACACCCCGTCCGCACGGAAACCGGCGAGCATCCTGCTTGGGATCTCTCCGTGACCAACTTCGTGGTGTACGAGTGGATTGCCATGGCCGTGGTGATTCTGTTATTCTCGGTAGCAGGCCGTCGGTACAAGAAGCAGCCATTGGCAGCACCGCGCGGAATCCAGAACGTTCTGGAGAGTGTGGTCCTCTACATCCGCGACGAGATCGTTGGACCCAACGTAGGCACACCGGCCCGAACGAACCGCCTGATGCCCTACATCATGTCGCTCTTCTTCTTCATTCTGTTTCTGAACCTGTTTGGCTTGCTTCCGGGCAATCACGCCGCCACGGGAGCGTTGGGCGTAACGATGGCACTGGCCATCACGGCCTTTGGCGTGGTGAACTACATCGCCATCAAGGATGCCGGTATTGGTGCGTGGCTCCATCACCTCCTCGGTGGTGCTCCAGTCTACCTTGCTCCCATCATGATTCCGATTGAATTGGTGTCGCTGATTACGAAGCCGTTTGCCTTGATGATTCGTTTGTTCGCCAACATGACGGCCGGCCACATCGTACTGCTGTCGCTTGTTGGTTTGATCTTCTTCTTCTCGCAGGACATGGGTGCGCTCGTGGGCTCGTTTGTTGCCCCGGTGAGCGTGCTGTTCTCGGTATTCATCTACCTGCTTGAGTTGCTGGTTGCCTTCCTGCAGGCCTACATCTTCTCCATGCTGACTTCGGTGTTCGTCGGTCTGGCACTGGGCGATCATGCCACCGACGACCATCACTCCCACGCTCATTGATTGGCACGATTCATTGGCACGTACACGTAACGATACAACAGATCACTAATCCATCATCACAACAGGAGTTTCCAATGGAAACCGCAGCACTCTCAACCGCATTTGCCTACCTGTCAGCCGGCCTTGGTGTAGGTATCACTGTATTCGGCGTAGGTACCGGTATCGGTCGCCTTGCCGCTGCTGCTCTTGAAGCAAGCAGCCGTCAGCCAGAAAATGCTGGCGATATCCGTACCACGATGATTATCGGCGCCGCTCTGATCGAGGGTGTTGCCCTTCTGGCCGGTGTAATCTGTATTCTCCTGGCTGTGAAGTAATCTGAAGCACTGCTTCTTCGCTGTCCCCGCATGTCGGGGTCAGTGCAGGCCGGTTGGACGTTGCCAACATGCCTGCACTGAAGTACACGTGAACGATCGTCCGTTTTACCGAGAGCATTATGGGTAACCTACCAGCGTTTCTGCAATTGAGTCCGGGACTTGTGTTCTGGACGCTTATCAACTTCACGATCTTCGCCCTCATCATTGCCAAGTTCGCGTGGAAGCCGATGATGTCGGCCTTAGCGTCTCGCACGCACACCATCGACGAAGCTCTGCGAAATGCTGAAACGGCAAATGCAGAAGCCAAGGCGATCCTCACGGAGAGCAAGGAGAAGATTGCCAATGCGCAGAACGAGATGATGTCTATCGTGCGCGAAGGAAAGCTTCAAGCCGAAGCCATCGTGCGCAAGGCAGCCGAAGAGGCAGAGGTGGTCAAGAAGCAGAAGGTTTATGACGCAACGCGTGAAATCGAGCGTCAACGTGACCTTGCCTTGCAGCAGCTTCGCTCCGAGGTCTCCACGATGGTAGTGGATGCCACATCCAAGATGCTGGGTCGGTCCATCAACGATGCCGACCACAAGCGCATCGCAGAGGACTACGTGAACGAACTGTCGAAGAACTGATTCTCCTGAACCGAACCCATACAGATTTGCACCATGTCCATTAAAGCCATTGCCGATCGCTATGCCTCTGCCCTGCTCAGCGAAGCTGTCTCTCAGGGTATTGAAGATGCCGTGCAAGCCGATCTGGTTCGGGTAAAAGAAACAGCCGAAGCCTCGGCCGATCTGCGGATGCTCCTGCGTAGCCCCATCATTGAGTGGTGGCGCAAGAAAGCGATCGTGAAGGAGGCATTTGCCGAGTCGGTAAGCCCCCTAACACTGACCTTCCTGCAGCTGGTCATCGAGAAAGGTCGTGAGCGGTTCTACCGAGAGATCATCCAGTCGTACGCAGACCTGCTCGACCAGCGAAACAACGTGCTGCGCATCTCGGTAGCATCGGCTGCTGAGCTTGATGCAGCAACCAGAGATCGCGTTCAAAAGGCTGTAGCAACGCGAACAGGAAAAACTATCGAAGCTGTGTACTCCGTAGATGCGTCGTTGATTGGGGGCATGCGCATTGCCATCGGCGACAACGTCTACGACGGAACGCTACAGCACCAGCTGGAGGATCTGCGCACCAGGTTGTCCGCTGAGATTCTGAACTAAGAACACAATTGATCAACACCGACCGAATACTGAAGAAGGATCACAACCATGGCTGATGTTCGCCCCGAAGAGATTTCAGCAATTCTCCGACGACAGCTCGCAGGATTCGAAAAAGAAACCGATGTGTATGAAGTTGGCACCGTGCTCCAAGTGGGCGACGGTGTTGCTCGCGTATACGGCCTGAGCAACGTGATGGCCTCCGAGCTGGTGGAGTTCCCCAACGGTGTTGTGGGAATGGTACTCAACCTCGAGGAGGACAGCGTAGGTGTGGTTCTCTTTGGCGATGACTCGCTGGTGAAGGAAGGCGACCAAGCTCGTCGCACCGGTCGTATTGCATCGGTGCCTGTTGGCGAAGGTCTTTTGGGCCGCGTCGTGAACCCACTCGGTCAGCCCCTGGATGGTAAGGGTCCGATTAAGGAATCGGCAATCTATCCGATCGAGCGTAAGGCGTTGGGTGTGATCGATCGTCAGCCGGTAACACAGCCGCTGCAAACTGGTATCAAGGCCGTAGACTCGCTGATTCCAATCGGCCGCGGTCAGCGCGAGCTGATTATCGGCGACCGCCAAACGGGTAAGACCGTGATCGCCGTGGACACGATCATCAACCAGAAGTACACGCACACCGAAGAAGCGAAAGCCAATGGCATTGAGCCGGTGTACTGTATCTACGTTGCCATCGGTCAGAAGGGATCCACCGTTGCCAACGTGCTAGCCACACTGCAGAAGTACGGGGCGATGGAGTACACCACGATCGTGACAGCCTCGGCTTCCGATCCTGCTCCTCTGCAGTTTGTTGCACCGTATTGCGGATGCTCGATGGGTGAGTACTTCCGTGATAGCGGACGTCACGCACTGGTGATCTACGATGACCTAACCAAGCAGGCTGCTGCCTACCGTCAGGTGTCGCTCCTGCTGCGCCGTCCACCAGGACGCGAGGCCTATCCGGGCGACGTCTTCTACCTCCACAGCCGCTTGCTGGAACGTGCTGCCAAGTTGAACGACAAGTTGGGAGGGGGCTCACTTACTGCTCTTCCTGTGATTGAAACGCAGGCTGGTGACGTATCTGCCTACATTCCTACCAACGTGATCTCCATTACGGACGGTCAGATCTACCTCGAGCCAAGCCTGTTCAACGCCGGTGTGCGTCCTGCTCTCAACGTGGGTATTTCGGTATCCCGTGTAGGTGGCAACGCGCAAATCAAGGCCATGAAGAAGGTCGCCGGCCCACTCAAGCTGGAGTTGGCACAGTTCCGCGCATTGGAGGCATTTGCCAAGTTCGGTTCCGACCTGGACAAGTCCACGCAGCAGCAGCTCCGCCGTGGCGCACGTCTGATGGAAGTGATGAAGCAGCAGCAGTACTCACCGGTACCGGTTGAGGAGCAGATCGTGACGATCTACGCTGCTACTAACGGCTTCATGGACGAACTGCCTGTAACGGAAGTGAAGCGTTTCGAGCAGGAACTGTTGGAAACGGTGAAGGTGTCGCAGCCGGAGTTGATCCAGAAATTGCAACGCGACAAGGCTCTCACCGATGAGATTGTCCAGATGCTGAACTCGCTACTCACGTCCTTTACGGAGCGCTTTGCTGCTACGGTAGCGGCGTAACGAACACTTAGGGCACGCTATGATCATCCTTACCGGAGGCGCCGGATTTATTGGCAGTTGTGTGCTGGACGCACTCAACCGTGCCGGCCATACGGATGTGCTGATCGTGGACTCCCTGCGCAGTGGTGAGAAGTGGAAGAATCTGGTTGGTAGGTCATACATCGACCTTGTCAGCAAGGAAGAGTTTCGTGCGATCATGGCGTCCGGAGATCAGCTTGATCTTGGAACGGTAGATACCGTGATCCACCTTGGAGCGTGCTCGGCCACGACGGAACGTGATGCCGACTACCTCTACGACAACAACTTTCAGTTTTCGTGCGACGTAGCCGAGTTTGCTGCCGACCATCAGGCTCGGTTCATCTATGCCAGTTCCGCTGCCACCTATGGCGACGGTAGCATGGGCTACAACGAGTCGGAACGCCACCTGCGGCCGTTGAACATGTACGGGTACTCGAAACACCTGTTTGACCTGTGGATGGACGACCAAGGACTGCGTGACAGTGCCGTGGGCCTGAAACTGTTCAACGTGTTCGGTCCGCACGAGTACCATAAGGGTGATCAGGCCAGCATGGTGTTCAAAGCCTATCACCAGATGATGACATCAGGAACTGTGCGACTGTTTGCCTCACGTCATCCGGACTACGTTGATGGTGGTCAGCTACGCGACTTCATCTACGTGAAGGACGTGGTGCGCGTGATCATGCAGTTTGTTCATCGTCCGGACATTAATGGACTGTTCAATCTGGGCACGGGTACGGCGCGAAGTTGGAACGATCTTGCCACGGCTGTTTGTACTGCACTCGGCAAGCCCCCTTCCATTACCTACATCCCTATGCCGGACCATTTGGCCGGACAGTATCAGAACTTCACGCAAGCCGACATGACGCTCCTGCGTAGCGAGCTTCCGGATCTTGAACTAACGCCGCTGGAAGACGCCGTAGCTGATTATGTGAACGGCTACCTTCATACCCCCTGGCCCTACCTCGAAACAACAACGTAAGCCCTGAACTATGGCAACGCTCAAAGAAACACGTACCCGTATTGTATCGATTCGCAACACGTCGAAGATCACCCAGGCCATGCGCATGGTGGCTGCGGCAAAGCTTCGTCGCGCGCAGGATGCCATCACGGCAGCCCGTCCGTATGCCAACCAGTTACAGAAGATTCTGAGCAATCTGGCTATGGCGGAAACGGACTTTGTTCACCCATACTTCGAGTCACGTGAGCAGTTGCGCACGGTGATGCTGATTGTTGTTACTTCGGACCGCGGCCTGTGTGGTGGCTTCAACACCAACATTCTGCGTGCAGCACGTGAGCGTATGGAGCAGCTGCGGCGCGACGTACCAGGGATTACGATTCAGCTTGTACCGGTTGGCCGCCGCGCCGCAGGTGCGTTCAAGCAGTCGGCCGATGTGGTACGTAGCTTTCCTGATGTGTTCACCGGATTGAACTTCTCGACGGCTCTGCAGATCTCCACGATGGCATCGGATGCCTTCTTGGCTGGCACCGTAGATCGCGTAGAGGTACTCCACTCGGAGTTCGTCTCCGTGATCCGACAGGATGTGAACGCTATGCAGCTCTTACCGATCGCACCCTCGGCAGAGACGTCGTCGAGTAGGGCGTCGGCTACGGATTACATCTTTGAGCCAACGCGAGCCGAGATCTTGGATGCCTTGCTGCCGCAGTACCTGAACATGCAGGTGTGGCGCTCGTTGCTGGATAGCAATGCCGCCGAGCAAGCCGCACGGATGATGGCCATGGAGAACGCTACCAACAACGCTCGTGATCTGATTTCGTCGCTGCAGTTGATTTACAACCGCGAACGTCAGGCTGCCATCACTAAGGAAATGCTCGAGATCGTGGGTGGTGCCGAAGCGTTGAGCGGTAAGTAAGGCACCGCCAATGACCGAGCTGCCCAAACTTCCTTTGATCTTTGGAACCGTACTGGCAACGCTGCTGGTACTGTGGGCAGCGAGTGCCTTGCTCTCGCGATTGTTTGTGCGTCGCTGGATCAAGAGGCTCTTGCGGTCGATCGGCAAGAACGAGCTGCCTGCCTACTCATCCCAGCGGACAGCATCGCTGCCGGAGCCTGTTCAGCGCTACCTCGACTACGCTCTCCGGGACGGTCAGCAGAACATCCGCTATGCTATCCTGAAGATTCGCGCCCGGTTTCGGCACGGAGCCGACCGCCCGTGGTTTACGGTTTCGGCTACGGAGTACCTATCAGGCATGGAACCGGGATTCGTGTGGGATGCCTTGCTGAAACACCACACGTTTTGGTGGCGCACGGCAAAGCTGAGCTTTCTTCATGGCGAAGGTCACGGACATCTCAAGCTCTTTGGTGCGATCACACTGCGTGAGCTGGAGGGGGCTGAAACAAATCACTCTATGCTGTTTCGCTTCTTGAGTGATCTGGTATGGCTACCCACAGGACTGTTGCCTACTAAGGCGCTACGATGGGAAGCGATCGACGGCAACACAGCCAAGGCCATTCTTGCCGACGGTCCAACGCGCGTTGAAGCTCTGTTCCACGTGAATGACGATGGACAGGTGGAGCGCATCACCACGAACAGCAAGTACCGCGATCATCGCAGTGGCTTCGAGCAGACACAATTCACGATGCGATGCTCGAACTATCAACGCATCGATGGTGTACACGTACCTACACAGGTTACGTTCGTCTGGAATCTTCCCGATGGGGATTTTGAGTACGGTCACTTCACGCTGAAGGACCTGCAGTACTACTTCCGGTAGTTCGGAAGCTGTCGCACCTTCCACCACGCCGTGGGAATGGTGGATACCTTTTGCCAGAGTGATGTGCTGGCCCTACCCTGAAACACGTTGAAGTCTGCGCGCTCCACCACCGTGAGAATGTTCCGGTAGTTGGTGCTCATCAGCTGCACGGTAAGCCTGCTATCGGGCTCTAGGTAGGCAATGCCACAATCGGCGCTATCGTAGTAGGCGTGCGCTCGCTCTACTTGGAACTGCATCAGGCGATGCATGTTCTCCGACCAGCGCGAGGCAAGGACGTCGGCTTCTGATACACCGTAGGCAGCCAGTTCGTCCTGGGGAAGGTAGATGCGTCCGCGCACGGCGTCTTCCTTTACATCACGGATGATGTTCGTAAGCTGCATGGCAATGCCAAGGTCAATGGCATGTGGAATCGCCTCGGCAGAAGAGTACTGGAAAATCTCGGAGGTCATCAGTCCAACCACCGATGCCACCTTGTAGCAGTACTCGCGGAGGTCGTCGAAGGTGGCGAAGCGCGACACCTCGGTGTCCATCAGCACACCCTCGATCAGTTCCTCAGGGAGGTGCCGTGGGATATGGTACTGCTGAAGGGTGTGCTCCCAGGCGCGCAGAACGTGGTGGGATACCTCGCTGCTGCTGGACGTTGTGGCCCCGTCGTAGAGTTGTCCCACGGCTGTCCGCCACTGCTCGACCAGTCGGCAAGCATCATCACGCGTCACATGGCCCTGTTCCATTGCCACGTCTACAATGTCGTCCACATATCGGCAGAACGCGTACACGGCGTAGCACGCTGCTCGCTTCTTTCTGGGAATGAAGTGGGAGGCAAAGTAGAACGTTTTTGCATGCGTGAAGGTGACCTGGCGGCACACTTCGTAGTCATGCTCAACATCCTGTTGGACGATAGATGATGGCGAGGCAGTAGTCATAGACACGACTACGAATGTACTACCTTTGCAGCCACGTATTACCATGAAGACTCGCACCCTGTATCGCTGCACATCGTGTGGCCAGTCCTCGCCAAAGTGGATGGGCCGCTGCCCAGCTTGTGGTGAGTGGGAAACATTTGTTGAGGAGGTCCAAGAACGTGGGACACCGTCTCGCACGGTGTCTGCGGCTGGAATACAAGCCGTAGCTCTACCAGACGTGAATGCAGATCAAGCGCCACGCAAGCGCACGGGTATCAACGAACTGGATCGCGTGCTCGGCGGCGGACTGGTTCCGGGAAGCATTGTCCTGTTAGGGGGCGATCCCGGCATGGGAAAGAGTACCCTCACACTACAGCTAGCCGCAAACCTCGGCACCACTGCTGGAACAGCACTGTATGTTACCGGTGAAGAAAGTTTGCATCAGATCAAGCAGCGCGCTGATCGGTTGGGACTATCTGCCTCCGGTGTGGCGGTGGCTTCGGAAACGTCGATCGAGCGCATCGGAGCGTTAATCGCACAAACGTCGCCGGCTCTTGTGATCGTCGACTCGATTCAAACGATGGTGACCGAGCAACTGGAATCATCGGCAGGTAGTGTGGCACAGGTGCGTGAGTGTACGGCCTTACTCACCAAGATTGCCAAGTCCTCGGGTATACCGACGATTCTGATCGGTCACGTGACGAAGGATGGCCTCCTTGCTGGGCCGAAGGTCCTGGAGCACATGGTAGACGCCGTCCTGCAGTTCGAAGGCGATGGGATGTACTCCTATCGTGTGCTTCGAGCGTTGAAGAACCGCTATGGCTCAACTAACGAGATCGGTGTGTTCGACATGCTGTCAACTGGCCTGGCTGAGGTGGCAAATCCATCGGAAGTGTTGTTGTCGAATCGTCGAGCGGGCGAACCGGGCACAGCCGTGGTAGCCGTCACCGAAGGTACGCGACCACTCTTGGTAGAGGTGCAGGCCTTGGTCTCGCCCAGCGGATACGCTACGCCACAACGGGTGAGCACCGGGTACGATAGTAAGCGCCTGCAGTTGATCCTGGCTGTGTTGGAAAAACGTGGAGGCATTTCCACGCGTCAGTCCGACGTGTTCGTGAACGTTGCCGGTGGCATTTCGATTCAGGATCCGGCCTTGGACTTGGGAATGGCTGTTGCCATTGCCTCGAGCGTACGTGATAGCCCCATTCCACCAACGATGGCCTTTGTGGGCGAGCTGGGTTTGACCGGAGAGATCCGCCGTGTGGCCCATTTGGAGCAACGCGTTCAGGAGGCGATCCGTCTCGGTCTGACCACGATCTTTGCACCCTCAACCAACAAGTCTGTTACGCATCATGTTCAGCCGGCCGAGCGCTTGATTGATGTGCTCCGTTCGCTGTACTGAGGTTGAACGCTGAATTGGTGCGTATCTTCGCCCCATGTTCGAACGTGAACTCGAACGGGCTCGAAAAGGCCTGCGCGATCAACTGGCTACCAGAGCCCCCTACGTTACCCTGAAGGATCTCCAAGCACTTCCGGATCTTCATCCGGCCTATCGTGCCTTTTTTGGCGCCGAGGTGCAGTGGTGGATCCATGAGGAGCGTGCTCTGCGTACGTCAAATCCCCGGTTCGACACTTCGGAGCCGGCCTTTCGTGAGCTTTTTGCTAGGCTCGACGAGGCCTACGTGCGTCATGCACGTTTTGACCACGAGGAACTGACGGCCGCAACGGATGCAGCCGTGAAAGTGCGACTGAACATGCTTTGTCGGCCCCGCACTACGCTGAAATGGTTCGTATTCCGAGGGGAACCCACCAAACCACTACACGAAGTCCTGCTACGCCTAGATTATGTGTACGATCACGGCTACCTTACAGATGGTCTGCGCCAGTGGATCGAAACCCGTCGTGCCGACGCCCTCACGTCGCTGGACATCCTGTCGATCGTCGAGTTCGAGAGAGTCGTAGAGAAGATCGACAACGATGCGATCCTGGATCTATCCCAGGACGACTTCGTTGCCTTGCTGGATCCGATGTACGAGTGGTTTGCCGCCTATCACACCGACCTTCCAGCGGATACCGTCCCAACAGAGGCCGTGATCATCTTTCTGGATGATAAGGGGGCTATCCCACTTTCACAGACGCTCGAGCGCAAGCTGTACCGTGAAAACCTGAAGTTTCTGAGCCGCTCGGCCTTCTTCGACGTGATCGACCTCGTGATCTCCGAGATCGAGACGGGAGTGCAGCGGCCGGCATTTACGGCACAGCCGGAGCCAACACCGGAGCCCGAACCGAAGCCCGAACCGGAGCCCGA
>Ga0222713_10001035_pt1 | contig 31793 bp, 46 predicted proteins | sample C33_649DmetaG_FD_165061 | JGI IMG/M metagenome (GOLD analysis project Ga0222713, IMG submission 165061) | Estuarine water microbial communities from San Francisco Bay, California, United States - C33_649D | ecosystem: Environmental > Aquatic > Marine > Unclassified | place: USA: California... | reverse complement strand
GCACTCCATGAGCACCTGTACCTGCGCGAGATACCACACCGGTGGTGTTCCGTCACCTATGGGGCGAGACTTGGGACACTTGATCTCCAATAGTCTGCCGGAGTGGGTGATTCCGTCGGGCGAGCCACCAATCCAGTCGAGGGTGTGGTGTTGCTCCAGACCAATTTCGAAGACCTTTTCATTGTGACGTTCCTCGTAAATGATCCTGGCTTCGTCTTCATACTTTTGTCCATGCTTGGTCGCCCAGTCGTTGAAGGGTTCACTGACACCACACTTTTTCAGGATCAACTTTTCGGGAGTTTCATAGGGATTGACGCCTATGGCAGTTCCGGCATCTGACGCGGTGAGCATCGTGCCCCTCATCTTGAACCACGCATCGGAACGTTGTTCAGGATAAGTCTTATTGAAAAACTTTGCTGCTTGAGGGTGCATCATACTATTGAGTTTGGGTCCCTAGTGTTTAAGTAGAGGACTTGGTGGGTTTCTTGGTCTTGCGAGACTTCTTTGGTTCCTGAATAACTTTTTCAACTTCCTCAACTGCGGCGGCGGCAACAGCGAACACCTCTGGGACCGGCTCGGGCTCCTCGGGCTCCTCCTTGATCACCACTGGCTCGGGCTCCTTGGGCTCCTCCTTGATCACCACTGGCTCGGGCTTTTTCGGGATCAACTCACGGAGACCTTCCAAATCTACCACCTTGTCGAAATGACGAGAGTACTCATCGAATACGCGCCCCTTGGCCTTCTCAAAAACAACTACATCTGGGCTAAAAGATTTAACATCGTTAATAGATTTAATTGGATAAGGATTAATTACATCAACTTTTGTCTTGGATGATTTGCTACCCCATGCGCGAAGTTCATGGTCTGCACACATCTCGTGGACTGTCATTGAAACCGGACTGATGAGGGCGACTTTCATTATTACTTTCTGTGGACATTTTTAATCATGGCATTCGGGCGTTTGGATGGTACCAATCTCTTTTCGAGTTTCTCCTCGAGCCTCTTCAAGGTAAAATAGGCACCAGCCTGTTCGGCTTCCTTCTTGGTGGATCCCTTGCCAGTCCCCCACTGTTGTCCCTGGACGTAGACTCCCACTCTGAACTTGGTGGTATCCACGTGATCCAGTTGACGATACTCCGGTAGATCCCACTTTTGAGCCTGACAGACTCGCATCAAGATGTCCTTGTAGTTATCGTCGACCATCAGGCGATCAAGGCGAATCAGATCTGGATTGTCCAGGACTCCTAGGACGAACTTCTTGGCTTCGATCATTCCCAGGTCTAGGTAAATTGCGCCGATAAACGCCTCGAAGACATCTTCAAGTATCTTTGGATTATTGTTCCATCCATTTCTCATACCCTTTTCATCCATCTGAACCCAGTTGTGAAATCCCAATTTGGAAGACACATCCGCCAGTGTCTTCCCGCAGACGATTTTTGTTCTCGCACGAGTTAGAAATCCCTCCTGCAGATTCTCGTACCTATCGAACAAGTACTTGGTGATTATAAAGCCCAACACGGAGTCGCCCATAAATTCCAATGTTTCATAGGAACCTTCGACGCCATCGTGTTGAACAGAAGATTTGTGCTTGAAGGCCTTTCGATACACATCGATGTTTTTGATGTTCGTACCGATGATGGCCTCAACCTCCTGAGTGGATATCATTTTCTAAAAATAGGGTGCGTTTTTTGTTTAAGCCTTGATGAAGTGCTTGGAGATGTGCTTCTGCAAGGTCATATAAGAGAGGGTCTCTCCCTGAGGTGTCTGCAGTAACTTCTTCATCGCATCATCCTGAATAATCTTTCGTCCATCCTCGGGATGAGAAAGTCCCTTATCCTTGACGTACTGCTTGACAAAGCGGGTCACGTCCGTGCGAGAGACCTCTGTGCCCTCAGTGACACCCATAAAGTCGGTAAGGTCCTTGGTGACCTTGCTTGGCTTGTTGAACCCAGTATTGGCGGCACGCTCCTTGGCCTTTGACCCATCGGGATCATCCTGAACCTTGGCCATCTTGCGAACCAACTTGGTGAGACTCTTGATCTCCTTGCGCATCTCAGCGATCTCCTTCATCACATCCTCAGTAGACATTGTTTTTCGTACTTACCCTTGTTTTCATTTCTTTAATTTACTTCTCAAGGAGAGATCCCCCGACACCACTGAGGATCTTGTAAGACATCGCTTCACGGACGAGCGCCTGATCGCCACAGAACCCACCTGGGGTCAAGTCCTTGGTGTAGTAGGCGGCATCCTTGCCTGGGCCGGGGACACACTCCAGTGTGTAAGGAAGCTTGGTGATGGCATCGCCGTTGATCATGGGCTCAACCTCCACCAGTTCCGGGGACAACCTGTACCCACTCTTCTTCATACCCATGAAGCACTTGACATACATGAGAGCGAGGATGGCAATCACAAGGACGAGGGCCAACTGATTACTGATCATACTTCTTTACTAGAACATTTGATTTTTTTCTGCGTTAAAGACTTGAGCATAAGTTTATAGACTGACACTAGAAGACATGGAGGATTTTGAGATCGAACTTGATAATGATAGTGAGATGATGATTGACCTGGACAATGACGAGCAGGCTCTTTTTAACGGTGTCGTCCTGGATGCCACCAGGCGTAAGCGTACGAACAACCCGAGGATGAATGATCAACCCACAAATGCCCCTGCATCTTCATTCATGGCTTTCGCAAACCACGGAAAGCAGTCACCTTCGTCGCGTCCTCCTCCGCCACAGGAGGAGCCAGAAGATCATGGTGAAGAATACGGAGACTATGGAGGTGGCGTTGGCCTTGAGGACGGCGGGGGATACGAAGACGACGCGCCTTCTCCTGGCTACAAGTCAATTGACGACGAGAAGGCTGACCTTTTGAACAAGATTACGCGTCTCGAGAAGAAGGGTATCCGTTCCATCGAGAGGCTAAACATGCACTCGTCCATCCATGACATACGCGGTGAGGTCAAGCGGATGTCCTATTCGATCGAGGTTGATCAGTCGGTCAAGATGCAAAGGCGCATGCTCATCGCCTGTGTGACGGGAATTGAGTTCCTGAACAAGCGTTACAATCCTCTGGACATCCACCTGGACGGGTGGTCTGAATCGGTTATGGATGGGGTTGACGACTACGACGATGTCTTCGAGGAGTTGTATGTCAAGTATCGTGGCAAGGCAAAGATGGCACCGGAGCTCAAGTTGATGATGATGCTGGGTGGTTCGGCGACGATGTTCCATCTGACCCACTCGATGTTCAAGTCGGCAATGCCTCAGATGAATGATGTCATCAAGCAGAATCCCGATCTCATCAAGAACATGATGTCGGCGGTCGCGAACACGGCGGGCAACGCACAGAAGAGGAATCTGGATCCCAGACCGGTTCCGCCGATAAACCGGAGGGAGGTTCAGGGTCCCAACATGGATCTCTCTTCGCTGATGTCTTCGTTCATGAACCCTCAGTCCACGACGACCCGCGACGTCGAGGAAGTTCGCGCTCCGGCATCACCACCAAGTGACGGCAACATTGAGGACGACATCTCTGACATTGTAAGTGTAAATGGATCTGTTAAGGAAGTTGAGGTTTCGGCACCCAAGAAGAAACGTAGTAAGAAGGGCAAGACGACACTTGAATTGTAAATAATTTCCTAGTTGATACTAATAATGGTAGGATACTGTTCAATTGACGATGCCTACGGAGGACTTCCTCGGGAAACGGTCAAAGCACCGCCGGCTCCCGAGAAGGCTGCTGACCGGATTTTTCCCACCGACAGGGTGGAATTCTACGAGGTAGATGGTGTGATGGATTCGGAGTTGGGTTACATGGTGGTTCTCTTCATGATGGGTGTTTTTGCTCTGGTTCTGAGGGACATTCTTCGTGCTCTATCTTGAGAAACCGCTTTCCGGTGAGATATCCATGATAGAAGAGTTCTGTTTTTTTGTCGTTGTCCATAGAAAAATTAAATGCTTCACCTTCTTTCATCTTGATGTAAATGGTAGGCTTTTCATAGACCACTCTATTTCTCATAATTGAAGTGATAAAGTGTTGTATGAAATCAACAAATGATCCTATATGTGGTGGTTTTTCGACCGAAGGTTCAGGATCAAGTTCGATGGACACCACTTCCTGTATGTCGTTGCCCATAAATGGTGTAAGCGGGCACGTCTCGAATGCAGCGGAATCCACATACCGGTGGTCTTTGTACATTACAGACTCGAACAAGAATGGTATGCTTATACTCATGCAGACTGCATGGGACACCGACATGTCCGGGTGTGTGTGATGTGAAAAATAACAACTCTTTTGAAGTGTTATGTTGTATGCCGAAACGTAGAAGTCAAGTCCAGACCACTCCTTTAGTTCCTGAAACGTGAAGTCTTCTTTTCCAGCAAGTTCCATACATATCTTTGAAAATACATCTTTCCACCTGGATGCCGGAACAAGACCGTAGTTGTTGAGCAGAGATTTGAGATTAAGACGCATCAGTTGATTTACGTCCACATCTTTGATAATCTTAAACAATCTGATAATGTCCCACTTGGCGACCAAACAACCAAACGCTACAATCGACCCAGCCGAAGAGCCAGCGACTGCCTCGATGTCTTTGGTTTTTTCATAATTTTGCATGGCATAGACGGTTCCAAGGATGGCATAGAATCCCATTGCACCTGGTCCAACGACAAGATACTTCATGTCCCTTTTTAGAACTCGAGAGGACTTTGTGAGCGAATAACCGCGAATACGATCCAATAAAGAAACGTGTTCCTTACGATCAGTTCTTGATTCGTGGTCATCCCGCTCAATAGAAAGTACATTCCGGATGCGAGATAGACCTCGCTTGGCCGAACCACGTATTTCATTACCCCACGAAGAATGATTATATACAGGATACCGAACACAGAGGTCATTCCCATACGATCCACCAAACCACCCATGCCTGTGACGGCGGGTGACAAAAAGGCGAAGAGGACGGTTGGAACAATGACCTTTGTACTTGTCACGTCTGGCAGTCGCACCATATCTATTGATTGCCAACATTTAATCTAACAATAGTACTCATTTTTACAAAACTCGGAAAACGTGATGTCTTCGGGAATCATTTGATCATAACATTGCTTCCTGTAGTTTTCCCAATTATTCCACAGCTCATCACTGTAGTAGGCTATCCAATCTTCATAGTCATATTCATTAGGATCAACGAACCCTTCATCTTCCTCGTCGAGTTGCGGGTCCTCAATCACCTGAGGCTCAGAAGCGATTGGAGTATAGTCAAGAAGATTAGATCCCACCATTTTGGTTACTTATTTACTCTTCAGATTTCTTCTTTAACTTGAGTTGAAGACTTGATGTCTCCTTGGGCTCTAACTTATCCTCAATCTCCTTGATGATCTGGTTGAGGCGTTCCTGACCTCCCTCAATGTAATTTGGTAGTTCATCCAATAGGATTTTCTTAGTAATTGCAGGCTTCTTGACTGACGTCTTCTGGGTGACCTTTGTGCCGCCACGCGTCTGGACGTCATCAATCTTCTGAGCCTTCATGTATCCACCAATGAAGGTCTTCAAACTTGTCTCACGGTTCTTAAGCACCTTGATGGCTTTCTGAGCCTCTGACAATTGTGTCTTGATCCCCTCGAGTTCGGCAATCGCCTCCTTGAACTGATCGCTAATCGGCATTCCTTCGGACATCGTTTTGTTAACCAGTGGCGCAATTTCTTTAAATTAAAACCGTTTTTATTTTTTCAGTAACACCATAATCAAGATTGTTGTTTAGATTATTATTAGTTGTGTTTGGTTTTATGTAGTCTTTCATAGTTTTTCTAAAGTGTTCAAGATTATCATTATGAATACATACATGATCAGAAGGATACTTGTATTCTAAATAAAAAATATAGTAATTGTTATTTCTAATGAGTTTGAATAATTCTTCACAAGAAGTATTTGTTTTGATTAATTGATGTTGTTCGAATTCAACAATAAGTATGGGTTTATATTTATTTAGTAATTCTTTAGATCCATTTATAACATTTTTTTCCCATCCTTGTACATCAATTTTTATAAGATCTATTTTTGGAAAATCCATTTCATCTAAGCTTTTTGTGTCAACTAATGTGTAACGTTCGTTGGTGTAATTTGGTGTAAAATCTCCCATATTTACTTTTTTTGAAGTATTCACAATGGGCATCTTGACCTTCAAATTATCATTTCCACATGCTAGATTGTAATGAATAATATTTTTAATTTTATTATTTTCAGTATTATTTTTCAATAATTTATAATTTTGTGATTGTGGTTCAAATGCATAAACATTGCCATTTATATTTTTAGAAAATATCAAGGAATGATATCCAAAATTTGCACCCACGTCGATTACATTACTTAATTTAAAATTATGATTGCATATCTCTATAAATTTTGTTATATGGGGTTCCCATTCTATTTGTTTTTGAATACTACTTATGGCCAATAAATCATTTTTAAAATATTCAATTTCTAAATTATTAAAAACCACTTTATTTGTTTCATCATCATTCAAAAACACCTCATCAAAAATCTTCATAACCTTTTCAGGTTCATAGTCTCTATAGGCATTCCAGTCGTCATTTTTGATTTTGTCCTTGATCTTGTCAAATGAAATCAAAAGTGTTTCAAGGTTGTGTGGATTGTACCATATGGCCTTTTTGCCCAAGAGTTCCACGTGGGCATCATCAACCCCAGTCTTTGTGGCAAATACAGGTTTGTTCTTTGTTGAAAACTCGGCAATCGCGAGACCAAATGTTTCGCCATCCGCCCTTGCCCACATCATTGCGTCGCATGTATTGATGAACTCCACTTTGTTTTCCTTGCCGTAGATAGTATCCATGTGAATTATGTTGGGCAATGTTGGACAAAATTGATCAAAGTTTGCAAAGAGAAAGTAAATGTTTGGGTACCTTGTGGCTACATTATAAACCGCTTGACGTGCGTACCCTATACTGAACCTATCTCTACCACCATATCCACCAAAAACGGTTGCGTCTGATGGTATACCAAGTTTCTCGCGAAAATTTCTGTCATGTTGTGGAAGACTTATCATATGAGGGACACATGGATATTCACCATTATTGTTCTTCACCCATTGAGAAACGGACGCATACACATCACCGTGAGGGTCGTGGCATGAAAATACACAATGCACACAATTTTTTGCTATTTTTGATAATGCTTGATCATTGAATCCGTATTTAATTTTATAAAAATGTGTAACACCATATTTTTCCACTATATCATCGATATCCTTGTAACTATCAGAAGCAACTACTGGAAACATAGTTTCGATATAGTCTATCATATCTTTCTTCTGACCTGGAGAGTTCTTATCGTATATGATAATTGACTTATTTCCAAGAATCTTTTCATTGTAATACGCGTAATCAAGAATTGAACCTGTGGTACCCCTTTCGGATATAGTGTTTTCGCCAAATGCAACCGTCTTCATAGTAAAAAATGAAGTATACTCTTTAATTCATAAACAGTCAGAGTTGTTTCTCTGAATGTTTCTAATTTATTAGTTAATCATCTAAGCGGTACCCTGTCCAATCTCGAAAGCGGGGCGCATCTGATCCGCCACGATCGTGGACGTGTTGAAGATGCTGATGGGGTCCCGGGGGTTCGGGGGTTCCGACCTGATCTGCTGATTGGCGTTACGGAGAGCACCGCCGACGGTCTCGGGGTAACCGATGAGCGCGCGGGGGTTCAGGTAGTTCTGACCCTTGAGGATGTCATCGGGAGCGAACTCGCCGAAGTCCTCCTGGGCCGCCACGTCGCGTGGAAGCAGACTGGAAGCAATCCCCATTCCGTTGGCGGCCGCGGCGGACACCGCCACAGCACCGCCGTTCACAGTGGCGGGCATGGATGCATCCACATTGGCACCCTCATAGCCCTCCTTGCCGTTGACGTAGCTCCAGCTGTACATCCCCTCCTTGGGAGCCATGCCGAGGGCCCGGCGGATCGCGCCGTTATTCGCCCACATAAAATAACCCACGGCGACGAGCAGAGCAAGTAGCAACATGGTCTCGGTCTTCATCATCTTAACCTTCATATCCGTTTAACATTACTTACTAAAAAAAATCCTCATCTTCCTCTTCCTCTGGATCTTCTTCAAAAAGACAATCCGAAAAATCCACGACCACCTTCTTAGGTTTTGGCTCGGCCTTGAACTTTGCCTGATGAAGCACCCACTCGGTCTCAAAACTTTTCTGAAGAAACTGAACCGAACGAAGCTGGACGACCACGTCGACCACGTCTTCCTTGACCAGATCCTTGTCCTCAATCAATTCTCGCTTGCCATCGTACAGCCTGACGGTTTCGGCCCTGTGAACGCTCAAGATATTCTCGTCAACAGAAAAAGAAGAAGTAAATGCGCTTTCAAGTCGAGAGTCTGCGATCTCCTTACCGAACCAAGCCATCTTAGACTCCTTAGCCTTTGCCAGAACATCACTCTCACACTGTGCCACGATTTCGTCATCAATCTTGAGAAGAAGTTCATCGTCTACAGAAACCACCTGGGCTCCCTTGAGTGTAACCAATAAAGGTTTACCGTCGTCTGCACGAACAGCAACCTCCTTGACCCCGTCTTCAAGAGTCACAACCTTAGCAGAGAACTTCATTACTATTTATTAAAATGTAATGTTTAAGTAGATGGCGTCAGACGCAGAAGAAGAACACATAGAACACCTCGAAGCCAAGTTCCTGGTGGACAAACAAAAGCGCATCGAGAATGCCATGAGCTGGCACCCGAAGCAGGAAAAACTCATCAAGTCTTGGGGAGAAAAGGCTCTGGGGTACCGGTGGATCCATCACAGATGCGCGGTACGCCACAGCGTTTCTCATATGAACTTTTCTATCATCAACATCGCATTGACCACCCTGGCGGGACTGGGAACACTGGTGGCTTCCTCTGAACAAGAAAACTCGCAAATACTCTTGTACGTATTCAGTTTTCTGAACCTCTCCGCCGCCGGCATTGCCAGCGTCCACAAGTTCCTGAGGTGCGGCGAGCAGTACGAATCCAACATGCAAACCTCCAAGTTGTTCAGTAGACTTGCCCGCGACATTTCCCTGGAACTCTCCCTGGAGCCCGAAGACCGGATGAATGCCGTGGAATACTGTCACAAGGTCCGCGAAGATTACGACAAGATCATTGACCACGCCCCCGAAGTTCCTGGTGATATCATCAACGAATACAAGAAAATGATGGACGAAGAAGATCCCGAAAATAATCTGGCGAGACCCGAAATGGCAAATGGAAAATTTAAGATTTATTCAAGTTCCGAACGTGTTGATAATGCTAGTATAGAAGAACACACAACCCGGTGGAGCAACCTGCTGAAACAATCAAGAAAGTTGAGACTACCTGTCTAGGTCCTCGAGCCACATGTCCTTGGTGGTCATCCCCTGAATTCGCTTCAATTCGTCCAATAGGACTCTGGCTTCCTGCATGAGTTCCTGCACGGCCTCCTGGGTGTAACGCGACGTCTTCAGACCCCAGAGATGCTCGAAACTTCCGTCAACCTTTTTGAACTTCTTTAGCATATTATCCTCGGCGTCTGCCTTCTTCAGTCCCATGACCTTGAGAGACCCATCTAGGATACCCTTGACGAAGTTGGCTCGGTCCATCGCCATTCCGGAACGCTTGGCCAGGGTCGCCACCAGATATTCCTTGCGCTTCACGTAAAGTTCCATTCTCTCCCTGGCGTAGGTCTTAAGTATGTCCATGGGCGTGTCGAACTTCTCGATGCCGCGGGGCCCGTGCAGATACATGTTGGTGCTTCGGATCGTGGAAGTCAACTTGAGATCCTTCTCCGGCGACGACCCCTTGTAGCCAGTGATCACGAAACGGACAGATTCCTCCGTGCTGTGATTGTTGTAATTCTTGATGAGATTCTTCTCAACAAGCCCTTCCAGAAACTCCTTGTAGGTCTGGGTCCACGTGCCCGGGGGAAGTTCGGTGACCTCGACCTTGTCACCATTTGACTGCCATAGGCCTTGAAGTGACCAGACACCTTCGTCCGAAGCCGTAACGGCTCCCTTGAATCCACGGAACCAAGGCTTCATGGGCTTCAGTGCCTCGCCACGAATGAACCGTTTCAGATTTTCCTTGACGTCCACTGGATTGTGAGGAGGCACCTTGCAGCTGAACCCCGTCCCGATGCCCTCTGCGCCGTTCACCAATATCATCGGGAGCGTGGGCAGGTAGTACTCGGGCTCTATGGGTTTTCCATCATCCTTGAGGTAGGTCAGGCAGGCATTGTCCCGCTCGTCAAAGACCTTTGCGTGTTCGGACAACCTCGTGAAGATGTACCTGGCACTTGCGTGGTCCGAACCACCCGCCAGACGGGTTCCAAACTGACCGCATGGTTCTAGCAAATTCATGTTGTTTGATCCCATGTAATCCTGAGCCAGTCCCACGATCGTTCCCTGCAAACTCATTTCTCCATGATGATAGGCGGTGTGCTCCGAAATGTAGCCAGACAACTGAGCGACCTTCATCTCGGTGGTGAGATTCCTCTTCATGCACCCGAAGATGACCTTGCGCTGAGAAGGTTTCAGTCCGTCACGGACATCTGGGATGGACCTGCGAATGTCTGCGTGACTGAACTGGATGAGATCCTTGTGAATGAAATCCGAAACGGTCACCGAAGTCACCTTTCCGTAGGGAAGCGAATCTCCACGGAAGGGTTCAGCCAACCACTGCTTCCGATCGTCTGCAAGTGACTTGTCGAATGCCAAACTCACAGACTTCTGACTCTCGTGATCGGCAACGAATCCCACCGTAAGTCTGGTCAGATCCTTGAAGTACTCCTTGGCTTCTGCGGACGTGGAAGTACCAAGACCCTTGTAGTACTTGATGGCGACGCCGCGTGGGACCCTGCCACCGTGCGACCGTTCGAGCCAATTCACAAAGTCCTTTTCGGAATAGAAGGACTCGTTGATCCTTCCGCCCTTCACTCGGATCACTGGAGTAATCATGCTCACCACGAAGCCCATCCCGATCAACTCGGGCCAGTAGCAGTCAAACATGTTCAGGACCAGACCCTTGATATGTGAACCGTCCACGTCGGCATCGGTCATGATCATCAGTCTCCCGTAACGGAGTTCACTCAGGTCTGCATACTTCTTTCCCTGCTGGAGACCTAGGATCTTCTTCAAATCTGAAAACTCCTGGTTGGACGTCAGTGCCTTTGAACCCAAGTCCCGAACGTTCCTCGGTTTACCCTTGAGTGGAAAGACGCCATACTGATCCCTGCCGACCACAGATAAGCCACTGATAGCCAGAGCCTTGGCGGAATCTCCTTCGGTTATGATCAGGGTGCACTGTTTTGACTTGGTGGTGCCTGCCCAGTTTGCGTCGTCCAACTTTGGGATTCCGGTGATCCTGCTCTTCTTGGCTCCGTCGGTCTTTTTGAGGTCGCGGACTTCCGAAGCCTTGGTCTGTGCCAAAAGTTCCTGTTCCAGAACGCCCTTGATTTGCTTCAAAAAGGCAGAGGTGGGTTCAAACTTGGATCCAAAGTCCTGCACTCGGGACATGCATTCGTGCTTGGACTGACTGGAGAATGAAGGATTGACCAGGACCGCCTTGACCACGACCATCATACACTGCTTGATCTGGGCGGGTCTAAGTTTGGTCTTCTTGGCGAGGTCTGAAGTAATCTGATTGACCACGTGGTCGACATGGGTCCCACCCTTCTCGGTACAGATGCCGTTGACGAATGAGATCTGTTTGAATCCCGCGCCCACCGAGGAGCAGACAAGCACCTCCCACCGATCTTGCTTGAGTTGAGCCAAAGTCTGATCGGTGAAGCGTGAAGTGTAATCCTGGAGATTCTTGATCGCCAACGCCTCTCCATTGTAGTGGACCTTGCACTTGGCCGGCACCCATGCTGCTGCATCCAGAGCCCTCTTCATGAACATGTCCCTGACGTCCTTGGTAATTCCCTTCAGTCCGAAGCGTTCCCAGTCTGGAATCCAACTGACCTGCACCTTGGCTGTCTTACCCGCGAAGGATTTGATTTTGGGTTCGGCACAGACGCGCATGTTGTCCCTCCAGACTTGGTGATAGGACTTCCTTGTCTCGGGATCATCCACCTTGATCTCGAACTCCTTGGAGTAGATGTTGGTCAGTTTGGCTCCGTAGCCGTTGCGACCACCTGTGGTTCTCTCCTCAGAATCGTCATAGTTTGAAGATGTCAGCAAGTGACCGAAGATCAATTCGGGAGTCCATACCTGGGTTTGTTCGTGGATCACCACGGGGATGGCGACGCCGTTATTGGCGATGGTGATCCTCCCCGCGTCATCCACGTCTATTGATATCTTTGTAACGGACGGGTGCACGGAGCTTTGATCCAGAGCATTCACCAAGATTTCATCAAAAACCTTGGTCAAAGCGGGTGAGACTCGCACCGTACGCTGTACGAATCTGTTGCCATCAGGGACCCACACAGCCCTATCTTCTGGACGCACCTGCCCCACGTAGGAGTCTGGACGGTCTAGAATATGGGCATGAAGGGTCTTTTTGGTATAAGTTGGCATTAGTAAGGTAGGTACCTTACATTTCTATTCTTTAAGAGCCTGAATGAAATTCACTTGTTGGCGACATTGGTCCCGGGGATCTTTACTGCATTTGGTAGGGGATTGATACTGAAAATCATTGATAGCATGAGAATCAAAGGGGTTGAGAAAGTCACCAGGATTCCGGTCCCGGGCATGCCCCTCTTTTGGAACGCGTAGCCAGCATAAATTGGAATCATGATTGTTTGCCAATAACTGTATACATTTGAGCTAGTCTTAATTCCGAGTATGGGTGACATGACCGAAGGAACCAACATGATGGCGATGATTACCGCAAGATTCTTGTTGAGTTTCGTGTCGTCTCCCACTGCGGGCCAACTTGGGATAGCAATTGCCAGCAGAAGCACCATGTACATGATGGCACCTGGAGCCATCCAAAAGTTGTTCTCGGGACCTGATAGGTAGGCAGCGATAACCACTGCAAATGCAAACAGAAGTGTGATCGCTGTCACGAGACCGTCACCGTTTTTCTTGTTTGCCATATCTACTATTTGTGAAGGATTTTATTCCGCGGAAGGTGTTACATTGCTAGAGGAAAATGCGACGGGTGCCTGTTCGACGGGAGGGGCGCCACCACTGTTCTTGAAGATCATCTTGAGGACTGGGTCCGCGAGGGTGAAGTTGGCACCGAAACCGAACCCAGCGATGATGCCGACGAGACCTTCGTTGTCGGGGTAGTCCGCGTCGGGGTTGTTGCTCTGAACCCACATGGTGAACGCGAGAAGTCCGAGCATTGCCACTGGAGGCACGGGGTTCATGAACAGACCCCTGAAGGACTGGATGCCAGTTGCCAGAAGATACAACACGATCAACTGAACCAATGAAATTGTATCTTTCTTCCATTCCTCAATTTCTTCAAATCCTTCCTTGGGTTTGTTATAGGGGAGTTGAGTGATTTTGTCGCCATTGACTTCATTGCGACCGCGGAGGAAAAAGTAGATGCTCGGCAGGGAGATGGCGAGCCATGCGATCATGCTGATGTTGTTGTAGAATGACGTTCCGGTGGTCAACGTGGATCCCTTGGTTCCTAGGATCGCCGGGAGACTTTCTTGGATCACCTGGAATGCCACCGCGAGAACCAGAGAGACGGTTCCAGTGTTACCAACGATATTGTCCTTGTCAACACCGAGATTCTTCATGAGCAAGTACATACCGATCATTATCACCGGCGGGATTGGGTTGCGAACAAGTGTCTGGAGCTGTGGAATCAGTGCCACCGCGGCGAGAACCGCGGCTTCCTTGTCCGTGACGAGATTGGCCGTGCGGAGAGCGACGTATACAACAATCGCGATCACGGGCGAAAGAGGGTCACTGATGTATGATTGAATCATCGGGATGGAAGCAACTGCCACCAGCACCAATAATTTCACGATGATCGGCAGAAAGCTAATCAAACCGGTCTTGTCTTCGCCCAGCTGTGCCTGGAGTTCGGCGATCTTCTTCTCTGCGTCGGAAAGTTCTGCCGGTTCCTGACCCGCAACGACCTCTTCGGCGGCGGTTTCGAAACGAGCCTTGATCATGGGCAAAATCAGAACCGCCCAAACGAAGAACGACGCGACCGTGTAGCCCATAGTCCCGGGCTTGAGACCGGAGAATTCACCGCCCGTGAAGTTCCCCCTCTTGACGCCTGCGATCAGCTGCGGGATTCCAATCGTTGCGATCAGGGACGTGACGGCGACCCACTTGACGAGCTTGTCTTTGTCGAACGGAGTGGACTTTTCTGTATACTTGAGAACATACAACATGGTCCCCATGACCATCGGTGGAATAGGATTCATTAACAGTGTCCTTGCTCCTGGTGCCGCGGCAAATGCGCCTCCTGTGAGCAACACCTGACCAAAGACCACGGCGATGCGTTTCCACATTTCATCCTTGGCGTTCTTTGGGTCGCTGTTGTTATTAAGATACATGGTAGGTAAGATCAGGGCCGACCATAGGACCCAAGAACCAAACATGTACCCCGGACTTGATACATCCATTATTACTATTATTATGGATTTTAAAATTAGGCGATGATGCGTTCTGCCGTTTCACGGAAAGAATCAACGTAAAGTGAAAGAAGCGCAAGAATTACCATGTACGTTTGACCTTTTTCTAAAAACGAAAATTCAAACAGATATTTCATAAGTGTAGCCGTGACAAATATGAATATTGCAATATTAGCAATATCCCGTCCGGGTACTTCCAAAAATGCAATCATAGTGAATGCAAAAATGAACATCGAAATGGACAGGAATATGAATTGAAATAGATACTTGCGTTGTGTCGAAAGATTTTTTGCTTCGGTGACTACGACACCAAGTTGTGTATTTTCTATCGCAAGTTTTATTTCATCTAGCTTAATTTCCTTTTCTTGTTTCTCTTTGGTTAGAGTGTTTAATATACGCTTGAATATATCAATAGTATCGCTTGTCACTTTATGATTCAGTGTACCTTTGGTATGTTTTTTAAGTTCGCCTTCTAATTTTTCGACAAGATTTTTAGTATTTTTGATTTTTGTATTAATAGTTTTGAGTTCTTCATCAAGGGCTTTTTTATCTGGCGCCCCTGGTGGTTTTTCAAAAGTCCTACCCTGTCCAGTTAGGATGCCCCAGACCTGGAGAAAGAAATAGGCAAAGATAAACTTGAAGAAAAAATCAAAATCCTTTATTGTCGGAAGATAAGGTTCCGCCATTCTGCTATTAACCGATATAATAATTAGTTACCAATGAAACACCGAGAGGTACCAGATACTTCCAGTAGGGATCGTTGAAGAGATCAAACTGACCAAGCGAACTCGGCACGGCAATCAACGCAACCACCAGTCCAGAGAAGGTCGCCGGGCGACTGGATCCCTTGGCCTGAAGGGTGATGAACAACAGCGAGATTACCGATAGGATGTAGAACAAGAGTGTAAAGAACTCCTGGAATGTCGCCGTCCTCTCTTCGTCAGAACCTTCGGCTGGTTCTGTTTTGTTCATCAACGCCATGACCTTGCTCACCAACTGGAGAACAAAATAGTTGAAAAAGTAAAGACTGATAAAATACACAGCCTCGGCGGGATTAAGCGCGGGCACTACACCTGTAGGGGCAGCCATATTACTATTGATTCACAAAATTAATCATGGATGCGGGCTCCGCAAAATCCCTTGGGGTCCTCAATGGTCTTGTAAAGTTTCTTATCCTCGGCAAGTTTCTTGAGTTCTTCCAGGTTCGCCCAGAAATCCGGGCTGTGGTCATACTCCTTGACTGTCGCGTGGGCCAGTTCGTGCAATAGGACGTGCATCAATTCGTTGGGACATCCGTCGACACACAGTCCAATCTCTGAACCCTTGTTCGTGTTGAAGCCAAGCAGGCCTCCCTGCATTCCATGATACCCCACCAACAAAATGGGTACTTCCAACTTGCGAAATTTATGATCTTCTGGAAGTTTAGTGAACTCTTCGCGAAGTTTACCGTATCTTTCACGCAAGGTCACCAAACTCTTTGGTTCTCGGGTAACGCCAACGAATGACATGAGAAGCAACCACATGGTCACATAAATAATTACTTTCTGTGACATCTTACAATTAAAGAAGAAATTATATACTAAAATACAATGTCTCGTCTTACGAAGGATAAGCTTACTGTCCCTGGTCTTGCTTGGGCATGCCTTTCATTTGTAGGTAACCTTGATGGTGGTTGGGTTCGTCCTGCCGAGGGTGCAAAATATACCGAGTTTATGATCAAGATTCGTGGCGCTTTTGGAACCAAGGACGAGGCTGAGGATCATGCAAAGGAACTCCAGAGTCTGGATTCGTCCGTGGACATCTACGTGGTGAATATGTATGAGTGGCTTCTTCTGCCTCCGCCTCCGGTGTCTGAGATGGAAAATGTCAAATACACTGATGATCGTATTCAAGCGATCATGGATGGTTACAAACAGAACCAGAAGTACGCTGCTCAGATGTTCGAGAAACGCAAGGAGGATATGTCTGCCAAACCTTCTGGTTCAAACATGCCTTATTTGGATCCAGGAGACGAGAACTCCAAGTTCTATAACAAGCCGGACGAGGCTCCTATTCCTCATCCGTCCGAAATTGTGGATAAGCTAAAGGAGGAGTATCCTGACAAGAGCATTGAGGAACTTGTCAAGATGGCAGATGAAGAGATTGCCAGGCTCATCAAGGAGCGCGAGGAGGAGCGCAAGAAGAACCTTCCAGCGATCGAGGAAGTCACAGAGGAGGCCTCGAGTTCGTCAAAGGGCAAGGAGAAGATGGATCCTGAACAGATGTTCAGTGACTAAAGCTGAGGGAATACCTCAATGTCACCAGATCCTGAACCGGGGGCTGGGATCTGTTCAATCTCCAAGTTGGCATCATCCTTGATGGGATATAAGATGTCCCTAGCCGGAAGACCAGGAATCTCCTGGACATTTCCAAGGCGGTCCACCACGGGACCGATTGGAATTTTCTGAACCTGCTTTCCTGGTTCCAAACTAAACCCTGCATATAGCGATTCTGGATTCGTTACATACAGAGTGTCACTCATAACTTCGATAGGCGAAGCATAGTATTTGGAAGGATCGTCGCCTGGGTCGGTCTGAAGAGGAATGTAAGTTTCACTCTTTTCAAACACTACCCATGCGGCGATCATTCCAAATGCAATTGATGCAATGGCATTAAAACTGTCCATCTTCTACTAATTACTTAGATTTTTAGACGCCCCTTCCTGAAGTTAGAATAATTGGTGCTGCTTGTCCTCCACCATTATTCCTCCCACCTGCGCCCATTCCCATGAAAAACCCAAGAATGAAAGCAACAAAGATGATGACCATCCATACGAGAGGACTTATTCCAGAGAACACATTTTCCGAATGTTGGGGAGCCTGCTGATAAATGATTTCTGGCTGGCGTTGTTCTTGTTGTTTTGGCATGGGTATCTCGTAATAAATGGGCTGAACCTGATCCTCCTCTTGCTGTTCAGGTTCTTGTTCGACTTGAATATCAGGTCTATAAATGGGGGCAGCACCACCATCATCCATATCAAATCCCTGTGGTATATTACTGTCTACCGCTACTTCCATTGGGAAGGATTTATTATGAATGTATGTTTTTAATGTTTTAGATGAGCGCACCTAGTTTTCGTCCTCGTCATCATCATCGTCAGGCACAATGAATCCATCGAGATCATCATCTTCATCGTCATTGCCATTATAATCACTATCGTCTTCTGTACGAATAGACTCTACGTCAGAACACTCGTCATCCGAGTCGTAATCGGACTCGTCAAAATCATCTTCTACTACTTCATCTGGTGTGAAAAATTCAGGTTTCTTAACCACGCGTCCGGAACGTGTTCTCGTTTCCATTAATAAGAAAATGGATTGTTTTTTCAATCAATAAGCGCATTCAGCAAACGTGGAGTAAAAGGTTGCTTTGTTTCTTCTGCTGCTTTTATTAAAACGCTTTCTCCGGTTATCATAAGCGTTGCTGATAATTCTGCTATTTCATCGTGATATACAGAATCACCCGACGGGAGTGAACCCGATAAAGATGAAAATTCATCTACGGCACGTCTAAGATGCATGCCACTTCGTTCCAAACTGACTCCCTTAAGAATTGTTACATCCGGACTAATCATTTCTTCCTTGGCTAAATTAAGTTCCTGCTCGAAACGTGCATACGCGACTGGATCCAACTCAGAGAACCTTGAAAGATTTGGGAGCATATCATCAATCGGCTTCCACAAGTCAGGATTCGTCGGTTTTCCGTATCCAGAACGTCTTCCTAGTAAAAATATAATGATGAAAGCTATAATCAACAAAATGGTAATCATACCTTGTTTAAATTTTGCAAATATTTTATTATCTTGGGATGAACCATCCAACTTCTACCGCTCATATGTTTATGATCTTCGTCGTGACATTTGAATAAAATGGTTTTTGTATTTTTGTCAATTAAAAACCAACCATGATTGCCTTTGTGTTCGCGATTAACAAATTCACAATATTTACTCTGGGCCGATATGATCCAATATGTCTTTTTGGGGATAATCTTATCAATCCTCTTCACATTATGCTGAGGATATACCTCCTGGATCCATTTGAGCAATTCATCATCTGTGTCTATTCCAGAAATAATTGTTTCATTCCCTCCAAAGTGATTAAGTTCGTTGCCATGGGGTAGAATGGAAAAACGTTCAAACATTTTTGCTGAGGGATTGATCTGAGATATTTCAATGACACCGTCCTTTCCAATTTCGAACCTTGGTACATAGGGCACTACAAGTTCCTTGGTGTCTCGCTTCATCTTGTAGGACCAGATAGTTCTTAAACCAGTCTTGAACACTGACTTGTCCAAAATAGTCAACCATGGGACGTCCGAATCATAATCAATGAGAGTTGCGCTGATGCGATTTAGAATTGTCAATGCAGAAGCAGACGTCACCGTCACCTGGGGCCATGAGATATGGACACCATTTTTGAAGTCGTCTCCCTGGGTGCGCGTACAGGTGGATACAAGAACAGTTCCAAGTGAAGGAAATGCAGTGTGGAGGTGAATAGCCCAGCGCTTTATGGTTTCGTCTGTGATGGCACCTTGTTCTTTGGTCGTCACGTAATCGATGTCCAAAAACATTCTGAATCTATCTGAACTTTTGGTCTGCTCCACCATGAACAACTTTTCACGTTTGGACAAACATTTCATACACATTTCGTAAAATCTCTCGCGCTGCTGAAGGGGGACGATAAGAACGCCGGAACCATTCATCAGTGTGTGAGTAATCATGGTTCCTTGAGGTTTTGTTCTGAACCACCAACCCAGTCGCTCACATTCGTCTTTAAAACTCATGGAAGTCTTCTGGTTTACTATGTTTTTTTGTTTTTAAGCCTACATTAGGTTGCAGTAAAGTGTCATTTCATCGTCTTTCTTGGGACCATACTTTTTCAAAAGGTAAATTTCACCGACCACTTCTTCCTCGGTAAGTTCCTGTACGCGTTTGGCTTCCTCAGACTCGATATCTTCTGGATCCAGACCTAAGAGGTTCCTAAGTTCTGTGATACGTTCCTGTTTTGATTTTCGCATCTGTTTCTCCTTATATTAAAGGGGATTTTTGGGAATGATGGATTCAACGCACGATGAAAATCATCATTCGCCAATACCTGATTATCTATGAGAGGCCACTTTGCTTTACTCTGAAATTCTTTCATGGTGTCAAATGACATATACTTGTTTTCGTCATAGGTCCTTCGGATGGATTGACGATTTCGTTTTCTTTCTTCTGTAATTTCTTTTTCACGATTAAAACGTTCAATCATATTCACCTGCGTCTCCCTGGGAATATAGGTCTCAATTACAAAAACATGATAAATAATCTTTTCATTTTCAGCATCTTCGAAATAAAAATATCGGTAAGCTCCTTCTGTAATGGCTATGACACCCCTGGTTTCTTCTTCAAGCTCTCTCAGGGCTGTTCGTATTGGCCAGCCAATTTCGCGTTTTCTACAGCCACCACTCACAAATGTCCAATCATCCCAACGTTTATCACATACAGTTAAGTAACGTACTTCATTTTCAGAGGGTACAACTAGGACAGTGATAGCTTTATGCGTCTCCTGATCCATTTGTTTCTTTTGTCTCCTCTTCTTTATAAGGCTCGTCGGGTATTTCGGGAATAACCTTCATACCATCCTCTAAAGCATAAAGAGAGGTCTTAAGCCAGCGAGTCTCTGTATAGAGATAGAAAGTGAAACCAATGAGGAAAACCACGAGCGCCATGAGGATAATCTCTTTGTTCACGAATGAGTTAAGCATTTATCGTTGAATGCCAAAAATATTATCCAATTCTCGCGCGTTAATCTCGTCGCGACTGGTGACCTTGAAAATGGGATTCTCGACGGCTTCGCCCTCCATCATCTCGTGGTGCATCCCCTCTTTGACTCCGAACCACTTCTGCATGGTTCCAGATCCAGGCTTGTAACTGATGATGAACACCAGAGCAATCATAAATGCGATGAAGTAAAGATTCATTCTTATTATTATCCTGGGAAATTATATATGACGAAGGTCGAACGAAGCTCCTACCCAGTCAAGAAGTTCATGGCCAAGTCACCCAAGGGACAAACTGTCTACTTTGGACAGGCAGGCTACGGTGACTACGATCTGTGGTCAAGGGTAGATCCTGAGTACGCCGAAAAGAAACGCTACAGGTACACCACGTCACACAAGGCCATCCCGTTAAAGGACGGGACTCCAGCGTGGAAGTCGCCAGAGACCGCCGAGTACTATGCCATGCGCGGGACGTGGGACGAACCCCGTGGAAACCCTCTGTTCAAGCAGGTGGTTGCCATGAGAAATAAGAGCCTCACCAAGGAAGAGAAATCTTTCATCGCTAAACAGAAACGACTTCTACTGAAATCTGCTTGAATTTTTTGCAGAGCATCGCCGCGACCCGGTGACGTCCGTCGACGATGCTGTAAAAGTCACCGTGCTCCTTGACCTTTACGGGCGTACCATCGAAAAAATCCAACTTGGCTATGTCTTCGCTTAGCGGCGTCGGTGCCGGATAAGGATCCATCTCGAAATCCTTTTCCTTTAGTCTGACACCCGCTCTTTTCACTGCCCTAATTATCGCAGGTGTCATCATTAATTGATCCATGTTGACTAAACGGATATCATATTCTGTCTCTGGTTCATACCACATTTATTATTCTTTGGTTCTCTTCTTTAATCCCATTAGTGTTTCTAGGTTGTTCTTTGATTTTTTGAGAGGGATCGGTCGTTTTAATCTTAAATCATCTGTAGTTGATTCTGAACTATTTATATCATCTATCTTAGATTCTTCTGTTATAATTGTGCTCTCTTTTCTCTTCTCTTTAGAAGTAATTTCTTTATATTTATTAACGATTAAAGGATAATAATTGCTATTTGGCATTTGAACCCATGTATTTTCTGAACCTTTTCTAAAATCTTCTATAGACATATTACCTCCAAAAAGTTTTAGTGCATATCGCGAAGGAGCCCTACGAGTAGGCGTAATTTTACCTAAAACTCTCTTTTTATAAAGTGTAATGAACTGGTTGATTTCGGGTGAATGAACATTTTTACTATTCATATTCCATGATTTCATGCATTCCCATGAACAGAACTGACCCATCATAGAAAAGCGGTCTGTTTTCACATCGTGTTTGTATGGTAGGCGCAGGATCTGTGAATCTATTCCATGGCAACACCACCAACAACATGTCATTCCATTTAATTAAAGAAGACGATCGCCTCTTCTTTAATAAGATGATCATAAGTATAGATGTGGGAATTAAGAATTTAGCAATGTGCTTTATTGATTCCGACACGAAGCGAATCATCGAGTGGGAGGTCGCAAGTGTTCCTTCAGAGAGGCAGGGTGGACTGTTGCCCGCTCTGAAAGAACATTTGGATAGGAGGGAGTGGCTTAGAGATGCCAAGACCGTCGTGATTGAGAGACAGCCGGACCGAAACAAGAAGATGAAGGCCATCGAACACTACCTTCATGGATTTTTCTGCGGGCGTGGTTTAGACACAATTGTTTTTGATGCCAAATATAAGATCCCAGATGTCGTCGGACCCGGAAGAAAACAATACATCAAACGAAAGAACACGTCCATCGAACGTGCCCGCGAATGGGTCACGACGAATTCACTTAATTCTTCTTGGCTTGATTTCTTTAATAACCATAAAAAGAAGGACGACCTTGCCGATACGGTGATGCAGGCACTGGCTTACATAGGTCAGCAAAAGCCGGAACCTGAACAGAAAAAGAAAGAGGTCATCCGACCCCGCAAACCCACGCCCAATCAAAGGGATACCAAGTATTCCAAGTCCAACCTCGCATGGCTCTGGAATAATGAAGATCAGGACAAACTAAGAAAAGACAAACGATTCGTAAAGGACATTAAACGTTATTTTCATTCCTTGGAGGAGTTTTCTGGTTTACTGGAGGAGGCATAACAAGTTTCCTTTGTTTTAGAACCTGTCTAAAACCATACCTATGAATCCGTTTCAGTAACTTTAGGGTCCTCTGGTTTTCATAGGTCTGATATACAGACATGCCTAGTGATATTGTGCTAATGGCATGTTCCGGGTCCACCTGAAAAGCTCTAGGTCTAATTCTCATACCCTTTACTTACCTGATAATTTTATTTTTTAATATCAAATGGAAACCGCGTTTGTCATAAGTGGGAAGACCATGGTTTTAAAGTACGCTAGGAAGATGCCGGTCAAAGAGGTCGAGCGCATGAAATCTTTCGTGACAAATAAGGGCGTGAAACTTGTCAAGACGGATAAATTCAAAATCTTATTGGTGAGTGACAGCGATAGCAGACGCACCTACAAGTTGGTCTTGTAAATGCCACAACATGACGTTTTTGGACGCTCGTTAAGTACCTTTTTGTGATATGCTAAAAAGAATTCAAGGAGTTTCTCGGCAGACGGTCTGCGTTTATAATTGTTCTCCATCATGAGACTTATCGTTTCACTAATCTCCGGAGGTGGTGTCATGTCTTTGAATATATCCTTGGTGATAGTTCCAAGTGAATAGATATCTATCTTTTCGTTGTATGGTTCCACGTCTCTCATTTCGGGCGCCATATACTTTCCAGTGCCAACCCGCCACCCGTCAGAATATATAGTCTCGTCACTAACCAAAATTTTACTCAGCCCAAAGTCGGCAATCTTTACCTTGCCGCTCTTTGACACCAAGAGGTTTTCGGGTTTCAGATCCCGGTGAATCACCTGCTCGGGCTTGCGCGAATGCAAATAGACAAGGGCCCTAAGAATATCTACCATGAAACCAACTCGTTCAGCCAAGGTCGTGGGTTTCCTGTCAATGTATTCACGAAGATTTCCATTGACAAAATGTTCCATTACAATCTGAAAAGGTTCTTCTGTGTATCCAAGTAACTGACATACATGAGGGTGGTGAATTCGTGTCATGGTGCTAAATTCACGTTGTATCATCTTCTTAATCTCCAAGGGGAGATGTTGTTCAAAATGCTTTATTGCTACGGGAGTTCCTAACCAATTACCTAAATATACGTTTCCGTACTTACCCTTTCCTAATATCTGGGTTTCATCCACCTGTATCATTTCTGGTGGAATTATCCAGTGAGTTTTATCACACATATGTGTTACTAAAAATATTAAAGAAATAAATCTCAATTAAGAGTAACAATGATTACCATCTGTGCCGAATCTTCGACACCCTTTAAGCTCCCGGAGGGAATGCAAGGTCGCATGCGCAAGCTGTCGGACCGCCGCAAGACTTTCCTCCAGAATCGCAAGGACCGCCGTGTGGAGGGTCGAAAAAACGCAGTCAAGTTTATCACCGAGGAACTCGAGCGATCCACCGACCTATACGCCGAGCGCAAGGACTTCGAGAAGGATCTCCTGGACTTTTTCTTTGAGGCCAAGGCTGACAAGTTCGCCAAGCCCAAGCTCATCAAGGACGAAGACTGAACACAAAAAGAATGAACGAGATTACCTGAAATACGTGGGTGATGTCTTGTTCTCCCAACATTGTCGAGACCACCAACACCAAAACACTCTGTTGAAGATTCTTGTTCTTCGATAAAAGTTTTTCGTTGTCGGTGATGCTCCGCCGCACGCGCATGTTACTGGCTTCTAACGCATCCACCGTGCTCTTGATGGATTGTATGGAACTTGGTATTTTCATGGCGGTCTGTTGAATGTCGGTGAATGCTATGTTGAGAAGTCCACTCTCCTCGAGGATCTGCTCGGAATATGGCTCAAGCACATCCGAGAGTGCAATACTGTCCGAGAGAGTCTTGGCGATCCCCTCCACCGAGTAGATGGACTTGATCAGCAGGACCCACATGGTCGACAAGCGAAACGGTCGGTCGTCTTCCATGGCCTTCAATTCTTCTACATCTAATTTATCTAAATCTACAGATTCTACGTAATTCAGGAACAACTTGATGAATGACTTCACCGACGCACGGTCGCCCGTGGGAATGATTATATTGAGTTCAATCATCATGGTGTAAATCTTATCGAGATCCTTTTTGTATACAGCTTCGAGCAATAGATACAAGTTTTCTTTGTACATGGGGTCGATCTTCATCATGAGACCGAAGTCGTAATATACAATTTGACCCTGCGAGTTTAGGGCCAGATTTCCAGGGTGAGGGTCCGCATGGAATAATCCATTTTCCAATACCTGCATGAACTGACTGCGAATCACGAAAAATGCAATCTGCTCGAGGTCGGCGTTCAATTTATTCAACTCCTCCTTATCTACAATTTTTACACCAGGCTCGTAGGCCATCACCAAGACGCGCTTCGAGGACAACTCTGGAAATACCTCGGGCACCTTGATCCAATCGCACCCAACGAACAACTCCTTGAACTCGACCATGTTAGCGGCTTCCTTGATGTAGTCAATTTCATCCAGGATAAGGGGTTTCCACTCGTCTAGAATTTCCGCAAACTCTGAATAGTTTTTGTCCCTGGTGAAAAAGAATCCAATATTCGCGATGGTCTTTATGATCTCGATGTCATTCTCTATGCTCTGCTCAATTCCTGGACGCTGTACTTTGACTACCACGTCCTTCCCGTCCTTGGTGATGGCTCGGTGACACTGACCCAGCGATGCAGACGCCAGAGGTTCGCTGTCAAAATAGTCAAATGTCTCGGTCACATAATCTTCACCCACCACGCTGATGACATTCCCGAAGGCAGGGACCTCGTTCTGCAAACTCGAAAATTCCTCGATGACCTCGGCAGATAAAATGTCATTGCGGGTACTTATCAGCTGACCCAACTTCACAAAGGTCGGACCCAGATCCACTAACTCGCTGGTCACCCACTTGGCTATGCGTCTGTTGTCTTCCACGGTCTTCTTCGACCTCAACAACTTTAGATTCAATTTTGTTCCAAATGTCCCCAACTTCTGTATCCTGTGTATTGGTTGTTTCATCTACTAATTAAAGATATTATTAATTCTTTAAGAATGTTGCTCGTCCAGTGTGCTCAGCCATATCGAATTATACACGATGGCAAAAAGACCAGACTCATCATACCTGGTTGTAATAAGCCTCTCCCCAAGGAAGTTGGCTTCGGTCATAAACTAAGAGGTCTTCAAATTAACGCGTGGAGAAACGAAGAAAATGAGTCGGATCTCGAGTACATGATGCTGACCTACTCGGGAAAACCTTTGTCCACTTCGTTGTGTTCCAGAATTCAACTGCTGGTCGAAGATGAATTTGAGTTTGAACCTTGTCCACTGGAAGAAGACAATGAGACTGACGTATACTTCAGTCATTACAAAGATGATGAAACAAGAATATGGGTGAAGATCAAAGACTATCCAAATCTTTTGAGTGATCTTTCCATGATTTTTGTTTCACTAAAGATAAACATACTTGCCGCAAGTATAACAACTATAAATGGCATTGCACATGATACGTTTCGCGTAGAAAAAGACGGTAAACGTATAAGTGACGACCTCGAAGATGAAATCAGAACTCTGGTCAAACTTCTTGAAGTTCGAGATTATACTTGAGAGCGATGGAATCCAGTAGGTCCTCCCACATAGTATTCACATTTCCATCAATGGGAAGTGACAAACTCATAGGCGATGGAAGTTTGTAGCATTCTTCTAGAATCTTCCACTGTCTATTCTCCATCACTTCATCATATTTCATGGCGATGTGATCGTTGTATTTTTTCATTCTGTAGATTCTGTGATGAATCTCGTTTTGTCTAACGGCTAAACTTTCTGGAGTGTGTATCTGGACTTCGATCAGATAATTCAAGGTGATGTGAACGCCGTCGTATGGAACAGTCTTTGGACGATGATCGTCAATCGTGTATCTTACACCTTCTGGTATTGTTTGGATTACGTGGTTAATGTTTGGTATCTTTCCAACCACCCAAGTATATCTTATGGCATCGTTGACTATGCTTTTCGCTTGAATAGAACTACGCCCCTTGTAAAACGGTCCAAGCATTATTCCACCTAAAGCATAACTCATAATCTATTATTTATCACGATTCTTTTCTTTAATGTCCTCTGACTTCTTACGAATTGACCGATAGTGCCACCAGTTAAGAGTACAATAGATACTTACACCTGCAGTCACAGCAGCGGTGGTAGCATGAAATAAATCAGATCTTGGTGAAATTCGCCTGGGACGAACAGTGACAGGTGGTCTCAATGTAGCACGCATTTAATGATAAGGAGCGTCTATTCTTTAATGGAAAAGTTTTTGAAAAATATTGCCAATAACATTTTCAAGGAACTCGGACCTTGTCACATAGAAAATGTCTATCAAAGAGCATTCATGGTCGAACTGGACGAGAAGCAGATGCCATACAGTCACGAAGTCAATATACCGGTCTACTACAAGAAGAACATCGTTGGTGTGATTCGTTCCGATATCATCATCGATGGCAAATGGGTCATTGAATTGAAGGCATGTCCGTCCATAAAACCTGAACACGTCATTCAAACCATGCACTACATGGAACGTGTCAAAGCAATCGAGGGATATGTCATCAATTTTCCTAATAAACCTGGCGCTGAATGTCCTGAGATTAAAAAGATACTTGCAACACCTTCCTAATAAAAAATATGAGTGCCACAAATCCAATGGATATAGTATAGATCAGTGATATATATGCCCACTTTCGCCACAATTTGGCGGTGTCGACATCTTCAAGATTATTTATTCTTTTAGTAAAATTAGTGTAAACCAAAAATCCCATGTAAACAACCATTAGCAAATTGATGAACCCAATGAAACGCACATAGGGTCCCATGATGTCGAAGCTCGTTGAGAACCCAATAAGCGCCAACGAAACAGTTGTTCCTACGAACATGTTTCGGAAAGATCCAAGAAACGAGTCAAAAATTTCCCTGTCACTGACCATTACTATTATCTACTGAGATTTTTGATGGCTCTGAACCTTGCGTAAGCCCTACGTGTCGGCTCGGCGTTTATGCCAAACTCCCTGCGCGCATTCATGTAATTGGTTCGTGCATCATTTATGGAGATGGTGGCAGTCCGACGAATATCTTTGTACCTCTGATAATTGTTCTCGTTTAATGAGGGATTAGGACTGGAGGTGTTTCCAATCATGTTATTTAACAGTGCCTCGCCTTTTTGTTGCGCAGAAGCATTCCTTTCCATCCTTTCAAACCAATTTTCGTTATACTCCATGGGTTCAATGGGAGACGGAGTTCTTGGTCTTGGCACCGGAGCAGGTGAAGGTCTGGGCGTGGGTACCCTTGGTGGCGTCGGGGTCGGTGTCTGGCGCAGGCCAAGATTTGATTCAACGGAACTGATATTGTCATTGAATTCCGCGGCCACCTCGGCTTCAAATTCGGCTTCCAGTGCCGCCTGCTCGGCCCGCTTCTTTTCAGCGATCCGACGAACCGCCGGACGGATGAGACGACGTGCCTTTGCCTGCTCGCGAGCCTGTGCACGATTCCTGTTTGCCTTGGCCATGACCAAAAGTTTCTCGCACAGAATTTCACGCTTCAACTTGTCTGCGCCGGGAATGCCACGTCGCGCTGCGATCACCCTAAGTTGTTTGGTTGAGTAACCCTTCTTGGTGGTGTCTTCGCAACGGATGTCATTTAATTTGAGTTTGTTGGTGCCATCCTTGCCCTTATAGACGTTCAGACGGACACGCCCCACCTTCTCAATGTTCTCCTTGGTAGCCACGATCTTCTTGGCCTTCTTGACCTTGGTGCCGGAAATGTTAGTGGTGACCAGGACATCCGGGTTGTCCCTCTTCATCATATCGTACCAGATCTGAATGGTGCGCACCATGAGCAGGACCTTGGTGAGACTGTCTGCACCCTGAATGCGGATGTACCCCTTCTTCCAAGACACGTAGGAACCGCCACGCTTCTTGACCTTGCCATTTTCACTTGGAAACTTCAGATAGATGTTGTCAGGAAACTTGGGAACTTTTCCGCCAAGTTCTCTCAATTCTTGCATAAAGTTGCTATTCTTATTCCCAAACTCGTACTCAAAATCTGGAATGAACTCCGCTACTCTATTGGGAACACTCGGCGTTCCCAGGACCGCCTTCTTGAGTGACTTGTAGATCTCATTTCCGTTGGCAGTGGCAACAAAAGGATCCACGATTATCTGGTTGACGAAAAAATCGGCATTAAAATTGGTAACTGAAAAATCTTCAAGCACGCGCTTCTCTGTAGGGACGAACTTCTTCATGAAGTCCTCCATCGTGTCCAGTGCCTTTCCGAAAATCTTCCTCCCGTCGATGTAGTTCAGTGGAACTTCGATAGGGTTCTTTTCGTAGCCACCATTCATGAGCATTCCAGTTCGGAATATCTGGATATTGTAGTCTCCCATGTTGACATCGATGCGCCGAACGATTTTGAAAAGGTTCTTATTGAGGCGGTTCTGTTGTTCCCTGGTCTTGATGTCCACCAAGGCGCGGAAGCGGTCGCCCCTGATCACGACGCGGGTCACACCATTGGGAAATGGTTTCTTGGCAAATTCGTAGGCAAGATCCGAAAATTGTCGGAATCCCAAATCCTTTTGAAACTTCACCTTGAGACCGAACAGCGATGGACGCAGCGGCGAGAACTTGACGTCAGTATTCTTGGGCTCGGGGAAAACTTTGTTCACTGCCCTCAAATTGATGTTCATCAACCCGGCGTTCTCGATGCGTACATTCCTTCTGATGGGTTTCTTTGGCGCATTCCTGTTCTTGGGTATCAGGTTGAAGCGCTTGGTCTTCGTATTGAAAACCCACTTCTCGTCGCGGGAAGCCGCAATCCTCTGGACAATGTTGCCCGTATCTGGATTGGTGAGCAAGATGCGATTACTCGGCAGACCGAGATTGGATCCCGGAGTCCGCGGAGTAACGTTAACGTAACGGTTAGATGACATAAGCCGTTCTTACTAAAGGTCAATGTTTTTTCTTATTCGTCGTCTTGAGCCATTGTGACACCATAAATAATTTCCTGATCTTTCTTGACCGTTCCCATCCACTCCATTGTTCCAATCTCAATCCGAAGTTTCCTTTGACTGAAAGGTCCTTCGTAAAGTTCTTGTTGCCAGGGGCGAGCCCTACAACCCATGCTTGAGCAGTATTCGCGATACTTGGAGCGAAACCAGGGCAGAGGTATCTGTTTGTCTTCGCCGTAACGCAGCGCCGGGCTCTTCATGAAGCCCACCAACGTATGCATCTGACCCTCTATCTGTTCTCGCCATTCGTGAAACTTTTTGGGGACCACGTTCCAGATCAACTTGTCACCAAAGTTCTTTACAGCCTCTGTGTAAGCCCATATCGATTTTTGCAAAATCCTGTCAATCTCTGTGAACAACTTGTCGCACAACCTGGCATCACCCTCCATCACCTGACGGGAGAACTTGAACAGAAGGAGACGACGCAAGATGGATCCGCTGTTGTCCGAAAACCCAGGCAGCTCATTCCCGGCAAGCATCCCAGGCACGTTCCATTGGATAGTTTGCGCAGTCTGATTTTTAATGGCGATTGAAACCTCCTCACCGGACACGATCGACTGAAAGGATGCCTGATCAATCTTGAAATCGTGCTTGACTTCTGGGCCGATGAATGCATAAGCCTTGTATATCGCAGAAAGACCGAACTTCTCTTCGATGTTGTTGCCCATCACCGAAACGTCGCAGGGTTCGTAGAACATCTTGACCACGAAATTCAACAGCGTCGATTTACCACTTTGGGCGATACCCTTACAGAACGGGATGATCTGCCAACCTTCCGCTTCATTAAGTTCAAAGGTCATCCTACCGAGCATTATATACATCCATTTCTTGACATCTTGGTCCCATCCCTGATAATCCATAATAGAGTCAAGATGTGGCGTAGGAATATCAATCCAATGACTGATCTGAGTGTAGTCTTCAAAGTCTGAATCAAAGTACCGCGCGGTCACCAAGTTCCTGTCCAACTTTCTGATTTCAGGCGAACCATAAGTATAAAAACGATTTCCATCTAGATCACCGATAAATACACCATTTCGATAAGACCAGGCATGACGATTTTTGACTATTTCGGGACACTGAATATCATTGTGCTCTTCGAGATGTGTCGCGACCTCTCTTGGCATTGACGCCCTCTTGGTCATCTGCTTCCATCGCTCAGGCGCCGTGTTCTTGTCACTTATCGCATGAAGTTTCTCGCGGATCGTGCATACCGGTTTCCATGCCATGGTTCTGTGACCCTTTTCTGTAATGACCTCTTCGCACACCATGTCCCTGAACTTGCGAAGTCGTTGACGTTCAAATTCATCCAGGCAATCTATAATAAGTGTCTGATAAGCATTTAGATCTTCTGCATTCTCAATCGACTTTGTAGTCTCCCCGTCGGCTGACAAAGGATTTTCCATAGAATCTTGCAAAGAGTGAGTAACCCCAAGCCACTTATAAACCTGCTGTATTTGGTGTTTTATTATCCTAATGTCCATACTGGCTTCATCAAATATCTCAGGGGCATCTTTCTTTATCCTGGTTTCAATGGCATTCATCCCAGCCATATGTTGGGTGTAGACTCCGTGAATCTTCTTATGAAAATCGTTACCAACATTGTCCAGGTAACCACTGTTTTTAATGTCAACACTAAAGATGTATTTTATTAAACTTCTCAAATCACCATTTCTAAGATCGTCAAGACCTTGTTTAATGTCTGTGATGTGAGCCGCGAGATCTTCAATTGACTTGTCTTGGGCATGATTTAGCATTCGAAGAACGAGATCCTTTGCCTCTGACGTCATCAGTCTATATTATATGGGCTTCATTTTTTTAAATCCCCAATCGCCTTGAGAAATTTGACCATGATCTTGTTGTGAATTTCAAGTTGCTGACGGATACCCACCAGAGTGCTGCACACCGTATCACCGTCGACGGTCTCCAGGGCGTTCACCAGGATGGCACCCAGGTCAACATCCTCGGTCTCATCTTCATCCTCAAGAAACTGCGAGAAGTCGGGCATCTCGGTCTCGGAAATCTCGGACTCCTCGCGCTCACTGTCGGTCATTTTTCATTACCCATATTTTTTATTCCTTAAAAGGGCGCGTGTATCAGGAGCTAAAAAATTTTCTTACCTATTATTACTAAAGTGAACTATGGCGGGAGGACTTATGCAGCTCGTTGCTTACGGTGCCCAGGATGTCTACCTTACCGGTAGCCCTAAGGTGACCTTCTTTCAGGCGGTGTA
>Ga0222713_10001034_pt1 | contig 31799 bp, 40 predicted proteins | sample C33_649DmetaG_FD_165061 | JGI IMG/M metagenome (GOLD analysis project Ga0222713, IMG submission 165061) | Estuarine water microbial communities from San Francisco Bay, California, United States - C33_649D | ecosystem: Environmental > Aquatic > Marine > Unclassified | place: USA: California... | reverse complement strand
GCATTTGGATTGCTAATTATAAACTGTGATCCCTTTAATTTATCTTTTGTGTAATCTATTGTGGCGCCTGAAAAATATTGCATACTCATTGCATCAACAAGTAAATTCTCAGATACCTCAAAATCGTCCTCATTTTTATCATCATCTAGTGTAAACCCATAATTGAAACCAGAACAACCACCACCAGAGATAAATGCTCTGACGTATTTATTATTTTCTTCCAACAAAATCTCTTTTATTTGTTCAATTGCATTCACAGTTAAGTTTATCATATTTACCTTTGTAATCGTTAATTGCGGCTTTTATAGCGTCTTCTGCGAGTATTGAGCAATGTATTTTAACTGGCGGGAGAGCCAATTCTTCCGAGATGGTCGTGTTCGTGATAGTTGATGCTTCGTCCAATGTTTTGCCTTTGATCCACTCTGTAACCAACGAACTACTTGCAATCGCTGAACCACACCCATACGTTTTAAAACATGCATCTGTGATAATGTCATTTTCAACCTTTATTTGCAATCTCATCACATCACCACAGGCAGGTGCACCAACAATGCCAGTGCCAATATTATCACCAGTCTTATCAAAAGATCCGACGTTCCTAGGATTTTCATAATGATCCAAGACTTTGGCAGAATATGCCATTACTTTTTCACAGGAACTTCTGTGCCCTCTAGTTTCTTGTGAACTTTCATTTCTTTGCAATTTTGTTTTACATTGCCCTTGGCATCTTTTACAGGCTTGCCTTCTTTGTCTTTAACATCAACGCATACTTTTGTTTTTTCCGCTTCTGCGTAAACTGCTGTTGACATACCGAACAATAAAGCGATGGATAATACTACTGATTTCATTTTTATTCCTTTTTAGAAAATTTCTCGGACGCTGTGAATCCTAAACCTGCAATCACAATATACATCATTGAATCAAATATTTTTGAATCCAATGGGTAACCACACACCATAGCAATAAAACCAACTGCACACATTAGAAATGCTAATAGTGTGACAACTCTTTTACTGGAAACGGTAGCGTTTATACCGTCTGATAACATGCTTAGTATAAAGTTCATTTATAGTTCGGGTTGAGGTGCTGGAGCTGGAGCTGGCTTGCCTCCGAAACCTGTGACAACTTGGGGCTGAGATACGCTTCCAAAGCTACTTCCGCTGCCCATTGATTGTGATCCAAACGAGTTCGTGACTGTTGGAGAAACGCTAGGTGCTGGAGAGAAGGAAGGTGCGCTGGTTGTTGTTTCATTTTTTTGTATTGGTGTTGGTGGTTTGTCCCATCCTTTATTAGCCGCTTGTAATGCAGCCTTCTGTGCATCTTTATCGTTACCAGCAAGCATGATACCAGATAGAGTACCAGTCAAGAATGTAGCGATAGGAATAATCAACTCAAAGAATTTCTGGTCAATAGGACTGATGGCATTCAATGGCTGTGTTACAAAGATGATTGAGTAAAGAACAACGAATACAATACCAGTTAGTGTTAGAGCCAAGCAAATTCCAATAAAGAATTTCAATCTGGCCATCAACTGGTCTTCGGTGTACATTTGGTTATTATTTTCCACAATTTGCTCCTTGGGTTGTTGGTGCTTGACATGCCAGTGTTGGAGCCACTGGAGTAGTTGCTTGAGTTTGTCCATCTTTTGGGGGTCCTTGTCTAGGGTCACGCTGACCCTTAAATATATGCTCAGGACAAGTTCTTGTCACATCACATTTTGGCATTTTACAAAAATCTTTTTCCCAGTTATCTGGGTCTTGACATGGATAACGGAATCTATCACCACCAAAGAATGCTAACGCAAGCGGTAATACAAGTAATCCAATTGCCATAAAAAATAGTTTTCTATCGTTCATATCAAACTCCTAAAACATGAAGTGCATGTTCATAATGTTTGATTCGGTCTTCAAGTCCAATTGTACCACCGTTGATTCGTTTTGTCAATGTAACGATATCACCTTTGTCGGCCCATTGATTTAAGTTGTTTGTTTCCCAGAACCAGCAAGCGGACTGTGCGGCACCTTCAAATGTTGCCATGTACTCGGCTGCTTCTTCTACAGAAATTTGTAATGAACCAGCAAAGAATGTATAGTTATCTTTACCAGTCAATTGAATTAGACCACGACCACGATATCTGTATCCATCACCAGAAGATTCATCGCCATTACCCATGCGTGATGCGTAGATTCTGTTTGCGATAGCTTCTTGTTTGTTTGGCTTAGAGCAATACTGTGTTGCAATTTCATCATTAGGAAAATACTTGGCAAACAACTTGCGTAGAGTTGGTGGCTTGTAGTTTAGATTTTCTTGTAGTGCTGTGAAACCGCCAGATTCATGTGAACATTGTGCAATGAAGGCTGCAATGCGCTGTGGTGTATTGATTTCATAGTCAGGCAACAACTGCTCTAGGGCATGGTGCCAATGGTCAATGTATGGATTCTTTGGCAATAATTGTTTTAGTTGTTCTTTAGATAATTCCATTATTTTACACTTTCATAAATGTTCTTTTGCACTTGATACCATTCAATAAACGCATCATGTTTCACAGCACATTCATAATAAGTTGTATAGTTTACCGTAATCGTTTTACTTATGTCACTTAATTTTACTTCGTTTCCTAATTTTTCTAATTGAGGACATTTTACCAATAAGCTTTCTGGTGCCACTGGAAATTTAGCTGTGACTGGAACTGTAGTTGAACATCCTGAGAACATTGCAATAAAGAATAATGCTGTAATTATAACAAATAGTATTGTGCTGATTCTTTGTTGTTTTTCAATGTTTTTCATTTAGGTGCCTCGGCAGCTCTATTATGTGCTTCAATAAATTCTTTTGGTATCTCACATTGTCCACCAGGTAAAAACTTGGTGTCGTATTTGACAATCTCTTTGTCGATGTATTTAACAACATCTTGGCCACGGGTTTTAATGTATTCGGTTTTCTTAACTATTTTCTCAACTATCTTCACATTCTCTTGTGCAGATTCTACCGCAGCAGCTTCTACCTTTGCTTCCATCTCTTTTACTCTTGCTTGCCATGATTCTTCATTTGATATTGCACCAGACATATAAGTGCCTAATGCAATCAGCAAAACAGAAACCGCTTGTATTGGTGTCCGATACACATATACAAGCGGTATAAATCTCATTATGTAAGTGGCCAGCAGACCTAATAGACCTGCAAAAAATATTCCGTAAAAGATCCAGTTAGGCAGCCATTGAAGTATCCACATATTACATCTTTGGTTGTTTTCTCTTGAGGAATGACATTACAGGGTTTCTTTTCTTAGAGACACCTGGTTCTCCACCTGAACCACCTGAACCAGCGATGTTTCCACCACCAACATTGTTGGCTGGTGCACCAACTGCTCCAGCGTCTTCACTGACAGATTTCCATCCACCACCCATTGATTTATATTTCTTGGACGCCCAGCCATTTGCATATGCTGATGGATAAACTGCAAATTTAGATTTAGCTGCAGCTTTTGCTCTTGCCCACTTCTCAGGACTTGTTGGAACATTTTTTTCTTCTAAGCGTTCTTCTTGTAAATATGATTCCAATACAAATTGATGATATGTTTTCATTTACTTTGTCCTAACAAATATTGGTTCACCTTTGCGTTCTGGATTAGGATCCTCTCTACGCTTTCTACGAGCAGCTGAGGCTCGACCTTCTTTACCTAAAGAATGTGCTTTTGCTTGTGGTAAACATTTTGGTTTACCTTCACCTGGATCTCTAGCACAATCACCTTTTATATTTCCTTTGGTGTCCATGCGTACCCATTTTTGAGCAAACCACTTCCGTAAATCTTCCTGCAATTCTAGTTCTTCTTTTGTGCAACTACCTGGAGAAAAAGGTTTTTTTCCCGGAACAGGTCTGTGACCTGGCCAGCAACGACCTTTTTCTGTGATGTAGTCTGTAAAAGATTTCATTAGCAGTTCCACTTACGTAAAGATTTATTGATGCGTGAATCTGGATCATTTGCTGTTTTAGCAGATGTTAGTCTTTTCTTCATACCAGACATACGAGCACAAAATGATTTGCGGCGATTTGCAGCCTTCGATCCAGGTTTTAGTTTTGATGGTTTTGTTGTGACAGCTGTTTGCAATTTTGAACCAGGGTTTTCTCTGCGGTACGAATCTACACCCTTTTGGTTTAAACCACCTTCTGGATTCTTACCTTCTTTGCGTTGCCATGCAGCAACTTCATCCAATTTCTTCTTGTTAAAGATTTTGTTTAGAATCTTTTCACCATCCTTGGCTACTTTTTTAGCAGTGGTTGGTTTAGCAGTGTATTCTTTTTTGCCGGCATCCGAATCGTTACTACCATCACGACCTGGAGGCGTTTGGCTTTTATCCATTTCGGTGATATATTCGTTAAAAGTTTTCATATGTGCCTTAATATCTCTGCGACATTTTTGTCCAATGGTATTTCTGATGATACTATAGTTTTTCCATTTATTCCATACACAAAATCAGGCATGATATCAAGATAATCCAAAAAAGTTTTTAGAATATCATAGTCACGAACATCAGTCTTATAGAACAATATTCTTGCGGTTGCTTCTGGACCAAAAACATTGTTCAATAAAATAATATGGTTCATAATCAATCGTTCTTTGAGGGATTTGGTTATCTTGTATCTACGAAACAACCTTTTCAGATATTTTGTTCTTTTAATATCTCCCTCAAATTCCGACATAATGCAGTGTGGTGATGTATAACATTTCATAGCATACATCATAAAATTATCTTCATTCAATTCATCAAACATATTATAGAGGGACCGAAGCCCCTTTTTTTAATTATCAGGTAATACGAGATCGTCTGAACCGTCACCAATTGGATTTGCTAGAGCAACCAATGTTTCATACTGAACACGGCCAGCACGACCACCAGTACCAACATTACGAAGCACCCAACCACTGTGAGTAACTTGTGTGCCGCCGGAACCAGAACCAAGATCGGCAATTGCAGTTGCTGCATCAGTTGCTTGGATTTCAAAGTATTGTGCATTGTTACCAGTGCCAGAAAGCATAACGATTGTATATGGTGTATATGTTAGACCAGTTCCGTTACCAGCAGTAGAAACAACAGCAGTACCATCTTCTTGAGTGACAGTAAAACCAGTTACATTTGGTGAAGTACCAGTAACAGCGGAAACTTCATAAATCTTACCAGCAGTATGGCCAGTGATAGAACCAGTACCTGTGATAGTTCCATCAAATATAATATGGTCACCGGTTGCTAGAGTAGTTGCAGTACAAGTAAATTGGCCAGCAGTACCAGAGATATCAACACCAGCAAGAGCAGTACGACCAGCCGCAGCACCAGCAGAAGCTGCAAGACGGAAAGTACCTGCGGCTAAACCGATAGCTGAAACATAGTAACTAGTACCATCAACTAAGCCAGTGATAGAAGCACCACCGCCATTGTAATACTTAACTTCTTCAGCAGCAACTAAGCCGTGAGTAGTATAAGCAATCTGCTCAGTGGCAATAGTAACACCAGAAGTAGGAATAGTGCGTTTTGGTTTAGCAATAGCAACAGTTGGTGCTGAAGTATAACCCAAACCTGTGTTGGTGACAGCAATTGTTGTAACTGCTTCGCCAGCGATAGATGCAGTAGCTGCAGCACCTGAACCTGCACCACCAGAGAAGGTAACTGCTGGTGCTTCCAGATATCGAGATCCACCGGTTGAGACAGACACTGCGGTTACATTGTCGCTACCAGCACTACTTTCTGCGGCGTCCACCAAAAACAAACCAATTGTTGCGTTTGTTGTATAAACACCAGAAGTTGTATTACCATAGAGTAATGCAACGTTTGCTGCTGTAGGTGCGGATGCAACAGCTTTTACATCGGCTGCATTTAGTATTGTTGAGTTAACGGCCCAGTATGGTGCGTTAGCTGCGTTATCGTTATTTCCCCAAGATGACATTTTATTCTCCTTTTAACCGAGGGTTATGTTTGTATTTATCTTTTTCCAGAATCAGGTCTACTACGCATCTTCATCATAGGGTCGATTTCGATGGTATCTCTCTTTTCACCAGTCAAGGTGGTGCCACCCGTCATAATTGCAGCGGCCTGTGGTTTTTCCATATTGGAATTGTCTGTTGCTCTTTGAATTTTTGGTTTCTTACCATAAGTTGCAACGGATTTATCTTCTTTTTCATGGTCATAAATCTCCTCTTTCATGCCTTTCCTTTTATAGATAGACTTGATGATTCGAGCAGACTTAGACATTTGAATCAGTTTCTTACCTTTATCTTTTGGTGCAACATCATCCGGACTGTTTGCTCCGCCATTAGGCATAGATGTTGCGGCCATTGGGTCTTGATAGTTTTCATTCTTTGGTGTACCATCAGCCTTCTTGTGTGACTTGTAACCTTTGTTCTTCATAGACCATGCGAGAGCCCAAGGATTATCAATCTTCTTGTACTTCTTCATTGCTTTGACAGTACCTTCAAAACCAGGAGGTGCAACTTCCGCCACAACTTCTTCTTTTTGTACAGGCTTTTGTTCTGGTGGTTTCTTGTTTAACAGTTCGTTACCTAGGCGTTCTTCACGTTCACGTTTCTCTTTGGCTTGTTGTAAAGCCTTGTACATACGAATAGAAGCAGATGCAGCCTCATTAACATCTTCATTTTTACTGTTTAGATAGTTACCAACAGTGTCAATGTAGTCTGATGCCAATGTCAATTTAGACTGAACCCATGCAGGTAGTTGTTTCTCATAATCGGTACCAATGAAATCACGAACCATCTTCACGGCACGTTCCATCTGATCTAACTGATTTAGAACCATACTACCTTCATCGTCCATCATTTGACCCATTGCGATTGCAACATGGTTTTCATCAAGTTCAAGGCTTTCTCTTAGTCTTGTCACAAAGGTATAGTCTTTCATAGTCAACACACCTTTTTTACGAATGTGTATTAACTTCTCAACAACCTTGTGCAAATCCATATCAGTCTTTGCATCTTCACGAGCATACTCCAACATACGAATCAACAATGGAATATCAAACATGATGACATCCATCTTGTCGATTGCTTCTGTGATAGACTCCAACATGTGGTCTCTTTTCCACTTGATGAATTGTCCTGTCTTAGAGTGTGCAACCTTCTGGTCTTTTGTTGCAAATTCTGGATTGATACCCCTAGATTTCAAGTATGTGTTTAAAGCAGCATCTTCCGCAATGTTTGCTTTTGCGGACCACGGATCTCTAGGATTGGTACCGAAAGTTGGCTTTTCTGCGGTACTCTTGACTATTGATTTTATTGTTTGCGCTTTGCTCATTTTTTACCTTATTCTGATGTACCTGTTTTACCCATCATTTCGTTCTTAACTCTTTTCAATGATTTTTTGGCCAAGTATCTTGCGTGATTCAATGGTTTCAAATCTTCTGCATCATTGATGTTAGAGACAAAAGGACCGTCCTCTTGACTGGTTGGTCCCTTTGCCTCATTTACTTTTTTTCGTCTGTGTCCTGTTCTGGTGTGTCTTTTTGTTTGGAACCACCGTAACGAGAACCTTGTTTAACACCTGAACCACCGTTTGGTGTTGGTTCTGGTTTCTTTTTCCAGTCAAATGCATTTTCTTTGAATTGTTTCAATGTTTTTGGCATGTTTTCTTCTTCTTTTGTCAAACGCTCAACTGCTTTGCCGATGCCTGTGTGACGCTTTTGAGCTAGGCCATAGAATCTGTCGGAAAGACGGGATGATGCTGCTTTTGAATTAGGGCTTCTAGACTTGTCCGCCTGATTCTTAAAGTCGGCGCCAAGTTTATGAGAAGCACCAGCATCTTTTGCTGCACCCTTTACATAAGAACCTAAAGTTGATTTTGATAGTTCATCAATCTGTTCAACATCTTCATTAGTCTTTGAAAATTTATTACTTAATGTACCCTTTTTAATAGCATCAGCATGAGCATTACGAATAAATTGATGTGCCTTATCCCTAGTATCAAATGTTTCACTTTTTGCGTGAGCCAACTTTGCAGCAGAATGATGAGCATGATATTCTCCGCTTGGCTGTTTGGTGATTAGGCCAATTTGTTTTCCTTGATGAGTCACCGAATTCACAGTAGGATTTGAAAGGTTACTTATATGTGACCTGGATTTTGCACTTGTTGGTTGAATATTTGCTTCATAAACAATTTCAACTTCTTCTTTTTGTGGTTCTGGTTTTTTGCCAGTTTGTGGAACACCCATCTTCTTTTGAAGATTTTTTAATTGATCTTCATCTGAACCACCAGTTAAAGCTTTGAATGCTTTCTTGGCAACATCTTTGATGCCTTCATCAACAGTTTCTTCTTCTTTAACTGCTTTTTTCTCACCACGAAGAATCTTGAAATCTTCTGGATCAACTTTGTTGTTCTTATTTTTATCAATTAAATGTTGATTGCCCTTGAGCGCTTCTTGTTGAAGAATTTGTTCAATTGCTGCAATCATGTCATCTTTTTTTCTTAGGTCGATCATCTTATACTCCTTTAATGTTTTTTGCGGCAGCTGCCATGGTTTCACCTTTGGCTTGAGCTGCGCCACCGTGGCCAAAATGTTTTTCTCTATCTGCTTGGTCACTGTATTCTTTAGCTTTGTCCATCAAGTGTTTCTTTTGACGAGCAATTTCTTTAGAATCATTTTGTGCAGTTTCCGGTATGGATTCTTTGACGAACTCTGTGAATTTTTTCATTTCTTTTTCTTCTTGTTAAAGTAACCCATCTTATCCTTTGGATTTTCCATCGGCTCTTTGTTTGTTGAACCACCTAAAACACCACCGACTCCCATTTCGGAATCTGATGGATCATTAAATGATTCTCTGAATCGTTTAAAATTAACTTCTTCTCTATATGTCACATCGCCAAGACCAGACATAGGGTATACTGTTCCCTGTTGGCGAGTATCAAATTCTTGGCTGATTCCGGAAACATTCCTCATCCTCTGACTAACAGTAGGAGAATCGACCAAGCCTTTTTTCTTTATTTTTTCTTTGTCTTTGCTGAAGTTGCTTTCTTTCGGGGCTGGGAAGACTTGGACTGTGGGGCCGGAGTCTTCGGTGTAGGTTCTGAAGGTGTAACCTCCACGCTTGGCGTTTCTGTCCCACTTGATACTGTCGGCGCTGGAGTCTCCTGCACGATTGTCTGGGGTAATATCACTTGGACCGTCTGCACTGGGGCCGGTTCCGGCTGATACTTTTGGATGTCCAGTGGATGTTTGTCCTGTACCGGTGCGCTTGGTTTTGTAATTTTCAACAAATCTAAAATTCTTTTTAACATTTTCATTTTCCTTAAAAACAGAGTCAGTTATATTATATTTACCATGACTTTCCAACCAAGAGAACGCAATTTCATTAAATTTTCTGTTCTCAATAAATGTATTTATTTTTTCGTAAGTATCAGAAATATCTTCTTCAAGTTCTTCTATTGAGGAACTATTGTTGAATTCCATGAAATTTTGAAAGTTTTGGATGTATGCTTCTTTGCAGGCTTGGCCAAGTTTCCATTTGTCGTATCTGATTGATTCGGCAAGTGTTTTTGTCAATCGTTCGTTTCTTGCTTTACTTGCTTCATTCGTGGTATCAACGAATACCATAGTGGTACTGTAACCTAATTCTTCCAGTTCTTCCTTGATGGTAAGTATTCTGGTGTGGTCATCTGCTGGTCCATTGATGATTAGAGGACCACGATTGCGGATTGCTTCTCTGCGGTGGTCGCTTGTCTTTTCGGATAACTTTTGTTTGTCCATTAGATATTCAAAAGCTTGCACCGAATTCAACTCTACAGCCTTTGCTTCTGCAATGGCTTCACGGATGATAATGTCTTTACCAGAACCAGGACCACCTGTCACAAATATGGCTCTGAAAAGTCCACGATTATAATTTTCATTTATACCCATGCCCTTGCGAACATCACGGAACAATTCTTTTGCATGTTTCTCTGGTACATGTGATGGAACACCTTGTTTGAAGGAATTAAAATCACCATTCTTCGCATGTTCACGCATCTTGGATGCTGACATACCCTCTGCACCTTCGGCATCAGGATCACGTTGGCCAGCGGACTTAACCTCAATCTTTTTAAAATTGAATAACTTTCCTGGACCTTCACCGTTGTATTGGTGTAGTTTTTGTTCGTATTCGGAGGTTCTATCTGAACCTGCAACCATCACCAAGTGGTCATGGCCAGCTGCGTGTAATGCTGCAGCGTGTTGTAAGAAAGTTGGTTTCTCTTTACTGGATGATGTTATATTTGCACCAGGAAAGAATCTCTTAGCGTGTTTGATTTTGCTTGCTGTTTCTAGTGGATTCTTCTTCGCATCCATAGAATGTGAAACAATGATATGATGTGGTGCTTTATAGTCTTTTGCTATCTGTTGTACTTTATCAACCAACTTCTCATGGCCAATAGTTGGTGGATTCATACGACCAAATGCCATCACCACAGGCGTATGTGTCTGTGCATCTTCTTGTAACTTTTCTAAAAACTTTTTCATATGTTTCTGATCCCAGCAAAATTTCTCTTAGAGAATTCCGCACGATTGACAAATTTATCCGATTCTTTGTCGTGATGGAAAACATATCCTTCAGGATTCGCAGATTCGCCGCCGTGTGTATGTTGAAATTCTTGGTGTTGATTCATAACACCAATGAGTGTATCTTTGGCCTTCTGTATGTGACCGTGCATCTTAAATACATTGTTATAGTGTTTTTTATTTTTTTCAATTTTACCAAGTTCAGCTTTAAGATCAGCTTGTTTGGCTGTACGATTCTTTTCAACTTTAAGTTTATCAATTTTTTTATTCGTATCGGTTTCCAACCAATTCTTAAAATTTTGATGGTTGGGTTCTTCACTTGTTCTAACTGTATGATTCATATAGGTTTCCAATGGACCACCAACTCCATGATGTGCTTTTGTGCCAGCATACATGTCATCACCATGAGTGTCATGTACTGATTGAGCCATTGCAATATGTTTGTTGAATTTCTTCTGTTCTTCTGGACTGAAATGAACTTTTGCTGTGTCCATTCTTGGATCGACTGAGAACACATCTGGATGTTTCTTAAAGTTTTCGTGGTCAACTTCATGTGATGCATTTAGATTGCCTGCGTCTTTACCTTGATATGACAAGTGTGTCACAACACCAATTTTTGCTTTCTTAACATCGGCTGCATGTTGTCCGTGTGCAGTATAAGTTAGACCAGATGGATTTGGATGGAAAGAATGTCCGCCACCTTTCTCTGGTTGTTTGTCACTTTTGTCGGTACCAAACATCATATCACCTTGATAAACACCTTGTTTAGGTGTAGTCTTGGACAAATGTGTCAGTGCATCCTTTAACTTGGCAGCTAGGCCAGGTGCGTGTCCGTGGTTCGTATCAATGTCTTTTGGTGTGTAGTTAATCTTTGGTGTCTTGTTGAAAGCAGACTTGGATGCAACGAAAAACTTACCAGTGGTTGGATGATGGCCATAAACAAGTGCTGGAGAACCATCATATTTCGTGGTAAGTTCGGAAGACTTCTTACCTGCCTTGATGTGTTCAGCTGCAGCAGTTAATGACTTAATAGCGTGTGCTGCGCCCTTTTCACCGGTTTGTAGAGGTCGGTCTTCCACATGCGTCAGGTGTTTAATCTGGCGACTGGCACCCTCCTCGGGATCCTCTTGTTCGGTTAAAAAGCTCTTGAAAGATAACATTGTTTACCTATAGAAATGCAACACACTTTGGTTGCCCGTTAGGTTATTTATATAACTTTTTAAGTTATATTAAAGTTTTTTGAAATGTTCGATTAGATACATATTGACAAAAATCAGTCTAACATGTAGTCACCGTTTCTGGCAACTACCATTCCAACATTCATCATATCAAATTCAATCAATTTATCTTTAGGTATACTCAAAAAATGACAGTGTTCCGTGTCTAAGCCAATGTTTAATAACTGGAAATTGTTTTGCAGTATCTGTTCATATTCATCAACCAAAGATGTGCACCAAGAATATAATCTTGTTTCTAATATGTGTGTTGACCCCAACCGACTTTGTACGTCTGGAGGCATCCAACTGGCCAATCGTTTCTTGAATATGAATTTACCATGGGTGTTGTCATAATCTCTGATATTAAAATTGTCTTGTAACTTAGCACGACCACCCAATTTAAACATTCTACCTTCTATTGTCTTAAAGTCATATTTACTTTTTAGAAAACCAATACTTCTCAATATTAGATTACTTTCACCTAAACTTTTTAATTGTTCGTGTGTATTGAATTGCTGTACTTGTGGATCACCACTCAAGTCTAAGACCAAATCAACTTTGGATTTTATAACATCCAACTTATATTGTTCAATAGGTATTGGTGAACTATCGGTGAATAGAATAAAAGAATCTTCTGTCTTATTACGAATGCTATCAAATGTTTCCAATGTTTGTTTATACCTGTCTTCCATGCTGATGACACCAAATTTTGGTTGCATACATGATGTGACTAAGAATATATTTTTCATTTTTGTACTACTCCCTCATAACAATATCTTGGCCAAGTGTTTTGAACCAGTGTTCCGTGTGGTGGCATAATAGGATGACTTATGATATTGAAAAAATCATCATTATGTTTTGTTCCGATCCACATTTCTGGTTTGTTTCTATTCGAATCGAAAGTGTTCAATGGTGTTTCAGACCTGAACAAATCCCACCACTCATTCTCTTTAATGTCAGGAAGTTTATTGATGTACTCAGACTTCGACCACCAGAAATTACCAGAATAGTGTGGAACAGGCCAGGTTCCAAAGTTGACACCAGATGCAGAGTGATCCGACAACTTATCTGTGCAGAGTTTCCAATTCTCAATACAACCCCATTGTAGAAACTTTCTCCAGAAATAGTAGTTTACATATGGCAGATATATTTTTTGTTCTCTCATTCTCCAAGGAACAGTGATGCCTTTACCATGGAAATATAGGAAGTGTGCATCTTCTCTTTTGGCATGGTCTTGCAGATGTTTTAATGTCCAAGTTTCATCATACAAGTTTGTATTCTTGTAGTCGATTGTTGAAACATGTTCAAGTGAAAGGTTTTCTTCATTGTCATCATCCAAGAACAATGTTTCTAGAATTTGAATCTTAGGAAAAGTGTTGCATATTCCTGTGAACAATTCCAACTCACTCTTTTTACCAATGCAAATGACAAACATCTTTTCCATTTCAGTGTACAGGCCAGAATCAATAATTGAAACAACCTGTTCCAGAAAATGGTTATACCAACATCCAGTTTCTTCTGTCAAATAGATGTGATAATATAAGTATTTTTTCATGCCAATTTAAACTTTTTCAATGTGTCTTGTCTGTCCATGAAATTGGATTGGCGACCATAATGTTGTTTAAGTATTGAAGGATACTTATTGTACAGGTAGTCATTCATTTCATCCATGGCTCTTTGCTTATCGTAGTAACTATCCCTGAATGGTTGATGAATCATACCAGAATGTACGACATGAGCTGGGCATTGGAACAAATCATAGAATGTCTTATCAATACCCCATGCAATCTCCAAGTCCCAATGACCAATAAACTCCATCAAGAATCTAAACTTTTCTTCGGTGAAGAAACATGAACCCATTTCAATGAAGTTTGTTTCCGAGAAATCACAAGACGGATCGTTGAATAGTGGTCGGTAAATCAAACTAGAATCATGTGGCATAGAAAGTTGCCAATATTGGAAGTTAAACTTCTCAGCCAACTCCAATCCTTTATTAAAGTCTTGGTAACCAGTAATCAAGTCATCATCAACACAACCAATGTAGTTGTATTTACCAAGAGGAATATCTCTTGCGATTGCTTGCATGATTTGCCACTTATGACCTTCGTGTCGTATCAGATGGTCATAAGAACCTGGTTCAGGATTGAAGTCATTGTAGACAACAAGGAGAGTTTCATATTTTCTATCATTGTTTGTCCAACGCCAGTGGTCTTCCTTTTTCCAACGAGGATCGTGTGGCATTTCCATGCCAACAGGACATATAATCAAATTACTCATTCTTCCACCTTAAATTCTGGAAAGTAACGAACAAAAATATCATTTTTGCCGGGTCTTACATTTTTGGTTCTAGTCTTAATTTCTTTGAAGAAATTCCATGCAAGAGGAATGATACACAATTTATCCACATTTTCAAAATTGGATTTTAGATAATCAGTTCCATAGATTGGGACACAATTACCTGGTGTAAACATTCCTTGTTTCAAAGGATTATCATCAATAATGAAATCTGGACCTTCTTGTGCAAAATTCATTAGTGTGTTGCCCTTGGCCGGTGCACCATAACCAACAACAGGAACACCTGTACTTCTCATTTCTCTAATGATTTCTGCAAATTGTTTTACATTATTCAAGCAATCAGCCGCATAGTCATCATAAGTTTTTTCAGTATAAAGTCCTTTTTGTGTTTCAATATCAATCAAATTTTGTATTGTGCGTGGTGCTTTTGCAAATTTTGAAATGACAAAGATGTAACTCATACCGTGGACAGGAGATTTAACTACATCAATCAAATTCAAACCAGCCCGTTTACAAAGTGCATCAATAGATTTAACATTGTAGAAAGAAAGGTGTTCGTGGTAAATTGTGTCAAACTCACCGTTCAATATCATATCACACTGAGAGGTCGTAGCAAACAATAGACTGTCTTTGTGCATCACATTTCTAATGTTTTGTAGTAACTCAAGCTGATTGAAGTTGTGTGCAAATGCGTTTTGGCAGATAATAACATCAAACTTTTCGTGGGTGAATTCTTTACCCGTGAAGTATCCGCAGACAACTTTGTGTCTCTGTGAGGATGTGGCAAACAAGTTTTCTGCTGGGTCAACACCATAAGTTGTGGCACCTTTGTCTTGGAAATAATTTAATTGACTACCATCATTACAACCAATATCCAATACTGTAGTTGGTTTTGTACCATACTTCTCAGCAGCAAAATCTGCAAACCAATCAAAGTAATCTAATTGTGTTTTTGTTGTACCAGAAACATACAAGTAATCTTTAAACATCAAGTCTGGATTAACTCTGTGTGTTAATTGCACATGAAAACAATGTTTGCAACGATTAATTGCAAGTGGAAAATATTGTTCAACATCATCAGCATTTTTCTTATAAGAATTGGCCAATGGTTGTATACCTAAATCTAATACGGGCACCAAATCTGTACTGCCACAGGCAATACACTCATCAATTATTTCACATTCTTTAATCATAGTTCTAGCCACCTTGTGTTTTGCAAATACCAATCACTTACTTGTTTAATTCGTTCACTAAATGCAATCGTTGGTTCCCAACCAAGACTACGCATCAAACTACCATCTAATGCATAACGCAAGTCATGTCCTGGCCTTGAATTGTGGAAGTCCAACATTTCATAGTTTAATTCTTTACCTTGAGCTTGTGCTACAAGTTTAGCGAGTGTCAGATTGTCGGTTTCTTCTTTGCCAACAATATTAAACTTGGCACATTTGGCGTGACCATAGTCTGTTGGGCAAGCCGGTTTCTTTGTAATCAAGAACAACAATGCATCTGCAACATCAGATGCGTGGATGTAGAAACGACTTCCAGCTTCTGTACGAGCCGCATTTGAGTGAATGTAAATCTTTTCACCTTTGCGAACACGATCAATACACAATGGAATAAACTTCTCAGGAGTTTGGCGCTCACCAAACACATTCATTGTATGTGTGACCATCATAGGTATCTTGTATGTGTTTTCATACGCAACACAGAATTCTTCTGCGGCTGCTTTAGATGCTGAGTATGGATTAGTTGAGTTGTATCTTGCACGCTCATCATATGCAACACCAGGAGGTGCAGAACCAAAGATTTCATCTGTACTGAAATACAAGAAGGTTTCTAGCCCATCTAATCTACGAGCAAATTCAAGAAGGTGTGCAGTACCAATGGTATTGTCTTGAATGAATTCCATTGGATGTGTGATTGAACGGTCAACATGAGATGAAGCCGCAAGGTGCAGAATGGTGTCAATCTTACCATTCTTGTGAATGAAGTTTCCAACCAAAGGATTAATCTCAGCCTTTAGGTCATGGAAAACAATATTGACACGCTTCTTTGTTTGTGCGTCATATTTGTCCATAACTTCATTCAAACGATTTAGATTACCTGAATAATCCAATCGGTCGAGTGTAGTGATATTCCAATCAGTCTTTTGAAGGAACAAATCAATAACATGGTGTGCAATAAATCCACAACCACCAGTAATTAAAACATTTTTTGTCATAACAAAATCTCCAGTTACATTAATTATTTAATCCAATACCAAACATCTTTTTCAGTCAAAAGAATATCTTTATTGACCTTAGATGCAAATTCTTTGGCTGCACGATTAACACCTTCGATTGCAGAGAAATCATGGCCAGCAAAGATGCCACCAAATTTCAACTTAGAATAATAATTCACACAATCTTTGGTTAATTGTTCGTATGTATGTAGGCCATCAATAAAGATGATATCAAAGGTGTCATCTTCAAACAATTCAACTGCGTCATCGGATGTTCTACGAACCAATGTGAATCGGTTGGAATAACCAGCCAATCGCTTCACAACACCTTGATACATTTCTTCTCTACCTGAAAGGTGATTGCCATTCCAATCGACATAGGTTGTGTATGGGTCAACTGATGTTAGGTTGAGTGTTGGATTGGAATCAAGTAAAAAGTTACTTGTATCACCAATATCACAACCAATTTCCAAACCGACAGGATTAACCATGCCTTTAATCATTGCTCCAAGCCCGTGGCCAGAACACATTTGATATCCATTAAATGCCTGTGTTTCTGTGTTAAATGTAATAATATCACTCATTATGCAGTCCTATATGTAAAAAATTGATTGGGGTCTTCCTGGTTAAACATATTTCTAACCAAACTTTGCCAAATTGGCACACGGTCATATTGATGTACAATACAATGTGGTGTGCCATCGGATGTTGTGATTACTTTTTTATTGTAATCGAATAGTGGTTCAGGTTCAACCAAATTTGGCCTAAATCGTTCCATCTTTGTTGGGTCACCTGTTGTACCCAACTGTATTGCCCAACCATCTTCATGGTCAGTAAAGAGTACATTATCTTTGTAGGGTTGTGTGTTTATCAACACATTATAGACCGCCTGGTCAACGATAGGAATTGGCCTGTTGAGTGAATTGGTGAAGATGTTGAAACACATATCTCTAACATAGTTGGATTTACCACCAAAGGTTCCTACATTATAGATGATGTTGTTTTTAAATCTTTCATGTACCTCTGGACCGTAGGCCTGCATGAGATTTTCATCACCCCAAGATTCATCTTTGTAACGCAAAGATTCTGAACCGGCAACCAAATATTTTCTAAATATCTTTTTTTCAATCCATTCACATGGGTCTTTTTGAAAATATACATCTTTAACATCTGTGGTCACAACAATATCATAATCTTCCCAGTTGTCGTAAAGAAAATCATAAATTGACCAGAATCTTGCAACATGAATTGGTGCATTAATTCTTGGCATACCATGAAGTTTGAAACCCCGTTTCTTCAATTCATGTTTGGTTTCATTTGATGCATCACCAACGACCATCACTTTATCGCCAAGAAAACCACAAGAATCAATAGACTCGACCCATGGTTTTAATTGATTGTAGTTGTAACCTGTAAATGCACCGATTATTAAATTTTTTGCCACGGGAAAACTCCATTATATTTTTCATTCATTATTTTATTACCATTGTGAAAGAAATCTGCGTTGACGGAACCTGCGTTGCCATCTACTCTATAGTTTACTGTATATTTTCTGGTACATTCAAACTTGGGGAAATGTTGTGATAACACTTGTAACCAAACTCTATCTTGACCCCAACCACCATGCCATACATGTGCTAATTTTATCGCAACCTCAGTCTTGAGGCAATAGCAATTCGTATCTATATGATTAATACCATGATAAGATTGCCATTTACCTAGTGATTCACAGTCATCATTTGTGATGAAGTTACCATCTTTGTCATATATTTTTCTGAGTGAATATGACCAGTCCAAATCATTTTTTTCAATTGTTCGGATACAATTCTCGACATGGTCTGGATCAAGCCAACAATCTTGATCCAAATATAAGACATATTTGCTATCAACTAGGTGAGTGAAAGCGGCATAGGTTCGGTGGCCATAGAAGCCATTGGCACCGACATTGATTGGTAAATAACATCTTTCTAGATTTTTTCGGCTTAAAAAATCGTCTGTTATTATTCTGGTTTTTGAATGGTACTTGATACCATCAGCAACAACATAACATTTAGTATCATAAGTCTGTTCAAGTACACTCTGAACAGCACCCCTCAACTCTGGAACACCAGTAGTTGGCAAAATCACAGTCGCAGACATAAATCATCCTCTAGTCAGTTTTAATATTTTCTCTATTTGTTTTTCAATTGCAGGTTTACGGTTTGGCCAATAGATGTATTCCTTATCACCTGTACTATGTAGTTTCTTCAGGAAAGGGATAATCATCTTCTCTAGTTCAGCCATTCGTTGTTCGGTTTCAGATAAAGTATTTTTAACTGTTTCTACAGTCTTAACACTCTCTTTAATGGCTGAGTTATATTCTTGTTCAGAAACGGCTGAGAATCCGAAATCGTCTTCAGAATCTTCGTAACTTTTTAAAATCTTATCGAAATCTGTTAATGGCATTATTTTTTACCTCTAGCAGCCAAAGCCTTCAAATAATCTTTATCATCAAGGTCCGAATCTGATTTTTTTAAGGAATTTTTTACCGCCTGAATTGCTGTGGTGAATCGATAGTTGTAAATTGGATTACTTCCACCACGTTTCAATCTAACTCTCAAACGCAAATTTAATTTAAATTCTTCTGTACCTAATTTAGCAATGTCTTTACCCATATGGTATAAACCATAACCACCAATTTGTATATAATATGTTTTTTTACTATTATAATAATTTGCTACTGAAGTTTTTGGTATATCAACAAAAAAATCTTTGAAATTTTTATAGTCGAAATCAACATCTTCTTTTTTATATTTACTTGTTGGTACAGTATAACGTCTTGGGGGACCTTTTGGTCCCCATTCTTTATTCACCATATCAAGAACACCAATTTGTGTTAAAAACTCTCTCATTTGTTCTGCTGATGCGGTTTTTGCGCCGCCAAGTTTCCACTTTTCTTTATCTAAATCATAATCAAGTGAACCTTGTCCGAAATCAACATTTAAATCTAACTTAACCTCAACTTTGTAATCTTTACTTTTAAAAGTTATTTCTGCATCTGGAGCATTAGAATCTGCACCGGCACCGGCAAAAGACTTTTTCTGTACACCTGCAGCTTTTAAATTTTTATTAATTGTATTTTCATATAAAAAACCTTTATTGTTGGTATCCATTTTCACCCCAAATAAAAGTATTTATCTGATAATATCAATAGGCTTTCCAGAAGTCCATACCTCCAATTCGGTTCTTAATCTATTTTCATTCTTCAATGTATCAAAACGATTTGATGCCTTGTTCTTCCACCATGCAATCAAGTTTACCAGATTGTGTTTCTCATAGTTTTCACCAGGAATAAGCATATCGGTCTTACAGTTAACATAGTCTACCATGTTTTTGAAACCATAATCACTGATGTAATATCTTTTTTGTTCTGTCAACTTTTTTGCATTGACAATCGTTTCCATGAATGATGCCCCTTCAGGTTGGCCTTTAAGTGCAGCTTTAGTTAAAGCTATGATTCTCATAGTGGTCTTTAACTTCTTACTTGAAACATCTTCATCAACAATATCACCGACCTTATCTTCCACAAAGTTCCGTAAATCATCATAAGGTTTGCCGTGCATCATTGGAATAAAATCACTATCAGTCAAACCTTTATAACGAATATAAGGTTTCATACCGTCATATTGTGACACAGTTTTGGAACTTCCATACAAACTGGTAGTTTCAAATAAACACAGATTCATACCATACTTTTTGTTTACGATATCTCGGACTTCATGTGAGGTACATATACCTGCAAGTAACTTTCCGCCAAGATAATTGAAACCGAAAGGTTGCGCTGGCACAATGACAAAACCCATCATTGAAGAACCATTGAATCGTTTGGACCACTCCGGTTTCTGTGTAAACACTTGTTCAAGCATTTCATTACGTGGTTTCATGTTGATTACAGGTGAACCTAACCGAATGAATCCAACGAACTTTCCTGTGTTCTTCTCTTTGACGGCCAATCTTATCTGACGGCCAACTGGTGAAATGTTGATGTGTGAACTGGTAATATTGAGTAATGTTTCCCAAGTCTCTTGTGGTATTTCAAGTACTTCAAAATCCATATCATTTGGATGCATTGTGAAGTCTGAGAATAAATCATCTTCTAATGGAAACAAAGGATTAGAAGATAGACCAGACAAAGATGCCAATTTCTGGTCACGCATGTATTCATCCACACGATGAAAGTTACCAAAGTAATCTTGAAATACTTTGGCACAATGTACTGCATCATCTTTGGTTAAATTCATACCTTAAATCCATCAAATGATTTCTTTTGTGGTTTTTCTCTGTTACCAAATGTGTTGAGTGGTTTATCTGGTTGACCAGAATCAGTAATGCCCTCTTGACCAGATTGTTCCACATCATACAGGCGCATCTTCGCTCTGTCAATACCCAAGGTGAATCTTTTGTACATTGTTGGATCAGAGTAACGATTCTTCAACTGTTTGACCATAATCTGGCCAAGTTCTTCCAATTCTTCGGAAGAAATCAAAGCAAACATCAAGTCTGCGGTTGCTGGCAGACCAAAACTCTCACTTGTGTCCTCAAGTCCGGGGTCGGATGAAGTAAAACCACTTCTTGTTGTTTGTGTTGCAGATACAATTGGTACTCCGTATTCAACTGCAAGTCCACGCAGCTCTTCGGCAATAGCCTTAACATAGGTGTAACTGTTGACATTAGCACCAGCTTTAACTCTAGCACTACAACAAATGTTAAGATAATCAACAAAGATAATATCAGGCACAAAAGACTTTTTAAGATTGAGCTCATTGAGAAGGGTACGAAAATGAGTGGTGCTTGCAGATGCTGTCGGATATTCTTTAATGATAAGTTTTCCGACAGTCTTTTCACGGAGTTTAGCAATCTTTTTATCATACATCTCTTTCGGTAAATTTACGAGGTCATCAACTGTGACATTCAATAGATTCGCATCTATTCTTTCTGCAATCTTTTCTTCAGCCATTTCCATGGTGATGTAGAGTACATTCTTGCCTTGAACCATACATCCTGCAGCCACATGGCACATGAACAAACTTTTTCCCACGCCAGTTCCGGCAAGAGCAATATTAAGCGTTTTAGTGGGTAGACCACCTTTTGTGATCTTGTTAAAGAAATCCAAATCAAAGGGGATTCGTTCTTCTTTACGATGGTAGAATTCATATCGTTCATCGGAGTTTTCTAGATAGTCGTGGCCAACTGAATTATCAAAACTTACAGCCAGAGCGTCCGATAATACCTTGGGAATCGCACCTTTGTCTTGGGTCTTGTCTTTCCCGTCAAGTATGGAAATAGCCCCCAGTACTGCATTGTATATCGCTTTCTCTTGACAGAATTGTTCGGTTTTGTCAGTAAGCCATTGAACCTTGGATTCTTCATCCTTAGTTTTTGCAATTTCTTGGAGATAAGTTTCACACTTCTCCACTTCGTCATCTGTGAGGTTACGCCTCTCTTTGACGGCCAATACAAGCGCTTCAATCGTTGGTGGAGAATTGTAAGTTTCTGTGAACGATGCAATTTCATGGTATAATGTTTTATCTGTTCTGTCGGTAAAATATTCTGATTTTAAGAATGGCAAAACCTTGCGTAGATATTCTTCATTGTAGATTAGATTCTTTAAGATCGTCTGTTCCAGTTTCATCAACCACTTCCTGTTCAATGTTAGATGACATTATTTCTACCAATAAGTCACCAATATAATTTTTAAAGTCGCCATCTTTTTCCAGTTTGGCTGGCTTCTTGACTGTCGATTCTATCACATCGTAAGCAAAAAGTAAATAGACTTGTTCATTTTCTTCCTTGAACTTTACCTTACCATACTTGAAGATGGTATCTTTGTATGGACCTTCTAAAAACTTGATGTGTACGGAAGACTTATCATCTTTCGGATAGATGAAGCAATAATCAATACCTTCTGTCATACTGCACCATTTGTAGTTTCAACATCGAATGTTTGTTCAATATCACCTTGCATAATCGCACCACTGGTAACACTGTATCTGGTTTCAACAAACTCTTGGAAAGATTTCTGTTTAAGAATTGGTAACCAAAAATCTTTATTATCGGTTTCTTTGATGCGCCATTTCTTTTGTTCAATCTCACCGGTATCTTTGTCTACCTTTGAATACCAACCATTACTAGGTTTGATAACATGTCCGGACTCCAAAGCAATATCCAATAACCCAGACCATTTGCTAATACCACCATCAAAAGAAACAGTGATAGGGATTTTAGATTTCTCTTTAACATATCTAGATTTTTCCACATTGATGATAAAATTATATCCAACAATTTCTGTTCCTTCTTTTTCTTGTTGTCTGCCGATGATAAAGATGTTGTCAGCAGAATAGTAAGAACCAGTACCACCACCAACAATATCTTTGGGGAACATACCGATTTCTTTGTAAGTATGATTCACCACAATCATAGGAATGTCTTTCAATGAAAGGTGTGGTGTGACCATACGAAACAAACTTTTCACTTGTTTTGCTCGGGACATATCAGCAACTGATTTGCCCTCTAATGCATCTTCAACTTCTTTCTTAGATGCAAGGTTGCCAATAGAGTCAATTACAATAATCAAATGTTCACCACGCTCGAGGTTGGTCAACTGTTGCATAATGTCAAACTTTAATTGCTCAATGTCTGTAAGAGGAGTATGGAGCACCCGCTCTGTGTCAATACCAAAACTGTCAAAATAAGACTGTGGAGTGCCAAACTCCGAATCGTAGAATAGTAGTGCTGCATCTTCATATTTGTCCAAGTAAGATTTGGCCATCAATAAAGAAAAGGCTGTCTTAAAATGCTTTGATGGACCTGCCCACATTGTAAGACCTGGTGTTAAACCACCATCTAGTTTACCAGACAACGCAATATTGATTGCTGGTACTGCCGTTGAAATCATGTCCTTCTGTGTGAAGAATTTTGATTTGGATAGAATAGCAGAATCTTTGATGCTACTATTCTTTTTAATTTTGTCAAGAATGCTCATTTATTTTCCTTTTTCACGAAACGAATATGGTTCATCATAATCATACTTAGGTTCTAATTTTTTGGGTAATTGTTGTTCAGATGAAGTGATAGGTGGTATTGATTCACCACTAGCTTCATCAATCACGATCATGTTGTCTTTTCTAATCTCTACAGTTTCTTCCTTTTTTGGTTCAGGTTCTTTTAGTATTGTTTCCAATTCTTCATTAGTTGGTTTTTCACCAACATCGGCAACATAATAAGGAGGGTGTTCTTCATCTAATTTTCTGGCAGTTTCTTTTGCACGCTTAAAGAAGTTTTCATTATCATCAAAATCTTCTTTTTGTCGTATTGACATGTTGTATGCGATAATCAATAAAATTGCCAATGGATCAAATACCACAATAATCAATAGAATAACAAGTCTTACCGCTTTGTCGATAATATCATTAGTCGCCTCACCGTATGCCAAGGCCGCAATGTATTTGATTGGACCGATATCCGCTTCAACCTTTTTAAGCTCTGTAGATAGAGGCGCACGTTCCTCGGAGTATTTGGCAATGGTGGCTTGCGACTGTTGAATTTCTTGTAATATTCTAGACCTATCTTTCTGTTGGGAACGGCGTATTGCTTGCGCTTTGTCGGCACCTTTTTCATCTGTTGAACGACCCATAGTTTGATCCACAGCCTCATCATACTGTTTAATTGCCTTGCGGTTCGATTCGACATTTTCCTTCTCCGTTTTTATCTTCTCATCCAACAATGCAATCTTATCTACAAGTGGTGCATTGTCTGCCGAATGTTCTAGGTGTGCCTTTGATAGGAAACCAAAGATACCCATTGAGGTAATCAACATTAAAATAACAACAGCAATTGATAGATATGATTTGATAAGAAAAGGGCATTCCCTCCAGTTTCTATACAACCAAGATACAGTTACAAGTTTTGATATTTCAAGTATAGAACCCATAATGACAACTGGCCAAAAAGATCCTGGAAATATTTGGGCTAAACCTATAACTGAATAGTATGCTGCAACGCCAGATAAACCTAGTGCTGTCAGTAACGTTAAGAATATCATGCAAAAAAGTCCTCTAAAGAATTTGTTTTTTCCGCAGACCAATTCATGCAACGCAAAATTACACTGATTGGTTCCAGAAAGGCCTTGTCGAATTGTACATCATAGTCGATGTAGTTGTCAAGCTCAAACTCTTTTGGTATTCTTGATGGAAAAGAAATCACATCATTCTTGAAATGATTCGGCATTTTCAGGTAGGTAAATTTGAGTTTTTCACCTTCTTGGATCAATGGATATTTCTTGGTCAAATCTTTTTGTTTGAGGTAATGATTATATACAATCGCACCACGAACATGAATTGGTGTACCTTTTTTGAACATCATCACTGGATCGGAATAAGTATTTAGCCCATTCAAACCTCTAGGGAAAGATATTTCTTCCGCTGGCAATGTTTTAAACTCCTGCCTGAACTTGGCAATAAAGTCTTGCACTTCTTGTTCGGTACCAGTCATCATTAGCTTAATTGAGGCTTTCATCTTCTCACGGATGGCAGATGGTGTGGATGATTTAATCATTTCCAAACCCATCACCTTCATATGAGGCTCTGCGTACTGAACGCCTTCGTTGTTATACACATTTAGAATATAACGTTTTTTGGCAGTCCAAACACCTTTGTCGGAAAGACCTTCACGCTTCATCTGCATCTTTTGTGCATATGCATGGACGTAATTGGCCAATTCTTCATATGACTTGTCGATATATGGTTGTAGTTTATCTTCACAAACTTTGTCCATGAATTCAATAACTTTTTGTGCAGGCATTTTAACAACACCATCAACACCATACACTTTGTTTACTAGGTCACCAAGGCGCAGGTAAATAGAATCGGTATCTGATGCAATCACATAGTCCACATCATCTGTGGACAATAACTTGTTCATATACTTGTTGATTTTGGCTTCGATCCATCTGATGGAAAGTTGGCCTGCGGTAGTAACTCCCAAAGCCATGCGTAGGTCATAAAACCTAAAATACTGGCTTCCCAAAGCGCCGTAGGCAGAGTTGAGGGATACTTTCTTTGCAAGTTGTAGGTTGTTAAATCTAGCCACACGTTTCTCAATGTCGTATTTTTTAGATTCGTCTTTTTCATTTTCGTACTCCTGTTGAGCTGTTAACATCATCTTTTTAAACTTCTTACGGTCTTGATACATTTCTTCCATCATTGCAGGTAAGAAACCAATCTTGTCCGTACGGAAGAATTGTCCGTTTGGTGTAATCGTTACATCTTCCAATCTTGAGGTGTCAATTTGACATTTCAAGAGTTTATCAACAGACACACCTTGTGAAAGTACTTCACGCATTTCTGGTGTATAGTTTTCTGGTTCAATTAGTGTTTCTGGGCTGATATTGTATTGCATCATCAAATGTGGATACAAACTGTTCAAGTCAAACGATGCAACCCAATTGTGCATACCAGTTTGTGGGTCTTTTACATATGCACCCTCAAATGCAGCATCTTTGTCCTGCACTTCACGGGGTGGTACAATGATACCACGATTCAACAGATACGAATATGTTAGTGCATCCCACATTCGGGTCTGAGCAAACACATCTTCATAGTTACACTTGGTATCATACGCAAGGGTTAAGGCCAATTCTAGAAGCTTCAGTTTATCTTCCAACTTTAGAATCAGTTTAACGTCTTTGATGTTGTATTCAATAAACTTTTGGAAGTTGAGGCGATACAATGCATGGAGATTATCATATTCATCATATGAGATTTTACCTTCACCAAGTTCCACTTGTGCGATGTTATCCAACCGATATGATTCTTGTGACTTACCACCCGGCGCATACCATTTGTACAATTCAATATAGTCAAGTGATTCAACACCAACAAAACTATATGCAATTAATTGACGGCCATTAATAATCGTTTTGCGTTCCGTGATGTAATTCCATGGAGACAGTTTCTTGGTATCATCTTCACCAAGAATTTTACGAAAACGATTTACAAGATAAGGTATATCAAAGAACTTAGTATTCCAACCAGTGATAACATCTGGTGTCATACGAGTCCAGATATCCAAGAACTTTTTGCAAAGAGACCATTCGTCCCTGCATTTGAAGTAGGTTACATTGTCTGGATCGTCATTGGTGTAGTCTCCACAACCCATAACATAGGTGTGGCCACCTAGATAGGTTATGGCGATGGCTGTGATTGGTTCGTTTGCAAGATATGGGTCTGGAAAACCATTCTCAGAACCAACCTCAATATCGACCACAGCAATAGAAACTTTATCCGCATCCCAATCAACCATTTCAGTATGTTGTTCTGCGATAAATGCATATTCGAATCTGGTGTTACCATAGATTTTTGTGCCACCAGCAACATCTTCAAATTGTTTTACATAGTCTCTTGCTTCACGAATGCCATCGAATCGTTTTGGTACAAGGTCAATACCATCAAGAGATTTGTGTGTACCGTTACCTTTGCGAGCAGGAAGATACAATTGTGGTTCATAATCAATCTTTAGTCTGATTCGTTTACCGTCTTTGACACCACGATAAAGAATTTTACCACCGAGAGACTGAACATTTGTGTAGAAATTAACCATTAACCTTTGAGTATTTGTTTGTTTGGAAGAATGATACCTGAACCAAAAATTTGATTGTAGTTGGTAATAAAATCTTCAGCAGGAACATAGTAGTATACTACATTCTTCTTGTCAATGTCAATAGTTGAGTTTTTAATTTGTGGAGCGTGCATTGGGAATGGTGCAAATCCAACATTAGGTTGACCGTCCTGGCCACGTACCACAGCAATTCCTACGGGATTACATAAGGTAAATGCAAATGGTGTTTCGGATTTCACTTCACCTAAAACTTCTTCGTGGGTGATGAGTTTGAGTACAATTATAGTCATAATAAAAACCTTTGTAGTGTATGTAGTATACAGAAGAATACCACATAAATAAGTATATAGTGTGTTTTGAGGTCGTATTATATCATTGTTTTGTCATAAAGTCAATACAAAAATGGTATAAAAGATGGATCCGTTAACCCTTCTGGCTCTAGCAAATGGGGCTGTGGCAGCCGTAAAGAAAGGTTGCCAACTCTACAAAGATATCAAAAGTGCAGCCGGTGATGTGAAGGGTGTTCTTGATGATTTGGACAAACAATTCTCCAAACAACATGAAAGCAAGCCTCCAACAAAAGAACAAAAGCAACAGTTTGAGCAAAAGAAAAAAGAGATAAAGGAAAACCTATCAAAGGATCCAAATGATATCATGTCAACCATCGGAGACCAGTTGGGAACATTCTTTGATGCTATGGACAAGATTGAAGAATTGTTTTATGAAGAAGAAAAGAAAGCCAAAGAAGTTTACACCGGCGATGTGTCTCTAAGTCGCAGAGCATTGCAACGGGTTCTTATTCGTTCCAGACTTGAACAGATGGAAGTCGAATTGCGTGAACAAATGATTTATCATGTACCAGCAGACCTGAAAGATTTGTGGACACGATTCCAAGATATGCGTGGGCAAATCATTCAGGAACAAAAAGTTGCTAGATTGGTCAAAGAGAAAGAAGATGCAATCAAAGCGGCTAAACGCAGAAAAAGAATGGAAACTCTTTCAATGGAAATTTCATTGGTTGGTGGTATAATTCTTATCATAATATTAATAGCAGTATTCTGGACATGGTTATATCACGACAAGAAAAAGAGATGGCCAGAATTAGAACAAAAAACATATCAGCAAGAATTGGAAAAAGAAAGAAAGTTGCGTAACGAAAAAATACTAGAAGCAATCCGATATCTTGATGAAAAAAACTTAGAACAGAATAAAAAACTAATAACACCAAATGAAGAAAAATAAGTACACATTTTTGGAATGGGTATTTGATAGGGTTGGCTTCGGTAAATTCATTCTCTTTTTTTACGTATTTCTTTTATTGATTGCAACAGGACTAATGAGTTTTGTCTGGTGGTATACTAAAGACTATAGATGAAAAATAAATTACTTTTTACATTGTTGACAACCAGTGCAACACTGATGGTTACCCATCCCACCATCAATATAAATTTTATGCCAGATGCTGTCATATATACAAAAGCATCTTCAATTAACGATAAGAAATATTGTCAATTGGAAAAGAGTTTTACGAATGAAAAGGGAATACAAGTCTGTGAATACAAATGTTTGGTTAACACCAGTCAAAAAGGTGAAAAGAAATCCATATACACCACCTCATTTAATAATTCAAGAGCTTGTAGACCACAAATTGAATCGCCATGATATCCAACTTTGATGAGGTGTTTGATTGTTATACAAAATTTTTACTTCTTTGCTATTTTTCGCCATACTTTTTAATCAACAAGTTGTCTCAGCAAAACCTATCACCGCAAAATCCTGGTTAATTTCAGATATGAGAGGTAACATCATTGATGGTGAAAACATTGATGTTGTCAGACCAATTGCCAGTATAACAAAACTGTTGACTGTTATGGTTGTCTTGGATGCAAACCAAGATGTAAATGAAAAAATATTAATGACAACAAAATTGGCCGACAAGTTGCCAAGAAACAATCAAAAATTAACTAGGTTAGAATTAATAAACCTAACAATAACGGCCAGTGACAATAGAGCAGCACTAACTCTTTGTGAACATTATCCTGGTGGATTGGTCGAATGTGTGCAAGCAATGAACCAAAAAATTAGAAGTTTGGAAATGACAAACACAGTTGTATATGAACCAACTGGATTAGATGCAAGAAATGTCAGTACATCAAGACAATTGATTAAACTCACAAGAGAAGCAAGTTTCTATGGCAACATCAGATATGCTAGTCGCAAGTCTGAAATAAAAATAGAAATTAAAAATAAGTGGTTTGTTTTTCGTAATACCAATCCATTGATTGGTACTCACCAGAATATTGTTGTCAGTAAAACCGGATACATTAGTGCATCTGGTGGATGCATAACACTATTCTTGGACACTAATATTGGGAATAGGATTGTTGTTGTTCTTGGTAGTAAGAATACAAGAACTAGAATTCCTGAGGCAGAATTCTTATCTAATATGTATAGAGAGTAATTGGTTGCGGGTCACGGAATTGCACCGGAACTGAGGATTATGAGCCCACTGTGATACTGTTTCACCAACCCGCTACAATATTTATTCTAAGAAATCAGGTTTCATAATAACCTTCTCATCGAATTCACGCTTAGTGCGTTTAAGATTATCTTCTAAGATTCTATCAAATTCTTCTTGTTCGGCCATTGCATCATCTATTTCTTTTGGTGATGGTTTGCGAAAGATTGCATCAAAGTTATCACCAAAGGTTTCTTGTGAAACACTAAATGGTCTTGGGCTAGAACCTTTACCACCATCAGGCATTTTATTCTCCGTATACGAAAACTACACCATCAATTTTGGCAACATAGTAGTCACCAGATTTCATTGCAGCATTCCAATCCAAAAGAACAATATCACCAACAGAGACTTCATCAACATCAGGACCGATGGCCATAACTTCAGCTCTATCTGGTTCACCTGAATGTTTGAGGATAATTCCAGAATCTGTTTGTTTAGAACCTTCAATACGTTTAATGACAATTTTATCTGCAAGTGGTGTGATGTTCATAATGTCCTCAAAAATAAATGGAGCGGTCTACTGCTTTGCTCAGTTAACACAAGGGGGTACCTTGTATCGTACTATTACAAACCGCATTAAATGGAGCGGGATATCAGAATCGAACTGATGACGAAAGATTGGAAATCTCTAGTTTTGCCATTAAACTAATCCCGCATATATCTATATATACATCATTTTGAAACACATTCGAATGTTATGGTGAATTCTAGGACCAAAACTCACAACACACAATTTGGTCTTGTTGAATATGTTTCAAAATGAGGACTCTTTCGAATCCTCATACCATCACAATACTTTGTAACGGTCATCCATGATGGTTTTAAGCATCACAGATTCTGGTGTAAAGGAATCTAGGTCACCAGCCAACAGTGGTTTTACGACTGCTGGTGAGAAACCAGATACCAATGCAGTACCAGAAGTGTCGAACTTTACTGGAGCGTTGCCGTAAGAGGCATTCAAGTTCCAGAATACAACCTTTGGTAAAGTGTATCCTGCTTCTGTGTACTTACGTGCAATCATCTGCAAAGCAGAGTCATCATGTCTAACGCAAGCGTTAAATTGCATGTCTGACAAAATCAACACCATCGCTGGCATTTCAGATTGTTTCACGCCACCTTTTACTGCTACATCAAGGATTCTTTCAAATGCCTTGTGTAGGTTAGTAGACATACCCCAATCAGATTTAACCATTTGGTCAATCTTTTGGTTGATGTTACCTTTCAAGTGCAACAATTCTGGTTTGTCAGAGAAAGTTAGGAAGGTGTCCTTGAACTTGCCTTCATTCTTATCTGCCAAGTACAGTCCCAAAGAGACTGCAACTTCCATACAGGTTAGACCTGATTTGGAACCATGACCACCTGCAGCGCAGGTCATTGAACCTGAAACATCCACCAAAGGTAGAATGTTTGCGTCACCAACAAAGTTAGGCAGAGCCTCCCATTGCTTTTGCACCAAGTCCAATTCGGTCTTGTCGAATTTCATGTAACCACCGATACGGCCTTTCAGCACATCGTATGGGAACACAGCACCTGCATTAACCTTAACTTCAGGGTTATCACCCTTAACCAATGATTCAACATAAGCTGCATACATTGGAGTGTTACGGTTAAAAGCCTTTTTGTAACGGGATGCCGCCACGGAAGGCACATGAGAGAAGTTAATGGAATCCCATTCCTTCGCACACATTTGAGTTTCAACCACTTTGGTCAATTCGACCAAACGCTTACGGTAAAACTTTGGAGACCAATCAAGGTAATTGCGTAATTCTGTGGCAATTGGTCCTTGGCGAGGCATCCATTTTGCACAAAGTCCATCATTTGCTTTTAAAGCACGATGAATCATTTCAAAAGCCACTTGTTTTAAGAATGGATTTTTGAATACTAACACATCATCCCAACGTCCCAATTCAGGAACTTTGGCCAGCAAATGAACAGCCGATCTGAAATCGGTATCTTCCAAGTGACGCAAGATGTTACGGAAAGTTTCACGTTCACCTGCACCACCACGCACATCACGGGACCATGCGGCCACACGCAATGCCAATTCTTTGTTTTCAACAAAGGCAGCAGTGAATGCTGGCACAATGTCTTTACCACGGCTTGCACCGATGTTGTAAAATAAATCTACAACCGCATTAGCAGTGGACTTACGAGCCTTCATACCGTTTGCGGTACGGGCATCTTGATTAATAACGGCATCTACAAAAGTTGACATAACTTACTCCCCATTAAAAACAACAGAATACATTTTTTAGCGCACTACCAATTGTGCTATTCACGCATGAAGCGTAAAACAGGATTCGAACCTGTAACCTCTCCGTTATAAGCGGAAAAATTGTTTGCTGTGAGTATTCTA
>Ga0222713_10001032_pt1 | contig 31843 bp, 27 predicted proteins | sample C33_649DmetaG_FD_165061 | JGI IMG/M metagenome (GOLD analysis project Ga0222713, IMG submission 165061) | Estuarine water microbial communities from San Francisco Bay, California, United States - C33_649D | ecosystem: Environmental > Aquatic > Marine > Unclassified | place: USA: California... | reverse complement strand
CTCAGAAGTCGGTTCTCAGTCCATCACAATGACGGTAACCGATAAAAATGGAAACACTGATAATACTGCTGTTACCGTATTGGTGAAAGATCAAATCAGTCCCAGCATCTCTTTGAAGAATGCAACGGTGTACTTGAATGCTAGCGGCAGCGCAAGCATCAACTACGGCGACTTGAACAACGGCACTAGCGATAACTGCGGCGTAGACAACTACAGCTTGAGCGACTCGATCTTCGATTGCTCAGAGGTAGGGGTTAACACCATCACGGTAACGGTGACCGATGTGAGCGGCAACGACACCACAGCAACGGCTACCGTAACTGTGGTAGATAATACTCAGCCCACCTTGTCACTGAAAAACACCAGCAAGAACTTGAATGCTTCTGGGGTGGCTACCATTTCATGGACCGACATAGATAACGGTAGCTCAGATGCCTGTGGAATCTTGAGTTATACTTTGAGTGATTCAAGTTTTGATTGCACCGATACTGGGGTCAATACCGTTACTGTGACCGTAAAAGATGTAAATGGCAATACCTCTACATCTACCGTTACGGTGACCATCAGCGACGTGACCAACCCAACCGCTATTACTCAAAACATCACGTTGAGCCTGAACGCGAGCGGCAGCATCAGCTTCACCGCTTCAGACGTAAACAACGGTTCTAACGACAACTGTGGTATTAAGAGCATGAGCGTGAATCCTTCTAGCTTCACTTGCTCCGACACGGGTGTGAACAAGGTAGTCCTGACGGTAATTGACGGTTCTGGAAACAGCGACACCGCTCACGCTTATGTGACGGTGAAAGATGTGACCAAGCCCACGGCTATCACTCAAAACATCACTTTGAGCCTGAACGCGAGCGGCAGCATCAGCTTCACCGCTTCAGACGTAAACAACGGTTCCAATGATAACTGCGGCATCAAGAGCATGAGCGTGAATCCTTCTAGCTTCACTTGCTCCGACACGGGTGTGAACAAGGTGGTCTTGACGGTGGTTGACGGTTCTGGAAACAGCGACACCGCTCACGCTTATGTGACCATACAAGACACCACCAAGCCCATTGTATTGACTCAAAACTTGGTATTGGCCTTGAATGCCAGCGGCAGCATCAGCTTCACTGCTTCTGATATCGATAATGGTTCAAGCGACAATTGTGGCATCAAGAGCATGAGCGTGAATCCTTCCAGCTTTAGCTGTGCCGATACGGGCAAATTCAATGCGGTTACATTGACCGTGGTTGACGGGTCTGGAAATACCCAATCGGGTACGGCTACGGTTCGCGTATTTGATACGAGCGTACCAACGGTTAAAGCCAACGATATCACTGTGTATTTGGATGCAGCTGGTCAAGCCACGACCAACTACACCATGATCAACAACGGTTCGTTCGACAACTGTTCCATCAAATCGTACAACATCATTGATAGTGCATTTGATTGCAGCGATACGGGTGTGCACAACCTCATGTTGATTGCAACCGATTATTCCAACAATTCGGCATTCGTTTCGTACAACGTAACGGTGCGCGACACCATGAAGCCGGTAGTGGTGACTAAGTTCCATACCGTTTGGTTGGATACAGCAGCGAAAGCCAGCATGGTCAATGTCGATGTGATTTCCAGCATCACTGACAATTGCGGTACCATCGATACCCTGTGCAGCCAGTACAACTTCACTTTGAATGATACAGGTTGGGTGAACATCGATGTCTACGTGACCGATAAAAATGGAAACGTGACAGGTCCCGTTCCCACCAAAGTATTGGTGTTGATTCGCGACTCCGATAACGATTCCATTCCCGATTACATCGAAGGGTCTGATGACAAAGATGGAGATGGAGTATTCGACTTCATGGATTTGGATTCTGACAACGACGGTATCTTGGATGTGGTCGAGAACGAAGGCAAAGACTATCTCTTAGACTTGGACTTGGATGGTACGCCCGATTACAAAGATTTGGATACTGACAACGATGGCATCGACGATGTCATTGAGGTAGATGGAAACGATCCTGATTTTGATGGTGTTGCAGGAAATGGTCCGGCTGTCGTAGATGCGAATGGTGTTCCAACCACTGCCAACGGCGGATACGCAGAAGTCTTCACCGATGCCGATCCCCAACCTGATTACAAAGATCTCGATACCGATGATGATGGAATATTGGATAGCGTTGAGCGCGGCCCAAGCAAAGATCCAGTTGATACCGATAGCGATGGAACTCGTGATTGGCGTGATTTGGACTCCGATAACGATGGCATCAGCGATCAGATTGAGACCGACATCGACACCGACGGTGATGGCACCGGTGACTGGCGCGATTTGGATACCGATAACGACGGCATCAGCGATCAGATTGAAACTGACGTAGACACCGATGGTGACGGCAAGGGAGACTGGCGCGACCTGGATTCTGACAACGATGGCATCAGCGATCAGATCGAAACCGACCGCGATACCGACGGTGATGGCACGGGAGACTGGCGCGATCTGGATACCGACAACGACGGCTTGGGTGACGACATCGAGACCGACTTTGACACCGACGGTGATGGAGTAGGAGACTGGCGTGACCTGGACGTAGACAACGACGGTATTTTGGATATCATCGAAAACGAAGGTCAAAGCACCGAGCTTGACTTGGACGGCGATGGTACGCCTAACTACAAAGACTTGGATACTGATGACGATACCATCGATGACATCATAGAGGTAGACGGCTCCGATCCTGATTTGGACGGTGTTGCCGGTACCGGCGCTCCTGTGGTTGATGCCAATGGTGTTCCCGTGATTGCGGCTGGTGGTTATGCTGAAATCTTTACCGATGCAGATGCCTTGCCTGACTTCAAAGACATCGATGCTGACGAAGACGGTATTTTGGATTGGATCGAGCGCGGTCCCACCAAATTCCCCGTTGACACCGACAGCGATGGCAAAGGCGATTGGCGCGATTTGGATTCCGATAACGACGGCATCAGCGACGAAATCGAAACTGACATCGATACTGATGGTGATGGAATAGGTGACTGGCGCGATTTGGACTCTGACGATGACGGCATCAGCGATGCAATCGAAACCGATATCGATACCGATGGAGACGGAATTGGCGATTGGCGCGATTTGGATTCCGATAACGACGAAGTCGATGACGCCACCGAAGGAACCGGTGATCGCGATAAAAACAACATCCCTGATTGGCGCGATCCTCAGGTATTCATACCCGAAGGATTCTCTCCCAACGGCGACGGAAACAACGATGTCTTGTACATCAAGGGTCTGAAAAACTACCCACAAGCGAAGTTGACGGTGTTCAACCGCTGGGGTCAAATTGTATACGAATCACCCCGCGGCTACCAGAACGATTGGGATGGTGTGTACAACGGCAAAACGTTTAGCATCGGCCAAGGTCCATTGCCTGAAAACGTTTACTTCCTGCTCTTCGAATTCAATGGAACCGGTGAACCCCAATTCATCAAGGATCCTATCTCTGGTAACCTTTACATCAAACGCTAAAACAACCCATGAAGAATATCATATTCACTGCGGTTTTGGGCTTATCTGCTTCTGTTGCCATGGCGCAACAGGAGCAGATGTACACCCATTACGACCTGAACTCGCTGGCCATGAACCCCGCGTATGCAGGTACACCTCGTACTTTCACCGCTTTGGCCATGCGCCGCACCCAATGGACCGACTGGCCAGGGGCACCCGTTTACAACAACTTGGCCGTGCACAGCCCTATCGGGAAAGATGTGGCCTTGGGCTTCAACGTACAGAGCGGTACCATAGGTAAATTCCAGCAGGCCTCGCCATTGGGAGAAACGCACATAGGGCTGAACTTGGCTTATCACAAGAGCTTGAACGACGATTGGAGAATGGCCGTGGGCTTGAGAACAGGCTTGTTTAACTATCGATTGGAAATGACCAAGTTGGTATTGAACAATCCCGGTGATGGTGCTTTTAGCCAAGACTATTCCATTACGGCACCCATGACCGGTTTCGGCATTTACTTATATAGCGAAGATGCCTTCGTGGCATTTAGCTCTCCTCGAATGGTTTTTGTTAAAGAAGACATTCAAAACCAAGTCGATGTTTCGTATGCTACCCAAATGCATTACTACCTAACGGGTGGTGTCGTTTTGGACGCGGGTCCAACGTTGAAAATCAAGCCAACTACCCAAATCAAAATGACCAACGGGGTTCCCACTCAGCTGGATGTTAACGTTCACGCCATTCTCAATGAGAACTTGAGTTTGGGAACCTTTTATCGCACAGAAGGCGATGTAGGGTTGATGGTGAATGCTTTGCTCGCCGATTATTTTCGGGTTCTGTATTCCTATGATTACCGATTGAACCGTTTCAATGGAGCAACGATGGGTTCGCATGAATTCGGAGTCCAATACCAAATTCCTTACAAAACAAGGGGTCGAGTACCCGTTCCTCGTTTTTTCTAAAAATTGTACGGCATGAAAAAAGCAATAATGACAGCGGTGGCCATGGGTGCCGCCTGGGTATCAAATGCCCAAACCTTTTACAATGCAGAAACGAAGAACTTAGAATTCGCCCGTTTCATTGAACTGAACCATGAGCAAACACAGGCGAGGTCCAATACCTATCAAGCTCAACACGACTTGGCATTGGCATATTTGATGGTTCAAGATGCTGAAAAGTCTTTAAAAGCTTTCGAGTTACTTCAAGCCTCGTTCCCTGACCAGTTCAACGATGAAGACCGATTTTATTGTGCTTTGGCACAATTGAGAAACGGCAATTCAAATGCAGCCGAGCTATTGATTCAAAAAGCGAAATCCAACGGATATAAGCCTGCACAGAATTCCTTTTATTCCAATGAAATCAAAGAGTCTCATTGGAACATAGAATCTTTCCAGACTTTGTTAGACCCTAAGGCCTATGGCGCATACGGGTTGATATTGGCTCAAGATGAAGAGCAGGAATTGGTAGCCCTGTACTCGGCCAATGCTGATGTCCTTTTGGATCGCAAAAAGAGTACGGTTTTCGACCGTCCTTATTATGCTTTGTTTGATTCGAAATTGGGTGTGCTACAATCTGATTATGCTTCAAGCAAACAGCAACTGTATATCCAAGATGCTCATCGATTGAACCCGGAATTAGCCACTTATCTGCATCATCAACCCTCGCAGTATTGGCCCGGTCAAGATGCTCTGCTGTTTACTCAGAACGCAGAAAAGTTCAATCAAAACAATGAGCGTTTATTTGAAGTGTACCGATCAGATTGGGACGGTTCTAAATGGGTGGCTACCCCTTTGAATATCAACGATCCTAGCATTTCAGTGTCCAGTATGGTGATATCACCCAATGGAAAGTTAGCGGCCTTTGCCAGTAATGGCTTTGGTTCAGTTGGTCAATCTGATGTCTTCTTGGCTGATGTTATAAGCTGTGAAAAAGGCAAGTTCGAAGTAACCAATGTCCGTTCTTTGGGTGCGCAAATCAATACCTCGTTAAGGGAGAATTTCCCCTTTTTCTTGAGCGACGATGTCCTGGTATTTTCCTCTGAAGGGCATTATGGAAAGGGAGGGTTAGACCTGTTTCAATACCATTTGCAAACGGGTGAATTCATGCGTTTGCCTGGGCGTTTCAATTCGGCATATGACGATTTTGGATTTTCCCGAGCAGCTGGTTGGATTAGTGTAAGCAGCAACCGATTGGCAGGTACGTACATGGATGATATCTATGCCATCCAAGCCACCAGCGGCCCCCGCAGTGGTTTCGATGATTTTGCAGAATTGCCGCCTGTAAAGCAGGATTTTGCACTAGAAGAGCCTGTTGTTCAGCAGCCTGTTGAAGTTCCAGCAAAACAGGAGCCAGCTACTCCTCAAGTGCGGGTCACCAGTGAACTAGATGGCCAAAAAATTTCGGCTTTCAAGGCAACCTTCATCGATGAAGAGGAAACAGCAACTTCTCCCGCAAATGGGCAAGTTGCTGTGGGTTCTGCATCGACGGGTTCGTCCCCAACATCTGCTCAAACCAGCGAGACACAAGCAACGGGGTCTCAGGCAATGGATGCATCGACGGTTCAGCCTGATCGATTGGGCTCAAGCTCAGGCCTTGTAGAGGCGGCTGCCGTTGCCGATCCCTTGCGCAAAATCAAAATGGAGCGCCGCGGTTATTATTCCAAGGTGATTCAAGTGCGTCAATCTGTGCTCGATACGGGAATTGTAGAAGCTCAATTGCGCCCTATGGCCAAAGGTGATTTGCTCGGTGAAGACATGGGGATAGGTCCCGTTTATTACGAATTAGACCGCACCGAATTGGATGCGAACGATAAATCGTCTTTGGATCAATTGGCCGCTTGGATGAAGCAATATCCTTATGTGATTGTAGAGCTGCGCTCCCATACCGATGCACGGGCCAGCGATGCCTACAACCAAAATCTATCCATGCGTCGAACCCGTTCAGCCTTGAACTATATGTTGAGTGCTCACAACTTGACGTCTGCTCGTTTCAAGAGCACTTGGGTCGGCGAATCTCAATTGGCCGTTCCTTGTCCTGACGGAGTGCCCTGTTCTGAAGTTCAGCATGCTCTGAATCGACGAACGACATTCCACATCGATCGTTATTGATAAAAAAGGGTCTCTCGCGAGACCCTTTTTTTATGGATTGACTTTGACTTTGTCTCCCGGTTGTAGTGTTTTGGCCACCGCCATGGTAGGCCCAGATACTATGGTTTCTCCCACCTTCAAGCCCGATAAAACCTCGTAGTGATCCAAGTCTTGAATGCCCACTTGGACCATTTTGCGTTCTACTTTTCCGTCTTTGATGACAAATACCGACTGCCGGCTTTCACTGCTATCCCCTTCGAAGCTGCGCGTGCACAAGGCGCCAATGGGAATGGAAATGGCTTGTTTAGCTGTACGAGTGTGAATGTCAACCGTAGCGGTCATTCCCGGGAAAACGACGGTTTTTCCTCCTTGTTCCAGGTCAGAATAGGAGCTAGGGTCCAATCGTACCTTCACGACAAAATTGCTGCTTTGGTCATTGATGGGTGTCGCATTGTTGAAACGAGCTGAATTGGCCACTTCGACTACTTCTCCTTTGAATGTTTTACCGGGATAGGCATCGATTCGAATATCGGCGCTGTTGCCTACTTGCAGGCGAACAATGTCATTTTCGTTGATGTTTACCTGAACTTCCATGCGCGCTAGGTTGCTGATTCGCATGATTTCGGTTCCCGTCATCTGTTGCGTTCCAACTACACGTTCTCCCTTTTCGGCACTCAATTGAGTGACGACTCCGGCGGTTGGAGCGTAAATGGAGGTGCGTCCCAAATTGCGACGGCCTTCTTCCAGTCTGGCTTGTAAGCTCTTTACGTTGTACTGCGCGCCCAGTGCGTTTTTCTCAGCGGCCAGCGCATCGCTCTTGGCCAAGGTTAGTTGCAACTGCGCATTTTCCCACTCTTGCAGGCTAAGCGCTCCATTGTCATGCAGCGACTTCAGACGCTGGGTTGCGGCGGTTTGCTGCATCATGTTGGCTTTGGCTTTCTCCAGTTGTGCTTCAGCTGAGGCCAAGCCTGCGAGTGCATTGTCCAAATTGGCTCGCAATTGGCTCAAAGTGGTTTCGTACAATTCGGGGTTGATGCGCAACAGCAATTGGCCCAGTTGAACGGTGTCTCCTTCTTGCACGGCCAACTCAATGATTTCGCCGCTGACATCGGCGCTGATCTTGACTTCAAATTCGGGCTGAATTTTACCAGAAACACTCACCAGTTCTGTGATGTCACGTTCGCTAACCTGAGTTGTATCTACACTTGCCGTTTGTTTGCCACCTTTGGTGATGCTAGCGACAACGATAATTGCAACCAAGCCTAAACCGGCTATCCAGATCCATTTTTTATTCATTTGTTAGGGTTATCAAAGTATTCGGGTTGGCGTAAAAGTCCAAAATGAGTCTCCTGAATTGAAACTCAAATTGAGCTTCTATTTTGGCCTGAACGGCGTTGTTGTAATTGGATTCATTGACCCACATATCGATTTGGGAAATCAAACCTTGTTCAAAGCGCATGCGCTGCAAGCGAATGCTTTGCAGCTGAGCGTTTTCACTTAGTGCGGCGGCTTGAAACTGGGAAGCGGCATTGTTGTATTGAAGCCAGGCCGTTTGCAATTCATTTTCAATCGATTGTTGGGTCTTTTCCAGGTTCAATTGTGCTCGAGTTACATCGAGTTCAGCCTGTTGAATGCGCACGTAATTCTGGCGGTTATTATAAAGCGGTATAGAAAGATTGACCCCCACTGTATTGCCCAAATTGTTGCTCAATTGATCGCCAAATGCAATGGTTTGGGTGCTGTAAAGCAGTTCGGGTGCCTCTACGATTTCACCCGATCCTTGGACGCGCCCAATGGGTTGAAAATCACCGAAATTAATGCCAGTAATTTCTTTCGCATTGTCAGAATATACCGTTCCCGTGCTAGCGCCCATCGAAAGGGTCGGTAGTGTAGCCCCTTTGGCCGCTCGAAGCGCCTGTTCGGCCGCGAATACATTGTATTGAGCGGCTTTCCAATCGGGCCTTTCTTGAGCATTGTTCAACAAGTCCTGCAAGGAGTAGGGTAGAATGGGTTGAGTATTTCCCTGTTGCTCCGAGGGGAGGCCTAAACCGCCTTCGTCAATTCTAAAATCGGGATCATAGGGCTTGCGAATGAATTGCTGCAAGGCTTGCAAGGCTGACAAATATGAATTCCATGCACCGGTCTGTCGGGCCACATTGGATTGATGCTGGGCCTTGGCGTTGCTCAGTTCTGATTCGTTGATCAATTGAGCATCGAATTGCAGTTGAGCGCGGTTCAAGGTAGCCTGGCTATTGGCTGTTTGGCTTTCGGATGCTTTGAATCGAGCCAGAGCCTGAAGGCATTGCAAATAGGAGGTGGCTACGTTCAAGGCCAAGGCTTGCTCGGCTGATTTCTGATTTTCTCCTGCCGCTTGGTAGCGCAATTCGGCACCGGCCTTTTGCGCTTGAATTTGCTGGCCGGCAAATAGGGTCCAAGAACCTTGGGCTTGAAAGTTGTTGCTGGAAATGCTGCTTTGAACAAATTGATTCGTGAATCGGTCAATGCTGCGACCTGACTGCAAAAACTGACCAGCAGAGAGTGAGAAACTGGGCAGTTGCGCATGCCGCGCTTGTTCCCATTGCCACTTAGCACTGGTTACGTTCAACGCAGTGGTTTGCAAATCAATGTTCTGCTCCAATGCTTGCTGCAGGCAACGCTCCAAGGTCCAAACGGTTTGAGCCTGTCCTTGAGCGGCCAAAGTTCCAAGTAAAATCAACAGGATAGAGCGCATAACATTCAAAGGTAGGGGGGATTCTTGAGCCTGCCTTGCTTCTTCGGCAAAGCGCTCTGGGAAGCCGACCAGTGATTTCTTCACAAATTTCAAACAAAACGATTTGTTTAATAAAAAGTTCAACATCTTTGCATCGGATCTTACGGTTTTTTCGGGTGTAGGTCAAACACTTGAAGAATGAAAAGGGAATGCCGTGCAAATCGGCGACTGTACCCGCAGCTGTAACCCCAGCGGCCTTGCCGCACATGACCGAAGCCTTTTTGCCACTGCCCTATGGGTGGGAAGGCGCTTCGGTTGGGGGAGTCAGAAGACCTGCCATAAGCCCAACTAGGACTCGCTTTCGGGAATAAAGGCGAACTGGATCAGAGGGGTACCCTTTTTTCTATGCGCATGCCCGAAGCTCAGTTTTTGAATTGTGCTGAATGTGTATTTGCATAGCCTCCTGACTTTTCTCGCTGCTAGCGATACGGTTAGTACTGTGCCTGTTTCGGGACCTGGACTTGATCCCGTTCACATTTCTGACACCGTGCGCATTACGGCATATAGCCGAAGCAAATTTTTGGAATTAGGCCGCAGCTGCACCATCTTCGATTTGTCGCCTGAACTTGCCAATGGGCTTGATTTGATGTTGAGCCAAGGGGTGTTTTTGAAGCAATATGGCGTTGGCGGCTCCAGTACCATAGGTAGAAGGGGCGCCGATGCCACTCAGACCCAAGTGGTTTGGAACGGTCTCCCCGTGAACAATCCCATGTTGGGAATGGCCGATTTTTTCAACCAGCAAGCCGGATCGATGGACCGTGTCGAGCTTGTTGAAGGAGGGGCCTCCACCCTCATCGGCAGCGGCAGCGTGGGCGGCACATTGTACCTCAATCAATTTCCTCATTATGGTTCCAAGCCAGTGCTGCAAGCCTTTTCAGAATTCGGTCAATTTGGGCGTCAAAGTCAGTTGATTAAGTTGCAAAAAGGCACATCGACATGGTACAGTTCTACCACCTTGAATCATCGGTTTACACGCAATGACTTCGCCTTTTTCGATCCCGTTTGGGGTGAAAATCGAACCATGGATCAGGCCTCAACCGAGCAATGGGGCTGGAACCAGCATTTGGCTTTTCGGCCTTCGCCCGAAAGCCCATGGAGCATCAATGCCAAAGCCGAACAGCTTGTTGGGGAACGAGGATTGGGGCAAATGTGGGGCCGCAGCGCTGCCTTGGGGGTGCAGAATGACCAAACCTTTCGCTGGGTCATAGAATCCCAATACCAAAGCGGGATCGGCGTTTTCTTGCTTCGATCCGGTCAAACCCAGAATCGAATTCAATTCCAAGACGGGGTGGCCAGCACCAACCACTGGGATAGCAGTCGAAGTGTGGCTCGGCACCTTCAATTGGAGTATCATGTTGCCGTGCGAGACTGGGAGATTTTGGCGGGTCAAGACGCTTTGGGAATCGATGCTCAAACGCCAACTTACCAGCAAGAGCAGGCATTTTTGGCCTCATTTGTCGCCTTGAATCGCCATTCGGGTCCATGGCATTACTCTTTGCAATCCCGGGTTGAATGGGTAGAGCGTCTCCCTACTTATTCGCTCTCGATTGAACGCGATGTTGCCTCGGGTCAAATGCGATTCAATGCTCATAGCAGTTTTCGCCGACCCACCTTCAACGATCGATTTTGGAACGCAGAACCCACGACTGTGTTGACTCCAGAAACGGGTTTGGGCACTGAATGGGGATGGCACAGTGCCTTGGCCGATCGAAGCATGAAATGGGATTGGGTTGTCTATGCAAGGGAACTCAATGCGCCCATACTGTGGTTGCCGACACAGGCCGGTTTTTGGCAGGCTCAGAACTTATGGAAGAGTCGTTTTGTCGGGTTGCAAGGCTCCTGGCAATGGCGCTGGAACCATTGGGAGTTCCATCAACGATGGGATGCGGTGCGTTCATGGCTTTGGGCCAGTGAACAACAAGCAAAGCCTTCGCAGCAAGTTTTCGTTCCCAATTTGAACGGGGTAGCCGCCTTGCATTACTCCGTTCAATCTTGGCGCTTGGGACTTCGAATCAACCATACGGGCAAGCGATTTGTTCAAACCGATAACGCATCAGCATTGCCGGCCTATCAACTCGTGGAATGCCAAGTTCAATATCAACGGGCTTCCGCGCCATGGGCCTTGACCCTGGGCTCTGAAAATCTCACCAATGTTGATTATCAAAACATGCCCGGCAGACCCATGCCTCCTCGAACCATTTACTTTTCAATCGTATATCACCCCATATTAACTCCATGAAAAAATACATCTTGGGCCTGTTGGCCCTCACGTTCACCTTTGGTAGCGCTCATGCCCAAATGGAAGAAGGATTCGAGTCCCTTAACTTGGATTCAGGCACTGTGTTGAATGGTTCAGACGGCAGCTTGAGTTTTGATAATGGTACCCTACACATGCCCTTGGGTTGGGATACCTCTTGGGGCGGATATTGGGCCTCTGGGTGGGCTCTTTCATCCAAAATCAACGGTCAAGAGGGAGCCAGTGATTTCAACAGCCAATTGTACTGCGCCAAACCTGCTTGGGGCGCCGAAGGGGCGGGTCAGGGTAAAACCTTCGCCATTGGTCAAAATGGAGCGTATCTGTTGAATAAGTCGGGCGGGGGAATGACCATTCTTTCCTTCTACATAGCCAATACGACCTATGCCTTTAACAGCATGAAAAATGGCGACATGTTCGCCAAAAAATTTGGAGGAAACAGCGGTTCAGATGCCGATAGCTTTGTGTTGGAAATTGAGTCGTTTATGGAGGGGAATTCCATGAGCAAACAAAGGGTTGCCTTAGCCGATTTTCGCTCCTCCAATTCCAACGAAGACTCCATCATGGGGGGCTGGAATTTGGTCTTTCTCCAAAGTTTCCTTCAAGACTCCATCGTGTTTCGATTGTTTAGCTCAGACAATGGAGATTTTGGCATGAATACTCCGGCATTCTTTGCCCTGGATCGCATTCTTGTAGGTCGCACCGAGTCGGTTGAGCAACTACCAACTTTGGCCGATTTATCGGCGTTTCCCAATCCCAGTTTCGGCGCTATTGAGCTTCGTTCAAGTTGGCCCATCGACGGGGTGCAAGTTCAAGATGTTCAAGGCAGGGTGATGGCCGCTGACGTTCAGTCGCTGGGTCTGGGTCGTGCAAAAGTATCGATGCATGCAGCGCCTGGGGTTTATACCCTTCGCGTTCAATCAGGGGCTCAAACCAAATCCCTTCGATGGATTTGCCAATGAGAACCGCAGTTTGGGCGGCATGCCTGCTTTTTTTGAATGCCTGCAAGGAAGATCCCAAGCCCAATCCCGTTTCTACGGCCTTGCCGGCTGTGGTGGTTTTGTGTGAAGGTACTTTTCAGTGGAGCAATGCCAGTTTGGATTTGTGGTATCCCGATTCGTCTATGGTTGAAACCGAGGCCTTCGGAAAGGCCAACGGCCGGCCATTGGGCGATGTAGCCCAATCGGGCTTGGTGCTCAATAATCGCTTGTACGCCGTGGTAAACAATTCTGGGTCGATTTTGAAGATGGATCCGCGGTCGCTCAAACTGCAAGCGCAAAACAGGAGTCTCCGTTCTCCTCGCTATGCGGCTGAGTGGCAAGGGAAGTTGTGGGTCAGTGATTTGTACGCCTCTGCCATTTCTGTTCTGGACACCCAAACACTCGAGACCGAAGGTCAGGTTTGGGCCTCAGGGTGGACCGAGCAAATGCAAGCTTGGCAAGGTCGCTTGGCGGTAGCCGAATATTCGGGTCAAGTGGCGTTTTACGATGCCCAAGGCTTTCGAGTCGATAGTTTGCGCACCCAAAAGGGTTGTTTGGAAGTGCAGGTCGATGCTCGGCAGAATTTATGGGCTTTGTGCTCCGATATGGACAGCGGGAGTGCGCTTTACACCTGGAGCCCTTCTGGAGATGTGCGCGTCTTTCGCTGGCCCTCTGCAACCTTGTCTGAACTCGCACCTTATCCATCTGGATTGGCTTTTTTGATGAACAATCGCGTTTGGCGATTGCCATGGGATGCCCAGTCTGAATCTGATCTTGAGCCTTTGGCACAAGGGTCTTGGACCACGGCTTATGCTTTGCATTGGCTTCCCAAACGCCGGGAATTTTGCTTGACCGATGCCAAAGATTTTGTTTCCAAAGGACGCTTGTATCGCCTGAGCGAGACCGGTGAAATACTCAATCAGGGTGACGCTTGCTCGGTAGCCCCCGGTTTTGCCATCGAGCGTCCTTAGGTCCCACTTGCTTTGCTGTATATTTGAGGCATGTCTTCCCGAAAAATGCGCCCGCGTTTACCAGCGATTGATCGTTTGGTTCTGGGGAATTTTTTGGGGCCCTTTGCCGTGACCTTCTTGCTGAGTCTGTTCTTGTTCTTGATGCAATTTCTGTGGAAATACATCGACGAATTGGTGGGTAAGGGCATCGAAACGGGGGTGATGCTGCAACTGATTTTCTATTCGTTGGCTGATCTGGTGCCCATGGCTCTTCCCTTAACGGTGATGGTAGCTTCCTTGATGACATTCGGCAATCTCAGCGAGAGCTTTGAATTGGTGGCGCTCAAGGCCAATGGCATTTCGTTGCTGCGCATTCTCAGGCCCGCCTTTGTGGTGATATTGGCCTTGGTGGGGTTGAATTTCTTGTTTCTGAACTTCGTCATTCCCCGGGCCAATTTGGAGGCCAAAGCGATGCTCATGGATCTGCGAAAAAAGAAGCCTGCCTTCAACATCAGTCCAGGAGAATTTTACCAAGCCATAGAGGGCTATTCCATTCGAGTAGGAGCCAAAGAGGCTGACAATGAAACGGTTCGTGACGTGCTGATTTACGAATTCAAAAACGATGAATCCAAACGCTTGAACGTACTGAGGGCCGAATGGGGTCAAATGAAGTTAAGCGAAGACCAATCTGAGCTTTCATTTACCCTTTACAATGGGGTTCGCTACGACGAAATGACCAATCAAAAAGAGTATCGGTCTACATTTCCTTTCAATTCCATGCGGTTTGAAAAGCAGCAAATGACCATCGACCTCTCCAGTTTGGATGTAGAGCTGACCGATCGCAAAGCCATGTCTCGCGATTATCGCTTGCTCAATGTCAAACAGCTGGCAGCCGACCTAGATACCAATCGCATGCGGCAAGCGGAAATGATGGCCGAGCACGATCAATACATGGCTCGCTACTTGCACATTCCTGGCTTGTATCCGTCGCAGGCATTCGATAGCAGCATGAGGCGTCAAAGGCCCGTAGTTTCTCCTCTGCGCGACACGCAAATGCTCAACAATTACCCGGTCGAAGAACAAGATGTCATCATGGCGTCGGCCATCACCCATGCCCGGGGTATCAAAGGAACTGTAGATGGGCTGCAAACCAACTTGGAGTACAAGCGAGAGACAGCGCGACCATACCAAATCGAATGGCATAAAAAGTTCTCGCTGTCCTTGATCGTACTTCTGCTCTTTCTCATTGCGGCACCCCTAGGGGCGATCATCAAAAAAGGAGGCATCGGTTTGCCCTTGGTCATTTCGGTGCTCTTGTTTGTGTTGTTTTACGCTGTGAATTTGACCGGTGAGAAAATGGGCAAAGAAGGGGTTTTGCCGGTTTGGTTGGGCATGTGGTTGAGTTCTTTGTTTCTGCTGCCCATCGGCTTGTTTATTACCTATAAAGCGAACAAAGACCGTTCTTGGGAGTCCATTCGAATCAAGCTTCCTCGATTGCGGTTGAGATCCAAATCATGAAGATTCTCGTCATAGGCAATCGCATTCCTTGGCCCATCAAAGATGGGGGTGCCATGGCGAGCTTTCAGCTGCTTAAGGGATATGCTGAGGCGGGTGTGCAAGTCTGCTTTGTGACCTTGAATACGAAAAAGCACTGGCTGGATGAAACGGCCATGCAAGAAGCCTTTCCCTTTTGTGAAACGCGGGCCATCGCTCACGATGCGAATCTGCACCCCATGAAGGCATTGCAGAATGTTATTTCCTCGCGCTCGTATTTTTTAGACCGTTATCGCAACGCCCAGGCACTTCGGGTTCTCGAAGAGCAAGTTATAGGGGTGGATTGGGTGCAAGTAGAGGGCCTGTATTCCATGCCTCTGGCCATGGAGTTGAAGCGTAAGTTCCCAGAGATCAAATGCGCATACCGTGCTCACAACGTTGAATATCAAATTTGGGAGCGGCTGCTGCACAGCCATCTGCCGTGGTGGAAAAAGCTGTATCTGCGAATCCAAGTAGCTCGGCTCAAAAGAGAAGAAGTTCAGGCCTGGAATTGGGCCGATGCCTTGTTGCCCATTTCGCGAGACGATCAGGTTCACATGAGAGTGCATGCACCTCAGGTAGATTCTTGCTTGTTGCTCCCCGGTGTTCCCGTCCAGGTCCAACGCAGTCTCCCGCTGAAGCTGCATTCGGTCTGCCATTTGGGCAGCATGGAATGGATGGCCAATCAGGAAGGGGTGGCTTGGTTTCTGCGCGAAGTATGGCCGCTCGTTTTGAAGGGCAACCAAAAGGCTGAATTTCACTTGGCCGGCAAAGGAATGGATCCAAACGATCCTCGCTTTTCGGGGCCAGGGGTGATCAATCATGGTGAAGTTGCCGATTCTTCTGAATTTTTGCAATCCCATGGAATCTTAGTGGTTCCCTTGCAAGCGGGAAGCGGCATACGCATGAAGACCCTTGAAGCCCTATCGCTCGGGGTTCCCGTGGTGAGCACCCCGGTTGGCGCTCAAGGTCTAGAAAGCATTTCGGGAGAAGGCTTGGAGATCGCTGAAAGTCCCACTCAAATGGCCTCTCAATTGCTAGAATGGATGTCGAATGCGCCCGTGGCTCAGGCCGCTGCCGAAAAGGGCGCTGCAGCGGTCCAAGTCAAATACAACTTGGAAACCAATGTTGCCCAAGCGCTGGCCTTTTTAAGGCAGCGAAACTAAGTGCATGTTAAAGTGGGGGATGCCGGCCTCCCAAAATCGCTCTCCTTCAGCTTGGAAACCCATTTGGGCATAGAACCCCAAAGCGTGCTCTTGGGCGTGGAGGTAGATTTTTCCCGTGTGGGTCTGCTGCCTGAGTTGGTTCAAACAGGCTTCTACCAAGGCTTTCCCAATGCCTTTTCCTCGCATTTTTTCCAACACGGCAAATCGCTCCAATTTGGTGCCGTTTTCCGTCTTGCGAATGCGGCATGTGCCCGAAGCGATGCCTTTGAAAGAAGCTATAAAATGCAAGCAGCTGCCTTCGAATTCATCGTATTCTTCGGCCGGATCTACCGCTTGTTCTACCACAAATACTTGGCGGCGAATATCGAAAGCGTCTTGGAGCTGTGATTCTGTTTTGATTTCTTGAACTTCAATCATGGGATTTGGTTAAATTTGCCTCAGTTACATTCAAAAGTACTGGAAAACAACATGGCTAATTCTCAAATTCAATCTTTGCTCGGCGATCAGGCTGAGTACTTGTTGTCCCACGAATGCAAAACCATTCCTACGGCCAACATTCACGCTCCAGGCCCTGATTTCGTGGATCGCGTTTTTGCTCAAACCAATCGCAATCCTCAGGTGCTTCGCAGCATTCAAACTCTGTACAATCATGGCCGTTTGGCTGGAACAGGGTATTTGAGCATTCTGCCCGTTGACCAAGGAATAGAGCACAGTGCGGGTTCTTCTTTTGCTCCCAATCCTGCTTATTTCGACCCTGAAAATATCATCAAGTTGGCCATCGAAGGCGGATGCAACGCCGTGGCTTCAACTTACGGTGTGCTGGCCATGAATGCCCGCAAATACGCCCACAAGATTCCTTTCATTGTGAAAATCAACCACAATGAATTCTTGTCTTACCCCAATGCTTACGACCAAATCATGTTTGGTTCGGTTGAAGATGCTTGGAACATGGGTGCGGTTGCGGTCGGTGCTACCATTTATTTCGGCAGTCCCGAGAGCCGTCGCCAAATCGTAGAAGTGGCCGAGGCCTTCGAGCGTGCTCACGAGTTGGGAATGGCCACCATTCTGTGGTGCTACACCCGCAACAACGGTTTCAAAGTAGACGGTGTTGATTACCACACCGCCGCTGACTTGACCAGCCAAGCGAACCACTTGGGCGTTACCATTCAGGCTGACATCATCAAGCAAAAATTGCCCACCAACAACGGCGGTTATTTGGCAACTAAACACGGTAAGACCCACAGCAAAGTATACAGCGATTTGAGCAGCGATCACCCCATTGATTTGACCCGTTACCAAGTGGCCAACTGCTACATGGGCCGCGCCGGTTTGATCAACTCAGGTGGAGAGAGCAAAGGTCAAGGCGACATCGAAGAAGCCGTAATCACGGCTGTTGTGAACAAAAGAGCGGGCGGTGCCGGCTTGATTTTGGGTCGCAAAGCCTTCCAAAAGCCCGTAAACGAAGGAGTACAGCTTTTGAATGCCGTACAAGACGTTTACTTGGATAAGGGCATAACCCTCGCTTAATTCATTTGCCCGTGAATCATTCTGATTTCGACGATTTGCCCATGGAATCTTCTGATTCCACCTGGTACAAGCGCACCCTTTCGGGAATCTTGACCAAGACCAAAGACAAAAAGCCCACGCCTGATGGCCTTTGGGAGAAGTGCAAGCGTTGCAAAGAAGTTGTTCCGGCCAAGGAATGGTTAGCCAATCATTGTGTTTGTCCCTCTTGCCAATACCATGAACGCATTGGTTCGGCTGAATACTTTGAGTTGTTGTTTGACGACGGCAAGTTTACCGAGCTGAATGCCAATTTGAGTTCGGGTGATCCCTTGTCATTCGTGGATTCTGCGCCTTACACCGATCGTGTGGTGGTGGCACAGAAAAAAACAGGCCTCAAAGATGCGGTTCGCACGGCTTATGGCGTAATCAACGGCCAACCTCTGTGCGTAGCTTGCATGGACTTCGCGTTTATCGGAGGCTCCATGGGTTCGGTAGTGGGGGAGAAGATTGCCCGAGCCATCGACCACAGTTTGGCTACCAAAACTCCATTTTTAATGATTTCCAAATCGGGAGGAGCCCGCATGATGGAAGCGGCGTTTTCGCTCATGCAAATGGCGAAAACCTCAGCCAAGCTTGCGTTGTTGAGCAAAGCGCATATTCCTTACATCTCCTTGATGACCAATCCTACCACCGGTGGGGTTACCGCTTCTTTTGCCATGTTGGGTGACTTCAACATCGCCGAACCCGAAGCCTTGATCGGTTTCGCCGGTCCTCGTGTCATCAAAGAGACCATAGGAAAAGACCTCCCCAAAGGGTTCCAAAGCAGCGAGTTCTTGCTCGAGCACGGCTTTTTGGACTTCATCGTTTCCCGCACTGAATTGAAACAGACTTTAACCCGTTTGTTGTCCCACATACAAGATTAACCTATACCATGAATTTCCCTGATAATCTGAAGTACACCAAAGACCACGAGTGGGTTTTGGTAGAAGGAAACACTGCCACCATTGGCGTTACTGATTTTGCTCAAAGCGAGTTGGGCGATATCGTTTTTGTAGACATCTCTAGCCAAGGGGAAACCTTGGGTGCTCATGACATTTTCGGAACCGTAGAAGCCGTTAAAACAGTGAGCGATTTGTACATGCCCATCAGCGGTGAGGTGACCGAAGTCAATGGTGATTTGGACTCTTCTCCTGAGGCCGTCAATGCTGATCCTTATGGCAGCGGTTGGATGGTGAAAGTGAACATGAGCAATCTCAGTGAATTGGATGGCTTGATGAGCGCTGCCGATTATCGTGCCATGATTGGCGAATAAGCCCAATTTTTAGGCTGCAATTTTCAGTCTTCGAGTTGTACCATCTCCTCGAATACGTATCTTTGCAGCCCCTTTAGGGTCGGATGGCCGAGTGGCTAGGCACAGGTCTGCAAAACCTCTTACACCGGTTCGAATCCGGTTCCGACCTCCAAACAAGGAAAGCCCCGCTTGCGGGGCTTTTTTTATTCCCAGCTGCGGCAGCGCAAGCTTGAGCTGCCGCAGCTGGGAATACATGGCGCGCAGCGCCACCTTGTTTTGAAAGGCCCTCCTCAAGGATAGGGGAGCCGCGATCAGCGGCGAGTCAATCTGATAGAATATTGGATGCCCTTGTGGGACGTACTTCTGTTGCTCTGCTGGCCCATGCTGTGCATGTCAAATGGACTGCCAATCCCATTGGTGGTAAAAAAAGCCCCGGCAGGCGGGGCTCTAGGTGATTTTACAAGGTTTCAAACCAAACCAGCACTTCGGCTTCCAGTTTGATTTTTCGATAAACCACGGCAGGTGGCGCATCTGATTGGTTGCCCGATCCGGCAAAAGACTCAAATTCATAATTGGTTTTGCCTCGGTCATTTCGATACCCGCGTACACTCATGCCATCCACGTGATTCCAATTGGTATTGTTCGTGGCGTCAATGAACAAAGGCTTTCCACAGCGTTGCCCAATGGCTTCCAGCATATCATCGGCTCGTTGCTTGGCATCGAGCATGGCTTGTTTGCGGGCCTCGCTCAACAGGGAATCGTATTGGCTGTGTTCCACTTTGTCGATGCTCGCAGAACGCACTTTTTGGTTTTTGAATGCATTAAAGGCAGATTTCACTTCTTGCGCGTTGTGCAAAAGCAAACTGTAGCTGCGCACATTGATGATTTCGTCATCGTTCCATCGAAAGGAGATGGTCTCTGAATCGGCGTTTTCCAGGCTCAAACGATCGCTGGGAATACCGGCTTGGTTCAAGGCCGCAATCAGTTTCTGTTCTTGTACATCGACGCTTATGAAATCGCGTCCTTCGGTACGGTCAGCGATGGCAAGAGAAAGGGTAATGCGATCGGGAACTACTTGCAGGGTGGATTGACCCTGTACCTCGATGTATGGCGTGGCGGGAGGGGTTCCAGCCATTTGCGCCATGGAGAATGTGCTGCTGGCGAATGAAAAAGCCAGCATCATGGTATTTCGAAACATGCATCTATAATAACAACAGCCGTGCCAATTGCCCCAATATCGCTAGGAAATGATCATGCCATCGGCCATTTCTATGATGCGATCGGTTTTTTGGGCAAAGTCGGTGTCGTGGGTGACGATCAGCAGCGATTGTTGCTGCGTTTGGGTGATTTCGCGAAAAATGTCGAAGACCCTTTGGGCGTTTTTGGAATCCAAATTACCCGTGGGTTCATCGCCCATGATGATATCGGGGTTGTTGATCAGAGCTCGAGCAATGGCCACCCGCTGTTTTTGGCCACCCGAAATCTGAGTGGCTCGTTTCAAGGCTTGCTCATCTACGTCGAGCAATCGCAGTTTCTCCATGGCATCGTGTTCGATTTCTTCCTTGCTTTTCAAGCCCAATTTCAAAGCGGGAAGCATGACATTGCGCAAGACCGAGAATTCGGGGAGCAGGTAATGGAATTGGAACACAAAGCCTATATGCTGGTTGCGAATCCGGGCGAGTTCGGCGGCTTTTAAGCCTTTCAACGATTGGCCTGCGAGCAATAAATCTCCTTCGTATTGGGTGTCCATGGTAGACAATACATACAAAAGGGTGCTTTTTCCGCAGCCCGATTTTCCCATGATCGAGACAAATTCACCTGCTTGTATGCTCAGGTCCAAGCCGCGCAGAATTTCCACTTCAACAGGGTCAAAGAACTTTTTGCGTATGCCGCGTGCTTCCAGAATCGAATGGGTCATTGGCCTCTTAGAATGTCTACGGGATCGATGCGGCCGGCCTTGCGCGAGGGCATGTATCCGGCGAAAAAGGTCGTGATCAGGGCAAATACAATCCCAATGACGTAAAACTGCGGATTGAAATTGACGGGGAAGGTTTTGATCGTGGGAAGCGCTTCGGTTTCAAATGGAGCTTGGGATATGCCATAAGAGGCCAGAAAGCCAAAAATCAGACCCATGCTGGCCCCAATGACACCTATTAAGATGGCCTGATACAGGAAAATGCGCTGCACATCCAGGGCTGAAAATCCCGTGGCCTTGAGAATGGCGATGTCGGGCATCTTCTCATAAATCAACATATTCAATATGTTGTAAATGCCGAAACCAGCAACGATGAGAAGGGCCACCGAAACCGCATAGGTGATCATGTTTCGAATGCTGGTGCCCGTTTCAAATTGGGCGTTGGCCGTTTTGATATCGATCGCATTCACGCCCCAGCTGCTGCGCAATTCTTCGGCCATGCCAGCGGCGGCTTCGATGTCGTGCAGCTTGAGGTGCAAATCGGTGAAATAATCGCCTCCTTCGCCGCTGAGCCGCTGAGCAGTGCCTATGTTGCAATAACTGAATACCTTGTCGATATCGGCCAAGCCGCTCTGAAACAAGCCCACGATTTTCAATCGTTCCCGGCTGCCGTTGATGGAAACAATTTGCACATAATCGCCAATTTGAAGCGAAAGATTTTTGGCCACGCCAGCCCCCAGTACAATGGCGTTCTCGTTGCTTGCCAAATCTTCGGGCTTGCCCCCTACTATATACTGTTGGAAGTTGAACAAGCGGGCTTCTTCCAGCACATCCATGCCGGCTAAGCTACCGTTCAGTTGGACGGCCCCGGCTTGGTAAAAAATGCGGGTAGAAACTTGGGGCGTAATGCCTTTCACACGCGGATCCTTGCGCAATTCGGCCCGAATGGCCAGTCCATTTCGAAGTTTGAGTTGGCTGTTTTTGGGCTTGATGGAATGAATGATGTGCGCTTTGTCTGCGTAAGGCGCAAAGTCTTCGATGGGCTGCCGCTCGCTCTGCTTGATCTCGTTGTATATGCGCACATGAGGCGTACGGTTCAATATCAGCCCGTCGAGCAGGCCGTTCAAGCCGGTCATGAAACTGACCAATATGATGAAAACCCCAATGCCAAAGGTAACCCCCAAAGCAGCGATGGCCGACTGCTTTTTGCGAGCCAACAAATGGGTTTTGGCGATGCCGAGCAACAGGGGGTTGTAGAGGCTCATTTACTGGGGTTTGACGAGTTGATCGCCGGCCTTTAAGCCGCCAATGACTTCCACCATGTTGATGCTTTGAATGCCTAGCTTGGGCGCTACTTGCTCGCCGCTGGCCAGGGTGACTTTCCCGTTTTTTAGGTAGACAAGCGGCAGCACTACTGCGGCTGGTTTTTCTTGAATGACGATGGATGCTTCAGCTGACAAACCGGGGAACAAGGATAGGGAAGAGCCTTGAGCCGAGTCCAGGGAACATTCCAAGAATACCGTTCCACTTTTGGAGTCTACGTGTTGGTCAATTTGGCGCAGCCGTCCCGAAAAAACCCGGTCCCCGAAGGCATCGAATCGCAGGGCCACGGTTTGCCCTAAACGCACCCGGGCAGCATCGACCTCGTCGATTTGCAATTCGGCATAAAAACGTTCGGCCGATCCCAAGGTGGCCAAGGGCCTTTGGGGTACAATGCTTTCCCCAACCCGAACGCTCCATGCGTACAATTTGCCATCTTCAAGGGCTCTGACTTCGTAGTCACCGCGAGCGCTTCGAGCCAAGTTGGCGGCTGATTGGGCTTGATCGCGAGCAGCAGCCAGACGGCGTTTGCCATCCCAATAGGCATTCCAAGCAGACTCGCTTTGGCTGCGGCTGGACGCGAATTTGCTTTCGGCTTTTTCCCATTGCAAGCGCGTGCCAATGCCTTGCTCGAATAGGCGGCTTTGGCGGGCATACTGGAGGGAGTCGTCTCGGCGGTTCAACAGCGATTGCTGGTAGCTGTTCCAAAGGGATTGGACCTGGGTTTGGTATCCCGAGGCCGCGCGAAGCGCGGCCTCGGCACCCTGCAATTGCGCTTGGGCCTTATCGGCCTCGATCAGGGCAATGAGTTCGCCCGCTTGGACCGATTCACCTTCTCTTTTGAACAATTGCAGAATACGGCCTCCCACCGCTGACGAAAGTTCGTATTGCCCTTCGGCTCGCAAGCGAGCCGACGCATACACAGACTCCACGATGGGCTTAGACTCGACGGTGTAGGTTTCTTGCTTGGATTGGCAAGAGGCCAACGCCAACAGGCTTAGCAGGACCATTCCTCTCATAAAACGAAGGTAAGGCTTATTGCACAAGGGAAATGTGACCGTTGTCATGCATGGTTATTCTCAGCGCTGGTATACGCTCTCGCCGGCCACAACCGTCTTCAAGACTTTGGCTTTTTTGATTTTGCTGGCCTCTGCTTCCAGGAGATTGCAATTCAATACCACATAATCGGCTTGCATGCCAGCCGCTAGGCTGCCAACCCGAGTTTCATCAAAACCGGCAAAAGCGGCCCAATGCGTCATTCCCAATAGTGCTTCTTCTCGAGTTAGGGCTTGGTCTACCACAAAGGGGTTACCCAGTGTTCCCTGACGGTCCATGCGAAATACTGCCGAATAAAAGGTATTCAATGGGTTCAAATCTTCGACGGGGAAATCGGTGCCTAAGGCCAATGATCCGGCGGTGTCTAGCAAATGGCGATAAGCATACGCGCCCGTCAGTCGATCTTCACACAAGCGGCTTTCAGCCCAGGGAGCATCGCTAGTCGCATGGGTGGGTTGAACACTGGGAATGATCGAGCGGCCTGCAAAATAGTGCCAATCACTGGGGCTTACGATTTGGGCATGTTCGACGCGCCAACGGGCATCGTGACCCGGTTGCAGAATGCTGTGAAAAAGATTCAGAACCAAGGCATTGGCGCTGTCTCCGATGGCGTGTACGCAAACTTGAATGCCGTTGTCTCTTAGGAAATAGGCATAGGAGCCCAATTCTTGAATGTTCATGAGCTGCAAGCCCCGGTGTTGCAGGCGGTCGCAATAATCTTCTTTGAGCAAGGCTCCTCGGGAACCCAAGGCTCCATCCAAATAGAATTTGACAGCATGCACATTCATGCGTTCGCTGCTCCATTGGCCGAATTGGGCAAGGTGTGAAAAGGTTTGCTCATTGGCCGAGAGCATGACATTGAGGCGAATTTTTAAGGCTCCAGATTCTTGCAACTGCTGCAACCAAAGGGTTTGTTCTACTTCCAATCCGGCTTCGTGAAGGCCGGTTAATCCTACCGCAAAGGCTTTTTGTTCGGCCGTTTTTACGGCCTGCTGCAGCGCCTGCGAATTCATAGCGGGAATGCGTTCCTTGATGTAGTCGGCGGCCGCATCGATGTATACGCCCTCGAATGACTCACCACCGTCGATCTGGAAATCTGAATCCACATTCAGCAAGCGTTCAGCGGCAGAATTGACCCATACGGCATGGCCGTCAACCCGAGAAAGGCAAACGGGGACATCGGGAAATGCAGCGTCCAAATCGGCGCGCGTTGGGAATTGCCCTCCCCACAGATTTTGGTCCCAACCTCGACCGATGATCCATGAGTCTGGTCGCAAGGCGATGGGCATTTTGGCTTGCTTTTTAGCCTGCTTTTGGGTGGCTTTGATCGCTTCTTTGATGCTGTTGGAACCGAAAAGGGAAGCCTCATTGAGTCCTTGAGCATAGCCCAAAAAGTGGCAGTGGGCATCGATGAAGCCCGGGTAAATAAAGGCCTTGCCGTAATCGCTGACCCTGGCGTTAGGATAGAGCGTTAAGGCTGAATCGGCAGATCCTATGTAGCGAATGCTGGAACCCTCGATGACCATGGCTTCGGCCACGGGATGGCTCGTGTCAGAAGTGAAAATGCGCTCGGCCAATATGCATTGCGCGGTTTCAGACTGAGCCGATAACAGACTTGGTATGAGCAGAATTATCAAAAAAGCAATCGGACCCTTAGGGTACATGGCATTAAATTTGTTTAGAAGGCATGGGCTTGAAAAAGTCACAGCCCGAAAATACTCCAAACGAAAACAACCCACCTACCCAGAACCGTGAAAAATTCTCCTAAAACTTACATTTGGCTCGCTGTTTTGCTCATCGCCCTGTTGGTGGGCATAGGTGTTTATTTGTTCATGAAGCCAGCCGAGGTGAAAACCACGGGAAAGGCAGACTTTGACTTGAATTATTCAAATTGGCTGAATGAGCTCAATGACAATGCAGGAGATACCGCCGCCCAGCGCTATCAAACCAAAAAAGTGCGTTTGCAAGCGGCCGTTGAATCAGTTCCCAATGCCGTTGACACGGCTCAGATTTTCGTACTGAGCAGTCCTGAGAACTTTGTAGTTCAAGCCGCTTTTCACGCCTCATTGAAAAAAGAGTTGGCCGGCATTTTACCTGGTGACTCGCTTGATTTATTGTGTTCTTGCAGCATTACCATGCCCGATCCCGAAATGGATCTGTTGGGTTCAGAGACATACATACAACTGACTCGTTGCAATGCTCTGAATTGGGTAAAATCCGGAAATAATTAATTATGAAATACATAGCATTCTTCTTCGCCTTCGCGGCTTTGGGACTGAAAGCCCAAGTGTACCAAACCAAAACCGGTAGCATCACCTTTGTCAATACGGCCGCTACTGGCAGTTTTGATGCCGTGAACAATCAAGTCGTGGCGGCACTTTCGGCCGAAAACGGCACGGTTCAATTTCGTGTGCCTGTCAACAGTTTTCAATTCAAAAAAGAGTTGATGCAACAGCATTTTCAAGAGAATTACATGGAAACGGCTACCTATCCGAATGCTTCATTTTCAGGGAAATTGGTCGATGCCGCTGCTGTCAATTTTACCCGCCCAGGCACCTACAACGTAAAGGTAAAAGGCGATATGACCATGCACGGAGTCAGCAAGGCCATTGAAGTTCCAGGTCAAATTGTGGTGAGCGCCTCAGGTGTGACGCTCAAAGCGAATTTCGATGTGCTGTGTAGCGATTACAGCATCAACATTCCCCGCAACAATGCCTCTTCGGTTTCCAACAGCGTAGCGGTTAGCGTAAACTGTTCCCTGACTCCCCGTTCATGATGAAACCCGTTTATTTAGCCATCCTTTCTGCGGCGATATGGGCCTCTGCTTGCACCCATGCGAAGGACCCAATCAATGATCCTGGCACAAACGACATCTGCTTTGAGCGGGATGTGTTGCCCATCTTTCAGTCGAATTGCGCGATGAGCGGATGCCACGATGCGGCCACCCGAGCCGATGGTGTCCAGTTGACCGATTATTCAAGCATCATGAATACCGGTGATGTCAAGCCCGGCAAACCCATGGATTCTGATGTCTACGAAGAGATTGTAGAAGGCAAAATGCCCCCCTACGGCTATAGCAAGCTCACGCAAACCCAGATCGATTTGTTGAACAAGTGGATCAGCGAAGGGGCAAAAAATGGGGTAGATTGCCCCAGTACCTGTGACAGCAATACTTTCACCTACAGCGGGGCAGTTTCCAAAATCATGACCCAGCGTTGCGTGGGTTGCCACAGCGGCAGCAACCCTTCAGGAGGCATTGACTTGAGTAGCCATGCGGCCGTTAAGGCACAAGCTGCACGGGGAGCCCTAATGGGCAGTATTTTGGGGAAGGCCCCATGGAAATTCATGCCTCAAGGTGGAGCAGCTCTGAGCAGTTGCGAGGTGGCCCAAATTCGAAAATGGATCGATGCCGGTAGCCCCAATGACTAAGGTTTCCTTTTGGCTGTTGGGCTTGGTTTTGGGCCTGAGCAGTTGCTACTACGACAACCGTGAAGACCTGTATGGCAGTGCGGGACCATGCGATACAACGGCGGTTTCCTACACCACACACATCAAGCCTTTGATGGATCAGCAATGCGTGGGTTGCCACGGGGCTACGGCTCCTTCGGCGGGAATCTCTTTGCACGATTGGGCTTCTGTGAAGGCCAGTGTGCAAGGGGGTCGTTTCGTCGGTTCAGTCGATTGGCAAACGGGATATTCGCCTATGCCCAAGGGCGGCTCCAAATGGACGCCTTGTCAAATTTCCCAATTGAATGCTTGGGTCAACAAAGGAATGCCACAATGAGAAATGCCTGGTTAAGCTTGTTGGCCTTGTGTCCCTGGGCTGTTCTGGCTCAATTTCCCTTGGGAGAGGAATTGGGACACCAGAGCCTGCGCATTGTGAATCAGCAGGCCGCATCGGGTCCCGGTGAAGGGCATCTGGAATTTTTCATTCAACACCGTTTTGGTGACTTTGCCCAGGGGGCATACAATGCTTTTGGATTGGATCAAAGCCAAATTCGATTGGGCTTGGACTATGGCTTGAGCGACCGATTGACCCTTGGTTTGGCTCGTTCCAGCTGGGGCAAAACTTCGAATGGATACTTCAAATACCAATTGGCGGGCCTGCGTGAAAATAGGCATTGGGACCTGACTTGGTTGAGCGATGTCAGCGTAAACGGCGAAGCGAGCAATGTTTGGGGCTTAGAACCCTTTTACTATTCGCATCGCCTTCGATATGTGCATCAATTGATCGTCGGTCGTCGTTGGACTCCTCGCTTTTACGCGGCGGTGGTGCCCGGGGTGGTGCACATCAATTTGGTTGATGCCGCGAGTGACCCCAATGATTTGCTCACTCTTTCGGCCTTTGCTCGTTACCGAGTTCAGCCTCACATAAACCTCACTTGGGAAATGCAAAACACCTTGCCCAGCGTCAGCGGGGCTGCCTTGACCTCGCCGCCCATGGCCTTGGGAATGGAGTTCATCGAGGGTCTTCATATATTTCAATTGAGCCTTGGCAATGCCCTGAGCATGAACGAGGCCTATATCAGTACAGCCAATCAAGGCGAGTGGAACGCAGCCCATCTGCGGGTCGGATTTAACATTGTAAGAAGATGGTAAAATACGGGATGTTGCTGCTGGGCTTGGCGTTGAGTCAGTCTTTATGGGCGCAAGAGGATCTCCTGTTGGATGAGCCTGAAATTCAAGGCCCTTCGCCCGTGAATTTCGCTTTCAAAACTACGCGAGTTGTCAATTTGCAAAGCCTGGAAACCCTGGGTGCTGGGGTGTTTGATTTCAAAATTCAACACCGTTTTGGACCCCTGAATTCAGGGGCTCGAAATGCTTTTGGCTTGGATTTGGCGACCATTCGTATCGGCGGGGAATACGGCGCGAGCTCCCGCTTGACCTTGGGTCTGGGTCGAAGCCCGGTTGAGAAAACCATCGACGGATACGCCAAAATGAAATGGGTGCAACAAACCCGTGGTGGGGGTTCTCCCGTTTCGGTGTTGACGGTGGCTTCGGCAGCCTATCGCCGCCAGAACTACAGCGCTGAACCTTCTACGTTGGAGCGAATGGTGTATGTAGGTCAACTCATCGTGGGTCGAAAGTTCAATGAAAATTTGAGCATGGAATTGGTTCCCTCAGTGGTGCATTACAATTGGGTGAATGTCAATGTTCCCAATACCCAATTCGCTTTGGGAATGGGAATGCGTCGAAAGCTAACCATGCGCAGTTCCATCAATTTGGAATGGATACCCGTCTTGAGTGACCGTGGAGATTTCTACAACAGTTTCTCGGTCGGTATGGACGTAGAAACCGGTGGTCACGTGTTTCAAATGGGTTTTACCAATTCAATAGGGTTGACTGAGAACTTGTTTTTGACACGCAACACCACCCAGTGGAGCAATGCCGGGGTTCGGTTTGGCTTTAACTTGAGCCGAGTGTTTACCTTGGTAGACCCTCGCTAGGGTTTAGGTCTTCTGCTTCTCTTTTTGGGCAGAAGGAAACAAGATGTTGTTCAATATCAGGCGGTAGCCGGGCGAGTTGGGGTGCAAATTCAAATCGGTGGGGGGCTCTCCAACCAAGTGCTGGTAATCTTCGGGGTCGTGTCCGCCGAAGAAAGTGAAGGTCCCTTTGCCCATTTCACCGTGAATGTAGCGGGCTTCGTTGAGCATCGCATTTTCGCCCATGATCAGCACATCGCTGCGCACTAACTCTTTGCGATAAGCGGTGGTTTGCCCCATGAAACCTTGAATGGTTCGCGTGTGGTTCTGGCAGAGAATGGCGGGAATGACATCCCATTTGGCTGAATATTCGAACAGGGTAAACAGGTCGTTTTCTTCTTTTACGGCTCGAGCATTGGGGTCGACATCGATGTTGCTGTATTCATATACGTAAGGACTTGTCTCCAGTCGAAAATCTTTGAAGGCGAAGCAGGCATCGTAGTTCAAACGCTGCTGAGCCAAGGGGTCCATAGGAGTTCCGTCAAAGACCGATTCGCATACATCGGTGTTTTGAGCGGCCAAGGCAATGTCGTAAGTGTCGGTGGCGCTGCACATGGCAAAGAGGAATCCGCCGCCGAGGCAAAAATCCCGAATGAGGCGCACGACTTCGCGCTTGAGCTCACGGGTGCTGGCAAACCCGTGCTTGGCAGCCATGGCTTCAGACTCGGCCACCTCTGCTTGGTACCACGGGGCAGAGGCATAAGAGGCCCAGAATTTTCCGTATTGTCCGGTGAAATCTTCGTGGTGCAAATGCAACCAATCGTACTCGGCCAATTTGCCTTCGAGCACTTCATCGTCAAACACCACATCATAGGGAATTTCGGCGTAGCTCAAAACCAAGGTGACCGCATCGTCCCAAGGTTGTTTGGTTTTGGGTGAATAGACAGCAATTTTAGGAGCATTGAGCAACTTGATGGCATTCATGTTCACTTCGGGGTTGGCGGCAGTGCTGAACAAAGCGTTCGCATCAGCCTCTGAAATGACCTCAAATCGAATGCCCCTGAGCTTGCAGGCTTCTTCAATGCGGGCGTCGTGGGGGAATAAGAAGCTGCCGCCCCGGTAATTGAGCATCCAATTGGCTTCGCCTCCCTCATTGAGCCACCAATAGGTGAGGCCGTAGGATTTCAGGTGATTGAGCTGGCTTTCGTCCATCGGGACGAGTATGCGGCTAGCCTGAGCGAGGTTAAGCACCCAGAGTGCGGCTAAAAAGAAGATTATGCGAATTTTTGCCCCAGCCATACTGCGCTTATCCCTGTTATGAGTGAGCCGATTCCATACGCCAATCCCAATTTCAACTGGCCATCTTGAAAATACCTGAGCATTTCCAAGCCCAATCCCGAGAAGGTGGTGAAGCCCCCGAGAAAACCCACGGTAACAGCCAAACGCAAGCCTTCAGGTTGAATTCGGCTCCAAACCAGGCCCATCAAAAGGCAACCCAGGGTATTGGCGCTGAAGGTGGCCCAAGCAAAACGATCGGTTTGAAAGGGGATTTGCCAGGCAAGCAACCAGCGGCAAAGGCTGCCCAATGCGCCCGCTCCAGCAATGCCCAAGACGGTCCAGATGCTCATGCCGTGAAATTACACTTAAATTTGTGCCGTGCGGGTGCAATTGCTTTCCTTCTTCGACGAAAGTCCACGGGTACGCCGTTTTCGATGGCGTTATACCGCCGAAGGGGAGGCATTTTATCAGCAAGTTGAGCAGTTTCGGGCCTATGCAGGCATTTCGAGCGAAGAGCCCATTTTTCAACCCGGCCAATTTGTGCAGCTCAGGCATGAAGCCATTTTCCCAGAAGGCCGCAGTTACAGCCTTTGTCATTGGCTAGAAGCGGCCCAGCCCGAATTTGAACTCTGCATTGTGCTCAATGAAAAAGGGAAAGCCACGCCCTGGTTGTTTGAACAAGAAGTGGGACTCGAGTTGGAGTGCACCCCGCCTCAAGGGCGTTTTGTCTTGGAAAATGACCCTGAGGGTATGCCTTTGGTATTCATTGCTACGGGCACGGGTTTAGCCCCTTTGATGCCCATGATGGAAACCGCGTTGAAGCAGGGTGGTCATTCCGTTTATCTGTTTGCCGGTCATCGCTGGGCTGAAGACGAATTGTTTCAAAAAGAATTGCAACATTGGCAAAATCAATACCCGGCCTTTACCTACTTCGCATGCGGCAGCCGAGAGCCCATTCAGGGCCGGCAATGCTATGTACATGCATGCTACGAGCCTTTTTTGAAAAAGTGGCCCCAAGCCAGGTTTTACGCCTGCGGTTGGAAAGCCATGCTCAGTGACTGTCGAAGCATTTTGAAATCAGCCGGTTACAGTCGACGGGATTATCGAATGGAAGCCTACGACTGATTCTACTGCCCCGAATTTGGCATATTCCAATAAACCCCCGTATAATTGTACCCGAAAGCGAGATGCGTCTGCTTTTCAATCCCCTTTTTTAATGATTTTCAATGCTTGAGGATTTTGTCCTCTCCCCAATACTAATTCATGGCTGATTTTCCTGATTTCGGAAACATGGGCGTAGGCGAGTTGCGTGCGCTAGCAGAAACCCTGGACGTCAAAGGTTCGTCCAAAATGAAAAAAGGCGAGCTTGTCGATGCCCTTATGGCCATCGCGCAAGGTGCTGAAACCAAGCCCAAGGCCAAGGCCGAGGGTCGAACACGCGTTCGCAAATCAAGCGAGGAAACAGCTCCTGTTGAAGGTTCAGCTGGGACTGCTGAGCCATCGCTTGCAGACTCGGTAGAGGAATCGAAAGAAGCTCCTGCTGAAGGTCGCAAGCTGCGTGAACGCCGTCGTCGAAACCAAGATCAAACGGCAGAAAATCCAGAGCCCGCTGCGGCTGAGGATCAGCCCCGCGAATCGCGCCGAGAGGGTGAAAAAGCGCCCCGCAGCGAACGCGAACCTCGTGAGCCCCGCGGCAACCGTGAACCCCGCGAACCTCGTGGCGATCGCGAGCCCCGTGAACCGCGCGGCGATCGCGAGCCCCGCTCAGAGAGGGAAGGAAGCCCCGAAGAGCGCAAGCGCAAAGAGCAGTTGGCCTATTTTA
>Ga0222713_10001031_pt1 | contig 31845 bp, 27 predicted proteins | sample C33_649DmetaG_FD_165061 | JGI IMG/M metagenome (GOLD analysis project Ga0222713, IMG submission 165061) | Estuarine water microbial communities from San Francisco Bay, California, United States - C33_649D | ecosystem: Environmental > Aquatic > Marine > Unclassified | place: USA: California... | reverse complement strand
CTGGCGATGTGCCCCCCCCCCCCCCCCCCCCCTCGAGGCGCGCGTGCGAGCGCGGGGCGCGACACACCGCGACGGGACGGCAACGAGCGATGCTTCGCCGAGCGACGACGAGAGCGACGAAAACGACGATCGGGAGACGGGCGTACGATAAAAAGGTGCGAGAACGAAAAAGGAGGACGAAAGCGATCGATGCGCGCGGTGGTAGCGCGCGCGCTGGACGCGCGCGAGCGGTGATGATGAGCCGTACTGACGATTCATTCCCACAGGTCGTCGATCACTACGAGAACCCGAGGAATGTGGGGAGTTTCGATAAGAATGACGTCAACGTCGGTACAGGGGTCGTGGGAGCGCCGGCGTGCGGGGACGTGATGAAGCTACAAATCAAGGTGGATGCCGAGGGCAATATCGTGGACTCGTGCTTCAAGACGTTTGGGTGCGGGTCGGCGATCGCGTCGTCGTCAGTGGCGACGGAATGGATTAAAGGCACGCACGTTGATCAAGCGGTGACGATTAAGAATCAAGACATAGCGAAACATTTGAATCTGCCGCCGGTGAAGTTGCACTGCTCGATGCTCGCCGAAGACGCCATTCGGTCGGCGGTGGCGGATATCAAGGCGAAACGTGCGGCAGCTTCGGCGGCTCGGGCGTAGTAGTTTCCATTCATCAGTTTCAACGCACGCGCTCGCTGCTTCATAGCGCGAGATTTCTCGATTTAAGCTTAGCTCACGACTGTACGATAAAACACATTTTTCACAAAACATCCCTCCACTACTTGTCGCGATGTTCGTCGCGAACCCCACGCGATTGATGCCAACGCACGCGTATCGAATCAATCGTTCGAACAAGAATCGAATGCGCTCGACACCATGGGCGAACAAAGTCACGATGGCTTCTACACCGGCGTCTTCTGTGCTCATCGTCAGCGACCTCGATGGCACCATGGTTGGTAACGATGAATACACGCGAGCGTTTAGAGAATTCTGGTCATCGAGCGCGAAGCCCCCGGGCTCGAAGCTGGTGTATTCAACCGGGCGATCGCTCGCGTCGTTTCATGATTTGATCGCAAAGAAAGCAAACGTCATGGTGGAACCAGACAAGTTGATTTGTGCCGTCGGAACCAAGGTATTCGAACGCTCAAACCGCGGATGGGTCGAAGACGAGGGTTGGAGCAAAGCTCTAGGGCTGAATTGGTCGACTGAGGTCGTAGTCACCGCGGCGAGGCGTGCGATTGATGAGTGCGGGCATGAAAATGCGCACTTTAGACCGGCTGATGAACAAAACGAACACAAAGTTACCATCGGTGTGAAGGATGAGTTCGTATCCAAGATTGAGCAAAGACTGAGGGATGACTGCGCGGCGAGTGGCTTAGATTATAAAATCATTACTAGTGGTTCGGGCGGCTGGAAGTTTGTCGACTGCGTCAGTGCCGGTGCCGGGAAGTTAGAAAGTTTGGAGTACGTTCGGAAACAGTTGGGATTTGAGCACCTCCAAACTGTTGCTTGCGGTGACAGCGGTAACGACATATTGATGTTATCAGGGAAAACGAGGTGCATAATCGTTGGCAACGCGCAGTCAGAGCTTAGAAATTGGGCCAATCAGAGAATGGCGGGCGGTGAGCTCGCACTTGGGCGCGTATTTCTAGCCACAGAGCACGAAGCGCTCGGCATCTTGCAAGGTTTGCGTAAGTTTGGATTTTACAACTGACTAATTTACAAGCACTAAAATACAAAGGAACTTAGGCAATAGGAAATTAATACGTAAGCAGTTGTTCTAGCATGGCTCGACCGTACGCGGCTTCGTCCCACTCGAGTGCGCGAGCGGCCGCACGTTTTGCTATGACGAGAGTGTTGGGATCGGCGAGAACTTGTTCGATTCGGTTTGCAAAATCAGGTACAGGCGCCAATACATCAACCTCGAGCGATTCGATACCAGGACGCAACAAATCTGATGCACCCACTGTTCCACCTCGATGCATGACTGATGGCACTCCGAAAGCCGCCGCTTCGATTATGGTCATCCCGAAGGCATCGGCAGCTGGTGGATGCACATTTAGCACGGTTTCGCAAAATATTTCGCCCAGCTGGCGCTCGTTCAAAAAGTCCTCGACGACACGACCGTTCGGTGCACAGCGCAGGAAACGTGCTTTGAGATCCTGAGCATATTTGCTCGTGCTCAAAATGCTCGCATTCGCGCACATCAGTGGAATGAGCGCACCGCTCTTGAACACACCTCTCCGTGCTAGTTCCTCAACCAGATTCACAAACCTGTCTGGCTCTTTCTCCTGACTCACACGCACAACACACGCCAAGTACCGGCGCTGCCGCTTCTCCATGCTATGTCCCAACTCTTTCGCGATCTCCACCACGTTCGAACGCAAAGGGGGGCAAATTATTGCCGGCATTCGTGTCGCGCCCAAACATTCCATGATGTACAGTGCGTCGCTCCGACACAGTGCAATAACTCCAGAAGCCATGGCCACGGCTTCTCGCTCGTACGGTGCATGTCGCTGATCGCTTTTTGAAAACACTCGAAACGTCGTCATGACGTACGGCGCACTGAGTCTCAGCGCTTCCGCCGCAGCTTTGCTCGACCAGTCCACGCCGAGCACGCAGCTTGGCGCCCAAATCTGCGCTTGCGCGCGCACGTCCTCTCGCTCGCAAGCCTTTGCAAACTCTCGCCACGCACCGTTGAGGCTCAAATCAAACCATTTCTCGCTCGGAACATCGACGTAAAGGACGGGGACGTCGCCGTTTGAGTCCAACGTCGCACGCTCCGCGGCCACGGCTGCTGTGGGTTTCGCACACACCACCAACACCTCGGCACCGTCGCGATCAACGATGGCCTCTTCGGGCGACGTCGATCGGGTTGTTATCCCGCGAACCAACGCTTGCGAGAGCGTGCCGTTACCGCTGAAGCACTCGTAGTTGTATTCCAGAGTGACTAAGAGGCAGCGCATCGTGACTCTGGAATAGCGCGCTTCATAGTGGCGCGCGAACGCCGAGGTCGCCGCACTTAACGGCAGCGCGCGACGGAGAGAACATGGAGTTTCTCAAGCGCGTCAGCGCGGCGCTCGTGGAGTCGGACAGTGAGGAAGAAAACGAAAACGAAGGTGGTGCGCGTCGTCAAGAGGTGGATGGCGCGGACGCGACGTCGACGCACGCGAGTGAAGATGAAGAGGAGGAGGACGACATCAAGGCATTGATGACGAGCGCTTTATCGTTCACAAAAGGCGCGTTGGCGACGATTAAACACGCCACGAACGAGGTGTCGAACGAATTGAAGGAGAGTTTCAGAGACATCAAGGCACAGGTGGAGGAAGATTTACGGCCACGAATGAACGAAGACGACGACTTGGAAGACGATGAAGATATTTCGTTGAACGATGATGACGATAGATATGATGAACAAGATTCGAGACGAAAAAGTACGGTGATGGTCACGAGCGATGGGACGTTGATTGCGGGGAGTGTTGATGATGACGACGAGAACAACGACGACGCTCTCGATGTCCAAGATACGTTTGAGCAAGTGGGTGAGAAGATAGAACTCTTGGGGCAAAAGATGTTTCAAGGCGCGGGACAATTGGCAAATTTAGTGAAAACCACGACACAGGACGCGATTGAAGAGACACGGGACGTTATTAAGGAAACTCGAGATGCATTCACAGTTAAAGAAACCAAAATCCCAAGACGCGCTCGCGATGAGTTTGTGGCCCGCTTGCAGACAATTCAACGAGACTCTGGAACGTACACCGAAGACCCCTCAAAAGAGAAGCTTTTCCGGCATTTTGCTAAAGACTTCTCGCAAAAAGTTCGCGAAAAAGACATCGCAGACGTGTTGAACTCGAATAACTTTATGAAAGAGCTCTTTGCGCGAATTGTGCCTGGGATTGTTGATGAAGACGCGTTTTGGTGCCGTTACTTTTACAAAGTATACGAGCTGGAGATTGAATTCGGGCGAAAACTCGCACCTCTTTTGCCACCGAATGAGGCGTCTGAAAATATCAATAGTCAGAATCTCGTCCTTGGCAAATTTATTTCACACAACCGAGTTGAATCGCTTGCAACAGATGAAGAAAGTTTTGATTCCGACGAGAGCTTAGCGAAAGAAGAGTGGACGAAAATTAGGCCAGCAGCCGCAGCCACTACTAATGTCAACGAATCCGTTTCGCTCCAAACCGAAGGAGAGGGAGAAGCTTCAGCCGACGAGGCTGTCGATGACATTTTAACAACCGCCACATCAAACTCAGATTTATCTGATATAGACGAAGACTGGGGACTGAAATAACGCACCCAAAAGATACTTTGTACTTACTAATACTCTTCCATTCCAAAATTAGCGCACTGATGATTAATCGCGCACTCTCGATAATCTCTTCGAAAGTTATTTAAGCTCCCTGCACACAGTCTGTTTAAGAGATGCCAAAGTCCGCCATTTTGTTGCACGCTTTCGTCATGCCTGTAAGCCGGTTCCTATCAGCATATCATGTGCTAAACGTACTGGTGATTTTAATGTACCCGTTATTTTCTCTTTGGGCGCGCCACGAATACGCGGAGTCCGTGCAAATGCTGGAAGGTTGGGAAAAACAAACGGCGATGACTCTTTTAGCGATGTGCGGAGTGAAGTTCATTCGCCGCGTGAACGTCGACTCGTGGATATCAGATGTGTTCATGTACTCTAAATCAGGCATACTCATGCTCTCGTGGATGATGGATCAGCGAGTTTTCTCTTTGTACTGCGTGATGTACGTGATGTTGTTCTTGTACGTCCGCAAACCTGAATACAAAGGCCCGAACCGAATCGAATGGTTGAACCCAGCGACTTTGAAACGTCGCGTCATCGAAGCGAGCGGGGAAGACGCGAGTTGTGCCTGGCTTGTGGAGTTTTACGCCTCGTGGTCGCCCCCTTGCGTGGATTTGGAACCTACGTATGCCGAACTGAGTTGCAAGTACGCAACTGACAAGTTCAAATTTGCGAAACTCGATCTCATGCGATGGCCAAAAGTCGGACAGGATTACGGGATTGATGTCTCCGGCACTAGCAAGCAACTGCCGACGCTAGTTTTGTTCGAAAAGGGTGTGGAAACTGTACGCATACCACACAGGTATCAAGATGGTCGTGTAGCCCGCGCACGTTTACGAAAGCAAGACTTGATTGCGGCATTCTCTTTAGACGATAGGAAAAGAAAGTATGCGATCAAGGCTATGTTTGACGTGCCCAAACCCAACGTTGATAAAAAAGCTGATTAGATCATTTGACGTCGACGTGTAATTCTGAAGTTTCTAGCAGCGTTGCAGCCACCGCTCATTGCAGTTAGTCCGCACTAACTCTCGTCACTCGAAGCTTGCATTTCGACAGATGCTTTTATTCCAATTTCGTGTTCTATAATCTAAAACTACTGCTGTTCGCGTCTTTACACTTTTTCAAACACTGCGTTCGAACTCATGATGATAGCAATTATGACACCAAACAAACCGATTGCACTGCCAAAAATTTCAATCACTAAAATCTTCACAAACAGTGTAGGATTCGCCGCATCGGCGATCGCGCATGCGCTACCGACTACACCGACGCAGATGCCGCACACCAAATTGCAAAGCCCACACGTCATTCCACTCGCGAACACTGCGTACCCAGCCATCATGGTGGATGAGTGGAAAGCCCCAGTCACGGGGTCTGGGGGTACGTACTCTAACTTCGTGCTCAATATGATGGCTATGATGACTCCGTAAATCGCCGCTGCCTCGACGAAGATTATTGAAATCAAGTTCTTGGAGGTGATTCTCGGCACGTGAACGGCGGCGCCCAACAAGCTGCTTCCTGTGATCAAGATCCCCCACGCCGCTCCTGCGACGGACAGCCCCACGGATCCTGCGATGCCTAGTGCGCTGAAGAAGTACGGATTAATCCTCGAGAATAGCAACCAAAGCCGTTGCCAGTCGATCAGAACATCGTCTGAACCTCGAGTTCCACGAACGACTAAAATCAAAGTAAACGTCCATAGCGCGGCGACGACCGGGATGGAACGCCCGTGAATGATACCAGGCATGATGTATGGTTCCAAACCTTATGCTCCGTCCTCACCCTGGCCTTCACGATATACTTTTCGTACGACTCGAAGTGCGGGCTGTGTAAACCACTGCGCAAATTTACACGAGTTTGTGTTAACGCGTACGAATCTTTTTCTGACCGATACTTGAATTATCAATATCCTGCTGATGCTGCTATGGCTTGCGGACGACGCTAAATAATTCGTGCTATTCTAGTGGTGCATCGGGTCGAATTATATCTCCGAATGCCCAGGCGTGGGAATTGAGCCACGCATGTGCTGCGTTTCTCAAGTTGATGTTTGTGACCAGTTGATTTGGCTTCAAAGGCTCTCTCGTGATCGGATCGAACGCGCTGATCCCTAAGTGTTGGAGAATAGCCAACCGTTCGTAGCTGTGACCTGAAGGTGCCATAACTGGATCACGAAATACCTCAAAAGTTAATTTGCAACAAAAGGCATCAGGTGGCTCACACGATCGATCGTCTGCCTCTCGCGCACTCTTCATCACCTCGCTCAACGTATTTAGATCTTCAGGATCCATGCTACTCGTCAGCTTTCTTATGTTATTTTCGAGACGCGAGAACCTCTCCTCACGCTTCGCTGCTTCAATTTCCCATTCTAAATATCGTGCCCGAGCGAGTTCGCGCCAAACGTCGTCTTGAATCATGTTCCCGCTCTCTCGCGCCTCTTCTAATGCTTTTTGCAGCGAAACCGCAGCTTCAGTGTACTTTTTTTCCGCTATCAGTGCGAGACCTAGCATGTAGAGCGCTTTTACTGAGTTTTTGTCGAAGTGTAGCACAGTTTCACAGTCTCTTTTGACGCTCGCCCAGTCCTTGCGTTTGCGATGGCAGAGCGCGCGATTGATATACAGCACTGTCCATCGCGGATCGCACGTGATTGCTTCCGTATACGCCTCGATGGCAGCGCCGAATTTTCCTTTTGAATACAATTCGTTGCCTTTCTGTTTCAACACCGCCGCATCCATGGTGACCAGCGCCGAGTCAGTTTAAGTCTTAAGTCCACGTGACGTCGCACTGCCGTGAATAATGCGCGCGCTGATCGACTTCGAAATTTTACTCGTGCGTGGCAACTAATTTATGTGATACTAAACGCGCGCGAACGCGCTTCTCGCGCGCGCCGCGCGTCGCGGTGTCGGATCGAAAGTCAACCGTTTCGGTGTCACGGTTCTGTGGTTGGTGCTCCCAACCCTAGACAGCAACATTCGTCAGCCTTCGAGCGTTCATTCCCATGTGCATCAGAGACACTCCGAGGCGCGGGAGCCATGGTGACCATGGACGTCGCAACAAGTGTTGTAGACACGGTACGTGCGCACAAACCGTTGTATATCGAACGCTGAGGGTGATCGTGGCGAACGCGAAGATTCTCAGCGCGCACAACCCACCGTGGGCTCCAGTCCAGGTTAGCATACATACTGACGATGCATATCGATGCGTATGGACGTAGGGGCTCAAAGATCGCGCAGTTAACGTCGAGGGTGGCCGCGCGGTTACTTTAGAGACGCAAACGCACACCGTAGGGGTGATCATTCCTCCACCCGACATTCGCGTGATCGTAGACAAGACGGCTCAATTTGTTGGCAAGAATGGACCCGAATTCGAGCAAAGGATTCTGACATCGGAAAAAAATAACGTCAAGTTTAACTTTTTGACGCCTGGAGATCCATATCACGCGTATTATCGCGAGAAAGTGGACGAAGCTAAGGCGCAAGCAAGCGGTGGAACGACGGCTGCAACGCCACAAGCGACGACAACGGCAACTCAGGTGTTGACCAAGGCTAGCACTGGTACTGCCAAGCCTGTGGTGTTAGAAGCTCCTAAAAAGGATGAATTTACTATTCCTATACCAGCCGGTATATCTGCGGTGGATCTCGATGTCATCAAAGTTACTGCCCAATTTGCCGCTAGGAACGGTAAAAAATTTGTCACAACTTTGGCCTCGAAGGAACAAACAAATCCGCAGTTCAACTTTTTGAAGCCCCATCATTCGATGTTTACCTTTTTCACCGCTCTCGCGGACGCTTATGAGAAAATCGTCACCCCAGACAGTACTCTCTTGGAAGCTGTTGAGCAAGGGTGCGACAAAAGTGTTGTGCTGGAACGCGTGATGAAGCGCTTAGATTGGGAACTGGCTCAAGATAAGGCGAAGAAAGACAAAGAAGACGCAGAAGAAGAAGAACGCATTCAGATGGCACTCATCGATTGGAACAGCTTTGTAGTCGTGGAGACTTTAGATTTTGAAGACGCGGAAGACGATGCTTTGCCTCCTCCGATGAAGCTCAACGAAATCATCGAATTCATGCGCAAACAAGAGCTCGAAGCTCCCAGTACGTCCGCTATAACAAGTGAAATATCGCCTGTGACAGCGATGGCAACGATGGACGCCGAAGAGCGTGAAATGGTGCTGCAAGCAGTTGATCCACATTCAAATCCTGAACCTCCATTGGTTGTGGCAAAGACAACTACTGAGGGTGCGATGAAGATCGTGCGCAATTACAAAAAGCCAGAGGAGCGAAAAGCTGCTGCTGCGGATACGAGCAAGTTTGTGGTTTCACCTATTACTGGGGAAATGGTAGCTTTAGATCAAATGGCCGAGCATATGCGTATTTCACTCATCGACCCAAAATGGAAGCAACAACGGGAAGCAATGCTGGCGAAGCTTCGGGGCAGCACTCAAGCGTCCCACGAAGATGTTGCGGCGAACGTTTTGAACTTGGCAAAAAATCGCCCAGATATTTTCGGATCTACAGACGCCGAGGTGTCGAAGGCTGTAGCGGCAGAATTGTCACAGCGCAGGCCACCACAAGTGACTGCTCCACCTCCACCGCCAGTGACTACCACGGTTCCCATGACTGCTCTGCCACCGGCGTTATCGAGAGCGCTACCTCCGAAAGCGATGTCGCCAGCTATTCCTCTGCCATCGCAGCAAACACTAAAAGCTGTTCCTCCGCCTCCGCCTGCACCAAGAATGGCTGAAGATAAGCGCCCTGGGTCTCCAGTGCAAGAAGAGACGGAACCTGAGCCGAAGAAATTAAAAGTTGGTTCCATCGAACTAGATGACGAGATTGAATTCCTTGAAGCACATCCTGGATCAGCTGTGATCAAGATTTTGTGTCCGAAAGTTGAAGGAAATGAAGATTTGACTGGACAAACTCTTCAAATCAACGTCGATTCACTCAAGGACAACATCTTAGATTTGAAGAGAGCGATCACACCCTTAGTCGGAGAGTTGGCTCAGAACAAGCAAAAATTGAGTACTCCAGGTTTGGGTTTTCTCAAAGACACCGCAACCTTGGCATATTACAACCTCAAGGATGGGTCCACCATTATGCTGACTCTCAAGGAGCGAGGCGGAGGCAAGCGATAGAGTTTTTAGCTGCGTTTAGCCTTAGGCATCTTAGCGGATTTGTTGATAAATGTAATATCAACTATGATTAAACAACGTTTGTCTCGCTATACACTAAAAACACGCGCCGGCCTTGCCGCGGTTTTCAAACTGCGGCAAGCATGGTCGCGGGACACTTCTGCTTTCGTTGACATTTGTTTTCTGCCTTGCTCTTTCATCGTCGACATTCCTCTGCGTAAGAAAGCCGTTCACTCGTCGCATAGATGTGTGAACATGTGAACACGAAGGGTCAAGTTTCAAAGCTTTCGCATATATCTCCAATGCGCCCTCGTAGTCCTCGAGCTGTTCACGTACGTTTGCATTCTGAAGTAACGTTGCCAATGACGGCTCAATATCAAACAGAACATTGTAGTCCGATACTGCTGCCTTGAATGCCCCAAGCTGAACGTGAATTTTTGCTCGTTGCGATAGAAGGGTAACCTTGTCGTCATTCGAAATGTTCGCATCCATCAGGCCGCATGAAGCTGTGTCTAAAGCGCGGCAATAGTCCCCTGCATTGACGTGCAGTTGAATTATTCGAATAGCTTCAACTGCCGACATAGACTCCAATCGATCCACATCTTCGCCGATTTTTCTCTCTGATTCTTTCAGCCATATCAACTGATTCGCGAGTTGGCCTTCTCGAGCGCTGATCACCTGGCGACGCAAAGCCAGTAAATCCAGTTTTGGTTGCATGGTTGCGACAGAACTCACGCTCTGTTGAAACGGTAAAGCTTGTACAACTTCTGAAGCCGACTCTATCGTTGACCAAGACAAGCCGAGTTCTTTTTTCGCTAGATGTACAACAAAATGTTGTTTATCCACCGCATGGTGAGCGCGCTCAGGAACGATGGAACCGAACAAGTGCTTGAAATGTAAGACGTACACGTCCTCGCAATCAGAAGCACACAAAGAAACAGAGGGAATCTCGATGAGCGCACTTTTCTCGCCACAACATAAAGTAGCGCGGTCGAACCGTGCGTTTACCAAAGTGTGCATGGGAATTGCGATGCGAATTGTCTCGGAACCGTCGTACCAGGAGAAGCTCTCTATGCCACGTCGCTTGCGTTGATTCGTTGTTTCTGAAACGCTCACCGCTAAGAGCTCTGGGGGCTTGAATTCGATCCCACGCGCTTCAGTGAGTCTTCGATGTCTCAGGTCGCGATTGGGATCAATTTTCGTGAGCTCGTACTGTACTAAATCAATGGCGCCTTGAGTCATATGGTTACCTACAAAGTTTGTAGTCGGTCCCGTTTGCGGCTTTTCATAACCAGCAGGACGTTCAATCAACGTCCCGTCGCTCTTTTGCTCTAGAGCATCGTAGCCTTTTCTCGAGCCGGGCCCTTTGTCTATTCTATAGGCACCCCCATGTGGCTCTTTTGTCCACACGCTCGGGTAGTGCTTACCATATTCTTTCTTTTCCTCTTGCACCACATCGGCGTCGTTGGGCTTCCTGTCAGCTGTGTCTCCCTCGCCGCCGAATGACCCGTTCTCCTTGTACGCCGACCACTGTTGCGCGTGCTTAGCACCATCTGACACTCTATCAAGCGCGGGGTTGTATGCATCCATCTCTCGCTCGAATCGCGCGCTAGTGTGCGACGACCCTGACGCGAGTGTGCGACTAAGCTTTCAAGGAAAAAAAACGCTCGTTGGAGCGTTTTTTAAAGCACAGATGTGAAGCACATTACATGCACCAGTGTCCTAATATCCTACAAACAACCTACTTTCCTACCGTATTTTCTTACGGGCTAAAAATCGCGCACGTGCTGCGGCCACGGCGTCATCGCTATTTTTCCTTTTCGACGATTCTACATCCTTTATGCTCGCATCTGTGTTCCTCCCTACTGCAACATCGTTTTCCGATGCCGACATAATAAAACCTCCGCTAAGTCGATGGACATCGACTCTCTTTGACAGCAGATCTATTTCCTTACTAATCCAAATCGGTTCGATCTTCAACACATTGCGAATGAATGGCCTCGATGTGGTAATCAATTCGTGGTATATGATCCATTCGGGTAATAAACCTTCGCCATCGGCAAGATGCCGCGCCATCGTTGGGTGCACTTGCGCGAGGACGGGATTCTCACCCAAAGTTCGATAACCGTTATGATTCGGCAATCTATGGGCAACCTTCGTGACAAAACCGGCACATAACGACTGCCGTAGTCCACTCAATATTACGTCATCGCGCTTCCCGCGCCCTCGACATTTGGAGTCTCGAAAGAGACTCAGAATCTGCTTACGAATATCGCGCGCGCTCTCCATTCCGCGTTCAGACAATGAGTACTTTCTGTGAAAGTCCCTCCAATACCCGCTTGACTCCCAGGCTTGATAAATGCGAAGGAGCACGACATGATCGCCGAGTAGAAAATCTTCGTTCGAAACAAGGTCTTTCAACGCATTCGAAGACTCACTGCACGGTTGTCCCGTAAAAATGCGCTCTACACTCAACATTGCGCACACCGTTGCCGTCTCAACAGTGCAGTCGAGCTGCTTCGCCTCCACCATCGCTCTTGATAGACACGGCTCAAGCGGCAAATCACTCATTTCCTTTCCAATCGGCGTCACCAAACCATCGGCGTCGATCGCGCCTATGATATACAGTTGACGCAAAGCGTCAGCGATCAGTGCTGGTTCAGGCGCGTCAAGAAACTCAAAGCGCATGACATCCAAACCTTGCAAATTCAACGTCTTGAGATAGAGAACTGATCCTACCAAGCTTGTACGTTGTATCTCGGGTTTTTGGATTTTAGGCATGTCGACCTCTAAGTTCTCCTTCGTATACAATCGGAAACAAAATCCCGCTTGCGTTCGACCGGCCCTACCGGCACGTTGCTTAGCTTGCACGGCGCTGATCGGTACAACTTTCAAGCTCTCCATGCCCGTTAACGCGTCGTATTCAATGTGTTTCACAACACCAGGATCGACAACGTACACAATCCCTGGGACCGTAAGTGACGTTTCTGCAATGTTCGTGGCCACGATAACGCGTCGCACATGACGCGCATGCGGTTGGAAAACACGAGATTGCATAGCTGGTGAAAGAGACGCGTACAAAGGCAAGACCTGTATGTCCGGACAGTCACCTTCGGCCATCGATCGTACTTCGTCGTTGATTCGCCGAACAGCTTTGTCAATCTCTTCTTGACCGGTCAGAAAAAGTAGAATATCGCCCGCTCCCATGGTCATATGAATGTCCATGACAGTTTCAATTGCACTCTCATAATACGACCGTACCGCTTCGGCGGCGTGGGCGATTTCGACTGGATACGCGCGCCCTGGAACGTTGTACACCGGACATCCACCAAAGTACTTGGAAAACTTTTCGCTCTCTAGCGTCGCTGACGTGATGACTATTCTGAGCGGAGGCTCTCGCGTCGCTACAAGCGTTTTAAGCAAACCAAATAAAATATCCGTGTTCAGCGACCGTTCATGCGCTTCATCCAGCATGACTATTGAATACCTCGACAGCAAAGGGTCGACGAGGAACTCGCGCAGGAGCGTTCCATCGGTGACGTATTTGATGCGCGTCCTCGTCGATGTCTGGTCTTCGAACCGCACCGAGTACCCAACTTCCTCGCCAACTTTGACATTCATCTCTCGCGCCACCCGCCGCGCGACGGATACCGCCGCCACTCGTCTCGGTTGCGTCACCGCGATCGCTCGGTCGCTTTCCACGACATCCCGTTCGAGTAGCACGCGAGGGACTTGCGTGGTCTTCCCCGAGCCCGTGTCTGCGAGGATGACGACGAACGAATTGTGTCGCACGATGTCGACGATATCATCCGCGTGTTGACGCACGGGTAACGACCGGACGACGTCTTCGATGTTCGCGTCGAATATTTCCTCCTCCTCCACGGCGGGGGTCATGTGCGCGATGTGCGCGTCATCACTGTGACGTTCACGCGCGCGCCCGCGTCAGTGCGCGTCGGCGTCGAAACGCACGCGCGATGGCATCCATTCGAGCAGCGGCGCGCGCGGCGCTGGCGAGAAAAGTCGCACACGACGTCGAGGACGAAGGACGCGCGACGAGGACGAACGGGGAAGACGTCAAAGCCACCGGGGCGCGCGCGAGCGGGACGAAAGGCGACGCACGAGGGCGAGAGACAAAGAAAGCGAAAACATCGCGATGGGGATCGGATGACGACGACGACGAAGATTTAGGCGTTGGTGAGGACGAACGAAAGGACGCGAACGGGCGAACGGGCGAAGATCGAGGCGCGGAGCGTGGGTACGTGGAGAAGATGTTGGCAGAAGCGTACTCATTCGCAGCGGCGCAAATGGACGCGACAGAGGCCCACCCGACGACGATAAAGCGCAAGATGAATGAAGTGGGTGGTCAGAAACTATTTATAACGCCATCGCCGAGCGCGAGCGAGGGAGGTGACGGGGGGAATGGGCCGACACAAAAGTCACGGAGAGATGTTTCGTCAACACTTAAAAGAGATTTGACTGAGCTTGACGCAGACGACGACGTCGAAAATGAACTCATGGTGGGTCCAGCTCGGCCCAGTGCGGCTGAACTATATCATGGTCACACGGACGACGACATCGTGGGCCCTTCGCAACGTCTTGCGATGACTGCAGAAGACGAGCCTCGAGACGATGCCGAGGGTCCACAACTTGAGTCAAAAGCCGAGGAAGAGCACGCTCGAGTTGGCGTCTCAATGCCTCCGCTCAGTAAGCGACCTTTGAACATGTTACAAGGTTGTCGAAGCGTCGACGAGTTCGAGAGATTAAACAAGATTGATGAAGGCACATATGGGATCGTCTTTAAAGCGCGCGATAAAACAACTGGAGAGGTTGCAGCATTGAAGAGGGTGAAAATGGAAAAGGAAGTCGACGGATTTCCTCTCACAGCGCTCAGGGAAATAAACATCTTGTTATCGCTTGATCATCCAAGCATAGTAAACGTGAATGAAGTGGTTGTTGGAAGTTCTGTGACAAGCGTTTTCATGGTCATGGAGTACGTTGAAAATGATTTGAAAGGAATCATGGACCAAATGGCGAGGTCATCCGTGCCGCGATTCACAATTCCTGAAGTTAAATCTTTGATGATGCAGCTTTTCAGCGGAATAGCGTACCTGCATGAAAACTGGATTCTTCACCGCGATCTGAAGATGACAAACATATTGGTCACCAACAAGGGAGAATTGAAAATTTGTGACTTTGGTTTGGCGCGCCAGTACGGGGATCCTGTAGGTACGTACACACAATTGGTTGTCACTCTTTGGTACCGTGCTCCGGAGCTCTTGCTAGGAGCGAAAAAGTACGGCCCAGCTATCGATGTTTGGAGTCTCGGTTGTATTTTTGGTGAGCTCCTCGCCGGCGCACCGTTGTTCAATGGACGAGCGGAAATCGATCAATTGCACAAAATCTTCAAGCTTCTTGGCACACCAAACGATAAAATATGGCCGGAGTTCAGTTCGCTGCCGAGCGTAGAAAAGGTCACATTCGCCGAGCAACCTTACAATAAGTTGCGCCAAAAGTTTCCGCGCGATACAACAGGCCTGACCGATGATGGATTTGAGCTGCTCAATCGTTTGTTAACCTACGATCCTTCGAAGCGTTTTACGTGTGCAGCTGCACTGAATCATCCATTTTTTTGCGAGTTTCCTGCTCCTCAGAATCCTCGCTTCGTAGATGAAATTTAGGTTTGGATGTTCTTTATAGTTCAGCAGTTAGTTTTTAGAGCGGTGGCAGTGCAGCTTTCAGCCCCCAGTAGTACACGCATATCATGTCTATGTACAGTAGCTTCTAACATGAAGTAGAGTCCTACTCACTCGTGATCCTTGTTACGCGATATGGCGTCGCCTCGCGCGTCTTGCCACTCCTTCACGAGCGCTTCGAGGCTACGAAGCACCAAGCGTTGTGGTCGACATCAAGTTTCACGTCTGCCCGTTAACTTGGATCTCCTATCAAAGTACGCGCACGGTCAGGCAATTGAAATACCAGACCATCTACTTTCAATACCTTTGGTGGTTTTGGAACGGAGCAAAACGAGCGAACTGCCGCAAGCTCAAGTGGTTCTGGTTCCAACTGCTCACGTGAGCGCGCAGTCGGCGAATGACGCCCAAAAGGTTATTCAGGCGCTCAAACCAGACGCAGTGGTTCTAGAGGTGTGCGATGAACGAATCGATGGCGTGATTGAGCGCCTCAAATCTTACGTTGGGAACAGCAGCTCGGAAAACGTCCTTGTACCTCGTCGTGTTAGCGTGAACGGTTTGCCTCGTCGCGCACCCCCAGGCATGCCTGATGAGTCAACCATCTTGGCGCGTTTGAGTACATCTATCGGAGGTAAGGTGTCGAGAAGCATGCTGAAATGCGATGCTGAGAAGCTCATGCTAACTGGACTATTCAAAAGCGTCAAAGTTCGAGTTTTGGCGCGTGAAGTTGACGACAATCGTCGGAGCGTTCTTCAGTGGCGGGACGGCGCATTTCTTGAGGTTCCAGTTTCTGAAGTTGTATTCTACGTGAAACCCACAGACGTTGAACTAACATCAAACATCCAGTTTAATTGGAATGCGTGCGATTGCTTGCCTACCTCAAATCGTTCAAAAGAAGAAGCCGAGGTTCAAATAGTTCGTCGCGCGGGCGAGCTTGTCAGCGCTCGTGGAGCAGGGGAAAACGAGGTCAGCGAATGGGAAAGTGCGGCGCTCAGTGGTGCGCTTTTGATCGCGACGGAAGAATGTTTGAAACAAGGCTATTTAGTAAGTATACAAAGCAACAGCGACGCGATTACTGTGTGTATCGATGATGAAGTAACGATTGGGCAACAGCGGTATCGGGGCGACAGCGTAAGTATCGACGTTCAAAACAATTTGTTTTCTCTTTCTCGGACATTAAATGTCAGCTTAGAACGCAAACACGGCGATTCTTTCAGCATGAAGTGCTTGGGCATCGGTTTAGGATTAGTAGAGTCATCGGTTTCGAATAAAGTTGGCGTGCGAGACGGCGAGGAAATTGTTTCTGGGCTGGCAGCGGCGTTTGAAGCACAAACCAGAGCTGTGTATTTGGCCGATCTGGAAATGTCAGAAACGTTCAAGTTGTTCGACGAGGCGATTGTAAAAGATCCTTCCGGTAAAAAGCGCGCAGCGGGTCGATTTCTACTGAAATCATTGTGGAGTGCAATAGCGGTAAACTTCCAAAGTCAAGCGAAAGTACGAGACACCATTGAAACGGAGCGTATAGCTCTCGCGAGGGGTGGGGACGTGAAAATGCCGCCTTACATGCGTGAAGTATTCATAGAACGAAGGAATGATGAATTATTTCAATGTCTTTGGAACGCAAGTGTTGGATCAAAGTGTCATAAGCCTTGTTTTGTCTCTGTCGGTCCAAATGTATTCGAATATGTCCATGGTGCCGACGCTCGTGTCGAACATGACAGTGAATGTAGAACCCTCGTTGGTGTCGTCGGCGCCGCTCATGTTCCGGGTATAATTCAGCGATGGGACCGAGCGTGCGCTGAAGCTGAATGTGTTGTAAAGTAACCTCCACATTGTCGTGATACTTTTTTGTGCTGAATTCGAATGGGTTGTCCTCTCTCTTGCGCGCGCGCACATCCAGGGTTTGGGCTTTCCCAGAATGGTGATGAGTACGTGACTCGACGGCAGTCCCCACACGCGAACGTTTTGTGAATAAAGACTCGCCGATACGCGCACGATATTTCCCCAAACGCGTACGCGTTGGTGTCGGCGTGCGGGAGGATTCTGCTTCTCGACGCGGCAACGACGACACACTAAGCTGTCGCTGGCGTATGATCGGTGAAGATCGCTATAATAACGATCATAAAACAGCGTCACGTCTAGGAGATATCGATTGGAAGGTGCGACGTTCGCGCGAGCGCTGTTGACGCACGGGCACCGTCGCGTGACGGGGATTACCCTCGACCATAGGGTCTTTCGCCATGCAAGCGCGCTGGAGCGAGTGACGACGAACAAACCAGAAATCAAGCGTTCAATCCGAGCGTGATAATATTTCACTCAGCATTGCGACGGGTTGACACGGGCTAAGCAACGTCGTATAGTCGTCAGGGGCGCTAAACTGACTTGGCTGTGGAGAGGTTGTTGCCGAAGACGATCGAGCCCACGTCATACATAGTAGACTAACGCAACGGTTTATCGAACTGCACAGCTTCACCAAGTGCTATCGAGCGACAAAGTCGCAAAGATCGATAAGCCTTTGGTCAGATTACAACTTCAACTCGAAGAACGCTCGAGCGCACGACGAGAAATCGCCGTGGAGTTGTCGCGGGAAGAACTTGAGCACGTCATCAAGGAACTTGAAAACGCAAAGCAAGCGCTGGATCAATTGAAAGAGCAATAGATAAACATGGTTGCTGTCACCCCCAAGAAGAAATCTGCGGTTGCTCCTTCCGGGGAAATCGCCGCTTTCGCCAAAAGGTCGCAACAACTAAAGTTGGAGGGCGACGTCCTGTTTGCCAAGCAAGAGTTTGGCCCTGCTTTGGCCAAGTACATGAAGGCGCAGCAGCTCGCGCTCAGTGGAACGCCGGAGTTCGCGGCTATTCTCGCAAATAAAGCGGCGTGCTGGCTAAAGGCTCGCCGCTTCGAAGAAGCATTGAACGACTGTAACCTTGCTCTAGATGGGCAGCCTGACTTCAAGCCAGCACTTCTTCGTCGCGCGACCGTGTACGAGACGTGCAGCTTGTTTTCTCAGGCGAAAGCTGATCTCGAGCGCATTTTGCAGCAAGATCCGAAAGATGAATCGATAAAGACTCGTCTCGATAAAGTCAAGAGAGCTTTGGCTCAACAGGAAAAACAAAAACGTACCACAGCAGGGCCGGCCGGTCTCGGTGGTGCGAGCATCTCTCGCAGCGCCACGCAAGCCAAGCAGCAAGCCCAAGCGCAGCGCGCTCGTCAGCAACCGGCGCAGCAAACTATGTTCACTTTCAGTGTCACTTGGAAAGGTGAAACGAAGAGCATTAAGCTGCCCGTGACTTTAACATACTCTGATTTGAGAACAGCAATCAAGCGGGAATATGGTATTGAAAATCATATCATTGTGAAGTACAAGGACTTTGACGACGACATGGTCACCATTTCCTCGCGCATGGATTTGCGTTCGGCATTGACAAACTTCGCTGCGGTTGCCGACAGAGAATCCAAAGAGACTGGTGTCAAGTCTGAGTCCCCCATACCAGTAATTCATGTCGAAGCGTTTCCGTCAACGGTTGAAGTGGTCGAGACACCGGACAACGTGCAGCCTGCAGTTTTAGGAGAAAATGAAGAGCAAGGAGATGATGTTATTGAAATTGACGAATGGTTACTGAGTTTTGCGACGCTCTTCCGCAAGGCATTAGGTGACGCAGTGCCGAAGGAAGGCTCTCTTGAGTTGCGAACAGTTGGTCTTGAAAAGTGCTGTGAAACCTTGGAGGCCACCGTTGGTAGTCCCGAAGCGCACGCACTCCTTAAGGCTGCAAGCGACAAATTTCAAGAGGCCGCTGCTGCTGCAATTTTTAACTGGGGCAACGTTTTCGCATGCAATACGCGCCGGCTGATTGATGCTTGCGAGCCAAACAAGGAGGGCGACGGCACGAGCTCCACCGATGAAGCACTCGCAGTCGCGGCAAAGACTCAATTGGCTGCGCTTGATGCGGATTACGCGAAATGTGTTGAGCGCTTCAAAGCAGCCCTGAACATTAAGAGCGACTTCTTTGAAGCTCCAATCACATGGGGTCAACAAGCGTTTGAACGCGCCAAGTTGTACCATCACCTGTCCAAGGACGTGACAGGGGACGAAAAGACAAAGGCTGAGAAGACGTCCGACGAAATGTTTGCTCTCGCCGTGACCAAGTATCAAGAAGCCATGCAAATGATTCCTCCTGCTGAAAGAGACGTCGTGCTGACGGAAAACTGCCCCGAAAACAACGGTGTCAAGGCACAGATCTTAATTCTCTGGGGCAACGTACTTTACGAGCAGTCCCAAGTGAAGCTCTCTCGTGGTGATAATAGCTGGAGAGCGGATACTGAAGGCGCTGTGGCCAAGTTTAACGAAGCTGGTTGCTCGCAAGATGACATCAAACGAGCGCTCATGAATCACGCGAGCGAAGTTTGGAAAAGTGAGGAGGAAGCAACACGGGCTGCTAGCGCTTGATAATTTCACACATGCTCGTCCGGGAACGTAAACGAATATAGTTTAATAGCAAGACACGGGGCTTTTTTAATTCAGTTGAAAATTTGCATTCATTTGCATTTCCCTAAATTGTACAGTACATTGAATATTATCAAGGTGTGCAGCTAGTGAACTTGATGCGATCACGCGACGGGGACATTTGAAACAATCAAATCATTCATCATCGGAACGCCCTTGATCACTAAACCGTGTTCGTTTGCTAGATGCAGAGCGCAAATGAAGGCCATATGAACGCTTATGTCTTCCACGTGTCCTGCTGGGTTGTTGATTGGGAATTCACGAAGTATTTGGTTGAAAGAATGTTCTTCTTCAGGTGATGTAGATTCCTCGAGGTTGCTCCAAAGCGTTTGCTTCAGCGCGCGCACGTTCACCTGCTTGGTCGTGCGAGCGTAGTTGACTTCGATTTTTTCCACGCGTCTTGGAGCATCCACAACGTCACCGTCTTCGGTGTCTTCTTCTTCGTACCACCCACCAGCTTCGCCAACATTCTCTTCACCATCATCAACTTCGGCTCGAACGTCTTCTTCTATAGCAAAGCCGTGGTCAAGTTCTGGAGCCTTAGTAGATTCATGGTTCGAAATTCCAGTGACATTTTGAGACTTTAAGAAGAGTTTAATTAAGTTTGTGGCCTCATAACCAAGGTCCGGAGGGAGAAGCGTGTCAGATGCGCTCGGCGCAGAGGCGAGTAACAAGTCATCCTCATCAACGGCGAGCTCAAATCTCATCTCATCGAGTTCACTCGGATTCTCAAAGTCATATGTAAGCTCGCCCTTTGCTCTCTTCTTGGATTTATGCTCACTATCTTCAGCGTCGTCGTTCGATTTAGGGCGCGGCGGAGCGCGGAACTGCCAGTGCGTTGGTCCAGCCCAGCCCATTTTGCCACCCAAGCCAGATGCGACAATCCATTCTAAGCCACCTTCTTGAGTGGATAACACGGCATCATTGTCCGCGCCTTCGGTGGATGGTTCGCCTTCAACACCCCAGTTTTCTTCACCGAATCCATCGTCTCCGGTTGCCCAATCTTCGGGCTTTTCTTCGAGCACTTCTTCATCGTCGTCGTCATACTCTGCGAAGTTGATCCCGTCGAGAGAGGAACTGGTAAAGAATGCACCCGTGCCCTCGACATCGCTGCTCTCTTCACGCGCTTTTGTAGGCGCAACGCCGGTAACTTCGGTGAGCATGGCTTGCACTTCATCGATGGACGGGGTAATGCGAGATACGGACGGCATTGCAGCCAGCGCAGCTTCAATCGACAGTCTCAAGGAGGACAGGTCAAGCGCGCCTGTGAGTGGCACATCATCACCTTTTGTATAATCCGGAACTTCCTCAGAATCAAAGCAAATATTGCAACCTTTATGAACGGCCAAGTTTGTGAGCAAAAGACCAGAGGCACCGCCTTCATCAAACATGGCGCTCGTCTTTTGAAAGAGAGGATCGACGACGAGTGTTTCGTCAAGCTGCTTCAATGAGTGCGCTTCGGGCAGCTCCAAAGTGTTCACCGCAGCGCGACGTTTCTTCGCTTTAACCGCATCGGCATCTTCCGGTAACTCGCTTCCTTCGGCTCCGTCGCCCAATCCTTGTCGGTCATCACCTTCTTCTTCGCCAGCTACTGATACTTTGTTCATGCCGCCAAGCATCTTGAACGTTTCACTGTGGAACGAATCGACACGAGATGCATAAATTTTCACACCTGCCTCAAGCGTACAGCTCGCCTTCTGGAAATTCGTCTGATTATCTTCATCCTTTTCGTTCTTAACGATGTCGCTGATGTGATCGATCAGCGCTAAACTCCACGTGTTCTTGGCATTGATTTTGTTCTCTGACGCGAGCTTGATGCAGTTGGTGTACAAGTTTAGCACCGCCTCGGCAGAAAGCTTTTTAACCGCTTTCGCTGGTGGTGCGGGAGCATCAGTGAGTTCTTCAATCTTGCTTGCCTTCTTTGTTGGCGCGGACTCAATGTTTCCATCGAGCTCGGTGGCGAATGACCGTCTTAATTCTTCCGTTGTTTCTCGGGACAGTAACGATTTCTGTCGCTCCAACGTGTCGTCATTCGGGGATAGCAGCCCCACTGGACGCGGTGACCGACTAAGCGGAGTGGTTTTGCGTCCTCCCTTAACCTTTTGATTGTTTGGCGTTCGCGCGTGAGACATCGCTGCGGTGAGCGACGCGACGACGCAAAGTGCGGCACGGCACGTCGGGCACCAACGGTTGTGCAAGTTCCCCTTTGATCTTATTAAGAAAGCCCGTCCTCGTATGCACAACAAGAGTCCAGAGGATGACGTCACGTGCGCAGGTGACCGAGAGGCGTCGTCGTCGTCGTCGTCGTCGTCGTCGTCGTCGTCGACAGTCGAGAGGCGTCGCGGTCGCGGTCGTCCATGCGAGTCGCCTCGACGGCGGTGCAAACACAGCTCGTTCGACTGACGTCGCGCGCGCACCTCGCGTCGGGATTCAATCGCGCGCACGTCCGCGCGGCGGTGGTTAGTGGCCACTCCAACGCGCCCGCCTGCGTCACCATTTGTCGACGACAATCCAACGCCGGGGCGTCCACGATGCGAGGAGTGAAAAAAGAAAACCTTCCCACGAAAGTATGCGTCACGTGTAATCGACCGTTCACGTGGAGGAAGAAATGGGAATCGTGCTGGGACGAAGTTTCGACGTGCAGCAAGAGCTGCAACGCCAAGCGCCGAGCGTCGAAGCAAGTGACAAACGCGAGTGCGAAGACAAACGCAAACGCGAGCGACGACGGAGATGAAGACGGGAGTGCAAGTGGTTCCGAAGGCGAGAGCGACGAGCGCACGAAGCATAAAGCGGCAGTCAAGGCGCAAAAGGCGGGTCGTCGCGCTCGACTGGAGTTCAAAGGTGACCCGACGAGTGGGCAAAAGAATTGTGACGAGTGCGACGTTCTAGTCAATGAGCTGATTCGATGTCAAACAGATTCGACCAAGCGATGGAGAATGGTTTGCGGAAAATGCTGGGTGAAAGTCAGCGGCGGTGTCGTCGACGGCGACGTCAATCACCCTAACTATCGCTACGGCGGGCTTTGGAAGAATCGACGCGTGCAACACGTCGCGGACGAGACTAACATCGCCGCACACAGTGTTGTACAGTAGACATTTATTAGTACATTACGCTAGCAAGCTAACTTTTGGGTCATGATACACATGATACGCTAAGACTTTGTACGACCGCTCGTCTGGAAGCACGGTGACGTGCGCAGCGAGCGCGCCGATCGCTTCTTCAAAAACCACACCATCGCCGAGCGTCTACGAAGGATTCGACCTTGGCCCACGAAACATCCATGCATTGGCATCGACTTCTTTCGAGATCGTTCGCAGCTGTTCCATCGCGCGCGTCACCGCTGTTGCTCCCACGTCTGTGCGCACCGTTTGCGTGTCTCGTTCATCAGCCACGCGTACAGCCGCTGCGTCGCTCAGCGCCGCCGCTGCGTCGCGGCTTTTGGGCGTTTGAAAGTCATCGCCTTCGCGTCGTCCGTCGATCGACGCGCGTGCGATCGTCATGCGTCGCCGCGTGTCGTCTCGGTCGTCCCAGTCTCCTCTCCGGTCTTCGTCGGCTCCCGAGTTCTGACTCCAAAGTACCCCCTCCCCGAAATCGCCTCGCCGTCTGGTTCGGACGCCAATCCTGCATTCCCACGGCCGTTGTCGCGCTCGAGCTCAGCGACGACGACGAGCTGCAAAACGCGGCTTTACGCGCGGCCCGCGGGGACGAACGCGCACGCGCGAGCAATGGCGTAAGAAAATATTTTGAACGCGATTCTCCTTCGAACGCGCGCGGCGAACCCAAGGGCGACGTCCGGGACCGAAATGACGAGCGCACGTGTGCCTGGCGTTGGCGACGCCTCTGACCACGGGGCGACGTCGACGTCCGTGTCACGCGTCTTGACCGACGACGAAGAGCGAGAAATCGCCGAACTGTTCAGAAGCACGCGTGGATCGTCGACGGAAGGAATCACGACTCTGGCGCGGGCGCTGACGCGCGAGCTCCAAGACACCGAGGCAGCGATTGTGCACGCGCTCGAGGCCTCGGGCAGCGTGATGGTGTCTCTAGACGAGTGCGTCGTCGAGGTCGAGCGCGCGCTCGAGGATGTCAACGCGTGGTCGACGGTATTCGAGACCAAGCTCACGAACATGCGTGGAAACATCAAAATAATCAAGAATAGGAGCGACGAGATTGAGGCGACGACAATCAATAAGCAGCGCCTCTTGGCTGAGTTGCGTTCCTTGCTGAAAGAGTTAGAACTACCATCGGATGCTGTCGCCGTGCTTGAACACGGTCAGCTCGAAGACGCTAAGGACATAACAGCGGTTTGTGGCGCCGCGCGCACGTTATTAGCGTTTCAGCTCAAGCTAAGGTATGCTTGCCGCAACGCTTGTGGTTTTCATTTCATTTATTTCATGCTTCACACTCGCAGGCAAGGTTTACCGCGGGGAGTCTCTGACATGCGAGCCACGCACGAAGTGCTCGAAAGCGTCAGTGCTATCTCGCAACGTACGCTTGCGAAGATTTTCGAGCGTTTCCAATCGATTACAGAGGTATGCACATGAGCATGAAAGAAATGTACTCGAGATCGATTGAACTAATTAACTATATTCAGAAATGGACTCGCGCTTCAACACGCGAACGAAAAAAGAGCGAAGCAAAAATATGGTATACGATACATAGGTACAACGGTCGCTTGATGAATTAAATATTTGTTGTTTCTCACAAACGTGCATTCCTACGTAGTGAATTAAGTAAATTCGAGGAATTATTTCAAGTGTTTGCGGAATTGAATACTTCAGCCATGGATCATTTCGCCACACGGTATTGCTTATGCTGCGCTCGCGTTGCACAGCATGATCTTGAGATTGTGATGACCGCTATGGCAGATTCGGCAACGTCATCCATAGATGTTCGGGTGCGTTTCGTTTCGGTTCGCGTTAGTTCGGGGTGATTAATTAATTATTTAATTGATCGATTCACTTTTAGGTCAGCGACGGTGATTTGAAGGGTACAATCAAAAGTATCGGGGAAATGATAAATGCGGAAATCGAATTCGTGATCGCAACGTTCAAAATTTCACCAGAAAACAAAGAATTATATGGTTCGAAATTAATTACAAACTTTGAAGAATCGCTGCTCAAGTTAATCGACGGCGTATGCACGAAAGACGGGGCATATTTGTTGCCGCTTCTTGCGTTCATGGACTGTTCATCACGTTTGTTGACTGGTTTCTCGCGGTCAGTGCTGATCAGCGCATTGCAGGGCGCACAGGTACTTTTTGAATAACTTGTTTCGTCTTGATCGGCGAATTGATTAATTATTTTACAGGCTGCTATCGACGAGAAGACGGCCCGATTTGTGCGCGAATTAATTGGGCATTTGAATAAAGTCAGCTCAAAACAGCTTTCGGCTTGGAACGCTCAGGGAGAGCACGATTTTCCTATGCGAGAAATAGATTCCGTGAGGCGTATGATTAATTTTTCACAGCACCTGAATGATGTGCACGACGAACGTTTTCGGACTTCCATGGAGTCGTCTCTTCAAGCGTTGTGCGAGGTGGCGTTCGATCACATTGAGAATCTTGCAGCTGCCACCGTTAAAAGGTCTGCATGTGTCATAATTTTTAACATTCCTGCGATATCTGACTGTAATTTGCAGGAACGACCGCGTCCGAATTCAGGGCTACGTTTCGCTCAATAAGTGCTTTGCGCACTGCGAGTCCCAAGACGGACCTCTCATGCGCACGAGCGCACGCTTGAATCAGGCTTTGGCGAAGTCAAGCTTAAATTACGTTTCTGTTGTCTGCGAAAAGCATTTCGGCAAGTTCTTCGTTGAGTTGTACATTTTGCTCGACTCAAATGGTCTCGGTGACGCAAGTTGCCGTATGCAACTGCTCAAGTTGTACAAGCTTGCAGTCCCAAACATGCGAGGGTTCGAGAAGACTACCGATGCAATTTCGAAAACGATGATTAGAGATCTCGTTCATACAGAGCTGTTCTTTAGAATCTGGGTAATCCTGGAAGAATATGTTATCCGAGCCTTCGCGGAGCTCGAGAGCAATGCGCAAATGTTTGCAACTGATCACACCGCTGCAGTATCTATTGAGGACGTTCGACGCGTGTTTGTCACGGTGTCACGCGCAGTTGCCAAAAAGTAAAGTAGGATATAGTAGTTCAATAGGTAGAAAGTACATGCAAGACGGCGGTGAAAGAGTTGGAATTGAGCAAATATTCACACCTTCAGAAAACTTGGCGAACTCGCGGCAGCGATTCCAAAATATAGCATCACCAATGCCTCTTCTCCATTCGCTAAAATTTCATGCCCTTCCTCTGGTCCTACGTTTACGCTCACCCCACCTCTTAGATCAATTTTTTCTCGAGGTTCGTCATCGCTGCCCGCTCCCGGGGCCCAAACTTGAAAGCAACCACTCCCGCTCTGCACCACGAAGATTTCGTACTTGGATGGATGCACGTGCCGCTTGATGACGTCTCCTGGCGGTAGTGCCACGTGCGAGAGGTTTGTTATTCCTGGCACTTCGTCGTACTTTAACAAGTCGCGCACGATCTCGCTCGTCGCTTGGTGGTGTAACGGTCGGGGTAGAATCGTTTCCAAGGCTGAGGCGCGAATCTTCACCGCCGGATACGCGATAGCGTCTTCGCGCGAGAGGTCTTCGTGCGGAAGCAAACGCGCAGAACCTATTCGTGAAATGTGTGTCATCGCGAGCGATCGCGACGCCGCGCTCGCTTCCGAGTGGCGTGTACGCTCGCTTCCGAGTGACGAGTAAGTGGCACAATCCGACGTGTGGGTGCGGGCCGCCGTCGTGAGTTTACAGCCACCGACCGAGCGCGCAAAATCGTTTGCGCGCTCGCGCGCGAGACCGCGATTGCGTGCAGTCTTTCAACGCGGTCGTCATGTCTTCGCCCCGTCGTATCCTTGTGCTCTATGGCTCTGAAACGGGTAATGCCCAGGATGTCGCCGAACGCGTTGTACGCGAAGCCAAGGGGAGGCATTACTCTCCGGTCGTCATGCCCATGGATAGGTATAACATTTGCGATCTACCGAGTGAACGGCGAGTCGTATTCGTGACGTCCACGACTGGACAAGGCGATGAGCCGAGGAACATGAAGGGCTTTTGGAGATTTTTGTTGCGAAAGAGTTTAGCAGCAACATCGTTAACATCGATGTCCTACGCCGTTTTTGGTTTGGGAGATTCAGGGTATCAAAAGTACAATGTCACTGCGAAAAAACTTTTTCGTCGATTGGAAGGCCTTGGGGCGAACGCTGTTCAGGCTCTTGGATTAGGAGACGACCAACATCCGCTTGGGTACGAGGCAGCCTTGAATCCGTGGTTAGGAACTCTTTGGCTGGCGCTGAGGGAGACATGCCCTTTACCAGTCGGTTTGCAAGACCCATCGGATGAGGATATCGCCAAAGTGCCTCTACCAAGCTCGCGATTCACAGTTGCTATCGTCGAACCTCCGAGTGATTTCGTCAGTGGTGTCGATGGCAAAGACGAGCAACGAATCAAGACCTTGACTGAGGCACAGCGCGCACTGAAGCTCGCGGTCGCAGCAGCCGATGCGAGCGATGCGGGATCATCATCATTCTTTTCAATCGACGCTTTTCAAGCTCAAGAGCAACTCATCGAAGGCGTCTTCGAAGGCATGGTTGTAGAGAATGAGCGATTGACTAGCGACGACGCGGTGAAGGAAGTGCGCCATTTGGAATTTAAATCTCAAGACTCGCGTGAGATGAAGTACGAGGCTGGTGATGTTCTCGGAATCACTCCGCACTCCATAAATGTCGACGATGCTCGCTTGCTTTCGCTCATTGGACGTCTCAAAATGGATCCTGAAGCTTGGGTGCGCGTGTATCCATCGTCAACACCTGAAATGAAGCATGTGGTACCCTCAGTTCGATTGAAACATCTCATCGCAGGCGCGATTGACATTCATTCCGCCTCACCGAGGCGATACTTTTTTGAGGTGATGAGCCACTTTGCGGGATCCTCGCTCGAAAAAGAGCGCCTTCAATATTTTGCCTCAGCGGAGGGCGCAGTTGATTTGTACAAGTATAATCAGCGCGAGCGCAGAACTGTGGTGGAAATTTTCGATGACTTCCCATCCTTGCAACCATCGTTGGCGTGGCTTTTGCAAGTTGCGCCGCATTTGCATCCGCGATATTACTCCATATCATCTTCACCTTCTGATACCGCGAGCACTGGCTCGGTGCACATCACCGTTGCCGCGGTGGACTGGACGACACCGATGAAGCGTCGACGTCAAGGATTGTGCTCATCTTGGCTCGCGTCCTTACGAGTGGGCGACCAAGTGAGGTACACCGTCGGTAAAGGAAATATCGTTCTTCCCCCGCTAGAAGTTCCTTTGATTTTGGTAGGCCCTGGCACGGGTATCGCTCCGTTTCGATCGTTTACGCGCGAGCGCATGCGACAAATACAAGTTGCATGCGCCAATGGGGGTGGTGAAACGCTCGCTCCATCGCCAACGTTGATAATAGTAGGCTGTCGAGACGCCAATCTCGATTATTTGTACAAAGATGAATGGGAGGCAGTTGCGGCGGATGCAGCAATCATCGGCAAAAACGGTTTGGGTGGCGTGGTCGCTGCCTTTTCCAGAATGCAGCACAAGAAACAGTACGTCCAAGATCGCATCAAGGATGAGTCAGGGCGTATTTGGGCATTACTTGAATCCGGTGCAAAAGTGTTTGTTGCCGGGTCTGCAGAAAAGATGCCCGCGGCGGTGCACGACGCGATTCGCTGGGTCGTGCAAACTCGAGGTTCGATGAGCGAGGATGAAAGTGCGCGTTACATGATTCGGTTAGGGACGAGTGGAAGATATTTCGTAGACGCTTGGTGAAGCAGTAGTACATTCAAGTAGGTAGTCAAACGGTCGTAGTAGTAGCGCATAGTAGTATCACTTGATGAATCAATCGAGTGCATGCGTAAACGCATTCTTGAAAAATCAACGTCGATCTCGATCTCAACGCGGATAGGTGCATCCCGCCTGCGCTACAGGAAGCAGCACGGACGTGTCGATTCCCAAAGATTGCGCCTTGGATCGCATTTCATCGATGACTTCTTCAGACGCCAAAGGGTCGCGATGGAAAAGCCAGAACCCGCCGGAAGGCTCGCAAGAGCCGTCAGATTTGAGTCGCGTCAGTGGACCGCCGGTAATGATGGCCCATGTGTACCCTTTCGCGGCAAATTCTGGCGTCCCGGGCGTGGTGTCCGTCGCCACGACCCAGTACGGTCCATATAGGCGCTTGGGTAAAAATTTCGGTCCAACGAGAATCTTGGCGGGGTCTGAAGGGTCTTCAACGACGCCACGAAGTCGCATGCGAGAGCTCGTCGGTGCGCCGTCGACGCCGCCGCGATTCGCCGTGTTCCAGATTTCAATTTCCGTGTCGCTCACCAGCGTGTAGTTGGCGCGCACGCAGAACAGATTTCGTTTAGGCTGGTACCACGTCGTCGATTGTTGGAGGACGTACCATTCGCGCGAGGTGTAAGACTCCAAATCGAATGGCGCGACTGGTTCAATGCTCGCGCACGTCTGTCGAGGTCGCCCTCCCGACGTTTCGTTCGCTCCGTCGGCGCGCGCGATGGCCCCGAACGCCGCGAGGGCGATGAGGAAAACTCGAGTGAGAGCGAATGTCCCCATCTTTTGTTTCGTTTCGTTCCGTCGTTTGCCTCGCGTCGATCGCGGTCGTCGCTCACGTGTGACGATTCGTCTCGCTTTCGCCGTCGCCCTCGTTCGATCGATGTCGATGTCGACATCGACAGATCGATGTCGACATCGACATTGTCGCGACAGTCCGTCGACGACAGGGCGAGGCGAACGTCACTGGCGACTGCGAAGGACGACTCGACGACGTGACGACGCCACGGCCGCGGACGACGAGGAAAGGGACGGTAGAAACAAACGAACGATGGTGAATGCGATGCATGCGAAACCGATCGCGACGAACGCGAGGACGACGACGAGGAGGAGGAGGACGACGACGCGCAGGTACGACGCCGAACGCGAAACCACGAGCGCGAGCGAGCGCGAGGGAAGCACTCGAGCGCGACTGGGACTGACGGATGGATCGCACCGGTGTCACGATGCAGAGCTTGGTCTCGAAGTCACACTCGGGGGAAAATCCCAAACGCTCGCGGTGCGTCGTCGTCATCGGAACAGCACCAACCCGTGGTGATTTCTCTTAAAGTGGAAGGGATGATGTGCGACGGGTGCGCGGAGAGTGTTGAGACATGTTTGAGGAAGGCTCAAGGTGTGAGTGTATCTGCGGTGGACGTGAATTTAAATACAAAAATGGTCAAAGTCAGCGTGAATTGCGCGAGTGTAGTGGAGGGGTTGACGAGAATACCCGCCCTTGTAGAGGCTGTTCGCGCGGGCGGCTTTGACGCCGAACCCGAGTTTAACTAGCATCACAGCAAAAGTGTACAATGGCAAATATGTTCTTACACACGATATTAATCTATCCTGGATTCGTCATCATCAGCATCGTCGTCGTCGTCTCTGTACAGAGTCTGGAACGCGCCTAAGAGTGAGGGCGAGGGCGATGCCCGAACGAAGCGCCGGTTCGGTGTCGCGACGGGACTCAATTCTTCCACGTAGTTTTCATGAGCTATAATTTGCGGCGTCTCCTTCGCCGTCGACGCAGTCAACAAAGTTTTAATAATTTCTGCAGTTCTCTGGTTCAGTAAATCTTCCAGCTTTTGCGCCAAAGTCGTCAAGGAGGCATCTACGTGCGCGACTATTCGTTTCTCCAATTCAGCGAGCGCGCCGACGTCACTCTCGTCCTCGCCGCCAGGAATCGCAACGTCTACGTTTGAATCGCCCGAGTCGTCGTTAAACTTTAAATTGGGTAACAGCGTCTGCAGCAGCACCTTTCCAGAAAGCGGCGGTGGCGGTCTTGTACAGGTCAACCTGTCTCGTCCAGATGTCGCCGGAGCTTCTTCTTCTTGTCCGTCTTCAGCAGCTTGAACATCATCATAATCATAATCATCATCATCGTCGTCGTCGTCGTCGTCGACAAAGTCGTCATCTGTTCGCGAATCCGTTCTTATCTTGGTGATCTTCGGCGTCGCGCTCATCGACATTCCAGCTAAAACGTACAGTAGCGGTGATTCGCAGGGCTCGGTTGTACTCCGTTCAAATGAATCTGCGCGTGACACGTCGCTGTGTTGCTGATGAAGAACGCGAACTTTGTGCGGCGGCGGCCCCTCCGGCAACGGTGGCGCCTTCGCGGAAAAGCTGAGCGGTTTGGCGATGTTCAGCATCGCGAGCGAGCGTGCGAGCGATGGCGTCGGTCGTGTCGTGTGAAGCGACTCGACGGTTGTCGCGAAAAAACGCTCGCGGTTTTATTTTGATCAGTACACTCGTCGTCGTGGACCAGTCACTCCCACCACCTTAAATAGAGCACTCCCGGGTGTTTTTTCCGGACACTTTCCGCGACGAGTCACGAACCATTGATAGTCCCTCCATGAGAAAACGTGGGTGGTACGGAGTCCCCTACCATGCTCGAGTCATGAACCGTGCCGGTATTCACGTTGAACTGAACCTTGAGTCTACACGTTCTATCATTTTCGTATGAACCGTTTGTCTGATATTTTGTGATAAATTTGTTTATGAAAAAATGATAGGCTTAAAAAAGCTTAAGTATGCCGTATCGTGCACGGAGTAAAATTTGGATAACAACGATGAGTTATGACTCATTAACAAAAACAGGCTCATACGAAACCACGCGGTCGGAGATCGGAGACAAACAACACCCCTTTGGTGTTGTCTGTCGCTCGTCGACCAACGCTCGCGCTCCGAGGGGAAGTAGATGGTTGAGAATTTTGAAACATCACACCACTCGCTGTCGCGCGACCCGGCGTCGAACGACGTCAAACGCGCGCATTCGCGATGAAAACCACTTCGTGAACGCTCGCGTTCGCGCGAACGGCGTCAGAAGCGCCGTCGTCGACGGTTATACGCGAAACCAAATCGAGATGGATTTCAAGAGATTCAAATTCGCTCATGCCGCGTAACGTCGTCGACGCGAACGCGTTTGCGAATACAACGCATCGCCGAGGTGCGTTTTAAAGGTTTATGTCGTTTTCGTTCGCGTTTGCGGTGCGATGTGCGGTTTGAAAACGAACTGACGACGAAACGTGATTTAGGGAAGTAGATGGTTGAGATTGTCGCGAATGCGAGCACCGCGATCGGCGGCGATGA
>Ga0222713_10001030_pt1 | contig 31847 bp, 33 predicted proteins | sample C33_649DmetaG_FD_165061 | JGI IMG/M metagenome (GOLD analysis project Ga0222713, IMG submission 165061) | Estuarine water microbial communities from San Francisco Bay, California, United States - C33_649D | ecosystem: Environmental > Aquatic > Marine > Unclassified | place: USA: California... | reverse complement strand
CTGATCACCGGCGACCAGATGGGCTGGGATTAACCGGCTACAGCATTGTCTTTCGCGATCGGCAGTTCAAAATAAAATGTCGAGCCCTGGCCTTCGACGGTTTAGCTTGAATCCGCATGCGTCATTGACCGACTCCTTTATGGGGGCCGCCGGGACCGGTCTGCCAGCTGGCACTGCGGGGCATCTCGCCCCAATGTAATTTGAAATGGAACATCCAGAGCAACAGTGCCCAAAACCGCCATACTGAATTGAGCTGGCGGTAACCGAAGTTTTCCAGAACAACAACCAGCAGCAATACCACAATCTGATGCGGTTTCTGATAGATGTGAAATGAAATTTCCTCGAGCAGCAGGGAATTTATCGACAGCACCAGACCGAGGCCGAAAGCTACCAGCATGAAGGTGACGAAAGCCTCCAGCGATACCAGCCCGGTAAAAAATGCCGTGATCATGAAACAGTAACCTGCCACCTCGACCAGCGGCCCCAGCCATTCAAACAAAACCATGAACGGAAAGGCCAGCCAGCCGGCAGTGCCGCCGCGACGATGAAAAAGCAATCCGATATTCAGCGTCAGGCTTTCAATCAGTCCGCGCTGCCAGCGCATCCGCTGGTTCTTCAATACAAGCAATTTTTGCGGCGCCTCGGTCCAGCAAACCGGATCAGGCACAAAAACAATACGATAGGGAATATTTCCGGTACGGTGTAGGCGATGCAGTCTGACGACGAGTTCCATGTCTTCACCCACGGTATCCGTGCGATAGCCGCCGGCTTTGACCACCACTTCCTTGCGAAAAACCCCGAAGGCCCCGGAAATGATCAGCACAGCATTGAGCGGCGACCACCCCAGACGTCCAAAGAGGAAGGCCCGCATATACTCGACGACCTGGAAAAGCGCCAGCGGATTGCGCGGCAAGCCTTTACTGGTCAGGAATCCGCTGTCGAACGTGCAGCCGTTGGCAATACGAATGCTTCCCCCGGAAGCGATGGTATGCGGATTTTCGAGAAAAGGCTGGACTACCCGGCGCATACTGACCCGCTCCAGTACCGAATCCGCATCCACACTGCAAAACAGCGGGTAACGCGAGGCATTGATGCCGGCGTTCAGCGCATCCGCCTTTCCGCCGTTTTCCTTGTCGATGACGCGCAGCGTCGGATGCATCTTCGAACGGTAAATGGCCCGCACAGGCTTCACCGAAAGCCGCTGCCAGTAAGCCTCCGGGAAAGGCTCGAGACCAAATTCGCGGCGCAATGCCTCCATCGTCCCGTCCCTGGAACCGTCGTTGATGACGATCACTTCAAACTCGGGATAATCCAGCTGCAGAATCGAGCGCACCGAACTCGCAATCGTTACCTGCTCGTTATAGGCCGGCACCAGCACCGACACCGGAAGCTCAAAACCGGAAAGGCGGCTAGGAATATCATCCAGACTGTGCGCCTCGACATAACGCTTGAGACTGCCCAGCGACAGCAGATTCAGCATCAGATAACCGGTGTTGATACCGATGAAATACAGCATGAAAAACCACTGCGCGCCTTCCACCCAGTCATTGACGGTCATGACGAGCGAGCCTCAGCAATGGCCTGACCGAGAATGTCAGCAGCAAAGCGGTCTTCCAGCGTACCGCTTATTTTTTCCAGATCCTCGATACGGGTACCCGGCAGTGCCAGCAGCGCGCGCGCCGCACGATAACGGACCCACCATTGAGGATCGCTTAGCATTCCGGTCAGTAGCCGACGGTCGGAGACATCGCCGATCCGCCCCAGAACCCGGATCGCGCTGACACGGACAAACCAGGCCTCATGTGCAGCGTATGCACGGACAATATCCAGATCGCGCGGGTCCTGCACCAGACGCAACGCCGCAGCAATCAGTTCAGGACTCTTTACCTGACGCACAATCTTTCCGGCCACCGGCAACACACGCTCGGTATGCACTACTTCCATCATGCGCAGCAGACGTGCCACCTGCGCTTCCGCACCTTTGCTGCTCGCCGTTGCTTCCACAGCTGAAATCAGCGGTTGCGTGGCCACTTCCGGGCCCACCTCTTTGAGCATGGTCACGACACGCGACATCGGCCAGTCATCCCGGGCCGCCATCACCGTCACCAGCCAGGCCAGTATTGAAGAAGCATCAATGTCGAGTAATGCGCGGGCCGCCAGCAGGGACAGCACCGGCGACGGGTCGGAGACCAGCGCGCGCAACTCATGCCATTGCGTGCGGTCACCGAGGTGGCCGAGGGTCATCACCGCAATCATCCGTTCCCGGAGGTTGCCCGTGTACATCAGCTCCCTGGCAATCTCCTCGAGATGCATTGCGCGGGCAAGCGCCTTGAGATTGGCACGAGAAGCGCCGACCAACGATTCATGATGGAAATTCCAGACCCTGAGAAAGTGGTACCGCATGTTCCGCGATACCTGCGGCAGTTGTGCCGGAACAGCAAAAACACACTCGGCCAGCAACGGCTGCCACTGCGCTTCATAGAAGCGTTGACGGCGCTGACGGATCAGCACGCGGACACGCAACAGGAACACCAAAATCAGCAACAGCAAGGAAAAGATGATGGCGCCGATACCAAACATAAAAACCATTTGCAGCATCGGATCCTGCGGCATCCATAAAGCCATCGCATCAGGCTCCAATACCACAGATAGGCTTTGATCCAGGGGCAACGGTGCTCAGAAACTGCGTCGAAGGCCGAGCTGTAGTCCCTGCCGGCGATAGAGCGTACCCTGTTCGTGCTGGATCAGGTCATAGGTTATTGCCAAGGACGGCGTAAACCAGTGCTGGCCGCTGACCGACCAGCTCTGCACATCGGTGGAAATCACACCGCGCGGCAGTCCAACGTTCTCGACCTCGCGTCCGTTGGCGTAAGACATGCCGATCGTGCTGCGGTCGTCATAGTAGTAACTGAGCTGCATACGGTGGCTGGCCGCCGAAGATGCGCCTTCCGGTCGCCCTGAATACAGAGTATAGGCGCCGCGGAAATTGCCCCAGTAGCGCTCGGCAAGCAGTGAAGCCACATTGCTTGCCGTTGCAGTGTATTCGTTGTGACGCAGCCCCAGACCCAGCCCCCATCCGCCCCGGAAGTTTTTCTGCAGAAAACCGTAGACCGACCTTTGCGGCAGCACTTCATGCGTCGGGCTGTAACTGCCCTCGATGATGCCGCCCCAGCTCTGGCCCAGCGGAAAATACAGACCGGCATGCGCCTCACTGTCTTTCAGCCCGAAACGCTCGGTTTCACGCAATCCGCCATAAACCGTCTGCCGCTCACCCAGCTTGCGGCTGCCCAGCAGATAGGTATTGGTCCAGTCCGACAGATTATTGGACAGAGATTCGCGACCGTAACCTAACTCCAGCGCATTCAGCGGCAACTTGAGGCCTGTGCTCTCCGGCCGCGGCGACGGCACATCCCTGGACGACGGTTGCGCCCCCGCTTGCAGGGAAACCAGCACGGCAGCACAAAGGAATCCCGCTTTGGCAGTCACACTGATAATTTGGATTCCTTCACCAGACGCCTGACGCGTGAAAGCAGCTCATCCGGCTTGAACGGTTTGACCATATAATCGGCCGCTCCGGAATCCAGGGCGCGCACGATGTCTTTTTCCTGTGACTTCGCCGTCAGCATCAGCACCGGTACGGTTTCCCAGCCCTGCTTGGCCCGGATCGCCGCCAGCAGCTGGTAACCGTCGACAAAAGGCAGCATGACGTCCAGCAGCGCCAGCGCCGGCGGCGTGCCGTTGATGATCAGATCCTGTGCAACGCGGCCATCGCTGGCCACCTCAACCTTGAAATCTTCGCGCTCAAGGATGAATCGCAGCAGATAAGCAATCTGGTCATCGTCTTCGACAACCAGCACCGTTCTTGGTGTTTCGCCCGTCACGGAATTCCCATTTTTTTCAATAATTACAAACTATTAACTGCAGCTTTTTATTTACAAATATGATACCACTTCACATTCCGGCCAACCATGTTTGGCCGCAGAGCACGAGCTGAACCTCGGCATTTTACAGGCTCGGAAACAATGCAACGCCCATTGCTACGGATCATCCTCGGCTTCACTGCCGCCGCAATGCTGGCGGCAGCCGTGTTTTTTATTGCCCGCAAGCCGGACAACGCGGTTTTCCCGGGAATCAGTGGCCCGGAAGCTTCCACTACCGTGTCCCGGAACGTGCCGGTAGAGTGGAAACAATATGACCATGCCGCCCCCGGCGCCATGGCCATACTGCTGACCAATCCTGACTCTAGCTGGCTGGGCCTCGCACATGGTCTGAAAACCATCGGCGTGCCCTTCCGTATCACCACCGATGTCAAAACAGCGCTTCAGCACAAAGTAGTCATGGTTTATCCCACGATTTCCGGCAAAGTCCTGAATCAGGAGAGTCTGCAGGCACTGGCTGCATTCCCCCGTGAAGGCGGCACACTGATCGGCTTTGATGTCGCCGGTGGCGGATTGGAGCCGGTATTCGGTTTTTCGGAAACCGGCAGCGACCGCAGTCGCATGGCCCTGCACATCGACACGAATCAGGCCGTCACTGCCGAATTCACCGACCCGCGGGAGCGGATCATCCCGTTGAACGGCTCGAAACGGTCCGGCGACGATATGGGTGTAGTCAGTTACAGCCAGCCACGCTTCCCGCCGCTGGCAACCTACGACAACGGGGCGGCAGCAATCCTGCACCGGGCCGTTGGCAAGGGACACGCTTACGCCATCGGCCTCGACATCGGCTTTTTCCTGCTCAAGGGCTACAACAACCGCCAGCAGGGAATCGCACGCAGCTACGTCAATGACTTTGAACCCGCACTAGACGTATTGCTTCGTCTGCTGCGCAACATCTATCGCCAGGGCGAACCCGATGCAGTGACCCTCGGCACCGTGCCGCAGGCCAAGTCGCTCTCTGTGATATTGACCCACGACATTGATTACACGGAATCAGTACGCAACGCGCTGGTATACGCCCAGCACGAAAAACAGTCTGGAATTTCGGCGACCCATTTCATCCAGACAAAATACATCCGCGACTGGAACGACGATGTGTTCTTCAAGCCGGAACTGGTTGACACCATCGACCGCATCGCCGCACTGGGCATGGAAATCGCCAGCCATTCGGTATCCCATTCCCGCGTATTCAGCAAATTTGAACTGGGAAGCGGCCGCGAACAATACCCGCAGTACCAGCCTTTCGTGCGCGACGCCGAACATACCGAAAACGGCACTGTGCTCGGCGAACTCCGTGTCAGCCGCTTCCTGCTCGGTCACCTGACCAAGGGCGGTGATCCGGTCAGCTTCAGACCTGGCCACCTGCAAAATCCGTTCTCGCTGCCACAGGCGCTGGAAGCCAGCGGCTTCCGCTACAGTTCCTCGGTGACTGCCAACACGGCACTCACCCATCTTCCCTTCCGTCTGGCCTATGGCCGGGAAACCAAGGCGCAGACGGCGATTTATGAATTTCCGATCACCATTGAAGATGAACACAAACCGAAACTCGGTGACCGGCTGCCGCAGGCGCTGGCTGTCGCCGATCGTGTCAGTCGCTACGGCGGTTTGTACGTCGTGCTGATCCACCCCAATGTACTCGACCACAAGCTTGACTTTCAGAAACGCCTGGTTGCAGCACTGAAAAACCGTGCCTGGTTCGGATCGCTGCGCGATTTCGGAGCCTGGTGGACTGCGCGTGACCAGATCACCTGGCAGGTGCAATACGAAGGCCGGCGACGCACGCTGCTGCTAGAATCGCCGCAGCCGATCAGCGACCTCGTCCTGCAACTGCCGAAACACTATCGGCTGGTCAAAACAACACCCGAAACCGTAACAACTCCTTCTGCAGGATCGTCCCTGCTGATTTCAAAAATAACCGGCCCCCTGAAACTCGAATTCGAAACAGCAGGGGCAGCGCCATGATGCAAACCTGCCACCTGCCCTGGCTGTTGCTGATGATCAGCACCGCATCGCCTGCAGCATGGCTCGGCACCTGCCCGGGCGCGCTACAACAGCCAGGCATCAAGGTGCTTGATACACTGCTCCAAGCAGGCGGCAGCCGCATCACTGTCGTCGCTGCGGAGAATCGCATACCCGACTGCAACATGACAGAAATCCCGGTGCCTGCTGACCGGCTGCGCTGGGTGCGCATGCTCAATCGCAAGGAAGCAGATGCACTTTCGCGCGGCATCATTATTAAAAATTCCCGTGGTGAAACCCGGAACGGCCTTCCACAGGAAATCATCCCGCTTCAGGACAGCTCTCCTGCTCCTGCTCCTGCTCCGGCATCGGTCCCGATCGGCGCAGAATTGCTGCCGCAACTCAAAGGCACTGTCTTCGGCCGCGAAAACCGCGCCGTACTTCGACAGGACGGCGCCAGCCTGCGGCTCGAATGCGCGGCCGGTCAGGCAGCAGCCGGCGCGCTCGTTGCAAGCCCGACCGACTTACGATTGCCCGCGGGCGCCACGGTCGCACTAAAACTCGACACCTCGGCGGAAGGCGTCTTCCGCATCGGCGCAGCCGATGCTGCAAGGGAAAAAATCGGTGAATCGCTCACCCTCGGCAGCATCCAACCCGGAGAACGCAGCAGCGGCTTTGCCCTACCCACCGGGCTGGACAAGGCGACCTGGCGCCTCTGGGTGATCGAGTGTCCGGAATCCGCAGCGCAGCTCTCGATCCGTTCAGCGCGCCTTGAAGCGCAGCCGGCCGGAGAAACCCCGCCTCGCTCACTTTGGGTGTGGGAACCTTCCGTCTGGCAACTAAACACCGCCTCCACAATGACACTATTGGCCGCCTATGGCGCCGACACCATATTCGTTACGGTGCCGCTGGATTCCGCAAAGGAAAACGTCACCGATGCGGCGTCGCTGCAACGTTTCATTGCTGCCGCTGCAGCACGCGGCGTCAAGGTCTGGGCGGTGATCGGCGACCCTCTTGCCGTATTACCGACCGAACGCGATCAGTTCGCCAAAATGGCCCGTGCTTATACGACCTATAACCGGGATTCGCCGGTTGAGGCGCGCCTGTCCGGACTGCAGCTCGACATCGAACCCTATCTCAACAGCGGCTATCAGCTCGACACCGAAGAATGGCTCGCCGCTTATCTCGACACACTGGCGCGGGTACGCACTCAGGCGATGATGCCGCTTGATGTGGCCGTGCCATCCTGGTGGGGACAACAGCGCTACCGCAACAGCCTGTTCCTCGATCACCTCGGCTCGCAAATTGATGTGGTGTCCGTGATGAATTACCGAACCGACCGCCAGCAGCTGATCGATCTTGCCGAACCCTTCCTCGAATGGGGGGTGCGCGCCAAAAAAACAATTCGCATCGGACTCGAAGCCGGCCCCATCCCCGATGAATCTCTGCATGTATTCCGTGCCGGCAGCAATGGTGACTTGTGGCTATTGCCGCTGGGCGACAACAATCTGCTGGTGTCGCTCGATGCGGCACAGGCATATTCCGCAGCACGCGTATTTACCTATTCGCACAGCATCACGCGCCAGGGAACGAATACCACCTTTCACCGCAATATCGGCGCGATGCAGAAACTGCTGCCGCAACTGGAAACGGTGTGGCGTGCATGGCCGTCATTTGGCGGCATTGCGCTGCACGGACTCGACGCCGACTAACCCGCGAGCTGCACCCGCGGATGCCCAGCTTTTGAATTCACTGCCAGCGAAGGAACGTCACCCGCACATTGAATACGGTGCATAACCCTTCGATAACCACCATCAAACGGATCACGATGGTGCATAACGCAACGGTTATCCCAGATCAGGATGTCACCCGGCTGCCAGACATGGTGCCAGGTAAATTTTTCCTGGGTGGCATGTGACCACAGGGCTTCGAGCAATGACTCGGACTCCGCGACCGAATAACCGTTGATATAGGCATTGGGACGACGACCCAGATACAGCGCGTTATAGCCGGTCTCAGGGTGGGTGCGAATAATGGGGTGACTGGGCCCAGGAGCCTTTCGCACATCATCGACCGGTTGAAAACCTTCACGCAAGTCGCCGGCGCTGTTGTAGGTCATGTCGTGTTTCAGCGTACGGCCTTCGATTTTTTTACGCAGCGCCGGGTCCAGCAGTTCCAGCGCGAGATACATATTGGCGAAACCGGTATTGCCCCCGGTCGGCGGGATTTCGAGCGCATACAGCGCGCTGTACGACAGCGGCCGGTCGCGGTAGGAGTTGTCGGAATGCCACACCACTTCTGCATCGCGCAGCACACCGATGGCTTCTCCGTTTTCCATGACGTTCGACACGACAATGATTTCCGGGTGCGTGCGGGCACGCTCCTTTCCGGTTTTGGCCAGCAGGGCGAAATCAAGCGTGCCCAGACGTTTGCCGAATTCAATCAGTTCGGGATCGGTCAGCTGTTGGCCACGGATACGGATCACCAGATGGTCGAGAAGCGCCTGATAGACCGGTTTGAATGCCACATCGCTCAGAGTGCGAACGTCACCGCAACGGACTTCAGCCCCCAGCGCAGCGGACATCGGCCTCACCTCAATGGCACTCATGAATCCTCCTGATCACCGGACGCATCTTCTCAATCCACACGGATGTTTGCGGCTTTGGCGATGCGGCTGTAGCTGTTGTACTCGTCACGGATCTGGCTTGCATATTCCTGCGGCGTGCTACCTACCGCCTCGAGGCCGCGCTCGGCAAGTGCGTTTTTTCCCTGAGGCGACTGCAGGATTTTGACCATCTCGGCATTCAGGCGCGTGATGATCGGATGCGGCGTTTTCGCCGGCGCCAATACGCCGAACACAGTGGCGGAGTTGTATCCGGGCACCCCCTCCTCGGCAATCGTCGGAAAATCCGGCGCCAGCGCGGAACGTTGTTTGGTGCCAACCCCCAGCAGGCGCAGCTTGCCGGAACGAACATGAGTGATGATCGTCGGCAGATTCTCGAACATGAGGTTGAGCCGGCCACCCAGCAGGTCAACCACCGCGGGGCCAGCCCCCTTGAACGGCACATGTATAAAGCGCACGCCTGTGAGGCTCATGAATTGTTCGGTCGACAAATGTCCGACCGAACCGTTTCCGGCAGATCCGTAATTCAGTTCTCCGGGCTTTGCTTTTGCCAGCGCAATCAGCTCCCTGACATTTTTCGCCTGGAACGATGCGTGCACCACCAGCGTGAACGGGCTTACCGTCGCCAGCGTAATCGGCGCGAAATCCCGCAGCGTGTCATAAGACGTCTTGTCGCGGATATTCGGATTGATGGTCAGCGGACCGGCGCTGCCAAGCATGATCGTGTAACCATCCGCCGGCGCCCTTGCCACCATTTCCGCGCCGACCACACCGCCGGCACCGGCACGGTTATCCACCACGACGGTCTGACCAAGCGGGGTTGCGAGTTGCTGCGCCAGAAAACGCGCCAGCAGATCGGTGCTGCCACCGGGCGCAAAGGGCACGACAAAACGTACCGGTTTGGACGGATAGTTCTGCGCTGAAACACCACCCGGCAATGCAAGGGCCAGCGCCGCAGCAATGATTACCGGCTTCATTGGCGTGCAGCCTTTTTCCGTGCTGCCGGTTTCAGGGCAGCCTTCTTCGGACTCTTCACTGTCGGATAGACGTCGCCGTAGTACTTTCGGATCTCGTCGATCTGGTCACTGCCCGGCGGTGCGTAATACAGACGCTTGCTGAGGAAATTCCCGCCCATGATGCGGTTGATCTTCACCGCCGCCTCGCCCATTTTCACCAGCGACACGATGCCGTTGAGGATGGGCGTGTTCTTGCCCACCGTGTGCACACCGAATTCCGCCAGCAGTGCCATGACCACGCCGCCAGCAGCGATGATGACTTCGGCACCCTGCTCAACATTGGCATTGGCCGCCTTCATGAACTGGCCGAAGATGCGCTTGCGGGCGGCGGCGTTGGTGAACCCCTCATCCAGATCATTGATGCGGTCGATTTTCATGCGGTTGACCGCCGACAGCCTCCGCTCCAGCTTATAACGGTGGACGTTGTCGATGATCCGCGGCGTGAATTTCTCATTGATGGTCACCAGCGAAAAGTTCTGGCCCATCATGCAGGCCGTATGCAGCGCCGTCTCGCACAAGCCCAGAACCGGCATCGTGGTGATCTCACGGCATATCTGCAGGCCGGGATCGCCGATATTGCCGATCAGGAAAGCATCAAAGCCCCGCTTGGTAGCGATCTGCACATTCTCCATGACCTCGCCGGACTCCAGGTAATCGAGGTAATGGAATTGGTCGGCCAATCCGCCACGCTTGGTGATGCCATGCACCTCGATCTCGGTATCCGGATCCTTGACCCGGTCTAGAATGCGCCGCAATGCTTCGTTATAGTGACCCCACGCCTTCTGGCGTGACATGCTTTGATACCAGATCTTCATCAGCTGATTCTCCTGCCCGGATTTATTTCAGATTGATCTTGTTGACGATCTTGCCAATGTGCTCGACTTCGCACTCGCAGACATCCCCATGTTTGAGGAAGACCGGTGGCGTGCGAGAGAAACCGACACCAAAGGGTGTGCCGGTCGGAATCAGGTCACCCGGCATCAGCGTCGTGCCCTGCGAAGCATAGGCGATGATCTGCGGAATATTGAAAATCAGGTTCTTGGTATTGGAAATCTGCATTTCCTTGCCGTTAAGCAAGGTGCGCACAGTCAGATCATGCGGATTTTTGATGTCATCTTGGGTGACAATCCACGGCCCCCACGGGCAGAAGGTATCCAGCGACTTGCCGCGGTCCCACTGCTTGGCATTGGCAAACTGCAGATCTCGTGCGGACACATCGTTGACCACAGTGTAACCGAACACATAATCCAGCGCCTCTTTTTCACTGATGTCGCGGCCACGCTTGCCGATGACCACGCCGAGTTCGACTTCGTAATCGACTTCTTTGGTAACACTCTCCGGCCAATGCAAATCGTCATAGGGGCCGGTGATCGAGTTGGGCCACTTGGTAAACAGCACCGGCTCCGACGGTACCGGCAGATTGGCTTCCTTGCAGTGGTCGATATAGTTCAACCCAACCGCAACAATCTTCGACGGATGGAACAGCGGCGCGCAGACCTTGACCTTGTCGAGTGCGTATTCGCGGCGCTGGTTGCTGCCCAGCGCCTCACGCACGAGGCCCAGCAGTGAATCGCCGCCGCGCACAATGCACATCAGATCGCCCGTCGCATCCACCGGCAGCCCCGCCGCCGACAGATCCACCACCCCATTGCCGTCCAGCACGCCGGGGCGCACCACACCATCCACCATAAAAGTCAATAATTTCAATTACTTACTCCAGAGTTAATCAATAAAGCCTGCTTCTGTTTCGACCGCCGCTTCAACGCTCAACGCTTGCCGGCGTGATCCGGAAACTGCATTGCCGACAGCGTGCCGCTGGCCACCTCGACCGGCGCTTCCTCGTTGGGGAAATTCAGCTCCACCTTGTTGCCCACCGGATCGCGCAGGAACATCTGGAAGCCCGCATTGGGTACGTTCTGCTCTTCAAAGGGGATACCCATCTTTTTAAAACGTGCGCGGAAGTCCTGCACACCCTTCACGTCATAAGCGGTGTGATCGTAGCTGCTTTTACTTTCGTCCAGCCCCTTCCAGTCTGCCTTGAAGCGCGTAACCACATGCACCAGCGGATGTTTGCCGCAATACAGCCACAAGCCGCCCGACGGAAAATCCGGCCGGTAACCGACATGCAGGCCCAGACCTTCGCAGTAAAACTTTTCAATCGCCGGCAGATCGCTTTCGCGGCAGCCGATGTTGATATGGTGAATTCCGCTGATTTCCATAGCGCTCCTCCTGATGTTTTTTCACGATCCGGACGCAGCAATACCGGACAAATACTGTGACACACCTGACCGCCACTTGCCTATAGCCGCGATGCCCCGAATGCCGCTGCGCTTGCCAGCGGATGCGGGTTCATGCTTTGCTCCACGCCATGAGTTTCCTGATCATCTGCACGGTAGCGGCGCTGGCCGCCGTGATGACATTTTTCTCCGGCTTCGGCCTCGGCACCCTGCTGCTGCCGGCCTTCGCGCTGTTTTTCGCCATCGAAAAAGCGGTGGCGCTGACCGCCATCGTCCACTTTCTGAACGGCATCTTCAAACTGGTGCTGGTGCGCAAACATGTAAATATCGCCATCGTGCTGCGCTTCGGACTGCCCGCCGCCCTCGGCGCGCTCGCCGGCGCCTGGCTGCTGATACGCATGGCTGAAGCCGGAGCCCTACTTCACTACAACCTGCTAGGCCGCAGCATCGAGGTCGCCCCCGCCAAGGTCATCATCGGCATCCTGCTGCTGGTATTCGCCTGCGCCGAATTCCTGCCCGCCTTCCGCAAAATCACGTTTGAACCCAAACACCAGATCCCTGGCGGTCTGCTCTGCGGCTTTTTCGGTGGCCTCGCCGGCCTGCAAGGTGCGTTGCGTTCCGCCTTCCTGGTCAAGGCCGGACTCGACAAGGCCGGTTATGTCGCCACCGGCGCCGCAGTCGCCTTTCTCATCGATCTGTCGCGACTGTCGATGTATGCGCAACTGATCGTCAATAACCATGCCGAATTCGATTACGCACTGCTCGCCGCCGCGGTCTGCTGTGCACTGGCCGGCTCGGTGCTGGGCAACCGTTATCTACACAAGGCCACGTTGCCCGGCATCCAGAAACTGGTTGCCGTAATGTTGTTCGTCATCGCGCTGTCGATGATCACCGGCATTCTGTAACAAACCATCCACGGGAAAACCATGACCCCCATTGTCATCCTCCTTGGCGGCTACCAGAAACCTGCCTCCATACACACCCGCGCCTGCCTCCGCTTCGGCGAAGTGCTGCAGCGCGAAGCCGCCGGCAAAGTCGATTTCCAGTTCGTGCCAGACGTGCTGGCGCTGGGCCATAAATCCGGCGACCTGCCCGGGATGGTCGAGCGCGGCGAACTGTCGATGTGCTACATCTCGTCACTGCGCTATGCCCAATGGGTGCCGGAGCTGGCGCTGTTTGATCTGCCCTTCCTGTTTCCCGACCGGCCGGCGGCCTACAAAGTCCTCGAAGGCAAACTCGGCCAGTCGTTGCGCGCCAAAACTGCCGCGCAGTCGCCCTTCCAGCTGCTGGCCTACTGGGACAATGGCTTCCGCCATTTCAGCAATCGGGTAAGACCCATCCGCAAGCCGGAAGACTGCAAGGGCATCCGCACGCGCATCCAGATGAGCGAAGTGCAGGCCGAATCGCTGCGCCTGCTTGGCTTCGAGCCCATCCTGGAAGACATCAAGATTTTTGTCGAACAGATCGGCGGCGACCGTTTTGACGGCCAGGACAATCCGCTGACCAATATCGTCAACTTCAACATCCACAAACACCACCGCTACATCACGATGTCAGGCCACGTCTATGGTGTGGCCTGCCTGATGTGCAACCGCGCCCAATACGAATCGTGGCCGGATGATGTGCGGCGCGCCGTCGACAAGGCAGCCGCCGAAGCCACTGCGCTACAGCGCCAGCTTGCCGCGGCAGAGGACGAGGAAATGCTCAAACGGCTGGACCCGGCGCAGAACGAAGTGGTCAAACTGACGGCAGAAGAGCATCGCGCCTTCGCGGCAGCCGTCAGCCCGGTGACCGATAAATACCGCAAGAATTTCAGGGCGAGCTTTTTTGACCTGCTGAACTGAAGGGTGTCATTCATTGATCCGTCAGATTTGTCGCCTTGACCACCTTGATCCATTTATCAAAGTCACCGCGAAAATAAGCCTTGAACGCAGCAGGTGTAGTGCCCTCCGAATCCGCCCCCATCTGCGCCAGACGCTCACGCGTTTCCGGTGTCCGCACAATCCGGCTGACGTCAGCGGATATTTTCTTGACTATAGATGGTGGCGTGCCGCGCGGCGCGAAAAGGCCGTACCAAACGTTGACTTCGTAGCCCGGAACGCCCGCTTCGGCAATAGTAGGCACATCGGGCAATAGCGCTGAACGCTTGGTACTGCTGACACCCAGCGCCTTCATTTTCCCGCTTTTGATCATCGGCAGATTGATAGGCATACCGCCCAGATAAATCGACATGCGACCACCCATCAGATCCGTCTGCGCCTGCGCACCACTCTTGTAAGGCACGTGCGTGATATCCACACCGGCGAGCAAATTGAATAATGCGCCGGCCATATGATCGGAACTGCCGTTACCGCCACCGGAACCAAAAGTCAGAGACCCTGGCTTGGCCTTGGCGGCGGAGATGACATCCCTGATCGATTTCATCGGTGAATCGGGCTTGACCACCAGCACATTGAATCGGGATGAGATTTGCGTCACCGGCTCAAAGTCGCGCACAACGTCGAAAGGCAAATCCTTGTAGTACGATCCTGCAATCGCCATGCTGCTTGATGCAAAAAGAATGGTGTAGCCATCCGGAAATGCCTTGGCTACCATCGCCATGCCGATTGAGCCTCCGGCACCGGCACGGTTATCCACGATGACCGGCCGCCCCCAGTCTTCGCTGAGATTTTGCGCCAGCATACGGCCAACGATATCCATGCTGCTGCCCGGACCGATATGGATCACCATGCGCACGGGTTTTTCCGGGTAGACAACAGGATCTGCGGCAAATGCGGATCCTGCGACCACAGCAAAAATCATCGCAGCAATGTTTTTTGTATTTACCATAACGCTCCTCCAGGCACGATTTTGAATCCAGCCTACTGCAATTTACGGGTGCGTTAACAACATTCCGGCAACAGCTCGGATTTTTATTTTTCTCGGGTCACCGTTTTTTTTGCTCGCCGGTACCACTGCATGATCTCCTCGCCCGTCCAGAACGCAACGCCCGGCTGATCACGCAGGCGGCGGAACACGTTCTCGAAATACTTGATCCGGTGGGGCACGCCCGAGATATAGGGATGCACCGCAATACACATCACCTTCACGCGGTGCTTACCCTCTTCATACAGCCGTTCGAACTGGTCCATGCAGCGCGATTCGAATTCGGCAGCGACATTGTGCTGGACCATCATCATCGCGATGTCGTTCAGCTCCAGAGTATAGGGCATCGACACAACGTTACCGTGCGCGGTCTTGATTTCGCAGGGTTCGTCGTCGACCACCCAGTCGGCGAGATACTTGATGCCGGCTTCGGCCAGGTAATCCGGTGTGAACAGCGTTTCGGTCAGCCCCGGTGCCAGCCAGCCTACAGGCGCCTTGCCGGTGAAGGATTTGATCTGCTTGACCGTGCGCTGGATCATCGCACGCTGGTCTTTTTCGATATGGGTCGGCTGCTGGTCCCATGAGTGGCCGACAAATTCCCAACCCGATTTCAGCGACTCCTCGGCAATGCGCGCGTAATCCACACAGATGCGGCCGTTGGTGAACAGCGAGGCCTTGATGTCCAGTTCGTCGAGAGCCTGCTTGATCCGCCAGAATCCGACGCGGTTACCGTATTCATGCCAGGCCCAGTGCGCAAAATCCGGCAGACGCGTGATATGCGTCGGTGGCGGCAGCACCTGCCGCGGCATCGGCCGCTTGATGTCCCACACCTCGACGTTGACCACCGGCCACACGATCAGCCGCACGCCCGCGGGCGGTTTCAGCGGCGGACGGTCGATCATGGGAACATAAGGCAGGCGTTTCGACGGGATCATGACGGCTCCGGAAAAATTGATTCGACTGCCCGATTATAACGACGCCTCGCCGAGATTGAGCAGCACTGCGCATTGCACTAACATCGTGCATCCCCACAAGAAAAACCACGGATGAACAACATGGACCTGCTGCCCTGCCTGCCCCCGATCGCCAACACCCGCGCCCCGAAAATCCCCACGCCAGCGGGCGCCTGCGACACCCACTTCCACCTCTTCGGGCCGCAGGCAAAGTTTCCGTTTGCCGATTCGCGCTCCTACACCCCGGACGACGCGCCGCTGGAAGACCTGCTGAAAATGCTGGATGCGCTGGGCATGACCCACGGCGTCATCGTCCAGGGCAATGCCCATGGCACCGACAACAGCGCGGTGCTCGACGCGCTGCAGCGCGAACCCAGGCGCCTGCGCGCCGCCGCCATCGTCAAACCCGACACCGGCCGAGACACACTGAAACACATGGCCGATCTCGGCATCCGGGCGCTGCGTTTTCATCATATGCCCCACGGCGTCGGCTTCAGCCCGCTGGGCATGCAGTCCTTCGAAAAACTCGCCCCCATCATGGCCGACCTCGGCCTGCACGCCCAGTTCATGATGGATGCCAATGCACTGGACAGCGCGCTGCCCTTCTTCAAAAACTGGAAACTGCCGGTGGTGATCGACCACATGGGCAATGTCGATGGCAAACTCGGCGCCGACCAGCCCGGCGTGCAGCAGATGTGCAAGCTGCTGGCCGAGGGCAGAATCTGGGTGAAGGTGTCAGGCGCCTACCGCGTCTCGACGCAGTATCCGGATTATCCGGATGCCAAGCTCATCCACGAGGCGCTGGTGCGCGCCAACCCCGATCAGATCATCTGGGGCAGCGACTGGCCGCATCCGCGGATGGAAAAGGACATGCCCGAGGACGGGCATTTACTGGATCTGTTTAATGCGTGGACACCGGATACGAAATTACGGAAAAAAATCCTGGTGGATAATCCGCGGAAGCTTTATTGCTTCGATTAAATTTACGCAGGACGGATAAGCCAATGAATGCCTATCCGTCCTGATTGCTAATTGCCGCAATGACTACTTGGACGGCTTGACCAACTCCAATTCCGTCAAAAACACCTTCAGCTCCGCGTAATCCGCATCCATATACTTCTTCGTCTCCGCAGCATTACGGTATTCGTTGTCCCAGTTGTTCTCCACCAGTTCCTTTTTCCACGCCTCACTCTGCGTGAGCTGCTTCAGCGCGTTGTCCCAGTAGGCGATCTGTGCCGGGGTCATGTTCGGCGCGCCGACATAGCCGCGCCAGTTGGAGACCACGGCGTCGGCACCCTGCTCTTTCCAGGTTGGTGTGTTGGCGAAAATCCCGCCCAACCGTTGCGGTGAAGCAATGGCAACCAACCGCACCGTGCCGGCCTCCACATATTTGCGCATCAGGCCCACCGAACCGGGAACTGCATCGACATGGCCACCCAGCAGCGCGGTGATGGCATTGCCGCCGGACTGGAACACCGGCGTCTTGGTTTTGCGCAGATCTATGCCCGACACCTTCAGCGCCATCGCGATACCCTGGTGGTTGGGATTACCGAGACTGGTGGCGACGCCAAAGCTCAGCGAGCCCGGGTCCTTTTTCATGCGCTCGATGATTTCTCGGCCGTTCTTGATCGGTGAATCCGCTTTCACCGCAACCGCGATGTATTCATCGAACAGAATCGCCAGCGGCGTCAGGTGGGTATAGGTCAGCGGCGCGCGGCCGGAAATGTGATTGGTCAGCAGGCTTTTCGAGGCGATGGACACGAAGTGGCCGTTGCCCGGATGCGCCTGCAGATAGGTGTAGGCAATCGCTCCGCCGCCGCCCGGCTTGTTGTTGATGGTGATCGATGCGGTGCCGGCCAGCTTGCGATCCTGCAGGATGCTCTGCACCAGCCGGCCGGTCGAATCCTGGCCGCTGCCGGGCGCGGTGTTGATGATGATCTCGATGTTCTTGTCCGGCTGCCAGGCCTGGGCCATTGCCGGCAGGCTGGCCGCAAACAAGGCGGCACCGAGTGCTGTCTGCAGGGCCGTGGACATCGTGTTGCGCTGTTTCGAATGGTTCATTGGTATTGCCTCCTCCGTAATTAACACCCAATGGTCGAATTGCAGCGCGGTGTTTAACGGCTCCGCGCTGCAGCCCCTAACCAAGGGCGGTCTTTGTAGTAATGGTTTTCGAATCCTGCGATCCTGTCCGAATACTGCTGGGTGCGGGCGATATCGTCCAGCCCTTCAAGCAGGCAGCGCTTGCGCACCTCGTGGATTTCAAATTTGTGCGCCTTGCCCTGCACGTCGGTGACGGTCTGCGCAGCGAGGTCGACGCTGACTGTCGCGCCGGGCTGATCCTGCAACTGGCGGCGGATGGCGGCGCACTGCTCTTCCGGCAGTGTCAGCGCAAGCAGGCCGTTTTTGGCGCAGTTGGCGGCAAAGATGTCGCCGAAACTCGGCGCGATCACGCAGCGGATGCCGAATTCATACAGTGCATACACCGCCGTCTCGCGCGACGAGCCGCAGCCGAAGTTGCGGTCGGCAACGATGATGCCCGACTGATCATACGGCGCGGCGTTGAGCATGAACTCGGTTGGCGTGCCGTCGGGTTTGAAACGCGAGTCATAAAACAGGATCTCGCGGTACTTGGGTCCGCGCGGCACCTTGTTGAAGCGCGTCGGGCACAACTGGTTGGTGTCGATATTCGCTTCGTGCATGGGCACGGCAATCGCGGTTAGTGTGGTGAATGGCTGCATGTTTATAACCTGTTGATTTATTTAATAATTTCTCTGACGTCCGTCAGGTGACCCTTGATCGCCGCCGCGGCCGCCATCGCCGGACTGAGCAGATGGGTGCGCCCGCCCGGCCCCTGCCGGTTGCGGAAATTGCGGTTTGAAGTCGATGCACAGCGCTCGCCCGGCTGCAGGTTGTCGCCGTTGATCGCGGTGCACAGCGAGCAGCCCGGATCGCGCCATTCGAAACCAGCCTTGATGAACACCTGATCAAGGCCCTCTGCTTCGGCCTGACGCTTGACCGCCATCGAACCCGGTACCACCCAGGTCATCACCTGGGCCTTGCCGTGTTTGGCCACGGCTGCGGCGGCGCGCAGGTCTTCAATGCGGCCGTTGGTGCAGGAGCCGATGAACACGCGGTCGAGCCGGATATCCTGCAGCGCCATGCCGGCGCGCAGGCCCATGTATTCGATCGCGGTTTCGTATTCGGAACGTTTTTTTGCATCCTTGATACCGGCGGGATCGGGCACCACGCCGGTGACCGGCAGCGCCTGCTCCGGGCTGATGCCCCAGGTTGCTGTCGGTGCGATCTTCGAGGCATCGAGCTTCACTTCCTTGTCGAATGCCGCTCCCTCATCCGTAGCCAGCGCACGCCAGGCTTCCAGCGCCTGTGTCCAGGCCTTGCCTTTGGGCGCATAGGGCTTGCCTTCAACGTAGGCAAAGGTTTTGTCATCGGGCGCAATCAGGCCGACGCGAGCGCCGGCTTCGATCGACATATTGCAGATGGTCATGCGGCCTTCCATGCTCAGATTGCGGATCGTTGAACCCGCATACTCGATCGCATGGCCGGTCGCGCCGTCGACGCCGATCTGTGCAATCAGCGCGAGGATCACATCCTTGGCAGTGACGCCGAATCCCAGTTCGCCGTCGATGGTCACGCGCATCGTCTTGGGTTTGCGTTGCCACAGTGCTTGCGTCGCCATCACATGCGCAAACTCTGAAGCGCCGACACCGTAAGCGAGGCAGCCGAAGGCGCCATGTGTCGACGTGTGGGAGTCATTGCCGATGACAAACAGTCCCGGCTGGATGATGCCCTGCTCCGGCGGCACGATGTGCATGATGCCCTGCTGCTCATGGGCCATACCGAACAGCGTGACGCCGTATTTTTTCGCCATGTCCTGCATGTCGATCACCATGTTGCGGATGCCGATATCCGGAATGCCGTCCGTGCCTTTGGCACGTCCGGTGGTCGGCACGTAGTGATCGGTAAAAGCGTAAATCTGTCCGGGCTTCAATACTTGACGTCCGGTCTTCTCCAGCTCGGTGAAGGCGTGCAGCGTATTTTCCTGGGCGAGCGCGACATCGACATACATCAGCGACTCGCCTTCGTCGGTGAGGATGTGGTGCGAATTCCAGAGCTTCTCGATGATCGTTTGCGGTTTGTTCATGAAAACTTGTTCCGGATGTTGCTGTTACTGAAGCGGAATTTTAAAAACAAAATCAGAGCAGTTCACGCACATCCGTGAAATGGCCCTTCAAGGCCGCCGCCGCAGCCATTGCCGGGCTGACCAGATGGGTGCGACCGCCGGGGCCCTGACGGTTGCGGAAATTGCGGTTGGAAGTAGAAGCGCAGCGCTCGCCCGGTTTCAGCTGGTCGCCGTTGATGGCAGTGCACAGTGAGCAACCCGGATCGCGCCATTCAAAACCGGCAGCGATAAGGATCTTGTCGAGACCCTCCTGCTCCGCCTGCACCTTGACCTTCTTCGATCCCGGCACGACCCATGCCGGCACCACCGCCTTGCCGCGCTTTGCCACTTCGGCGGCGGCGCGCACATCTTCGATGCGGCTGTTGGTGCAGGAGCCGATGAACACGCGGTCGATTTTGATGTCCTGCAGCGCCATGCCCGCCTGCAGACCCATGTAATCCAGCGCCATGGTCCAGTCGCTGCGTTTGCGTTCATCCGGCGCATTGCGCGGATCGGGTACGGCGCTGCCGACCGGGCCGGCCATTTCCGGATTGACGCCCCAGGTCACCATCGGTTCGATCTGTGCAGCGCCCAGCGTCACCTCGCGGTCAAACACGGCGCCGGCCTCGGTCGGCAGCTCCTGCCAGCGCACCATCGCCGCATCCCATTCCGCACCTTTTTTCGGCGCATAGGGGCGGCCATCCATATAGGCATAGGTCGTCTCGTCCGGCGCGATCATGCCGCAGCGCGCGCCGGCCTCGATCGACATATTGCAGACCGTCATGCGGCCTTCCATGCTCATCGCAGCAAAAGTGCTGCCGGCATACTCGATGGCATGACCGACGCCGCCGGCAGCGCCGATGTTGGCGATCACTGCGAGAATGATGTCCTTGGGCGCGACGCCGAAACCGAGTTTGCCATTGACGGTGATGCGCAGCTTTTTCGGTTTGCGCTGCCAGGTCGCCTGCGTTGCCATCACATGCGTCATGTCGGAAGCGCCCATGCCGAAGGCCACTGCGCCGAAGGCACCATGCGTGGAGGTATGGGAATCGGCGCCGGCAATCAGCAGCCCGGGCTGGGTGATGCCCTGCTCCGGCGGCACGATGTGCAGGATGCCCTGACCCGGATCATCAAAGCCGAAGAGCTTGATGCCGTGTTTTGCGGTGTTCTCGTGCTGCGCAATCACCATGTTGCGGATTTCATCGACCGCGATCCCGGCGATACCCTTCTCGCGGCCGGTGGTCGGGACATAGTGATCGGTGAATGCGAACACCTGATGCGGCCGCGCAACCGACTGGTTACGGCGCTTCAGTGCGGCAAACGCATGCGATGAACCTTCATGGATCAGCGCACGATCGACATAAAGCAGGATCTCGCCCTCTTCTTCCGCCACGACGTGGCTGTCCCAGATCTTGTCAAACATCGTGCGGGCGGTCATTGCCGGATTCCTTGTATTGCTTCATGAGTATTCCAAAATCTGGGCTTATTTGAGCATGCCGAGATCACCGAGGATCGCGTGATATTCGGCGTATTCGTCATCGAACTGCTTGCGGGTCTGCACGCTGTTCAGGTAATTGGCTTCCCAGGTGTTCTGTTCCAGCGCTTCTTTCCAAGCCGGGGAAGCGACGACTTTGGCGAGCACGCCATCCCACCACGCGATCTGCGCCTGCGTCATGCCTTTAGGGCCGATGACGCCGCGCCAGGTATCCATGACCACCTTGTAGCCTAATTCCGTCCAGGTCGGGGTATTGGCATAGGGACCGCCAATGCGCCTGGGTGCCAGGATGGCCAGTGCACGAATCTTGTCGGCCTGCACCATGCGCACCACGGATGACGGGGTGCCGGTATGGGCGTCGATATGCCCGCCGAGCAGCGCGGTGACGGCATCACCGCCGGAGCCGAGCACCACGGCCTTGAGTTTGCGCGGGTCAATGCCGGCCGCCTTGGCCACCAGCGCAAACGACAGATGATTGACGCTACCCAGCGTGGTCGGCGTCGATACCGCCAGTGACTGCGGATCCTTGCGCAAACGGTCAATAAAATCCTGTCCAGTCTTCAGCGGCGATTCACTGCGGACCGCGACTACCGTGTATTCGCTGAACAAATTGGCGAGCGGCGTGATGTCGCGGTATTTGACCGCACCTCTAGCATTGAGATCATTGGCGATGAGGTTGGGCGAATTGATCGCGACAAAATGCGCATCGCCGGCGTGCTGATTCAAATACACCAGCGATACGGCGCCGCCACCGCCCGGTTTGTTGTTGACCGAGACCGGAACGCCGGCCAGTGCATTTTCCTGGATGATTTTCTGCAGCAGACGTGCTGTGCGATCGATACCGCCGCCGGGCGTCGTCGGCACAATGATTTCGACGGGCCTTTCGGGCCGCCAGACCTGCGCCTGTGCAGCCATGACAAAACCGAAACTCAAAACAGTCAGCAGCACAGTCCGGATCATTGCTTGCACTCCCTGGCTGTGCGCTGCGGTTTCGGGCCGCTTACCAGCCGGCGATCAGTTCGGCGCTCGGCTTGACGTCGCCGCGTTCAACCCGGAGCACAAGCTCATTCATTTTAGCGTGCAGCGGCGCGGGCACGCCGATGTAGGCGCCGCGTTCGGCGACGTAACCGTTGATGAACTCGGTTTCGGTACGACGCCCCTTGAACATGTCCTGCGCCATCGAAGGCCGTTGTTCGTCGGAGCGCTTTTTCGCGCCTTCAACGAGGATTTCCTCGATGCCGGCCAACGCATCACGGTTACCCTCGCCGGCCAGCGCGAGCATTTCCGGTTCCATGCCGAGCATGCGCTCCAGCGAATACCCCAGCGCCTGACCAACGCGTACCGATTGCGAACCAAGACGGATCGACACCGACCGCGGACCGTCTGCGGCATCGCGCTGGTTGCCGGACAGACCGGTGGCCGCGCACAGTCCGTTGCGCATCGCATTCACCGTCAGCTTGGACCAGCGCTCGCCCCAAAGATTGGTGGTGACCTTGGAGCTGTCAGCAGCCCGCAGCATGTCCGCAACTTCCTGTGCGCGTTTGGTGACACGGCCATGCGGCTCACCGACGCGGAACACAGTGTGCTTGTCGCCTCCCAGCGGGACGGTACGCTTGATTTTTCCCGGCGCATACAACTCGGCGGCAACCAGACTGGCAATGCAGCCCATGGTCTTGCCCCAGCCGACGATGGCAGCGATGCGCTCTTCGTTGATGCAGTTCTGCAGCGATACGCAGAAACCGTCCGGCGCAAGATACGGCTTGATCAGGTGTGTCGCCCATTCGGTGTCATAGGATTTGACGCATATAAACGCGATGTCGACCGGACGCTGCTTGCAGAACTGCTGCACTTCAGTGAGGTGAATGGCATTGACCTTCACCACATGCGTTTCTTCCGGCGTCATCCCCGACAGATGCAGGCCGTGCTCGCGCATGGTCTCGACATGTTCGGGCCAGGGATCGATCAGCGTGACGTCATGTCCCGCGCGGGTCAGGTGACCGCCGGCAATACCACCGATGGCACCGGCCCCTACGACTACAATGCGTTTACCCATGATAAATAATCCAATAAAATCAATTACTTAAAAACAATCATAGCTTGGCGATGATGGCTTCGGCAAAACCTTTGGTGCCGGCAGTGCCGCCGAGGTCGCGAGTGACCTGCTTCTTTTCGGCCAGGACCGCAGTCATCGCCGCGTCGATGCGATTGGCGGCATCGTGCTCTCCGATGTGGCGCAACATCAGCACGCCGGAAAGAATCATCGCCATCGGATTGGCAATGTCCTTGCCGGCGATATCCGGTGCAGTGCCGTGCACGGCTTCGAACATCGCGCAATCGGGACCGATATTGGCGCCCGGCGCCACACCAAGGCCGCCGACCAGACCGGCCGCGAGGTCGGAAACAATGTCACCGAACAGATTGGCCAGCAGCAGGCCGTCAAACGATTCCGGCTTGATCACCAGTTCCATGCACAGCGCATCGATGACGCGGGAATCGCAAATGATGTCCGGGAAGTCCTTGGCGACGTCCTGCCCCACTTTGAGGAACAGGCCATCGGTCATTTTCATGACATTGGCCTTGTGGCCGATGGTCATCTTGCGGCGGCCGGTTTTTTTCAGGTATTCGAAGCCGTAACGCGCGGTGCGTTCCGTCGCGCCGCGGGTGATGCGCTTGATGGCTTCGGCGGTGTTATCGTCGACCATGCGCTCGTTGCCAACATACAGGTCTTCACTGTTTTCACGGAAGATCACCAAGTCGACATTCTGATAGCGCGAGGACACGCCCGGGTAGTTCTTGATCGGACGCACGTTGACGAAAAGCTTCAGTTCCTTGCGCAGCGCTATGGCGATGCTCGGGTAATCAGCGCGCGATTCCTTGCCGTCCTTCATTCGCTCGATGTTGATGCGGTAGTTGCCGCCGAACGGGGTCTGCGTCGGGCCTTTGAGCGCCAGCTTGTTACGCTCGATCGACTCAAAAACACTGACTGGCAGCGGTGTGCCGAATTCCTTCTCGGCGCGCAGGCCGACCAGTGCCTCCTCGAATTCCACTTTTGCACCAGACGCCTTGATGATGGCGCAGGTGGCGCCAACGACTTCCGGACCGATGCCGTCGCCGGGCACCACGGTAACTTTGTTCAAAACGCATTCTCCAGATCAGCAAATTTAAAATTCAAAGGTAAATACAAAGACGCTTAGCTCTCGTCGCCTTTGCTGCCCAGCTTGCGTAGCATGGGCATGACAAAAGGCAGCGCCACGGAAATGACCGACATCGCCAGCAGGGTCACCGTGATGCCGCTGTTGTAAAAGATCTTCAACTCACCACCAGAGATAGTCATCGCCTGACGGAATGACTGTTCCATGATGCCGCCCAGCACCAGCGACAGCACCAGGGGCGCTACCGGGATGTCGAGCTTGTTGAAAACATAACCGATGACGCCGAATATCAGGATCAGCCACAGGTCGACCGTGCTGCCGTTGATGGCATATGCGCCGATAACCGAAATGGCCACGATCAGCGGATAGAGGATGCCGACGGGAATATAGAGCAGCCGCACGAACAGGCCGATCAGCGGCAGGTTGAGGATAACCAGCATGATGTTGCCGACATACATGCTGTTGATCAGGCCCCAAACCAGATCCGGCCGGTTCTGGAACAGCAGCGGACCCGGCTGCACTCCATACATGATGAAGGCGCCAAGCATGACCGCCGTCGCGCCGCCGCCGGGAACACCCAGCGTCAACAGCGGCACCAGAGCGCCTGCGGTATCGGAGTTGTTGGCCGATTCCGGACCAGCCACACCTTCGATCGCGCCGTGACCGAACTCTTCCGGATGCTTCGACATCCGTTTCTCGGTGGTATAGGACATGATCGAGGCAATGGTGCCGCCGGCCCCCGGCAATACGCCGATGACAAAACCGATGATGCCGCCGCGCCAGATCGGACCTATCGAGCGCTGCCATTCCTCTTTGGTCAACCACAGCTTGCCGGTGATTTTCATCGCCTTGGCTGATGTGCCGCGGTAGATGTCCTCCAAACCGCGGAACACTTCGGCCATCGCAAACAACCCGACCACAACGACAACGAAACCGACGCCGTCCTGGAATTCCGGAATGCCCATGGTGTAGCGCGCCTGACCGCTCTGCAGGTCGATGCCAATGGTGGCGATCATCAGGCCGAAAATGGTCGCAATGACGCCCTTCGCCGGTGATTCACCGGTCAGCGTCGAGACCGCGGTCATGGCAAACAGCATCAGCGTGAAATATTCGGCGGGACCGAATTTCAGCGCCATCGACGCCAAGGGGACGGCAAACAGCGTAAGGCCGATGACGCCGATGGTGCCGGCAATGAACGAGCCGATCGCCGACACGGCGAGCGCCGCCCCGGCGCGCCCTTTGCGCGCCATTTCATAACCGTCAATCGAGGTCATCACCGAGGCCGCCTCCCCCGGGGTGCGGATCAGGATGGCCGTGGTGGAGCCGCCGTATTTGGCGCCGTAATAAATACCGCATAGCATGATCAGCGCCGAGGTCGGATTCATGCCGTAGGTGATCGGAATCAGCAGCGCAATGCCGGCAGAGGGTCCGATGCCGGGCAGCACGCCGATGATGGTGCCCATCAGCACGCCTAGGAAGGTGTACCAGAGATTCATCGGCTGCATGCAGACGACGAAGCCGTTGAGGATGTGGGTCAGGGTTTCCATGGCGGCCTCAGAACGGCAGGATGCCGGGCGGCAGGTTCACGCCCAGCAGCTTGGTGAACATGAAATAGCTGATCACCGCGAATAGCACGCTGGTCAGCATATTCATCAGCCAGCGCTTGCGGTTGAACGCCACGGTCAGTGCCAGCAGATAGCTTGCGGTCGACAGGATGAACCCCAGGGGCTCGAAAGCGATGATATAAACCGCCGTCCAAACCGCAATCGCCACCACCAGCCAGTGGTGCTTATCCCATTTGGGCTCATCCGACACTTCACCCTTGTCCGCCGAAAGCCTGGCCTTGGCCGAGTTGCGGATGATTTCGACAAGCAGCATGACTGCGCCAAGCAGCAATCCGACGCCGAGCATGCGCGGAAAGGCTTTCGGCCCCAGCGGATCGCCCAGCTCCAGCGTGGGAATCTGTGCTGTCGCCCAAAAATAAACGCCGGCGAGCACCACTGTGCAGGCCAGAATAATGCGATCAGCCATTATTGTTTTACTCCTCCGAAAATCAGCTTGATGGTCGTCAATGCGGCTGCAGGATTGGTCTTGCCGTCTTGTGGCGCCCTGCGCATTGCGTGTGTTTCGCAGCGCGAAATCTTAACCGAGTTCGACTGGGGTGTGTTGATGCACTGCGACCAAGTGGCCGGATCGTGGACCCGCATAAAACCATGCTTCCGCAGTCTTGCTGGCACCGTTAAAGTGCGATTGTGATCCGCACTTGCCCCGATGCGCAAAACGAAAGTCTGGAGTGATCTTCCGAGTGTGCAGATGAGCCCGTGAATGCACGGCACAGCAGCACAGGATTTGTGCGTGTGACGCCAAACTTAAGACCGCAACGGTAGACAATACACGCTTGATCTCGACGGCGCTGAACTGCCTTGCAGCTACCCTTCGGATGTGGATACCACAATTAATTGTTTTTAAATGATTTTTTCACTTTAACGCCAAGCCACCGCAGGGCACCGTCGACGCAAGGAGTCACCGTAACAAACGCAAGCCCAGCCTGATCCCGGACCTCGAATGTCGGTGCAGAACAACAATCCGCTGCCGCACGTTTACAATCCGTTATCCGCCGGTGTCCGTCGAAGCCGGCGGCGTTTACTTTCTTCCTCAGGCCCCCATGAACGATCGCAGCCCCGCTTCCGTAGTTGACCGCATCCGCAGCGCCCTCGGCCCACAGGCCGTACTCACCGATGCCGCTGACCTAGAGCCTTATGTCGTGGACTGGCGCGGCGTTTACCGCGGTAACGCGGCAGCAGTGGTGCGCCCCGCCAATACCGCCGAAGTCGCCGCGGTAATGAAGATCTGCGCCGAATCCGGCACACCGGTCGTCCCTCAGGGCGGAAATACGGGCATGTGCGGCGCTTCAGTGCCTAATGCCGGCGGTGGAGAAATCGTGCTGACGCTGGCGCGCATGAACAAAGTGCTCGACGTCGATCCGATGAACAATACGCTGACTGCGGAGGCAGGCTGCGTGCTGGCCACCATCCAGCAGGCGGCATCCGATGCTAACCGGCTGTTTCCGCTGAGCCTCGGCGCTGAGGGCAGTTGCCAGATCGGTGGCAACCTGTCGACCAATGCCGGTGGTGTGAATGTGCTGCGTTACGGCAATACCCGCGACCTGGTACTGGGTGTTGAGGTTGTTCTGCCCGACGGTCGTATCTGGAACGGACTCCGGGGCCTGCGCAAGGACAATACCGGCTACGACCTCAAACATCTGTTCATCGGCGCCGAAGGCACACTGGGCATCATTACCGCAGCAACGCTGAAACTGTTCCCCCGCGCCGCCGCCAATGCCACGGCATGGATGGCCGTGCCCCATCCGGAAGCAGCACTGAAACTGCTGGCGCTGATGCGCCGCCATTGCAATGACCGCATCACGGCCTTCGAACTAATATCACGGCACAGCCTCGAACTGGTGTGGAAGCATGTTCCCGGCACGCGTGACCCGATCACCGAGCCACACCCCTGGTATGTGCTGACCGAACTTGCCGACGCCGGCAATGAACAGGCCCTGCGCGCCGATCTGGAGACCGCACTGGAAGAAGCCCTGCAGCAGTCTCTGGTGGATGATGTCGTCATCGCAGAAAACCGCACACAGGCCCAGGCCCTGTGGCATATGCGTGAATCGATCCCCGAAGGCGCACGTCAGGAGCCGGTGATGGTGTACCGGCATGACATTGCCGTTGCTGTGGGTCGCATTCCTGAATTCATCCGTGAAGCGCAGGCGGCGCTGGAAGCGCGTTTCCCCGGCGTGCGGTTGATTTGCTTCGGCCATCTCGGTGACGGCAATCTGCATTACAACGCCTACCTGCCTGAACGCCTGCGCTCGGATGCCGCAGCCCGCGATGCACATGACGTTACCGAAACGGTATACGACATCGTGAAGCAGTACGGCGGCAGCTTCAGCGCCGAACACGGCATCGGACTGTCCAAGGTCGCCGAACTCGTGCATTACAAAAACCCGGTCGAGCTCGACCTGATGCGCACCGTCAAGCGGGCGCTCGACCCGAAGGGCCTGATGAATCCGGGTAAGGTTCTTTAAGCTGCCGCGACAAACAGTCCGATGACGCAGAACAATCCTGCGGACCAGACCAGCGATCGCAGCATTGGCCGGTCATAAAGATAGGCCAGCGTGTAGATGATCCGGAAGCCGATAAAAGCAACGGCGAGCATGTCGATCGTGCCCTGCCGGCCACCGGCCAGGTGTGCGATGATCACCGCCGCAGCGAACAGCGGAAATGCTTCGAAGGCATTCAGTTGCGCCCAGTAGGCGCGCTGCTGGCGCGGCGGCAACTGTTCGACACCGGCCCGCGGCGCTGCATTATCGTAAGTGCGGCGCCACTTGGAAGCGACCGTGGGCCAATAAGGCAGAAGGCCGGCGACAAGGATCATCCAGTAGGCGGTGGTCATGGGGCGCTCTCCGTAACAGGCTGGTCGGGAATAAACAGCGAAATTCAGGAATGGATGCGGAACTAAATACGGGACAATTCAGCCCAAGGAGTGATTATGAGTGAAAAAATCAAAAAGACCGACGCCGAATGGAAAGCACAGCTGACGCCCCAGCAGTTTGAGGTGGCGCGCCGCAAGGGCACCGAGCGGGCCTTTACCGGCGAATACTGGGATAACCATGAGAACGGCGTCTACCGTTGCGTCTGCTGTGGCGCCGATCTGTTCAATGCCGCAGAAAAATTCGAATCCGGCACCGGCTGGCCGAGTTTCTGGCAGCCTGCGGTATCCGAAAATGTGGCAACCGAGGAGGATAACGGCTTTTTCATGACCCGCACCGAAGTGCTGTGCAGCCGTTGCGATGCGCATCTGGGTCACGTATTCGAGGACGGCCCGAAACCGACCGGACTGCGTTACTGCATCAATTCGGCGGCGCTCAGGTTCGAGAAAAAGTGAACCGCGCCATACGTCGCGCCTTTGATCAGGCGGCCGCAGCCCTGATCGCCGAATTCGAACGAACCGGACCCTACCCCGGTCAGGAAGTCACACCGCCAGTACTCGCCGAAGTCATCCGGCAATGCCTGGAGACCCGCCGGCAGATGGATGCCGAGGAACTGGAACTGCCGCTGGAAGAAGTTGATGAACTCGGCAGCAGCGCGCTGGAGTGCCTGGCGGACATGGGTCTGTGGGCATGGCAACTGAAGCTCGACGACCATCGCGCCGCCATCGAGGATCTGGCGCTGGACATGGCCCTGTGGATCGCCAAACAAGGCGGTGAAATTACCATCCTGGAACCCGCCGTCAACGCCCTCGCCCGTGAAGCTGATCACACCCGCGATGCGGCAGCACTCAAAGCTCTTTTTGAGCGTGCCTGCAGCCTGATCGCACAGGTGGCGCCGGCAATCACCGAAAGCAGTGATCTCGCCGATCTGCAGCCCTGGCTGATGCTGCATTTCAACTGCGCGATCATCGCCACGAGGACCCAGCAGCCGGATCTGATGAATGCAGCCTACGATCTGCTGGAAACCCATATACCTGAGCATTGCCGGGCTTTTTACGCCGAGGGGGTCCGCGAATCGTCAAAACCCGCTTATGGCCCGCAGGTCGGCGACCTGATGCGGGAGCGTCTCGCCAAATGGACGGCCTGATGACAAGCATGGATAATGGCCGGTCATGAAATTCCTGTTTGATATTTTCCCGGTCATCCTGTTTTTTGCCGCTTTCAAGCTGTATGGCATTTACATTGCGACGACAGTTGCCATCGTGGCTACGGTGCTGCAGATCGCCTGGAGCTCGTTCAGGCATCGCAAAGTCGACAACATGCAATGGATCAGCCTCGCGCTGATTGTCGTTTTTGGCGGCGCCACGCTGCTGCTCAAGGACGAGACCTTCATCAAGTGGAAACCGACGGTGCTCTACTGGCTGTTTGCCTCGGTGCTGATCCTGTCTCACCTGTTTTTCAACAAGAACTTGATCCGTTCGATGATGGAGCAGCAGGTCAGCGCGCCGGACCCGGTATGGGTCAAACTGCTGTTCGGCTGGGTCGGTTTTTTCGCGGTGATGGGTGTGCTCAATCTGTATGTCGCCTTCAACTACTCGACCGACACCTGGGTCAGTTTCAAGCTTTTTGGCGGCATCGGCCTGATGCTGCTGTTTGTTCTGGGACAGGCCTTTGTGCTGGCCCCGCACATGAAGGAAAAGAGCGGCGAATGATCCTGCGCTCGACCGGATCATGACCGTTGCCGACACCATCCGCGACAAACTCGCCCTGCTCGAACCGGAATCGATCGAATTGCTGGATGAATCCGGCCGGCATATCGGTCACGAAGGCGCCAAAGGCGGCGGCGGACATTACCAGCTGATTATTGTGTCGCAGGCTTTTGCCCATAAACCGCTGCAATCCCGGCACCGCATGGTGTATGAGGCGCTGGGCGGGATGATGCACAAGGAAATCCACGCACTCGCCATCAAGGCGTATGCTCCGGACGAAATATGACCATGAACACCCTCAGAGGATTTGTTGCCATGCCCAAGAAAACTTCCCCTATCCTGCTGCTCGCAGTCACCGCGGCTTTTGCGACAACTCCAGCATTCGCTCAGGTGGCTAAGGTCAACGGGGTATCCATCCCCCAATCGCGTTCTGACATCCTGCTGAAGGAAGTCACCTCACAAGGCCGTCCGGATTCCCCCGAACTGCGCACGATGATCAAGCAGGAACTGGTCAGCCGTGAAGTCATGTCCCAGGAAGCCGTCAAAATGGGCTTGAACAAGAATCCGGAAGTCAGCGCACAGCTTGATATCGCCCGCCAGAGCGTCCTGGTCGGGGCCTTCCTCAACGAAGCCGCGAAACGCAATGTGCCCGGGGAAGATGCCTTGAAAAAAGCCTACGAACGCTTCAAGGACAGCCCCGCCGCCAATGAGTACTGGGCACGTCACATCCTCGTTACCAGCGAGGCTGAAGCCAAGGAAATAATCACCCGCCTGAAGGCCGGCGCCGATTTCGCCAAGATCGCAGCAGAGAAATCCATCGATGAGGGCACAAAAGCCCAAGGCGGAGACCTGAATTGGTCTCCGCCAGCACGATATGTCCGCCCGTTTGCAGAAGCCCTGGCCAGCCTCAAAAAAGGCGACATGACGGAAGCCCCGGTGCAGACCAACTTTGGCTGGCATGTTATACGCGTTGAAGACGTCCGTCCGCTGAGCTATGAGGCGATCAAGCCGCAACTGCAGCAGGTCGTGCAGCGTGAAAACGTGCAGAAAGTTATCGAAGACCTTCGCGCCAAGGCAAAAGTCGAATAAGCTGCACACGCAGCCGCAAAGGCAGGTTGACCTGACTGGCTTTTTCTGTGCCAGGTTGAATGTTGTATTTTTCAACTTGGAAGAAGGAGTCTACGAATGGCGAACAAGAAGCATGGCCCGGAGCAGGCGGTCGTAA